>Ga0210057_1004139_pt1 | contig 19524 bp, 17 predicted proteins | sample CryGeyCG2114_010_2_FD_183968 | JGI IMG/M metagenome (GOLD analysis project Ga0210057, IMG submission 183968) | Groundwater microbial communities from aquifer - Crystal Geyser CG10_big_fil_rev_8/21/14_0.10 (SPAdes) (version 2) | ecosystem: Environmental > Aquatic > Deep subsurface > Groundwater ...
ATGTCATTTAAAAGTTAAAAGTGAACACTTTTTGCACTTTTAAAAGTTAAAACTGAACAATCGGCAAATCTGTGATTTTAACCTTTTGGAAGCCGGTAAGATATCCGTTATGCCAGAATCTGATTTCAACCATTCCTGTTTTGAAATCAGGCACCATTCTCAGCCAAACACTCTGTTTCGGCATCACACCAGGCACTTTCAATGCCAATCCTTTAAGGGAAATTTTTCTGTAAGAATCAACCCTTCGTTCTAACCTTAAGCAAAAGATGTCTTTGACGGATTGAAACGGCGGTTCCAGTTTGAATTCCTTGAACATTGTTTGATTGTTTTTGATAGCGTTTCTGAACCTGATATCCGGTATTTCGCCGGTAGTGGAATGCACTCGTTTAGAGTTGTAGTTTTTGACCTCATCTTGCAAGATTATTCTGCCGTTCTTGATATCAGTGATGCCTTCGCGCGCGCGCGTGCGGGCAATATGATCTTGCAGCCATTGATACGGCCTTTCGACTTTGCCCTTGGCCTGAGCCGATAGTGCGTATGTGACATTTGATTTGCAATCAAGCAGCACCTGTTTCCACTGCGTATCAACATCATCAGTAAACTTGGTGAAATTGTTCCAGGGGCTATGTTTGTCCCGGTCTTTCACATAACGGAAGGTGCTGTGCTGGTCAGGATAATATTTCAATGGAACGCCATATTTCAGAATTACGCTTTGTAAAGCCAAAATATGCCACCAAGTCCGCTCTTTTAGGAAGAAATCGGCGAATAATATTTTTCTGGAATAATCATCAATAGTAGTTATCAGATACCATTTGTCTTTGCTGTCCGGAGCGAATAGATGATGCGATGAGTCGTGCTGCAAGAGTTCGCCGATATAATTCGTTATCACTTCGCGGTCATGTATTTTCCTTTTTGGTTTTAATTTGTAATAGCCGTTTGCCTTGGCCCGATTAATGATAGTTGGAACTGATACTTTTATGCGGTCGTTTTTTAAAATATTCTGAATGTAGCTATAGTTGTAATGCCTGGTGGGAACATCGGGATTATCAATGATTTTTTCTTTTTCGGTTTTCAGCTCAACAATAATGCGATCCTCAGCTTCTTGGGAAATTCTGTTATTGGACGCTTCGCGTGAATAGCCAATCGTGAATATGGTTGGATCAGCTTCATATTTGGCAACGAGTTGATAAAATCTGGTTCTGCCGATTTCCAGATAACTAATGGCGTCTTTGGCTCTTAATTCGCCAGATTGATATTTAGCAATGATGTTCTTTACTTGCTCCACTGTGAGCCGCTTGTGCAACTGTTGTTTTTCCATAGGCTGAATGTTAATGGTTAAAAACATTCAACCTTACCAAAAAATCAGATTTTGGTCATTGTTCACTTTTAACTTTTAAATGTTCACTTTTAACTTTTTGATAACAGTTGTCTAAAAATAACCCATCCGATCCGAATGGACAAAAAAGTGCCCTGGTCCACATATGCGGACCAGGGCAGAATGCTACACACGATCACTTGAGATGATGTTCCAACACTGACTCGGCGGCTTCCGTGGAATACACCTCATCACCGGGATCAGGATCAGGCGCTACCTCATCCGGAAACACACTAGCCTTGAGTTCTGAGATACCGTCGTTGATGCGAAACCGCACGTTGTCGATCGGAAAGTGCAGTGCGCTCCATCCCGCATCCCGAAGGAGCGGCCGATTTGCCTCAAGGCACGAACGCGAGATCACCGGTGAAAGTACCCCTACCGGCAATCCCTGGGGAATCCAAAAATGGAACCCTAACGCCTGTTCCGTGATATATTACTGCGCGTGATCCGCAACTACGGCAGCCCGCAACGACATGGTTGCTTCCATCCAGCGCATCGAATCTCCTTCGCGCTCCGGACACGGCGCGCACTCCTCCCACAAGATGCGCAGTTTATCGTTTGCGCGGATGCGTTCGCGCATCTCCGGCAAAAACGGGGTCTTAGGAAAACGCATCATGAAGTGCATGCCCTGTAGCTCCCCACCGCCAATGTGCACAGCGTCAACCGTACCAGACTGCATAGCGACAATGCCTACTACGGTCTGGCCGGGAACGCAACACCACACCTCGTCGCTTGCGGCGGATGCATTCAAACTCGCCAAGCCGCTGGCCGCGGGAGAAGAAAGCGTGAGTATATCACCGTGGACACGGGGAATACCCTTATGTTCTTGGTCTCTCCGGAGCGTCTCCAGTGTATCCCGAAGCACATAGAACGGATCAAGCTCCTGCGCAAGGGCCGCAGAACGAGTACCAACGATGGTGCTGCCGTACATCCCATCCTGCGCCACCTGTTTGAGAAGCTCCAAAAACTCCCGCGAGGGAAGGTTTGCGTACTGCCATCCCACGTATGTCTTGTTCCACTCTTCTGAGTTCCAAAACGACGCCGCAACCTCATGGAACTTGGGGATGGATATGATTCCTTCTACAAGCTCTGTCACGCGCCTGCCAAAGGACTCGCGCTGGTTCTGCCAGGACACGAGCGTCCCGCAATGACTGTAATGGCATATGCCCTCCTCGGGGATTTAGGGTACAAAACCGCGTTTAAACGCTTGTGGCGGGGAATGGGGAATATTGTATAATCAAAATCAAAGAACCCAACAAACATACAATGTTAGGCCTTTTTTGTCAAATTTTAAAATTAAACAATAATGCTATCAACCAAACCGTAGGCTTTGGCCTCTTCCGCGTTCATAAAAAAGTCGCGGTCAGTGTCCTTTTCAATCTTGGCGATGTCCTGGCCCGTGTGCTTAGCCAGGATCTGATTGAGCCGGCTGTGCAGTTTTAAGATGTGCTCAGCCCGGATCTTGATATCCGATGCCTGTCCCTCGGCGCCGCCCATGACCTGGTGGAGCATGACCTCAGAGTTCGGAAGGCTGAACCGCTTGCCTTTTGCGCCGGACGCGAGCAAGGTTGCGGCCATGGACGCGGCAATGCCCACGCAGATGGTTGAAACATCTGATTTGACGTACTGCATGGTGTCGTAAATGGCAAGCCCGGCAGTCACTGAGCCGCCCGGGGAATTGATATACATCTTGATGTCTTTCCCCTCGCCTTGAGAATCCAAAAACAAAAGCTGGGCGATTACGGTATTTGCGAGGTCATCGTAAATGCCCGAACCCAAAAAAATGATGCGCTCCTTCAAGAGGCGCGAGTAGATATCGTACGCGCGCTCCCCTGCGTGCGATTTTTCGATGACCGTGGGGATGAGGTGAAAATTCTCTGGTTCGTGCGCCATAGTATTATTCAATTATTTTCCAGCCGTGCTCTGTCTCGGTAATCCGGCCCTTGACGGTGAATCCGGCGGCCTTGGCGTGGCCTCCTCCGCCCATCAGTTTAGCAACTTGCGATACATCAATCAATTCATGGGTTGTGCGCAGGGAGCCTTTGACGGTTCCGTCCGGCAATTCGCGCAGGAGCATGGACATCTTAACGTCCGCCAAATGGTTGAGCAGTGATGCCACGCCCTCGGCATCATCCGGCTCTGCCTCGCACTCGCCGAAGTCAGAATCCTTAAGCACGGTGACGGCAATGCCCTTCCTCGGATCCAGGCGCAGGCGCTCAAGCGCGCGGCCCCAGAGTTTGAGCGAGGACAAGGACTTGTTGCGCATGGTGTTGGCCGTGATATCACGGAAATTCGCGCCGAGCTTTAAGAGCTCGGACGAAACCGCGAGCGATTCCGGGGTCGTGCCCAAATTGGTAAACGCATCCGTGTCCGTGTACACCCCGCACAGCAGGCATGTTGCCGTGTCCTTATCAATAACAAACCCGTCTTCCGCAAAAAACCGGTATATGATTTCCGCGGTGGCGGCCGCGGTATTGCGCACCACATTCACTGCCCCGTACCGCGGATTACTGACATGGTGGTCAATGTTCAAAATCACGCGCCCCAAAACATCCTCGCGGATGGCCGGGCCTGCCATGGAAACATCCCCGCAGTCAACCATAATAACCGCGGACGCCTGCTTCCAAAAATCATCTCCCGGCTTTTTGACCGCATCAACGCCGGGCAGAAACTTCAATACTCCGGGCACCTCGTCAACGCAGTAGCTGTGTACATTCTTCCCCAGGCGCCCTACATACGCGGCAAGCGCCAAAAGCGAGCCAATGGCATCGCCATCCGGCCGTTTGTGCGTAATAAGCGCAACGCGCGCATGCTGCGCGAGCGCAGCCTTAAATTGGGCAAAGTCTTCCTGCATAGCCAAATACCCTACCACAGCCCGCCAAACCAATCAAGCCTACTTAACCACGTACCTACTTAACCACGCGCTCCTCTTCGATGTAACAATTCAGGATATCGCCCTCGCGGAATCCCCGCGCGCCCGCAACTTTTATGCCGCCTTCAATACCTTCTTTAAGCTCGGCCACGGTCTGTTTGTTCTGCTGGAGCTCCACTATCCTGCCTTCGTCAATAGGCTCCCCGGCCCGCAGCAAACGGAATTTTGCAGACGAGGTAATGGGCGCGCGCTTGACCCGGCCGCCAATGATTGATTCGGCCTTTGAATCCTTGAACACCTTAAGCACTTCAAAATCACCCTGCGGCATTTCCACAATCTCTGTTTTTACAAACTGCTTCAGGCGCTCGGTTGCGTCGTCCAAAAGCTCATAAATAATTTTAGAAATTTTTATTTCGGCCTTGCGATTATAACTCGCCTGCTTTGCCTCCGGAGAGAGCTGCACGGAAAAGCCATAAATCACGGCATGCTCGTCTTCCGCGAGCAGCACATCCGACTCCGTGATATTGCCCAGGCCCTGCTTGAGGATCGCGATGCGCACGTCCGGGCGCTCCAGCTTTTTAAGGGATGCGATGAACGCCTCAAGCGAGCCGAGTACGTCCGCTTTCACAATCACGCTGAATTCCGGCACTGTAGGCTTGTCTTCGTCATATTCTTCTCCGCTCGTTTCAGCAGTCTTGATAGTTTCTCCAGTATCAACCAAATGGTACTGCTTCGCGCTCTTCTTGCGCATGGCCCTATTAATCTCGCCGACGTTCAGGATGTCCCCCACCAAAGGCGTGCTCTTTAAGCCCAAAATTTTAGCGGGCATGGAGGGCGTTACCGCATCAATGTTCTCGCCGTTCCAGTCTTTTAAAGCTTTGATCTTGCCGAATGTGTCGCCGATGACCACATCCTCGCCGACCCGCAAGGTGCCCTCATGCACGAGCACGGTTGCCACCGGGCCTTCGCCGCGGTCCACATGCGACTCAATAATAACGCCCTGCGCCGGCTTTGAACTGTCTGCGGTAAATGATTCCAAATCAGCCACTAAAAGCACCATGTCCAAAAGCTCGTGGATGCCCTCGCCTTTTTTGGCGGACACCTGCGCGGTCACCACTTTGCCGCCCCAATCCTCGGGGTTTAAGTTGATTTCGGTAAGCTCTTTTTTGACACGATCAACATCAGCCCCAGGCTTGTCTATCTTATTGATGGCAACCACAAACGGCAGATTTTCTTTCTGGATCACATTGATGGATTCCAATGTCTGGGGCTTTAAGCCGTCATCAGCCGCCACCACGAGGATGGCAACATCAGCCACCTGGCCGCCTCGCTCGCGCATGGCCTTGAATGCCTCATGCCCGGGCGTGTCCAAAAACGTGATCATGCGGCCTTTTTCCTCCACCTGGTACGCGCCGATGTGCTGGGTAATACCACCAGACTCGCCCGCCACCACATTGGTCTTGCGGATCGCGTCGAGTAGGGTGGTTTTTCCGTGGTCAACATGCCCCATAACCACCACCACGGGCGGGCGGACATCGCCGTCATGCGCTTCCTTGCGCGCCTTCTTCATCTCGCGCAGAGTTTCCCGGTCCGATTCAGCCGCTGTTGCAGCTGCTTCGGAGCGCACGGCCTTAAATCCATAGTCCTCGGCAACAATTGACGCGGTCTCAAAATCAATCTGCTCGTTCAAGCTCGCCATAATGCCCTGCTTCATCAGATATCCGATGAGGTGCGGCACGGCCGTGCCGAGCTTTTGCGCAAAGTCATTCACGGAAATTTTTGCGGAAATAACAAGCTCTTTCTGCGGGGCATCCTTGCGCGCTTCTGCGGCATGGCGGACTGTTGCCTGCTTGTCCATTTTTTCGCGCAAACGCTCGTGCCGCGCCGCCTCTCCCCACGCGCGCTTGATGCGCTCTGCTTGGGCCGTATCAACTTTAATGGCGCGCAATCCAATATCAAAGCCAAGCTCCGGAAGTTTTTCCAAAAGCTCTGTTCTGGTGGTGCCGAGTTGCCGCGCGAGTTCAGTTACATTCATAGCGATTAGTCTACAAAAAATTAAGCATTTAGTCAATGCTTTGCCGAAACAGGAGCCTGCGCCAACCTACGCAACACTCACCACGCGGTACGCTATTTCGCTGTTTTTTGTTTTGATGATTGCCTCATCCCCTGCCGACTTGCCCATGAGCGTCGCGCCTATGGGCGACTGGTAGGAAATAATGCCATGCTCGGGCTTGGTTTCGGACGAACCTAAAATACGGAACGTCTTCCGGCTTCCGTTTAATTCAACAACAACCGTGCTTCCCATCTGCACAGCGCCGTTTGCGGAACCGGGGGTGATGATGAGCGCCTGGTTCAAGTGCAGTTTTGTTTCCTCCATGGCGCGGTTTAATCCGCGCAGCTTGCCTTTGGCAATCTGGTATTCCGCGTTCTCGGAAAAATCCCCGTTCTCTGCCAATCGCGCCACTTCCTTTGCAAGCGCCGGGCGGGACTGCTTCATGCGCGCCAGTTTGCGCGTAAGCTCGTCGAACTTCTCCTTGGTCATGTGCGGATCAACCGGCAAGTGCGTGTACTTTTCTGATTTGCGGATGGGTACTCTCATGGTTTCTTCTTAATCAACGCAATCAACGCAAGCTTTTCTTTTCGGGACAGCGCCTTAATCCGCGCCTCCTCCTTTAGCGCGTTTGAACGGCTCCTGAACCTGCGGGAGTATGCGAGCTTCACGGGCCTGCGCGAGCGCGTATACTTTGCCCCGAGCTTTCCCGCGTTGTGCTCCCTCATGCGCTTTTCCAAATCCCGGGCAATGCCCGTGTATAGCGTCCTGTCTGCGCAGGTGAGGATATAAAGGTGGTACATACGGCCCTAACTTTTTTTAATCAGCCCTAGTTTCACCAGCCGCGACCGGATGGCTCCCTGCTTCCTGCCGAATTGTTTTGCCGCGGATGCGCATTTTTGTTTGTCCGGTACCCGCGTGCCGCCGCAGTGCGTGATAAAATCACGGCTCAACCTGTTAAGCTCTTTTGCTGCAATCTTGGCATACTCCTGCTCCGCGTTTGCGGCAGAGGTGCGGAATGATGCGTCCTGTTCCAATACATCCGGATGCACGCGAAACGTGTGCTCGTTCCATCCCAGCAAATGGATACCCAAAAGCGTGCGCACGCGGGAGAGCGCCACATAACCCTGGCCATACTCAAACACCTGCGATAAATCCATAACCGCGGCATCCATGCTCATCCCTTGGCTCTTGTGCACGGTAATGGCCCATGCCAGGCGCAGAGGAAACTGGGTGATGCGGGCGCGGATTTTTCCGCCCTCTTCCACGGTCCAGTCCGCGGGCTCTGCCTGAATGCGCCTGCCCTGCGCGGTGCGCACAATGGGATATGTCCGATCTTCATCAAACCCTTCTATGGTCCCCAGGGTTCCGTTTACATACCCGGCCTGGGAATTATTTTTAGTGAACATCACTGCCGCGCCATGGACAAGCCGGAGTTTTTCCGGGGACAGGCATCCCTTTTTGAGCGCTTCAACCAGTTTTTTGTTTCCCTTTCCGGCCATGGTAAAGCTGTACTGCTTGCCGCCGATTTTTTGGAGCTCCTGGAGATTAACGCGGTCCACATCCACGTTGTGGCTGAACAATTTTGGCACGCACTCCGGGGCCGCGGCAGGTACTATTTTGCGCGAGGCCAGCAAGGCGTAATGATGTTCCTCAAACTCGTTTTTGCGGATGCATGCAAGCGCGTCCAAAAATGCCGCATCATCCTGGCGGTACTGCTCATGCAGATAGCAGACCACGGGTTTTGTCCGGCGCCAGGCATGGGATTCATACGCAAACACGCCGCCCGACTCCTGCATAAGCGCCGCTTGTTGGCGCGCGCCCGGCACAGCCCGCTTTACCACGGGCGGCAATTGGAAAAAATCCCCCACCAGCACAATCTGGATGCCGCCGAACGGGTCGTGATTCTTTTTAACGGCGCGCAACACCTGCTCCACTGTGTCCAGCGTTTTTGGCCCGAGCATGGATACTTCATCTATAATAAGGACCTGCGCTTTGCTTACGCGGCGCATAACATGCTCCTTGGCCGCAATATCCGCAATGTCCCGGCTGTTCAAATCATCCCGAATGCCGATTCCGCTCCATGAGTGGATGGTTGCCCCGCCAATGTGCGTTGCCGCAATTCCGGTGGACGCGGTAATGGCCGGCTCTATCCCGTGCTCGCGTAAATACCGCACATATTGGTTGATGGTGTGCGACTTGCCGCTCCCCGGCTCTCCGGTAAGAAACACATTTGCGCCGGTTTTGAGGATGATAAGTGCTTGTTCCTGGGTCATATTCTCAGACTCCCCCTCCTTAAAAACCATTCTTTGCCAGTACTCCGCGCCGCGGTACGGTCGTGTGTTATCATAAAATCACTTCCGCACCTTTTGGCTATGTCGATGAGTAGTGCGATGATAAAATTCATATTTTAATTGTTGTTATTTCTTCTTTAGTGGTTTTACGCCAAACCCTTTCTCGTATTCTTTAAGACGCCTGCGCGGGTCTTCAAACGCAACCTCGCCGGCATCAAATAGCAATGGATCAAAATCAGAAGAGGTGTCCAAACAAAGCCAATCCAGCAGATCTTGAAAATCCGGGTCCCGGGGATTTTTTAGAGTTCTCTGCAGCCGTTTGTACCCATGCACACCGCCGCAATTTTCCGGCGGACACGCATTGGCGCCGGCAGTACACTGTGGATACGCGACACCGGGTTCTTTCGGCAGTTTCCGCTCAAATAGAATGGCGTGGTCCCAGCCATCGCCAAAATCATACGTGTAGATGCATTGTTTTATAGAAGCGCCAAAGTAGTCGGCGATTTTTTCAACCCGTTCGTCCGGGAATGTTTCCCCATACAACGAATCATTCTCCGGATCCGGAAACCGGATTGAAAACGGCCGCGCGGTTCCTTTTTGCGCGATGTCAAACGAATGCAGATGCCCGTCGTACCAGCCCATCGCGTTCTGAATGGCAACGTGCAACTCAAAAAATATGTAATCCTCCGGAACTAAAATCCGCCGCCAAATCCTTGGCGAGCTGTCGTTGAGGGCGATTTTGAATTGGTAGATGGTTGGTTCTTGTGCCATATGGTTTTGCTCTATAGGATTATAACCCCTTAATTGTGAATGTTAGAGACATGGGATTTATTTTAAATTTTTATCTTTATTTATATGTTTCTGTTTCTGGCATAATATATTATTATCTCCTACCCCCTCGCCTTATATAATATGGCCTGCTCAGAGCCGCCAAGTCCCCGGCGGTTTGGGCTCGCAGGGCTAGGAACGGCCTGCCTAACGGCTTATACCCCCGCCAGCGCCCGGGCATCTTGATAATGCTCATACACAAAATTATAAACCGCAAAGCCCTTCAGTTCGCAATCTTTTTCGGTGTAAGTTGGCTCTGGCAATTTTGTAAACAGCAAATCCGAGATAGTAATTTTGACTCCGGCGCGATTGGTTTCAAAATCTCGCCAGTGCGCCACTAAGAGCGGCCGCAGATTCAATAATAATTCATGCGCCGTCCCTTTGATAATCGCCACTTCATCGGGGTTTAGATTATCCTTTACCAATAAATCAAAAATTGCCAATTCTTCTTCGCTCAAATTTTCCTTGACAGCCCGTTGTTCTTCGACGCTCAAATCTCTGGCCAAAGCCACCAGGTCGTCAAAAAGCTTATCAACATCATGCGCGCCGCTGTTATATTCCTGCAAAAGCGCCACCAGCCGGTCCATAAACTTGGCCCGGGTTTTATTTTTCTTGATCATGGCCGCTATTTTCTGTTCCAGTTCGGAGCTCAAAGCATCAACCTGGATATTCTTGTTTTCCAATCCCGCAAAAAAAGCATGCAAGGCATCTGCATCCAACACACTCAAATCTTTAATTTTTTTATGGTGGGAAATAACATATTCACCGGCCTGAATGGATTTATCAAGCAAATCTTCCAAATCTTTTTTAACTTGGGAAACATCAATGCTCTGCGCGCCCACATCACGAATACGCGCCGCTAAAACGCGCACGGCCGTCACTTCTTGGTAAAAATCTTCAGCGCTGGGATCCGGCAATACCGAACGGTAAGCGCTGTGCAAATCACTGGCTAAATTTAAAAATTTCTTTTTTTTCTCTTCCAGCCCAATGATGGCATTAGCGTATTTTTCCAATAACAACAATTTTTGTTCGCTGGGCGCATCTACTAATGGCTTGAGATCTATTTGCTCACCGCGCAACCACTCTTTTACCGTCTGCAGGGTATTTTTTAAATCAGTTAATAATTCGTTTTTGCTTTTAATGATCTCATCCTCATCCAAACCGCTGGCCGCGTATAAGGCCAAGGCCCGTTCAATGTTTTTGAAAACGCCGATATAGTCTACAATTAACCCATTCTTTTTAGCCTCATCAGCCACGCGGTTAGCCCGGGCAATGGTTTGCATCAGAGTATGGTTTTTGAGGGGTTTATCTAAATACAAGGTGGAAAGATTAGGCACATCAAAACCGGTCATCCACATGGCGCAAACAAAAATAATCCGCAGATTGCTGTCTGGTTTTTTAAATTCTTCTTCTAGATTTCCGTGTATTATGCGCTCGCGAATGGGCAAAACATCAATCTCAAACTCTTCCAGGTCGGCAATTTCGTTTTGATTATCCCCTAAACTGACCATTACCGCCATATCAACATTTTCATGCTGTTCCAGTTTGGCTAATATTTTTTCCTGCTCCCGTTCATCCGGGGCGCGGGACAGGTCCATCCGCAATTTGGCGATATAACGGCCCCATTCTTTTTTTACTTTGTCATACATCCGAAAAGTGGTTTTTTTATCAATGCAAACCACCATGGCCTTGCCGTTGTAGCCGCGCCCGGTGTAATGCTCCACTATGTCGCGCGCCATGGTATTCAAACGGTCTTCGCGGGTGATAATTTCATAAAAATTAGAATATTCCCGCTCCAGTTTTTCTTCTTCGTCTTCGTCCAGATCATACCTGTCCATGAGCTGGCCTAATTGTTCTTCCAAATTGGCGTTGACGTTTTTTAATCGGGGTACCCGGTTTTCATAATAAAGCGGCACCGTGGCGCCATCAGCCACAGACTGGCCAAAGTTATAGACCGAAACATAGTCGCCAAAAGTTTTGACGGTTTCGGCTTCGCCGTCGGCCATAAGCGGTGTGCCGGTAAAACCGATAAAAGAGGCATGGGGCAAAGCTTTGCGCATATTCAGGGCCATGCGGTCGTATTGCGTGCGGTGGGCTTCGTCGGTCATGACAATAATATCGGCGCGCCCGGATATTGGCCCGGCTATATCTTGGAACTTTTGAATGGTGGTAAAAATCTGGCGATGATCCTGGGTGAGCAAGGCTTTTAAATGCGCGATGCTGGCGGCGTGGACTTCAGCTTCGTGAATAACGCCGGTATGTAAAAAATTTTTATAAGCCTGCCCGTCCAGCTGGCTGCGGTCGGTGACAATCACGAAAGTAAAATTGCCTACCAGTTTGCGTAAAGTTTTTTGCGACAGCCAAACCATGGAATAGGATTTGCCCGAGCCTTGGGTATGCCAAAAAACTCCGAGCTTGCCCTGCAATTCTTGGCGCTGGGTAATATTGGCAAAAGCCCGGTTAACGCCCAGATATTGAAAGTAGCGCGGCACGATCTTCTTGGTTTCGCTGGTAGCTTCGTCAAATAAAATAAAATTCTCAAATATATCAAGGAGTCGGGTTTTATCGCAGATGCCGCGTAAGATAGTGGCTAAATCGGTTTTAGGTTTATCATCTTCGGTGGCGGCTTTTTTCCATTCATTAAAAAATTCGTAGGGCGCGGTTAATGAGCCGAATTTATTGGTTATGCCATTACTGATAATAATGCCCAGGTTATACCAAAACAGCTTGGGAATAGTGTCTTTGTAGTCGCGGAGATTATCGCGGTGCGCGTCTACTAAATTTTTATGCGCGGCTTTGAGCTCTAGTAAAACCAGCGGAATGCCATTAACAAACAGCGCCACATCCGCCCGGCGGGTGTACATTTCGCCGACTACCCACAACTGGGAGATGGCTAGAAAATGATTGTTTTGCGGATTAGTAAAATCAAAAAACTGCACCCGTTCGCTGGCGGTTTCGCCATTGGCTTGCGGCACATTTACATTTACGCCATCGCGCAAAAGCTTATATATCTCTTGATTAGCCTTAATCAAGCTCAAATTCGACCGGTCGCGGGTAATAATATCCATAGCCTGTTCCAGCGCGTCCGGCGGCAAAGTGGGATTGAGTTTTTGCAAAGCTGGCAATAAATATTTTTTAAGCACCACCTCGCCCCGATGCGCCCGGCCCAATAATAAATCACCTTCATCTGAATAAGCATTAATATGACACACTGAACTTGCCTCGCCGACAGGCGGGTCGCCCCATATTTCTTTAATGAGTTTAATCACGGTCTGTTCCACTAAATTGTCTTCGGAAAAAGGGTTCATAAATATTAAAGGTAATATTTTGCAACATTTTCAAACTTAATAAAATCAGATACGGATGCAAATCTTTTCTTATAATATCCTTTCAGCCAATCATTAATTTCACTTGATCTATTTATGTAGTCTTTTATACATATATTACCATAGAATTCTTTCCACCCTCTGATGTACATTGCTATGGCCTCCATTACCTTATTTGACCCAAATTTTTTTATTGTAATCGTATTGCATTTTTGTGTAATACCATTTTTAAAATCTTTAATTGCCTCCTCTGGAATCATAAATTTATCATGAGCGATAATAACCCCTAAATATTCTATACTTTTATGTGAATTAGAAATGTAACTCTTCTTCCCTCCTTTTTCCAGAGGATGAATTTTTAAACCAAGCGAATTTCCAATTCTACTAATATTGGTATAGATATTATTTGCTTCTCGTCTTGAGTTAGTAAATGCTATTAAATCATCTAAATAACGGAATGCAGTAATACCTTTCGAGTTTAAAAATATATCTAAATCAAGCGCGTATAAATTCGCAAATAACGGCGAAAAGGAACACCCTTGAGGTATCCCCTTCTTTTTTAAAGGGGCAACCAGTTCCTCATATTTCTTATCGCAATTAATTTGATTATAGAATGACCCTCTTATTAAAATAAGGATTGATTTGTCATCTATATATTTACTCAAAACACCTAACATTTTTTCTCTATCTATTGAAGGGAAAAAATCCTTGATATCAATTTTAAGTATGTGAGAATTATTTTTCATGGCTTCCCGCACCTGCTCTAAAATATTTATTATTTTGGGCAACCTAGGATGCCGTGCGGAACCAAAAACATTATAAGAATCCATGAATTGCAATATTGGTTTAACTCTTTCTCGGGTTAAGTTAAAAACAATGCGATCTCGCGGTACTGGAACTAATAAAATACGTGGACTTTTCCCTTTTCGTGGAATAACGACCGCAGTATAAGGGCTCATCTCATACGTGCCATTTATTAAATCATTGTGCAAATGAGGTAACTCAGTATCTTTGTTGTGTTGAAATCTAGATAGTGCATTATACTCACGCTCTTGATCTGGTAATAAAAATTCCACTTCGGAAAACTGTCCATGGATTTTTTTATATTTTCTTTTACCTAAAACAGTTGTCTTGTAAGCTTTTTCCAGCTCTGCAGCAGAACAAACAAAAAAACACTGTTTCACCTCGCCGGTAGCAGTGTTTCCCCTTAAAGCTGAGGCGAGTTTATTTTGGGCAAGCCCCTGATAAATCGCCTCTGCTTTAAGGTTACCACGGTTGATTGACTTTGTCAATTTTAGGTGGTGTTCTTTGACGTTTTGCTTGGCTGTGAGTTCGACCGTGCCCGTATTCTCATTTGCGTCAAAGCTTCTTAGGAGCTTACGCTCCTCTATAAATATTATTTCACTTTTTTCACGCATAGTCAAGATCGACTTTTCCACATATCAACTCTGGTAAAAGCAAATCTCGAAATTGACGAAGATTTGCTTTTTGTTTTTGCAAATTAAAAATTTTATCAAAATAATGACCAACTTTAACTGTAAACATATTCTTAACACTATCATCGGGAATAATAAATAAAACGCGACTGAGATTATCCTTAGTAATTTTTGGTTGTGCTGATCCAGTAATCAATGGCTTTATATTAAATCTGCGTAATCGTAAGTATAATATTTCAGTGGAAAGCAATTTGCCTTGTACAATATGTGCATGATTACTGACCCAAAATTTTTCATCCACAAATTGCAACATTGGTTTTCCATCTGGTGTAATAACTGATCCATCTTCAGCAATAAGTAAATACCGGCCATCAAAAATATAATCATTCACATAATCGATTACTTTAGCCGCACCATAGTAGGGGTATTTTCCTTGCATTTCCTGTCGCTTCATACTCGAAATTGGCTTCCTTTTTGAATCAAAATTATCAACTATGTCATAAAACTTCTTCACCTCCCACCCCTCCGGCACTAAGCCATATTCAGTGCCACTATCAACCATCTTCACCTTTTCATGCCCAGGAAATTTAAATTTTACAAACCATTCAGTATATAAAAGCTGGGCCATTTCTTCCAAGGCCTTGATGCGTTTTTCGTTGTTCTCAATCAGGTCGTCATAGGTTCCTATGGTTGAGCTAATTATTTTCTGCGAGTCAATATCAGTAGAGGAGATTTTTGTATTCTTGATCAAAGGTATGCGAAGGTTACTAACAGTAGAGCCCGAACCGTCTGACTGTCTAAACTGATTTTGTATATCGGATGAAAGAAGCTGGTATAGTAAGAATCTGCTATCAATATTATCATTGGGCTGAATCAAAACGACTCTTTGGCCAAGACACATTTTTTCGTTGGTGTTTACATAGCCAACTGAACCTATTGGGGCCTCCCTTGAGAGTATACAATCTCCTTTTTTTGGTACCGCTCGTCTAGTCCTCTCTGTAAACGTTACTTCGTCAACGTAACTAATTTTTTCTTTTACAATTTTACCATTTGATAAATTAAAATTTCTTACTGCAAAAATACCATCATCAACCCATTTTGGAGTTGAATGCGGACAGTCAATTACCTGGGCGATCTCCCCTAATTTTACCTTCTGAAAAGTTGCCATGGTTATTTATTATTTATCTTTGCCTCTAACTTTTTAACCGACGGGTTATCCAGCAAAGCTTTCATTTGATAAATAGCGATTTGGTTTAATTTAATCAATCTGACTGCTGGCGGCAAACTCTGGCGAATCAGCTCGGCGTTGATACCCTCGAGATTAGCCAAAACCACCAATTGCGTAACATCGCAATAATCGCGGATATTACCCTCTTTTCCTTTATTGGCATCGCGCCAATCTTTGGCCGTCTGGCCAAACATCGCCACATTGAGAATATCCGCTTCCGAGGCATAAATAATTTTAGCTTGATTGTTGGTGACTGATTGAGGAATTAAATTTTCCTTAATAGAGTCTGTATGAATACGGTAATTTATTTTTGTCAGCTGGCGCTTAACATCCCAGCCCAAAGCCAGCCGCTCGTTTTCTTCAATTTTAAGCCGTTGAAACTCTTTAATCAGATAAAGCTTAAACTCCGGGGACAACCAGGTGGCAAATTCAAAAGCAATGTCTTTGTGAGCGAAAGTTCCGCCATAGCGGCCGGCGGACGACCGTATGCCGATGGCGTTTGTTTTTTTAATCCATTTGGAAGAAGACAGAATAAAACCATTAGATCCGGCCTCGTTTTTAATGTTATGGAATTCAATAACATTAAAATGTTGATTATGCATCTGCTCCCAAGCCCCAATAAACTGAATGGTGTATTTCGTTGACAGCCAATTTGCTATTACAATTCCGGTCGCCTCTTTATCCTTAAACTTTGCCATGTCGGTCAAAGAAATATACTCCTCCTCATCTTTTTTGATGACGGCTATTTGCAAACCCTGGGTGGTAATAATTTTTTTCATATTTTTGAACCAGCTAATAAGGTTTTAATTATGGCGAATTTGCCACAATTAAAATTATGTTTATATTTTTTTCCAATCTTCTTGAATTTTCTTCTCCAATTTATGCGCCTCATCAGTCAGGCCGGTAAATTCAGCCATCAACTCTTTCATCCGCTTGTCAAAATCAACATCGCTTATCTCTTTTTCTACAATCTCCACATAACGCCCCGGATTCAATGAATAATCGTTAGCGCGCACCTCTTCAAGCGTTGCAACTTTACACCGGCCCTTAATATCAACATGTTTATTCTCACCTTCCTCTCCGCGGTAACGGCGCACAATACCGGCAATGGCTTGGATTTGGTCTTCAGTCCATTCGCTATGCGCCCGATCAAGCGGCGTAAAAATATCCTGCGCATTAATAAACAACACTTTATTTTGCCGCGCCGTGCCCGCTTTTCGTTTATCAAAAAACCACAAAGTACAGGAAAGCGTGGCATTCATAAACATATTGGTGCCCACGGAAATAACCACATCCACCAGGCCGGCCTCCACCATTTTCTGGCGAATCGCTTTTTCCGCATTACCCGCGTCGCTGGCGGCATTGGCCATCACAAACCCGGCCCGGCCTTGCGGATTCAGAGCGCTGGCAAACATTTGCATCCACAGATAGTTGGCATTGGAAATTTCGCCTTTGCCGGTCAGCGGCAAACCAAAATAATAGCGCGGATCGCCCCGGAGTTTTGCCGGATCAATCACCATCTGCTGATTCTTATCCTTGCCTTTAACGTTAAACGGCGGATTAGCCAGCACAAAATCAAAAGTCCCCACGCTGTTAAAAGCATCCGTATAAAAAGAATTAACCTCGCTAATCTTGCCGGACAAGCCATGAATGGCCAAGTTCATTTTAGCAATGCGGATATTACTGCTGCCCTTTTCTTGGCCATAGAGCGCCACCTCGTTCATCACTTGCGATTTTTTGGCGGAATGTGATTTCACAAAATTAGCGGACTGCACAAACATGCCGCCACTGCCGCAGGCCGGGTCAAGAATCCGGCCATGGTAGGGCTCAATCACTTCGACCAATAATTTAACAATTGATTGCGGCGTAAAAAACTCCCCGCCTTTGGCCCCTTCGGCGCGGGCAAACTCACCCAAAAAATATTCATAAATTTCGCCAAAAGCATCGCCATCAATATCATCCGGAATTTGGTTGAAATTTTTAAGAAGCGTTATTAAAATCTGGCTATTTTCACCCGGAGTTTTGTGGAGCGAAGTATAATCCTGCGGCAAGACACCGGCCAAATCCGTATTTTTGGCTTCAATTTCCTTCATGGCTTCATTAATCGCTTTACCGATATTAGCGCTCCCCGGCAAATTCATTAAATAAGAATAAGCGGCGATTTCCGGCAAAAACAAAACGCCCTTTGCTTTGTATGTATCAGCAGTTATTGGTACCGGCCGGCGACTGCTGGTCGAATATTGCACTGACGAGCGTTCAGCGACAATACTGGCTGACATTCTTTTAAAGCGGACATCGGCAAATTTCAAAAAAATCAAACCCAAAATCGGTTCGGAAATTTCATTAAGTTTAAGGCCGGAGTTAGCCCGCAACTGCACCGCGGCCGACCACAGCCTTTCATGTAATTGTTGGCGATTACTATGAGTCATAACCACTTTAATCTACAACTTTTTGGCTAAAAAATCAATGAAATCAACAAAAAATAACAGCCATCTTAAACTGACTGATAATAATTTTTACTTAACTTCCGTTTATTGTTTTACGCTCACAAATCCATTCTTAGCAATAATTACATGGTCCAGCAACTCTATGCCCAGCAGTGTGCCGGCCTCGGCAAGGCGCTGGGTGACTGCCCTATCCTCTGCTGATGGCGCCGGGTCGCCGGAAGGGTGGTTATGGCTGATAATGGCTGCGGCCGCGGAAAACTCAATGGCTGGCTGAAACACCTCGCGCGGATGCACCAAGTTAGCGTCGAGCGTGCCGATGGAGATGACTTCATCAATCTGGCTCGCTTTCATCTGTGGAATGCCAAGCTCTGCCATAAGGCGCGACACATTGCGCTCGCTTGCAACGCCCTTGGAGCCGTATTCAGCTAGAATGCGCGACGCTAACTCAAGCACGGACTCATCTTTGTAGCCGGTGTTCAAAATAATGGCCAAAAGTTCCGCATTGCGCAGAACATCCGGCCCCTGTGCCATAAGGCGCTCCCGCGGCCAATCCTCCGTGTCTGGCTTGGAAATGGCATACCCTCCTTGTTGTGTCCCCTCCATAGCGCGCTAAAGCTTTACCTCAATCGCACCCTCCGCGCCTTGATTTATTTTTGCGTCGCTGAAATCGTAGCCCTCATCGCGGAGCAGAGCGCGCACAACATCGCCCAATACCGGGCCTTCTTTGGAATGGATGCCGCGGCCTACAATAATGCGGACCCTTTGGTGGCCCGCTTGTTCGCTCTCCCCTAGAAACAAGCGCACTGCGGCAGCTGCTTCATTTTTGGTGTGCTGGTGTAGGTCCAATTCTGCTTGGGGTTGTTGGGGGTACTTGTTGGGCATGGAATAAATAGATCGGGGGATGGAGGATTTAGAAACCTATTCCATTCCTTAAGGAATATTGAAGTAAAATTATAAATGCACTAAATAAAAATACTACACCCCCAACAACGATAACGCTAACTGAAACGATGTGAGATTCTTTTTTATTTTCTTTGAGGTGCTTAGAATTAATTAAAATCATCAATAACCCGCCCAATAGAGCTATAGTAAGTACAATATACTGTAATACAAAAGTAAACTCATTGGTTGTGCTTCTGTTATATAATGCGATAGCAACATAAGGCAATACTACAAGAATACTAAAAATCAGTATATTTTTTTTTACTAACTTTTTCATATTTTTATTTTTTCTTTTAATAAACAAGGCTTCTTAAAATATTCCAATCCAGTGTTGAGCTCGGCAACCTGCCATAGGCTTCAATAAAACGAATTATTCCCTCTTGCTCCAGTTCCAAGCTTCTAATTATTGGCCGCAAACCATACGCAATCATCATAACAGATTGTTCAGTATTGGCACCCGTGTCCTTTGCCTTTTGCTCGGCTTGGGCGCTGCGCTGGCTCGGCAACTCGTTAGTGGAAATTCGTACCACATCATTCCAATCAACCGCGCTTTCCGGAAATCGGCTGAACACCTCTTGGAATGAATGCAATACTCCGGCGCGTTCACCCGCGCCCAGGGCTTGTGTGCTCTTGGTGCCGTAAGTAATAAAGGTTATTGCCCCCTGACCCAACGAGAGTCCCTTGCCATAACGCTCGGAAATCGCTTGCTCCAGGGCAATATCCCGC
>Ga0210057_1004140_pt1 | contig 19521 bp, 18 predicted proteins | sample CryGeyCG2114_010_2_FD_183968 | JGI IMG/M metagenome (GOLD analysis project Ga0210057, IMG submission 183968) | Groundwater microbial communities from aquifer - Crystal Geyser CG10_big_fil_rev_8/21/14_0.10 (SPAdes) (version 2) | ecosystem: Environmental > Aquatic > Deep subsurface > Groundwater ...
TTGGCGAACTTTGACACTCACTCTGAATTCGAGACAACCCCTCTTCGATCGTGTCCGAACCCAATATCAAGATCCGAATAGCTTTGTGAATATTCTGGACCTCTTCCCGGGCAAATCCTCTCCGAGCCAAGCCGACCTTGTTGGTTGCACAGCAAAGTGCATAGTTTCCTTGGGCACGGCAAAATGGCAAAATGTCCTTGTTGACGACGCTGCTGCCTGCAACGAAGGCGCCTCTCCCTACTTTCGTAAATTGATTAAAGGCGCACACCCCTCCGATAAAGACATTGTCTTGAATCTCGGTGTGACCACCGAGATGGGTGTCATTTGCAATCACCACATTGTTTCCAATTTTACAATCATGACCAATGTGAGTGTAGGCCATAAAATAATTATTGTCCCCAATGGTGGTCTCTTTGTCCCCCTTCGAGGTGGCCAGATTCACCGTTGAAAACTCTCGAAAAGTATTGTTGTTCCCAATTTTTAATCGAGTTGGTTCTGATTTATAGGTCACATCCTGAGGAGGACCTCCGATCACCGCACCTGGCGAGAAGTGATTGTTTTCACCAATTTCCAAAACGCCATAACGAGATCCTAGAGTGACATGGCCTTCGACAAAGGTGCCTTTTTTTATCCGCACCTTACCCTGGATCATGCAATAGGGGCCAATTTCAACCCCTTCTTCAATCTCCACGTCTCCTTGAATAACTGTCGATGGATGAATTTTCATGGGCTTGGCCTATTTTTTTTCTTTTTCAAATGCCTGAATCACAGCATCCGTGAGGTCAGCATCTTTCTGCGCATAAAGCACCTGGCTTTGTTTTTCGATCACAATGGAATAGCCTTTTTCTTCGGCCACTTGCTGAATAACTTTTTTCATTTTTTCCAAGATCGGCTCGACCAGCTCTTTCTCTTTTTTCTGAATTTCCAGTTGATTCTCAGCAACTACCTTTTGGAACTTCATCATCTCTTCTTGAAGCTCCATTTGTTTTTTTCCCATCACTTCTTCGGAAAGAACTGCTTTTTTCTTTTCGAGATCTTGACCCATTTTTTCAATGTCAGCCTTTTTTTTGTCCAAATCTTTTTTTCGTTTTCCATACTCGGCATCCAAGGATTCTTTGGCTTTTTTGCCAGCTCCCGTGGCTTGAATCGCCTTTTGAACATCGACATAGCCAACTTTTCCCTCTGCCATCACGGTGCCCGCTGCAAACAAACCAACCAACAATAAACTAAGTGCTCTCATTTCTTCTCCCTTGTTCTGTTCAATAACTCTAAAATGGTGAACCAATTGAAAATTCAAAAACCACTGAATCCGGCGATGACTCCGCTTTTCTCAAAGGGAATCCCCACTCGAAGCGCAATGGACCGATGGGCGAAAACCACCGAAAACCAAAACCGATATCGCTGTAAATACTGCTGTCAGCAATTTCATCCTCAGCCTGACCAGCATCATAGAAAGTGACGCCCTTGATCCCAGCCTCGGCAATCAACGGGAACTCAAACTCCATTTGATACAAGAGTTGCTGACGTCCCCCAAAGGGTCTGGTTGCATATCTCCGACGATCATCTGCGTTTGGGTACTTTGCCACCGTCGTGGCATCGTTGTAAATCTTGTTCGAGATAACCTGCTTACCCACACGGAAAAAACGGTATCCCCTCAAAGAATAAGGTCCACCCAATAAAAACAATTCATTGAAGGGAGGATCGTTGTCATTGTCATGGGAACTGATAAACGAGTAAGACAGATTGTTTCTCCAAACAACATCCCAGAATAGCTTGTTAAAATATCGCCCGGTGGCGTTTCCTTTGGTGTAATTGATCTGTCCACCAAAAGCCGCGTACTCCAGGGAGGTCGATGCGTACACACCCTTTGTCGGAGAAAATCGATCATTTCGTTTGTCGTACTCCAAAATTCCTGTGACCGACCGAGTCTCTCCAGACGCCGTCGACAGAGGGAAAAGATCAGTATCTGTCGTCAAACTGTCATTGATCCGAACAGGATCCAGCACCGTCGTATCGTCTTTGACCCGAATGCTGGCGGACAGGTTATCACCCAAGGGATGCCCCAAAGTCACAGCACCACCCAGTTTTTTCTCGGAGTAGTCATAACGATTTGAAAGACTCTGATAGATGCTTCCCCCGACAGACCATTCTGTGTCGTTGAAGTAAGGCTCTGTGAAATTGAGGTTGTAAGAAGAGGCGTCACTGCTGACATTTAAACCAGCCCCTAATTTTTGCCCCTTCCCTAAGAAGTTGCTCTGATTGACCTGCCCCTGCAAAGTAAAGCCGGTGACACTGCCGTAACCAGCACCTAACTGAATCGAACCCGTATTTCGCTCTTTCACGACGATATCAATATTCAAGATATCCGGCTTATCGGGCGGAGTGGAAGTCTTAAAATTCACCTCGTCAAAGAAACCAAGACGCTGAATATTTTCCAGAGATTGTCGGCGTCGAGTTTCATTGTAAAGCTCACCCTCGCGAATTCTCAGCTCTCGACGAACCACTTTGTCCCGAGACTTGCTATTGCCAACCACATTGATGGCACCGAAGTAAACCTTGTTTCCTTTGTCGAACTCAAAAGTAATATCCACCTTGCGTTCTTTGTCATTGATTCGAGTGCGAGGAATCACGTTGGCAAAGGCGTAGCCCAAATCTCCGTACTTGGCCTGCAGGTCACTGAGGTCCTTCTGCAAAACTTCATAGGAAAAAATCTTTCGTTTGTTGATGGCGATGGCCTCACTCAGCTCATCTCTAGGAAACAAAATGTCGCCAGCAAAATCGATATCCCCCACATCAAACTGCTCGCCCTCATCAATGCGGATCGTAATGTAGATGCTTTTTCGGTCAGGCGTGACGTAGACCTGTGGCCGGTCAATTTTCACGTTCACATAACCTTCATTGAAATAAAGGTAACGCAGCATTTGAGCATCTCGATCAAAGACGTCTTGCTTGTAAGCTCCCGAGCCGGACAGAGCACTGAAAAACCCACCCTCGGTGGTGGCAATTCTCGATTTCAAATAACCATCTTTGAGTTTATTGTTCCCCAGGAAAGTGATCTTTTTGACTTTGACCTTGTCATTTTCAAGAATTTTAAAAGTCACTTTGACGTTTTCATCTTTTTTGACGTCTTCAATGTTCATCTCAATTTTGGCTAAGAAAAAACCCTTGTCCTCATAGAGCTTTTGCATTTTTTCAATGCCATCGCGAAGTTTCGCCATGCTGAGGATTTCATAAGCCTTTAAGCTAGAGGCCTCCAGCAGCTCATCGGACTTGAGCTCTTCATTGCCTTCAAACACGATTTCTGAAATCGACGGCCGCTCAACCACATTATAAGTTAGGTCCACCTGAGAACCTGAAATCTGGCGATTGACCTGAACATCGTAAAAGAACCCTGTTTTAAAAATAGAAACAATATCTTCTTTGATCAGTTCTTCCGAGTAAGGCCCACCGACTTTGGTTTTTAGGCGAGCTTCAATCGCGTCCTTCTCAATTTTTCTCTGCCCTGAAATTTCGATTTTTTTTACAATCAAACCCGTGGACCGAGAGGGCTTTGCTTCTTGCGCTGCGACTGATTTCGACCTGGAGCCGCGATTATTTTTCTTTGACTGAGCTAAGGCCAGCGAAGAGACCAACAACAAACATAAAACGAGAGAGAAAAGAGCCCCCAGAGGACGAATCGCAGCACCCAAGGAATGAGGACAGAGGGGGCCTAGAGGTTTTTTCAACGCTGCAGCATCTGGATGTTTCAATGATTCCCTCGAGATTTCCCTTGAAGCGGGACTTGGAATGGTTTTGCGTTTAAATTCCCCAGTTGTTTTCAGGACTTAAGTCTAAACGGATGAAGCGTAGCAGGAGGTCCTATTAAAGTCAATCACACCCAGCGCCCATCAGACATCTTCAGCACCCGTGGAAATTTGCGGGAAAACTGCGGATCATGAGTGACCACCACCAGTGTTAAACCAAAAGATTCCTTGAGCTGAAAAAATAGATCCTGGATCACAGCGCTGTTGTGCGAGTCCAAATTCCCCGTAGGCTCATCGGCGAATAAAATTTGCGGACGACCAATAAGGGCTCTGGCAATGGCGACCCGCTGCAGCTCTCCTCCGGAAAGCTGACTCGGAAAGTGCTCAAATCTTTCGCCCAACCCCAATGTGTTTAAAATTTCAGCAGCTCGATCCTCGGACTCGGACTTACTGACCCCTCGCACGCGCAAAGGAATCAGCACATTTTCCAACGCCGTGAACTCTGTCAGCAAATGGTGAAACTGGAAAACAAATCCCATCTCTTGGTTGCGAAACAGAGAAAGATCCTCGTCCGCCATACTCAACAACGAACGCCCGCCAAAAGATAGCTCACCAGAATTTGGTCGATCCAAGGTCCCCAAGATATGAAGCAAAGTGCTCTTCCCTGCGCCCGATGCACCGACAATGCAGATCGCTTCACCGTGATGAATATCGAGTGAGATTTCCTTGAGAATATCCAAGTGCCCAGCCCCTTGAGGATAAGACTTGGAAATTCTTTTCGCGGATAAAATTGGCGATGTGCCACTACTCATTCTTTAATCCCTCCACCGGCGAAAGCGACGATCCCCGCAGCGCTGGGGCCAATGTCGCCACGAAACAGATCAACAATGTAGCTGCTGAAATCATCAATATATCAACAGGCCGGACCAACAAATCAATACGATCCACTCGGTAAATGCTCCCCGGCAACAAACTGTACTGAGATTCTACCCAACCAAAAAGAAAGCATAAAAACGCACCCAAAAGAAGCCCTCCACACAGACCAATAAAGCCCATCACTAAGCCTTGAAAGCTGAAAATCTGCGCCACCCGTTTTTTTGAGACACCCATGGATTTGAGAAGTCCTATCTCGGAATACCGAGTGACGACATTCACATACAAGGTGCTAGCAACATTGAATGCGGCAGCGATGACGATAACCAAGATCACGAAAAAAACGACAACTCTTTCAAGGCCCACGGCCTCGAATAGGTTTTCGTTCACCTCTTTCCAGTCTCGAATAATGTATCCCGAGCCCAATCCAGCCCCCAGCTTCGCCGCTATCGCCCGGGATTTTTCAACCTCTTTAAATTTCAGAAGCAGACCAGAATAGCGATCACCAATTTCTGCCAATTTTTGCGTGGCTTCCAGCGAGGTTAAAATCATTCTCTGATTGTACTCATATTTTCCCAAATCCAAAACTCCGGAAACCTGAAAAGTTCCCAGCTTGCGGCGAAACTGAGATGGATCTAGGTCATTTCTCAGCGGCAAAACCAACCGAAAACGATCTCCAACTTTCAAATCCATCTGCGCAGCTAAGCCCCGACCAATAAGGGCCTGATCAACCTTCTCGGTCTTTCCGTCCTCCAGCGCCTTGAGCTGAAATTTTCCATCGATCAGTCTCTTTTGCATTCCCAGAACCTGAGTCACGTCCTCGGGATCGAGCCCTTGCAAAACCACTCCGGAGATCTTCCCCTCGTGAGCCATCACGGCCTCGAGATAACTGAACCTTGTCGCCGCCTGAAAACTGGGTTCCAAAACTTTGATTCGATCGACCAATTCTTTTTTGGGGATACCACTGCTGGATTTGATTAAAATCTGAATATGACCAGTGACATCCACCACACTTTGGCGAAGGGTGGATTCAAATCCACTCATCACCGCCATGGACACAACCAAACACGCTACTCCCAAAATCAAGCCCGTCAATGCATTCAATCCCGACAAAGAAAACAACTGCGAGCCTCGAGACATCAACATGCGCAAGGCCAGCCAAAAATAAAACTTCGTTTCCTGCTTCATTATTTACTGGCTTCCGCAGAAGAGCTTGGAAGCTGCGATTTCAAGTAAGCCATAATAAATCCCTGAAGATCCCCATTCATCACATCTTGAACCTGACTGGTTTCAAAAAGAGTGCGGTGGTCTTTGGCCATTTGATATGGATGCATGACATAGGAACGAATTTGAGAGCCCCACTCATTGGCTTTTTTAGTGGACTCCAGCTCCTGCTTCGCTTTGTTGCGCTCTTCGACTTCTTTTTCGTAAAGGGCGGCCTTCAACATCTTGATTGATTTTTCACGATTCTGAATCTGGGATCGTTCGCTCTGACACTGCACCACAATTCCCGATGGAATATGGGTCATCCGCACGGCCGAATCTGTTCGATTCACGTGCTGCCCACCCGCCCCACTGGCGCGATAGGTTTCCACCCGAACGTCATCCATCTTTAGGTCAATTTTGATTTCGTCATCAATTTCCGCCCAAGCGAAAACAGAAGCAAAGCTAGTGTGCCGCCGAGCATTCGAGTCAAAAGGAGAAATTCGCACCAATCGATGGACGCCATTTTCGGCTTTTAAATATCCGTAGGCATAGGGGCCCTCGATGAGCAAAGTGACTGACTTAATTCCGGCGCCTTCGCCATCGCTCATCTCGAGGACCTCAACCCGGTACCCCTGCTGTTCGGCGTAACGCATATACATTCGCATCAACATCGCGGCCCAATCACAGGCCTCAGTGCCGCCTGCTCCTGAGTTAATGGTCAGGTAGGTTGAATTTGCATCGAGCTCACCGTTGAGAACTCGCTTGAGCTCAAGATCTTGGCCGATTTTCTCCAGACGAGAAGCTTCATTCACAGCTTCCGCAAACGAAGCTTCGTCCTGGGCATCAATGCTCATCTCCGTCAGAACCTCAGCATCTGCGACGCCTTGACTGAAACCTTCATACTCGGAAACGGCTTTTTCCAGGAAGGCTTTTTCTTTATTTAGTTTTTGCATTTCTTGGGGCTTATTCCAGAGATCTGGATTTTCCGCCGCCATTGCTAGTTCCTGAAGCCGTCGTTTCTTGGCATCCAGGTCAAAGATACCCCCGAAGTTCTTCGGAGAGTTTTTTTAAATCAGCCAGTTTTCGTTTGAGATCGTAGGTCTCTGCAACAATGCCCATAGGGCTTAAATGTTAAACTTTGAGCTCAGTCTGTCAAACACTTGATCCTGAATTTTAAACATCTGTTCAGCTTCTCTTTTCGAAAGCTCGTGATCATAGCCCAAGAGGTGCAAGACGCCATGGATCAACATGTACCCAAGCTCCAAACGAAAGCTATGGCCCTGCTCTTTCGCCTGCTTCTTGAGCACCTGGGGACACAAAACCAACTCACCCAGCAAACCATCTGCCCCTTCAAAACTCAAAATATCGGTGGCATAATTTTTCTTCCGGTACTGTCGATTGATTTTTTTTGCAGGCAATGGATCCAAAAACACAATCACCAGCTCATGGTCCAACCGAAGACTCCCCTGAACTTTGACCCGCTTCAATTGGGGTTTTAAAGCCCGCAGCCATTCCGAAATCCACTGGCGAGGCATTGGAGTTTGAGAGTGATTGATCAACGAGATTTTCATTTTCTATTTCTGGGTGGCAAAAAATGGAGTCGCTGACGGCGTCTCGCCCGCACCACCGCCCGCGGATTTTGGATAATCAATCCGTTGGTGATAAATACCCAACAGAATTTTTGAAAAAGCTTGCTCCACCTTGGAAAGATCTTTCAGCGTCAGGCTGCACTCATCCAGCTGCCCTTCCATAAATTTTCTTTGCACAATATTGCGCACAATGTTTTGCAGACGAACCGGCGTCGGCTCGTCCAAAGAGCGCCCAGCGGCTTCGATGCTATCTGCCAACATGATCAGAGCGGCCTCTCGAAACTGAGGCTTGGGGCCAGGGTACCGAAACTCGTCTTCAGAGACATCGGCGCCGTCATCTTTTTTTGTGTCCAAAGCTTTGTTGTAAAAATATGAGATTAGAGTTGTTCCATGGTGTTGTATCACTCCATCAATGATCGGTTTTCCGAGTTTGTACTCCATGCCCAGCTCAACACCGTCTTTCACATGGGCTACCAACAGAGTTTTACTCATGTAGGGTGAGATATGATCGTGTGGGTTCTGACCTGGCTTCTGATTTTCAATAAAATAATTCGAGTGCGCCATCTTTCCGATGTCATGATAGTAACTCATCACCTTGGCCAGCAAAGGATTGGCGCCGATCTCTTCGGCTGCGGCCTCCACCATGCTACCCACCAACATCGAATGATGATAGGTTCCTGGGGCTTTCACAATCATCTCTTTCAGAAGAGGATGGTTCAAATTCGAAAGCTCCAAGAGTTTTACATCGGTGGTATAGTTAAAAGCAGACTCCAATACCGGAATCAATGTCATGGCAATCATCGAAGACAAAATCCCAGCAAAAAATCCCGCTGGCACGGCAGCCATGAGCTCTCGCAAATAATGCTCTTGATCCACGCGAGAAATGGTTAACATCAATGCAATCATCAAGGCCTTAACAGCGCCGGTGCGAACCCCTGCCCAATAAATATCATTTCTTTTTTTACAGTTATACACCCCACGAGCCGCTGCAATTCCACTGACAAAGGTCACCGTCATAAAAGAAAAATTTAGATCTGCCATCAATCCACAGGCCACCGACAAGAACGCAGTGAAAAGCCAAACGATCTCTCCAGATTGGATCAAAAGGCCAACCAGCATGGGGGCCACGGCGATTGGCATCGCGTATAAAAACATTTGCGAAGGAATGTCGTTCCCAAATTTGGATACAAATGAAGTCTCTGTTACAAACATGAAAAACTTTCCGAACAAAACTGTGATCAAAGTAATCAGCGCCATCACCCAGATGTCTCGCATATCGACTCTAATTTTATTGAGGGAAATTCGACGCAGATACTGAAAGAAAACCATCGTGATCGCCAAGAACACGAGCGCGATGGCGATGGCCATAATGTCGTGTCTGCGATCAGAACGCAGTTTCTGAATCTCTTGAACCAAAGCCATGTGGGTTGGCTGAATCACGGTTCCTTCGGGCAAAATCACCTGGTTTTTTTTCACCGAGATCGTGATCGGCAACACCGAGTCCCTGGCAACCTGACGACGGCTCGCCATTTCCTGTTTGTTCAGAGTCAAATTTGGATAAATCAAATGCCGGGACAACTCCTGCAGATACTCGCGATCTTTCACGGGTAAAGAATCAGAGCTGCGGCTTGAAGGGATGGAGAAGTTTTCTGGTTGACCCAAGTCACTGATCTCTGAACGTTTAATATTGAATTCACGCCCTCGGTTGTCCTTGTTGAGGGTTCTCGCCAACACCATAGTTTGATTCGAGGGAATGACTTTGTCGACACTCTCTGCCACTTTGCCCCGGTACCAGAACTCAAGACTTCGGATAACGATGTTTTCAAGTCTTGCGCTGAAACGATTTCGCACCAGCCACTCAAACAAATAATCCGGAATGGAGATGTTGAGCTCTTTTTCAAACTCACCTTTATGAATAAAAAAATCTTTGGTTTTTTCTTCTCGTTCCGCCGATGACCTGGGCCAACGGACATTTTTAATTTCACTGCGCATCAGCCGAAACGACCGATAGACACCGTCGGAAACTCTTTCAAAAACAGTCGGATCATAGTCAAAAATAATCGGCACTGCCATCTCAGCTTTGACTCTTTTTTCTTCAGTGGTAACCTGATCCACCATATCGAAAGTCACTGGAGAGATTACATCGATCTTGACGACATCACCAATTTCAAAATCCATCGAGGTGCGAACTTCAAAAGTAATGGCATAGGCCAAAACCAGACAAAATAGAAAAACATAAGCAAAGCGTTGAATCTGAAAACGATCATTCAAGTAATTAAAAAACCGCGCAACCACGGTCTTTTCAATGCCCAACCGATCGACCCAATCTAAGAAGCGAAGACTATGGTCCTCGTAGTTCACACGCGTGTGAGCTTCTTTGCTGCTGCTGAGGCGATTTTTATTCGAACTTTTTTTCAACGGCATTGTTAGTCTATTCCCTATCCTACTTGTTCTACCTTATCCAACTGTTCGAGCTGTTCTTCCCCATTCCCTGACTCGGGGCCTTCATTATCCCCTATCAATATCATTTCGGCATATTTATCTGTTTGCACATCAAACCCGGACTATTTTATGCTACGGCTTTGGTCGTGATCTATGTTGGACCTGCGTCATCTGGAGACTTCATTGGAACATAAGCCATCGGTAAAAACCCAAGACTCCCTTTTACTTCAATTCAAGACCTTAGTCGACGTCGTTGCCAAGCTGCGAGGCCCCAATGGTTGCCCTTGGGACAAAGAACAAACTCAAAGAACCCTGACTCGCTACGCAATTGAAGAGGCACACGAGCTCGTGGAAGCCATCGAATCTGGAGACCAAAAAGAAATCCGCGAAGAACTGGGAGATTTTTTATTCCAGGTTATCCTTCAAGCTCAGGTTGCAGAAGATGAGGGGCAATTTGATTTGCAACAAGTGATCGAAGTTTTGAATGAAAAGATGATTCGACGCCACCCTCATGTTTTTTCCAACGTCGTCGCAAAAACTACCGATGAAGTTTGGAAAAACTGGGAGAAACTCAAAAAACAAGAAAAAGAAAAACCCGTTTTCAGTTACCCTCGAACTCTCCCGGCCCTGCAGGCCGCAGATAAGATTGGATCTAAATCCAAAAACTATCGTTTTGACTGGACTCGGCCAGATGAGGTTTTAGAGAAAATCAAAGAGGAGCTCAGGGAGGTCGAAGAAGCCTTGCGCGAAGACGATCCGAAACACCTCGAGCACGAAATTGGAGACCTGCTATTTTCCGTCGCCCAGCTCGCGCGGCACAAGAATCTGGCGCCTGAGCAATGCTTACGTGTAGCAAACAGGCGCTTTGAAAATCGCTTCAACCAAGTTCTTACACTCGCTGAAAAGCTCCACGGTGCCGATGCAAAAACCCCCGAGGGCTTCAGCCAAATACCCGCGGTCGAAAAAGAATCACTGTGGGCTCAAGCCAAAAAGATTCTGGGCTAGTTCGACCAAACAAAACTGCCAACGATTGGACTTCGGCAGAAGCATAGATCGTCAAACTTGCCATCGACAGCTGACCAGGCTCTAAACACTCCTTTGCCCGCCGTCTCTTTGTGAGTCACGGAGGACGCCATAACATCATGTTTTTACAGGATATTTTTCGTGTTTCAGAGTGAGCCATGGCACCCCTTTTGCTCCTTTCACTGGTACAGGATGGAAATCAGGGGGACAAAATGAAAACACAGACAGGTCTTAAAATACTTTTGGTTGTTGCCGCGCTCTTCTCATTGAGTGCTTGTGGCAAAAAATCTTCGGGCGGCAGCGGCTTCGCAGACTCGGCATCAAACTCGGCGGACTCTTCGGGCGGCAGCACAGCTCTTTCTTATGCTGTTTGCTCTAAAGACATGTCAGGACTGTCGGACTTCCAAGTTCGACTAGAACAATACGTTGATAACTATGGACAAGCTCAGGGCAATCTGGTGCGTCTGCAGGTGTATAAGGCGCCATCGGCTTGGTCCTCAGCCAACTGGGATCTTCAAGTTTATCGTTGGACAGCATCTCCGGATGGAAGCACCTCGATTGACAGCTCTCCCCTGGCTTATCAGTTTGATCGAAAAGTTTCTGGTGGATTTCAGAATATGGCAAATATCAATTACACCATTTTCAACTGGGACGAGATCGTTCAGATGGGAGCCTATGCTGGCATCTCGACGTCCTCTCCCCAGAGCTACTTCAATACCGCAACGCTGGTTGTAGATATTCGGGATTCCAGCGCTTCTTATCAGGTGCTGCAAGTGGTGCTTCGTAACAATGGAACTGTCGTCAAAAAAGTGGATGTTTTGATTCCTCAATTTTTGGCAGATCCAGCGCTCTACAACGCCGACAACAAGCATCCTGCCATTTTACAAGCCTTGCACCCGCTAAAAGACCAAGTGAATCAGGGGTGGAGCCAAGCGAACTATGCTGAATTTGCCAAGTCCTTCTGCTTCTAGTGGCTAGACTCTTGGCTCACTTCTTCGGCTTGAAGGTTCTCACCATGCCTGTACCGATCCAGCAATTGAGTGTCGCTCGTTGGGAATGAGAAAAGCAGCGTGTGCATTTGGCTGCTCGGGTCCTCTTGAGTCACTGCCACATAGTGCAAATCTTTAATCTCATGGTCCGCAAAATCCTTGATGAAAGTCACCAGCGTATTCCCCCGAAGATCATTGGCTTTCCAAATCTCATCCGCCGTCTCGATCGTTTCCTCTCGACACTCTTCTCCCAGATTTTGAAATTGTTCAAAAGGAACATCGGTCTCGGCGCGTAGCTTTAACATCGACAAAAAAAGACCCATCGCCACAGGATCTCCGTCCCCAAGGGCATCCCCATCGATCGCACCGAAGCCCACTTCCTCAAAAGTGCGGTCATAGACCAGATCCCCTCGGCGGTACTGAGACACCAACTCCAGGTCTTTGGTGACAAAATGCAGAAAAATAAAGGTGGGCTCATCGTCCGAAGACACATAGGTCACCGCCACGTGAAATGCATTGAGATCATCCAGGGGACGAATGAAATGAAAAATCGGAAATTCCTTGAAGGTTTTGTCATCGTGCCAGATCTCTGCTGGTTCATCTAAGGTCAGGTCCAAGAGTTTTCCAACTTTTGGAACTTCTTCTTCTTTGAGGTCATCGTCTTTGACCAAGGTTTGATACTGCTGCTCCAGAAAATCAATTTTTGGCTGAAAATGCTGATAGAGTTCCTTTTCGGTCGCGAAAACGAGTCCTGCTGGCCGATCAATCACAATTTCCTTGGGTCGAGGACGCAGTTTAACACCCTTAGACTTCAATTTTTTCAGCTTTTTCGAGGGAACTTTTGAACGTGCTATAACGACCTCCTGATTTTCACTCTAACATCGCAAGTGAATCTCACCATTCATGATGGGGTTTGTCATAAACTTTTACTAAACCTTGCAACTCAGCGCAATTTTCCTCACCATAATTAAGGGGGCCTTTACATTGAACAAAAAAATAGAGCCGACCAAGAACTGACCAGTGGCTTGCCGAGAACTTACCAAGGATGCGTGAGGGGGAAAAGTGTCAGGTAATAACGACAACAGTCAAAACGGGAATCAGAACCGCGCGAACGAAACAAAGAGTGAAAGCCAAAAAGAGGCCGAAGCTCAGAGTCAAAAACTGCAAGAAAAAAGTCTGGAACGAATGGAAGCATTGCTAAAGCAATCCGCAATGGGGATCCATGTTCTTTTCGACAATCACTCGATTGCCCAAGTGATGGGTCAGCACAAAGATGACAAAGACTTTTTTGACTTCACAAAAATGAAACGTGTTCAAGATGTCATGACAGAGCTGATTGCCAAGAAGACCTATATTGAAAAGGTCTCCTTCATCAAAGATCTGGACACTGACAGCTATGACATGCTGGTCCGCACCTATTTCCATATTGTTGAAAATACGGTTCGCGCCGGCTCTGATCATCACCACTGAAAAGGTTTTGGCTCTTCCTTTAGAACCCGCCGGAATTTTCCGATGAGTCCGCGATGGAAAAGAGCCTGTTCTTCTTGGTTATATTTTTTGCCACGACCTCTGTCCAGGCGGAGTACCGTGTTTTTAATCTGCAGATCACCTCCGCTGACGGAACCCAAATCCACACAGTTCAGAGCACTCTCGACCCCGACCAATATCGGGGATACTATGTTGTGCCCGAGGGAAGCTCGATCATCTATACGCAAACATGGATGTGCCGAGGGCGAACAGATCATTTTCGAAAGCTCTGTGACAATCCCCAACCCCCACCGGCCACGCCACCGCCTGTGCCAGAGACCAGTTCCAGTTCTCCTTAGTAAAAAACCGTCCCCGAGCCACCGTCTCTGTATGATACGATGAGACTATGGCCACAGAGATTTCTCAACTCAAACGAAGCCAGAACGATGAGCTTTCTGAACTCCAGAAAGAGCACTCTAAAAAGCGTAAAGAGGTCATTCAATCTCAGCAGGAAGATATTGACCGTTTGCGGGAGTCCTATCACGACCAAAAAGAAAATATCCAAGAAACCAACGAAGCTGCCATCAATCACATTAAAAAATCGGGGCACCAAAGCATCAGCCAAGCGCGTGAAGAAAGCGAATCCCAGCTCAAAAATATTCAAGAAACCAGTCAAAAACAGCTTCACTCTTATAAAAAATATGCCGAGCAAAATCGCCGTGCTTTAGAGAGTCAGGTCGAAGACAAACAAACACAGGTTCGGGAGCATCTCGACGAGATCAGCACCCAGGAACAGCAACGACAAAAGAAAATTCAAAAAGTCGCGCAAGAAAATCTCAAAACACAGCAAGAAGCGCTTCAGCAGGCCCGGAGCGAAGCTCAAAGAAAACTCTCTTCCACTTATGAAGAAGGTTCGGAGAGAAAAAAGGAGATCCAAGAAAAGAACCAAGCAGAACTCAAAAAAATGAATTCTCGCTACAATGAGTCCTTGGAAAGTCTTAATAAAGAACGCGAACAGTCGGTGAGCAAACAACGAGAGCAGGCTCTGCATACCGTGAAAGAGCTGCAAAGCGAGAGCCAAAAAAGAATTGAAAACGAAAAAGGCCGCAACGAGGGGCAAATTCACAACCTCAAACAAAAATACCGAACAGAGATCGACAAACAGATTTCCACCAACGACGGAAAGCTGCGACGGCTGCGGGACGAAAATCAACAGCAGATCAATAAAGAAGTCCAGCGCGGACGCATGCAACAAGAAAAAGTCCACAAGGAAACTGAAGATCACATTCAAGAAGTCCACCACGATGGCGAAAAAAAGGTCAGCGACATTCAACAGAACTACGACTCAAAACTCAAGCAAGAAGAACAGACTTTCAATTACGAAGCAGAAAAGAAAAAGAAGATTTTTGAGGCCAGGGACAAAGAGCTTTTTGATAACTATCAGAAAAACTATGGCCGCAACAAAGAGGTTTACCAAAACAACCTCAAACAACAGAATGAAAAGTTTCAATCCAACTATCGCAACCTTTCAAAATCGCAAAGAGACGCGATGAGAGTTCAAGAAAACATCTATGCACGCGAGGTCAATGCCCTCAAACAAGATCATCTTTCCAATGTGACCCGCTATGATGGCCACAAAGAAGATCCTTTTTATAAATTGCAAAATCGTGGCAGCACTTTGGATGAAGCGGGCGATGAATACGTGCTCAAAGCTTTTATTCCCGAATCCGATAAAAATATGATTCAAGTTCGGATTCAAGGCGATAAAGCAACGGTCTCGGGAGCGAGATCTTTCCAGGAAAAAATGCAGGACGAGGGAAAGAACGTTTCTACCCACTCCTATCAAACTTTTCATGAAGAGTTTAAATTAGATCACCCGGTGGTCCAAAATGCCGTTCGACAAGAACGCCACGGCGATATCGTTGAATTTAGAATTCCAAAAATTGGTTTTGTGAACAAGAAGGGCTAATTACACCTTCATGAGATATCGAATCTCACGAGTCATGGATTTCATCCGCGCTTGGAGATCTTGAAGCTGCTCCATGTTGCCACGCAACTGCTCAATGAGATCTTCTTCTTGCAAAGGACGCTCATTCAATTCGCGATAAATCAGCTGAGAAGAATACGCCACCGAAGTCAGTTCTTCGAAATTTGAAACTCGAACCGTCTCCTGATTTAGTGTTTGTGATTTCATTCTCAACTCCTTTATTCTCCCCAGATAAAAGTCTAGGGCCATTTCCAGAAAACCAACAACTTAAATTGCCTTACATAAATTTATTACACGACCCACTAACGCAGACCCGATCCATCCCTAGTATTCGCAACGGATATTTTCCCTGTCCAAATCCGATATCTTGATTCTGAGGGTCTGACTGGATAAATAAGTGGCCATTACGCTTCCCGTCGCCTGGTCATTGTGCTTCAGCCCCAGAACATGCCCCAATTCATGAACAAAAATACTCTCTAAGTGAACGTCTTTTCCTGATTTGGGGGTGTCCACATAAAAATCAAAGTCGGCATCGTTGATCCGAATATCTGCCTCTCGGATTTCATCACTGGTCCAATAAACAGAGGTCCTGGCCTGCTCCGCTTTTTTATCTTTCTCCCAAGTGCTCATCCAATAGACCACACTCATTCCGTCTTGACGGGGACTAGGCTCGCCTGGGACTCGGTAGCTCTCTGCTAGCCGCACAAGATCTCGCCCTGCTGTTTTATTCCAGACGGCAATGGCTGATTTCAAGGCCGGAACCATTTCTTCCGGGAAGGCCTCGTGCACATAAAGGGTCACGGGAACACTGCTCTTCCATGACACTCTCTCGCCGTAGACGTTTTGCACGAAACCACAATCGGGCTCTTCTTGATGCTTTGGCCCACAGGCCTGCAACGACACTCCCATTACCGGGAGAACCAAAAGAGACCATAACCATTTCCAGCTTTTATTGACCTTCATGAGGGTTTTCAAAATACAAACCTAGGACCAGGTTGATGATTTCGGCCTATCTACATGAAGTGACTTGTCTTTTTCATTTTTCTCAAAGTCTCAATCCGAGATGACTTTTGACACAGGACCGTCGTGTTCCCAGGAAACACCCCCACACACCATTAAAAGCCGTGAAATTTCAAGAGCTTGTGCTTGTCGATGTTTTGGACAGGCCGGAGCCCACTGGTGTCACCTTGGCCCCCCGACCTTGGCAAGGCATTTGCTTTATTAAGAAATCAAAGAGACCTGGCCCCACCGCAATCGCGGAGTCCAAGGGGCCCCATCGATCACCCTATCCTGCCTAGCTGGAAGGGGAGCTGAAAAAGCTCCTCCCTTCCTGTCCGCGCAAAACAGGGCACTTCTTGACTCTATAAAAATATCTTATGAATTAAAGGGACATTCGGTAGCCAACGCCCCGAACCGTTTCAATGGAGTCACCCATTTCATCCAATTTTTTTCTGAGCGAAGCCATGTGAACATCAATTGTTCGATCGGTCACATTGAGATTACCCAAAGCCCGCTCTCTCAATTTATCCCGCGTCAAAACCTGACCAGATTGTTTCAGAAGCTCACAAAGAATTTTGAACTCCGTCAAAGTCAAAGGAACTTCTTTTCCACTCTTGGTCACGCGATGGGCAGAAAAATCAACAACCAGCTCTTTCACCACCAAATTGTTCTGCTGAGAACGGTGAGCCGCCTGCGAACGCCGAACAAGGGCATGAGATCTGGCAATCAGTTCTCGAACAGAAAATGGCTTGGTGACATAATCATCAGCCCCAAGCTCAAGTGCTTGAATTTTTTCCGCTTCGCCATCAAGACCGGTGACGATGATAATAGGAAGCTCACAAAATCTCGCATGGCGACGAACTTCCGCTACGATTTCTCGGCCTGATTTTCCAGGCATCATTTGATCCAGCAATACAATCGTTGGCTGAAAAGCCTCTAAGGCTTGCAGAATATTTTCTCCGGATGGCAAACCCTGAGCCGCAGCCCCAGCCTCTGTAAATTGGCTAACCAGAAATTCTCGGATTTCTGATTCGTCCTCGACAATAAGAACTCTCATCTTTTCAACTGCCATATTTTTTCTGTCGAAGCTCTGTTCCAGAGGCTTCTTCTCCGTTTCAATAAATTGAAGGTCCATGTCGTCACCCACTTTTCTACTAACGCTGATCAAGGACTCATGTGTCAATAGTATTTGTTTACTCATTATTATTGCTACATGAGTCTTCGAGTAAAATTAAGTTTCTCTTAATACTTCACATTATCATGCCGTGACTTTTTCAATTTGCAAAGACCAGGATGCAACTCTAAACAAAAAATACTTCAGGCCCGCTGCTTTATGACGCGAAGAGCCCTCAGCATAAAGAATAATCCAAAGGCGACGAAGGGAATACTTAACATTTGCCCCATGTTGATGATCATGTCTTGCTCAAATGGACTTTGGATTTCCTTCACAAACTCGATGAAAAACCGACAGGTGAATATTGCCGCAAGCACAAATCCAAAGATCAAACCTTGAGGGGTCTTCTCCTTAAATTTCAAGTATACCCAATAAGAAATAGCAAAGATCACAAAATAACAAAGGCTCTCATAGACCTGAGCTGGATGACGAGGAACCTGGTTGACCCTCTCAAAAATCACGCCCCAAGTCCCATCGGTGGGTTTACCTAAAATTTCAGAGTTCATGAGATTTCCAATACGAATAAATCCCCCTGTCATCACCGTGAAAATGGCCAGTCGATCCAACAGCCACCACAGATGAAATTCAGGATTTTTTCGCATGAACATCCAGGTCGCGATGATCACCCCAACACCACCGCCGTGGCTGGCGAGGCCGCCCTCCCAGATTTTTAAAATTTCCAAGGGGTTCGACAGATAATACACGGGATCATAAAACAAACAGTGCCCGAGCCGAGCTCCAATGGTCGTCCCCAAAACCAAATGAACCAAAAGAGAATCCAATTTTTCAACGGGAAGCCCTTCCCATTGGCAGATCTTTTTCATGCCCTGATAGCCCAAAGAAAAGCCCGTCAGAAACATCAAACCATACCAACGGACTCTTAGCGGCCCGAGTTCAAAAATTTCAGGGCTCACGTTCCAGTGGATCATTGTTTCCCCTCTCCGGATGTCAATGCATCGAATTTTTGTGCAACAAATCTTTCAGTTCTTGTAATTCAGCTACTGAAATCGAGTACTCCCGCCCACACATTTGACAAGTCACATCCGCCGGCTTTTGCGAATCAATCATCTCTTGCAGATCCTGGCCACCCAAGACCTCCAGCGCGCCCTTCACTCGCTCCTCCGTGCAGGAACAAAAATATTTGAGTTCATACGGATGGGGAATTTCCGTGTAGGGCAAACCTTTTAAATAGGGAACGACCAGCTCATGAGGAGGTGTTCCCGCCAACAAGGCATGGGTGATGTTTTCCTTGTAATTGTCCGCATTCTCTTGAATTTTTTCGACGATATCTTCTTCAACTCCGGGCATGACCTCAATTAAAATTCCGCCAGCCGCCTGAACCACTCCATCCCGATCCAAATTTACCCCTAAAGAAACCAAAGAGCGGATTTGATGGGACTGATGAAGATAGTGAGCAATGTCATCCCCGACTTCGCCGGTCACCATCTCTACAGTTCCATTGTGTGGCTGTCGCTGAAAAGGTTGTTGCCGGGACACGGTCAGCTGCCCAAATCCGATCGCTTTGCGTAAATTTAAAGCATCATCTTGATGGGGAGCGAGGTACTGAGGATGAGGACAATAGCCGCGAACATGGCCTTCATAACTGGCTTGCGCATAGAGACTGCCCAAGGGACCATTCCCTCGCAGCAAAACACCCACCTCTTGACCGTCTTTGAGCTGACCGGCCATCAGAAGAGCTCCCACCATGGCGCGCCCCACTCCGATCGTTGCCAAGGGATGGCTGCGCAAGATTCCCTGCATCTCAGTCACTACCTGGGTGGCGTCAACAGCAGCAGCACGAACAGTCAAATCATTAGTTACAAAACGATGAACCCTCATTTCTGAAATACTAGCATTTCATGCTGGCTCGATCAAACGGTTCTCGTTATCCTCTGAATATGAGGCTGATTTTATTTCGACATGCTGAACGAGAGAACACGGGTGCAACAAATCCGCCACTCAGCCTCCGAGGACTGGGGCAAACCCAAAAGATTTTGGATCAAATCCATGCCCATGATCTGCCGACCCC
>Ga0210057_1004142_pt1 | contig 19519 bp, 18 predicted proteins | sample CryGeyCG2114_010_2_FD_183968 | JGI IMG/M metagenome (GOLD analysis project Ga0210057, IMG submission 183968) | Groundwater microbial communities from aquifer - Crystal Geyser CG10_big_fil_rev_8/21/14_0.10 (SPAdes) (version 2) | ecosystem: Environmental > Aquatic > Deep subsurface > Groundwater ...
TCTGGATTTTTTTGTCAAGCGTTGTAGTAACAACAAGATTACCGTTCTCCACTAAATTCTCGCCAAATCTTTCAATCAAAAGACTCCTTACATACATTACAAAATGGGGCGCTTCTATACTTCCAGTTTTCTGCTCGAATTTAAATTTTTTAACTTCCTGCATAGCTTTTTCTTCTTCATTTTTACTTATATATCCATCTTCCCTCATTCTCCGAAGAACGTCTTCCGTTCTGCCGATGTAAGCGTCTCCGCCGCTTACTATCGGTGAATAATACGATGGCGCTTGGGGTAAACCTGCGAGGAATGCAGACTCTGAAAGGCTTAATTCTTTCGCGCTCTTGTCAAAATAAAGATTACTTGCCGCCTCAACTCCTACGGCAGAACCTCCATATGGAATATTATTTAGATACATCTCTAGAATTTCGTCTTTAGTAAATTTTCCGTCAACCTGTACCGCCAGAATTAATTCTTTAAGTTTTCTAGTTACTGTTCTTTCAGAGGAAAGAAGTGCGTTTTTTACAAGCTGTTGAGTAATAGTCGATCCTCCCGCGACTCGCCCTCTAAAAATCGGGTCTAATAAAAGCCCTCTAAGATAGCCCGTTACAGAAAATCCCTGATTTGTGTAAAAATTCTTGTCTTCTATCGCAATGGTCGCCTTGCGGAGATCTTCCGGAGTATCGTCTAGCTTTACATAAATTCTATTAAAATCCTTATAGAATGAAAAAAGGAGGTCGCCGTTTCTGTCCAAAATTCTAGTGGAATCTTTTAGGTCGGGATTCGTCAGCTTTCCGGGAGTAGGCAGATCACGACTTACCCAAAGCGCATAAAAGAAAAAGATTACGATACCGGCAATTAAGCCAAAGAAGATATATTTCGCGGCTCTTCCCATAAGAAGTAATCTTAGAGAAGAGATATTGCTTCTTCTTACTCTCAGCCTTCTTCTGGATCTGTAGTAGTTCATAAATTAATTATACAGTTTATAACTTTTCTCCACCTCGTTGCAAAACATATATTAAGATAAGTATAATGGAGTTTATGAATTCAGTAAATGATTTACTTACTAGAGGTGTAGCAAATATTATACCAAATCGGGAGGGGTTAAAAAAACGCCTCGAATCAGGCGATAGCCTAAACATTTATCTAGGTATTGACCCAACTTCTCCAAACATCCATTTAGGACACGCCGTGGTTTTAAGAAAGCTTAAAGCTTTTTCCGAGCTAGGAAATCACAATGTAACGCTTGTCGTAGGTGATTTCACTGCAACCATAGGCGATACTTCAGACAAAGAATCTGAAAGACCACAACTAACGCGAGGGGAAATAGAGAATAATTTAAAAACTTACAAGGAGCAGGCAGGAAAAATACTTGATTTAGACAAAGTAAAGATAATATTTAATAGCAAGTGGCTCGATAAACTAAGCTTTAGGGAAGGAACAGGGCTTGTCTCTAAATTCTCTTTGAACGATTTTATCTCAAGAGAACTAATTAAAAAGAGGCTAAACGAAGGCAAAAGAGTCGGACTCCTTGAGACAATTTATCCGGTAATGCAGGGATATGATAGTTTTGTCTTAAATACTGATATTCAAATCGGAGGAACTGATCAAACTTTTAACATGCAGGCAGGAAGAGCGCTTCTTAAAGATAAAAAGGAATCTTTTATCATGTCTATGGAATTCCTTCCCGGGACTGACGGGAGAAAGATGAGCAAAACTTGGAGAAATGCGATTTGGCTTACTGACAGTCCAAATGACATGTTTGGAAAAATTATGTCCATTTCAGATGAGGTAATTGATAATTACCTAATTCTTGCGACAAATCTTTCAATGGACGAAGTTGAAGAACTAAAATCAGAACGTAAATCAAATCCGATGGAGGTAAAAAAGAAACTTGCTGAAACAATTGTTGAGGAGCTATATCCCGAACAGGCAGAGCCCTCAAGGGAGTATTTTGAGAAAACCGTACAAAAAAAGGAAGTGCCTGAGGAGATTCTTGAAATTAAAGTCAAAGAAAATATCTCAGTATTGGATGTTATTGTTGACCATAATCTTGTAGATAGTCGTTCTGAAGGTAAAAGACTTATTGAACAAGGAGGAGTTAATGTCAATGAAAAACGTGCAACATTAGATCTAAAAATTCATGTTAATGATATCATAAAAGTAGGGAAGCGGAAGTTTGCTAAGGTCATCTCAGATTAATATGGATTTTATCAGAAAAAATAAATGGTTCTGGAGAATATTTGCAATAATTCTTATTCTTGCAATGGTTGCCTCATTAATGGTACCTTTCCTCCTTGGTTCGGGATTCTATTAAAATAATGCAATTAGATACTCCTGTAGGAAATTTAGGCTTTGTGTATAAAGCAAAGAAAAAACCCTTAGAAAAAATAGGGATAGTAACGCTAAAGGATCTTCTTTATTATGCGCCGGTAAAATACGAAGAGTATCCGGAGCCAAAACCTATTGGCAAAGTTACAAACGAAGAAGAGGCGGTTATCGAAGGAAAAGTCATAAAAATTGAAAACCAATACACGAGAAGGCACTTTGCTATTCAAAAAGCGGCTGTCTGGGACGATACAGGCGAGATTGAGTGTATTTGGTTTAACCAAACATATTTAACAAGAGTAATTCACGAGGGTGACGTAATAAGACTTGCCGGAAAGATAAAATATTCAGGAAACAAAAAAACGATTTCTGTTAAAGATTACGAGATATTGTCCGACTCAAAAAAACCCATTCATATTACTGATATAGTGCCTGTTTATGCTGAAACGCGCGGGCTTTCGTCTAAATGGATACGGAATAGAATATTTGAAAGGCTTCATTCGGATTTGGAGTTAGCTGATGTTATTCCAAACGAATATATTAAAAAACACAATTTGCTAAATATCAAAGACGCCCTAAATATAATTCATTTCCCCGAAAAGTTGGATGATGTAAAAAAAGCGAGGTTCCGCCTCTCGTATGAAGAAATTCTTATAAAACATTTGGCAAGCCTTAAAATAAAAGAAGAGTGGAATAAAAATTTGACCGCGCATAAATTTAAAACCAAACCATTTAACACCCGAATTAACAAACTAATAAAGTCCCTTCCTTTTGAACTGACGAATGCACAAAATAATGCAATTGAATCTATTTTTAAGGATTTAGAAAAAGACAAGCCTATGAATAGGCTTTTAGAGGGAGACGTAGGGTCCGGTAAAACCATTGTCGCGGCAGTTGCGGCTTACCTTGCGCATCTCAACGGCTTTCAGGTCGCCTTAATGGCGCCAACCGGGATTTTAACTGAACAGCACTATAAAACTTTCGAAAATCTTTTATCTCCCTTGGGAGTTAGAATGCAGCAGTTTACCTCTCGATCAAAACCAGCGAAGAATCAGGAAGCAAGAATCAAGAAGCAAGGAGACAAAACCCATGATTCAAAATCCATGATTCATGATTCATCTTTTGATATAGCAATTGGTACTCACGCGCTGATTCACAAAAAAGTAAATTTCCATAAGCTGGGTCTGATAATAATCGACGAACAGCAAAGGTTTGGAGTGGAGCAGAGGGCAATTTTGAGGGAAAAAGGAGAAACGCCCCACGTTCTAACGATGACCGCAACGCCAATTCCTAGAACAATTTTACTAACCGCGTACGGAGATTTGGATGTATCAATTCTTTCAGAAATGCCAAAAGGGAGAAAAATTATTAAAACATGGCTCGTTCCAAATGAAAAGCGGGAGAGGGGATACGAGTGGATAAAAGAAAAGTTAAAAAAGGGCGACCAGGCATTCATAGTCTGTCCATTTATCGAAAGATCTGAAACTATCACTACTGTAAAAGCCGCAACTGAAGAATTTGAGAGGCTAAAAAGCGAAGTATTTAAAGGTTTTAACTTAGGACTTTTACACGGAAAATTGAAAGCTGATGAAAAAAACGCTGTTCTAAGCGATTTTAAGAATAAAAAATTTGATATTTTAGTTTCAACTCCAGTTGTTGAAGTTGGCATAGATATTCCAAATGCAACAATAATGCTAGTTGAAGCATCTGAGAGATTTGGACTTGCTCAACTTCACCAAATGAGAGGCAGAGTGGGAAGAGGGGAGAAAGAGTCTTATTGCCTTTTATTTTCAGAGAACTTAAACCCGGCGGCTTTTAAGCGGTTAAAATCTTTAGAGAGAATATTCTCGGGTCCTGAGCTTGCGGAAATTGATTTACAGCTAAGAGGTCCCGGGAATATCTATGGAACAGCTCAGCACGGAAGGATGGATTTTAAATTTGCGTCAATCTTTGATAAAAGCCTTATAAATTTAGTTAAACAAGACGCTAAGGAACTCATAAAGGAATTAGATAAACAAAAACTGTTGCGTGAGGAGGTAACATCAACTATAATACAAAAGGTCTCACCAGACTAGTTTAGTTTTATTTCGATTCTGAATTCTAAACTCTGAATTTTGAATTATTGAATTATGCCGCAAGAACCAAAACGCAGACATTCTACAGGAAGAAAGGGGAAAAGACGTTCAAGCATCAAGCTTGATCTAAAATCTGTTGCCCACAAATTAGCAAAGGCAAGAAAACGAAAGCTTGTTTAGGGCATGAAAACTCCACTCGACCCAAGACATCAAGTACGACAAAATTTAGTTGAGGAATTATTTTCCCAAAGTTTTTTATCCCAAAAAACTAAGAATCCAAAAGTAAAAGAAATACTTCCTGAACTTAGCAGGATTGACAGAATAATTGAGAAAATTGCGCCCGAATTTCCTGTAGAAAAGATAAATAAAATTGACCTTGCTATTTTAAGACTTGCAGTTTACGAAATAGAGATAGAAAAAAAACAGCCGCCCAAGGTTATAATAGACGAAGCGATAGAGCTTGCCAAAGAATACGCTGCGGACTCCTCGCCTGCATTTATAAATGGAGCTCTGGGCAAACTAGTTAAAAAAGTCAAATGAATATTCCGGAATTTAAAGATAAAAAACTTTTCGATTTAGCATTCACACACAGATCTGCTCTAAACGAATCAAAGAATATTAATGAGTCGAATGAAAGACTGGAATTTTTAGGCGACAGCATTCTTTCTTTTATCGTATCTTCATATATATATGAAGAATACAAGAGGAAAATGGAAGGAGAACTAACTAACTTAAGATCCGTTCTTACAAACACAGACACGCTTTACGAAACTGCAAAAAAACTTAACCTGGGAAAACATCTAATGCTGTCAAAAGGCGAAGAGGAAGGCGGGGGAAGAGAAAGCAAGACTATTCTTGCAAATACTTACGAGGCTCTTCTGGGAGCGTTGTTTGTAGATCAGGGTCTTGATAGAGCGAGAAAATTTGTTTTTGAAACAATACTTGAGAGCATAAATGAAATCGTTGAAATGCAGGGACTTAAAGATCCAAAAAGCCATCTTCAGGAGATATTTCAGGAAGAATACAAGGTTTCCCCGCGCTATGAAATTCTAAAAGAGGAAGGACCCGACCACAGCAAAATTTACACCTCGGGTGTCTATTTGAATGAAAAACTCATTGCAACAGGGGCGGGTAAGTCGAAGCAGGAGGCAGAAAAAAAAGCCGCCCAAAACGCTTTGGCAGAACTTAAGCAGATTAGTCCTTCTTGAATTGAAAACTTTCCCTAAACATGATAAACTATCCTCTCTTATGTCACTTATAATTCGTTTCGCAAAAATCGGAAGGAAGGGAGAGCGAAAATATAGAATTGTTGTGCGCGAAAAGCGCAGTAAACGCGATGGTAAGCCCGTCGATACCTTAGGATACTATGAGAAATCCTTAAATGGGATAAAAAAGGAAATAGACCAAAAAAGGGTTGATTACTGGATTTCAAAAGGCGCTAAGGTTACTCCTTCAATAGACAGTAAGCTCTATAACAATAAATATTCAAAACAAAATGGAACAGCTTCTTAAACACATTATCGAATCTACATTTCCCGAAAGTCCAATAAAAATTGAATCTCAAACAACAGATAGTTCAACTGTTTTTACTTTATTAGTTCCGAAAGAAGACGTCGGACGCGTTATAGGCAAGAACGGCAAAGTAATTAACGCAATAAAACAGCTTCTTAAAGTTAGAGCAATGAAAGAAAATGCCTTTGTTGAAATTGAGATAAAAGAGCAATAAGACTCTTTCAGATGAAATTTTCCGTAGTTACACTTTTTCCCGAAATGTTTTCCGGTGTTTTTGATTACTCTATAGTTAATCGTGCCCTAAAGGACAAAAAAATAGAAGTAGAGTTTATTAATCTGAGGGATTTTGGACTAGGGCGCCACAAAACGGTAGATGACAAACCTTATGGCGGAGGAGCAGGTATGGTACTCCGCGCTGATGTTTTGAAAAAGGCAATTGACCACGCAAAAATCCGAAAAGGAAATGGAAAAGTAATTTTGTTTGATGCAGTGGGAGAAAGATATTCGCAGGAAAAAACCGAAGAATTCTCAAAATTAGATCATATAATTTTAGTTTGCGGCAGATATGAAGGATTTGACGCGCGAATAAGAGAATTTGTAGATTACGCCATATCAGTAGGCGACTACATTCTAACGGGTGGAGAAATTCCGGCGATGATAATAATTGACTCCGTAACAAGACTTATACCGGGTGTCTTATCGAAGGAAACAGCTACAAAACTGGAATCATTCTCCAGAGTAAACCCCGCACCCACGACCTTACGGTCGGGGCATTTTGATTTTTCGCTTCGCGAGCAAGGAGTTGACCCATGTTCCCCGGCCTCGCTCCGCGAAGCGGGGCGGGCTGACGAACAGGGCATTGGGTGCGGGGTAAATAAAAAGCGCATTCTTGAATATCCGCAGTATACAAGACCGGAGGAGTTTGAAGGATTAAAAGTCCCGGAAGTATTACTTAGCGGAAACGAGGCAAAAATTAATGAATTTAGAGAAAAAGAGGCGATAAAATTAACTAAAAAACACAGGCCTGACCTGCTTTAGTTAGACCACTCATCTAGATTATTTAAAAGCTCCTGCTGCTGGGCAGACAAAGGAACGACTAGGGTCTGCGCCTGAAATCCTTTTTCGTTAATTGGCTTAAAATAAAAATTTATATCATATCTTCCCTCAGTCTCCGATACTCCTATAGAATTTATCTCAACAATTGGAATTGTTTCGTATAAAACCTCCGCAAATCGGGTCAGATCTGAAGTGCTTGAACCATTCACCCTGACAAGAAGATTAAGAAACGGAACTCCTTCTACAACACTTCTTTCGGAAGCGCTTTTTGTATCATAAACACTGCCTACCTGCAAATTTAGGCTGCCAATTAATACACTCGATTTACCCGCAGCATCAGTTAGTGCCTGAAAAATAGCACCAATGCTTTTATTTGGTGGAAGTGACATGAGCGCGATTTCATAATCATTATCTAGGGCTGTATCGCTTATCGAATTAAGCGTGCTTTCGGATTTCAATAATCCTTCATTTGTCGCCATTTGACTTTTTATATTTGACTGCAAATCTGGAATTTCAGTTATTTGGGGCAATATAAACCACGTTAACAGCAGGAATCCCGCCACAACAAGGACTAAAGGCAATAATTCTCTTCTGTATTTTTTAAGATAAATGCGTACGTATTTTTCCATTTTTATATAAATTCTATTGTAAAAGTCGCTTCATACAACAAAGAGCTTGAATTAAGGCCAAAACGATTCATCTCTATTCTTTTTATTCCCCTGTTGCGCTCTTGGGCATACTCTTCAATTTTTTGCTCAATAAGCGTGTTAAGGGAGGCAAGATCGGCAGCCTCAACCCTTAATCTTATTTTACTCTCATCTCCTTCAATCAAATTTACTCCTACATCAAAAGGAAGCGTCTCTGACAAGGATTCTATTTTTGCGTTTATATTTTTGCGCTGATTTAAAACTTTCTGTATCTCGGATAGCCTTTCTCTAACAGTTAAAAATTTTACTTTCTTTTCAGGATTCAAATTTACTCTTGCTGTCAAAACCTGTTCTTCGTCTTTAAGCGAGTTAAGTTTTGCTATCAAGGTAAACCTATAAGCGATTAATCCCGCGGATATCAGAAACATTAGCGAAAAAAAGATTATGGAAGCTATAAAAAAACGCTTATGGAATGCATTGGGTTTTCTCCTTTTTGAAACTAAATTAATGGAATCTTTCATACAAGTTCCTTTATCCCAAGCCCTACAACGGTATTAAAAGACAAAGCATCCCGCATCAACCCCTCAGGAACCTTTGCTATATTGTAAATTTGAAATGCGTTTCCTAAGACCACCTGAATATTCAATTGGTTTGTAAAATATACGTCTATACCCGGAAGAAGAGCCGAGCCTCCAGACAAAACAATCTGATTAACCTGTTCATTGCTATTCGATTTATCCTTATACATAAGAATCGCTTTCCTAATATCTCCCATTATTGACTCGAGAATTGGAAATAGAGATTTGCCTATTTTTCCTTCAAAAGTCTCCTTATTTAATCCGTAGACTTTCTTAAAACTTTCCGCTTGGGTTAAATCTATTCCTAGATCCACAGAAATAGCACGTGATATGGCAAGTCCTCCTTTATCAATTGTAAAAGTCATAAGAATAACTCCGTTTTTAACAACGGCAATACTCGTAGTGGTTGCTCCCATATGGACCACTATGCTTGGAGCAGGATTATAGAGCAAAGGGTATAGTGACCTATAAACGGAAATCATCTCCGTCTCAATTGTATTAGCTAAAAAGCCCGCCCCTTCAGCTACCTTTTCGTACTTATCCAGTAACGCGTTTGGAGCAGCTACCAAAAATACGCTTGTGACTTGTTTTCCATCTTTATTGCTACTCCCGAGTATTTGCCAGTCCGTTCTTACTTGATCAAGAGGAAGCGGAATATACTGTTCCATTTCGTATTTTAATGATGCCGCCAATTCCCTTTCCGACAGAGGAGGCATATCGATAATTTTTGTATAAACCTGGCTGTCGGGAATACAAAATGCAACCTCCGACGAACTTATTCCTGATTGTTTTACGATCTCTTTTATATGATTAGAAAGATTCCTTAAGTCTATATCTGAATCCGAAAGAATACCTCTTTCGAGTGCAGGACCAACTCCTATTGCCTCCACCTCAATACCGCTGCCGCTTTTCTTAAACTGCGCAGCCTTAATAGATGTAGAACCTATGTCGAGACCAAAAAGACTAGATTTCATTGAGAGACTATATTGTACGGAAATACTTCTAAAGGCAGTTGGGGATATGACTGGAAATAAATAATTTTTCTGACAGTGTCTCCCGAACTCCCTGTAGATTCTATAATAGAACCCTGAGAGGGCAAAGCAACCGGATTACCGCCTGAATCAGCAGCAACTATCGCAATCTTTGTTGAATTATAAAGAGGAATTACTTTCATAATAATTCCGCTAGTAATAGATATGGGCACGCTTACTCTGTTAAGAAATATTTGCCCGGGTATACCGCTTAAGGAATAGCTACCGTATAAAGAGGCATCTAAACTTCCTGATGTCCTTCCCGAACATGTGTCATAAAGATATTTTATAAATGATGGGTTAGCTACATCTGCTCCCTGAAGAAGAGATATTTCAAGCGCCGGTCTTACGGGATCGGTGGAGCTGCAATTTATTTGATCCTCTTCCCCCCAATAGATGGTCAAACTTGCGCTAGGAATTTGATTTGCATAATTCGGGTAATCTGAAAGCCATACATCCGCTCCTATGTCTTGGTCAACCTCTTCCCCATTATTAAGAAATATTTGAGATCCGTCAAAAGCCTGTGCCGTAACTGAAAAATTGGCGTTATTTCCCAGCGCTTCTGATAAGGTTATTTCCCCGCCTTGCTGCAAAACTCTATCGATACCGGCTTCAGCGGCGCTAAATGCCCGCTGTGATTCCTCATTTTGCTTACTAAGCTTTAACTCAGTAACAGTGCGCGACGCGACAGAAAGACCAATTGTTAGGGCAACAATCATCGTTATCACAACGATTAAAAGAATTTGCCCTTTTTCAGAAGACCTAAAAGACATATATATCTCATGATAGCCTGAAAGCCAAATTAAAGTCAAGACGACAGAGATTTAGGGGTTCAACCCCTACTCACTATGGATTTGTGGTTTGCAAAGGGTGAGGCGCTTCTATTATAGTTAAAGTATGAAAGCTGACATGACTACTATCAAACTTGTGCTCTTAATTTCTGCAGGAATCCTGATTCTAGCTGCGGCCTCAGCATTTTAAATTCTTTCGGGAGAGAAAGACAAGTTAGGATTATCTCCGGATGAGGAAGGTCAAAACTCTACCGGAGATACAGTTCATCAGTACGATGCTAGTGATAACCTTATAAAAGCAGTATCTACAGACCCTAATTATGAACTTACATTAGAAAACCAGGATATTTTAAAAAATGAGCTTGATAAGTGGGAGATTTATGGAAAAGAATATACTTTTAGAAACGCTTATACCGCAAATAGACCTCTTTCATATATAGATGTATTTCTGAAAGAAAACCCCTTAGAGGATTACGAGCCCCTATATGGAGACACTTCGTACCTCAGGCTTGTTGGCAGTCGGTTTCAAATATATTTATACGTCCCTCCGGACATACTTAACAGCAGTCAGGCAAATGATTATATTTTAGAGCAATTCTTGGGTGTAATGTACCAAGGTACCCATGAGAAAGCCTTACAAGAAGAAGTAGATAGTGCAGTTCAGAAAGCTCTTGACAGCCTGCAAAACCAGAATAAAAATTACTTTACAGTTACTCAGAAATGAATGATAAAGAAAAAATAGTTTCATTTGAAAGCGAAAGTAGCGAAAGGAAGAAAGCCGTAAGGCTTTTAATAATAGAAACAATAATAGGAGTTGTAATTATAGCCGTTATTATTGGAGCGTTAAACTACTTTGGCCTTTTTCCTCTTAAGACTATAATGTCAACATTTTTGGGAACAGGAGGGAAAAGCGGAGTAGTACCCGCGCAAAGAGGCTATGGCCCGGAACAAAATACTGCTACACTGCCCGAAGAAAAAGCTGAACCCACAATTCCATTCGACCCAAACTCCTTTGATGTAAAAGCTGTATCTGATATGCCGGATTATAAAATTTCTCTAATAAATAAGGAAGGGCTTATTCAGGTGCTTAAGGACTGGAATGTATTTGGCAGAACATATAACTTTGCAGAAAGAGGAAGTACGGAAAATTCACCCTTGACAAATATAACGGTGCATTTAATCGATAAACCCCAGGTTCTAAATGTAGTAAATGTTGATAATAAAATAGCATTTTCGTCAGACGTTAAAGTAAGCAAGGGTAAATTAGACATCTTTGTATATCTTGCGCCATTTGTTTTAAGCGGTGATAAAGGATATACCCTTTCTAAGGGTGAGTATTTTAGCGACCAGATGCTTATTACTTTATTTAGAATTGCACATCAAACTAAATCATCTGAGGAACAAAGGGCTCTGGACCAACAGATGATTTCTGAGATAAGAGCCTTGAAGGAAAAGTATAATAGTTTTGTAAATCTTGAGAAGAAGTAGCTGACCTTGACAAGCATAGCGTAAAGTAGTATAAAGCTTATAGTAAAATACTACTAAAAAAGGAGTAGTATATGACTGATATGACACAGCCAGAAAGACCGGAAAGGGCAGACGTACCGGACAGTGAACCTAGAGCTCCTCAGGAAGGAGTAGAACCTACCCACATAGGTGTAGCAAGACATAGAGAAGCAAGGGAGTCTTTTAATCCGCTTGCTCCACAAACACCAGATACAGGGCCTACCGCGCCTACTGGTCCTGCGGATAGAAGTTCAATAGAAAGCTTAAGACGTGAAGCAGAGCGTTTGGCATCTCGAAGTCAGCCAGCTGAAGCTCCTTCAATACCTCTTGGAAAACCATTAAAACCTAGAAAAGAAACAGGAATACCTCTGAAGGCAAAAATTGGAGCGGCAGCAGGGGCTTTAGCAGTGGCAGCTGGAGGATTTCTAGGGTTTAATAAAATACGCTCAGGAGACGGAGACGAAAGGCCGGGAGTTATTATCACCGACCCCACTCTAAAACCCACAGAACCCGCACCCACATTTACACCTGAGGTAACACAAGAGCCTACTCAAGAGCCAGTAGAGACAAATACTCCCGAGGCGCCTCCTCTTCCTGAAGCAAAACTTCCATACAAATATATAAACGCGAATGTGTATGAAGACGGGAAATTAACTCTAGATATTACAGAAGGAATGCCCACAAGAACTGAAGGACCTGATAATGTATATTCAGGAAGTATAACTAAGACAGTTGAATACTATTCATTAAATGGAATGAAACTTAATACAGAAGCTTTCCCTGAAGCAGCCAAGATGACTATTGACGGTTTTGATTACGGTTTACTTCTTGCATTCTCAGTTCAGGAAAACATACCTGAGGAGCAAAAGGATATTGTAATTAATCCTAGTGACACAGACGAAGTAAAGCTAGGAAAACTCCATAGCTTTCAGGAAAGAATGGCAAACGGAGAAAAGTTCCATTTCATAATGAGGGCAAACAGAGACGACAGCTTTGTTTTAGAAGACGTGGAGTTTGATTTAGACAAAGACTGGACATACTACATAGACGAGGTAGATACCCCAACTCCATTTATAACTTGGCAGACTGATATGAGAACAGGAGTAAGAATACTTCCCGAAGCAAAACAATTCAGGGCAGAGCTCTTCTCTAGATACGCGGGAGGACAGGGGTTTGACGGATTTGAGAATTTTTTTATCGCAGCTCAGGTTGCAGGTAATGTTTTAGGTTATTTACCTGAATTGACAATAAGTAAAAAAATACCAGATTTGCTTACACCAAATATCAACACACAATTGAGGATAAGGAACGAAAGAATGTTTGACATTGCTCAAAAGTTCTTCATACCCGATGCTGCTCCCGGAACATATGGTAAGGATTGGTCTGACAGCACAATACACCCCATTCCATAAGCTTTCATTACAGTAGACTAGGGTGTCCATAAAAAACATCGCCAGTTTCTAAAACCAACCCCTCCCCCTTTGCTATACTGATATATAATATGTCAGATAACATGAGTAATCCAGAAGAAGCTCCCAAGGTAGTAGAAGATGTTCAAGAAGAACAAGATTCTCATAAGAAAGGCGTAACCAGAAGAAACTTTATTCTGGGAGGACTATCCGCATTAGGACTTGCTGTTATTGGTGAAGGAGCAAGAAGAAAACTTAATAAAGACTCTGATAGTATCCTCACCGACCCCACTCTAAAACCCACAGAGCCCGCACCCACATTTACACCTGAGGCAACTCAAGAACCTACTCAAGAACCAGTAGAGACAAATACTCCTGAGGCGCCTCCTCTTCCTGAAGCAAAACTTCCATATAAATATATAAACGCAAATATATATGCAGACGGGAAATTAACTCTTGATATAACAGAAGGAATGCCTACGAGAACTGAAGGACCTGATAATGTATATTCAGGAAGTATAACTAAGACAGTTGAATACTATTCATTAAACGGTATGGAACTTAATACTGAGGCTTTCCCTGAAGCAGCCAAGATGACTATTGACGGTTTTGATTACGGTTTACTTCTTGCATTCTCAGTTCAGGAAAACATACCTGAGGAGCAAAAGGATATTGTAATTAATCCTAGTGACACAGACGAAGTAAAGCTAGGAAAACTCCATAGCTTTCAGGAAAGAATGGCAAACGGAGAAAAGTTCCATTTCATAATGAGGGCAAACAGAGACGACAGCTTTGTTTTAGAAGACGTGGAGTTTGATTTAGACAAAGACTGGACATACTACATAGACGAGGTAGATACCCCAACTCCATTTATAACTTGGCAGACTGAGGCGAGAACAGGAGTAAGAATACTCCCAGAAGCAAAACAATTCAGGGCAGAGCTGTTTTATAGATACGCAGGCTCTCAAGGTTTATTTAGTGAAAGAATATCTTTAGCAAGTCAACTGGCAGGTAATGTTTTGGCTTATCTTCCCGAACTGACTAAACCCGACAAAAGACCCGATCTTCTTACGCCGTCACCAAGTAGGAATCCCGAGATTTACGATAGATTTTATGATATTGCGGGAAAATTCTTTATTCCAGACGCAGTTCCTGGTGCTAAGGAGTGGTCTGACAGCACAATACACCCCATTCCATAAATTTCTTGACATGTAAGCACCCCGACCTCTAAGATTAGAGGGTGAAGCGTTTATTATTCTTCCTCTTTTTTATAATTTCCCTATTAGGATTATTTTCAATTTACAAAGACGTATTTGCACAAGGCGTTCCTTTTGCATGTGTAGGTACGTGGCAGTGTACAAAGCAGGATGTGGTATGCGCAGCTCCGTGTACAGTAGGTACATGTACAGTTTCAGGCAACTGCCCCGCTAGCGGCCCTGCTCCAGGTACTTGCTGTTACAGCGGTACCAGCTCGTATAGTGTTCCCTGCTCGGGGCTTCCTCTGGGGAGCTGTACTACTGACGCGAGCTGTCCAAGCCCGTACTGGCTATCGGCAAATAACTGCGCACTGGCAACTCCCACACCCACCCCAGTTTGCGGAGGCGGAGCTGTAAGCTATTGCGCGGGCGGGGGAGGGTGGTATTGCTGTGGAAGCAATATGGTTTGTATTCCCTCAAGCCCTACGAATTCAAACTTTCAGTGCTGTCCCGCAAGCAGTCCTTATTACTACAATGGGGTCTGCAATTCTTCCCCTCCGCCTACAAATACTCTCCCTCCTGGAGCGACCCCCACCCCCACTTCTGCTCCCACCCCGACATCATCTCCAGGGTGCGCAGATCCAGGAGAATTTTGCGGGTCAAATGGCGACTGTTGCTCAGGACATTCCACACCGCATTCCACACCGGGTGTGGAACACAGCGTGGAACACGATTGGTCTAAGACCTAAAGTAAGCGGTAGATTTAAAAACTGAGCTAGACTATTCTAATAGAAGATGTTTTAGAAGGTCTAAGTCTTGCTGGTATTCACTTCTGTCATTCACAAAAGAACGGTAGTCCTCAGCCTTATCAAATTGATTTGAAACAATTTTAGTATCAACTAGACTTGAGAATTGTGTATTTTGATTTAAGTATGAAGGGTATGAGGACCACGGATACACTTCTAGATCCGATATTGATTTCACGATAAAACTGGTTAGTGGGTTTAGGTGAATATAACGCGAGAGATGTAGAAGGTAAGAGTCATTATCAACCAAGACAGCTTTAAATTGGCCCTGAAGTAAATGACCAGTTCTTTTATGTTTTGTATTAAAGTATTTTGTGTAACTGTTCTGGAAGAGACGTAGGAAATTTGAGATCCCATTTTCTTCGGTTTGTCTAAGGATAAAATGGAAGTGATTTGGCATAAGAACAAAAGCTACAATATTTATTAGTTTGTTTTCAAGGTTATTAAAATATTCTATTTGTTTATCGTAAGAAATTTTGAGATATCGTGAAAATTTCAAATCATGATTAGAAAAAGAATAGTGCTTTATGGTGTCAAGAAACCTTTTATAGTCTGAGGTATTCAGAAATATATTTCTCCTATTAACACCGCGATTAAATACGTGATAGTAATCACCATTTACAAATGGGGTTTTTCTTACCATGCCAATAATGTAACACAAAATACTTCTATATTCCACACCGGGTGTGGAATATGAATTAAGAACTTATATTACTTCTCCCGTTTGACTTTGTTTCTGTTATAAAGATATTATTATGGTATGGAGGAGAAGAAAGAAAATATTGTTTCTTACATACCACCTGAAAAGGAAAAAAGGAGCGCGTATAAATTCCTAGCAATAGAAATTGTTATAATCCTGCTGTTCGTACTAGTACTTCTTCTAGTCCTAAACTACCTCAACATCTTCCCCCTCACCCGCATATATCCCTCGCTCTTCGGCTTTCTGCCAGTTAGCGATAAGAATCTAGTTTCTGGAGATTATGACATAGAAGCAGTATCTGAAATCCCAAGCTATAAAATAAAACTAAATAATGAAGAAAAGCTTATCAAACTTCTCACCGATTGGAATATCTTTGGCAGAGAACACAGAGGCGTATATTTTGGTGAAGGCAATACTAATGGAGTACCTGTTGAAAAAATTATAATACATCTTACAGATAAAGAACAGAATACAAATAAATTTGCAGGTGAAGATGGCGATGTATATTTATCCTCGAATACGGTTATTAGCCCAGGGAGACTGGATGTGTATGCTCATCTCGGTAATCTCTATTTAACAGATGAAAAAATAAAAGAGTCGGGAATCGCAGTGCTGAGCATATCGTTGCAGGCGCTTTATAAATTGGATAACCACCTTTTAGAATTTGAGCAGAGGAAAATTAGAGATCAGGGAACGATAGATGTAGTCAGCGAAATAATTAAGCAAAATAGTAATTACTTTGAGGTTGTTAAAGAAAAATAAAGACAATTTAAGATATTTTGAAATTACAGTTAAATAATTTGATTTGAGTTTGACATAGAGATGTAAAAGTAGTATAAATCTTATAGTAAATACTGCTTAAGATAGGAGTAGTATATGACTGATATGACACAGCCAGAAAGACCGGAAAGGGCAGACGTACCGGACAGTGAAGTGCAATCTTCTAGTGAAGGAGCAGAGCCTACTCACATTGGTGTAGCAAGACATAGAGAAGCAAGGGAGTCTTTTAATCCGCTAGCTCCGCAAACACCAGATACAGGGCCTACCGCGCCTACTGGTCCTGCGGATAGAAGTTCAATAGAAAGCTTAAGGCGTGAAGCAGAGCGTTTGGCATCTCGAAGCCAGCCAGCTGAAGCTCCTTCAATACCTCTTGGAGAACCTGTAGGACCCAGACAAGATGAAGGAATGCCTTTAATGGCAAAAGTTGGAGCGGTAGCGGGGGCTTTAGCAGTAGCAGCTGGAGGATTTCTAGGGTTTAATAAAATACGCTCAGGAGACGGAGACGAAAGACCGGGAGTTATCATCACCGACCCCACTCTAAAACCCACAGAACCTGCACCCACATTTACACCTGAGGCAACTCAAGAACCTACTCAAGAGCCTATTGCCACAAACACACTTCAACCGCCCACTGAGACACCAATAGAAATTCCTACCCCTGAGCCTACACCTCCTGACCCTGAAACTCAGAGAGTACTTGATAGACTTTATGATATAGGATGGGCTGAGAAATGGGGAAAGGCTACATTTGCAGTCACAAAAGGCATGCAGGAAAGGGAAGAGTGTTTTTATCACGGCGGGCGCAATGAATTTCTTCCATGCTCATCTATCGATTCCATACAGCTTAATTTAGAGGACTATCCCGATGCTATAGAAAGACAAAATGAGGGAATAGATTATTTCTTTTATACAACATGGAAAGAACAAAATGAATCTAATATTACTTTTGAAGAGTATAAGAATAGGGTGGATAATGGCGAACAACTTTATATAGAAATTGCTGCTACTACAGAGGGAAAGAAGGTATCAAAACACCCCATAAATGTAAACAGCGGAATTACTTTTGTTTATGTAGAAGATGATAGTAACAATATAACGGCTTTAACTACAACACAGGGATACGGATTTAGAGTCGTTGATAGGCAGTTAATAGTAGAAATGCACAGCTTTGGAGCTGGTGGAGTTGGAGAAACTAATGAGGCACAAGCAAATCCAAGTAAATACGGTGTTGCTCTTGATTTAGCATGGGCGCTTACGTTCATGTCTGATCAAGGCATTCAGAGACAACTCGAGTTATTAATTGATGGGCAGGTTAGTGCTAGTGAGTCTATGACTCGGTTAATCGAAAGATTAAATGAGCTAGTTGACAATTTTGTTCCAGATCAGAATGGATCTACATTAGGAACTTCTACAGAAGTAAACAGTATTTACAGAGCAGAAGGAGTTTACAGACCAACTAAGCTCAAGTAATCTTGTTGATTATAAGCGGATATTCTGTATATACTTAAACCATTATGGTTAGGTATGTCATCATCCTCATTTTATCATTTTTTTTTATTTTGATACCAGGGGTAGTTGATGCTACACCATATTGTGCAGGAAGTTATTCGTGTTTAGATGAAAGAGATAGATGTACTAATTCCTCGGGAAATCGGTGTACTCCTGGAACTCCGGATTGCACTTGTAACACTCTATGCGGAACAGAACCTGATATTGTTTCTAGCTGTTCCGGTTTTGGTGAGGGAATATGTACTGTTTCAAATCCCGCTGTGGATGTATGCGTTAGTACCGCCTGCGGGCAAAAACTTACATCCTGGAATTGTAGCTGGGTAGCTGATGCGTGCACGGTAGACAGTCAGTGCGGAGCAACGAGCAGGTGTTGTGGCAGTACTCCTCCGGGTGGTCCGAATGTTTGTTCCGCAAGCTGCACGGACTGCGCGGGGAATAACATCTGCCCGACTTCAACTCCTACTCCCCCCCCTCCAGGAGCGACAAGCACCCCCACTCCCACCCCGACATCATCTCCAGGGTGCGCTGGGATTGGAGAATCGTGTGTGGGAAGCACATGCTGTGCTGGTTCTTATTGCGGAGGAGTATTCGGATTTGAAACATGTATTGCGAATCCCACGGCGACACCCGGCGGCGGGGGAGGTGGTAGCTGTACGGGTTCATGTAGAAGTCCTGGTGATGGGGCAGGGGGGTGTGGTGGAACATGGGTTTCGGCTCCTGGGACATGCCCGGCAGGCAGTTCATGTCAGACATGCGATATTAGTGGAGGCGGAGGATGTTTTCCAGATCCTTCGGTGATTGGAAGAGCTTTTATTGATAATAATGTCAATAGGGTAAATGATTTCGGAGACACAGCGGCTGGGAACTCAGGTACAGTTACCCAGACTCCACAAAGAGGAGACGCAGTGGTTTGTGGCTTTGGGAGCAGCACAAATATAGATAGCTCTGGCAATTTTTCCTTTTCTAAGTCGAATTCTAATACAACATGTGCTTTTTCGTATTCTTTCTCAAGCAGTATTGGTAAGTCTCACGTTGGATGGTATTTGTGGAGTTCTTGTGGAGGTTCGACATTCGTTTCTGGAGCCGATCTTAGGAGGCCTGACGGGAATTATGACCACATAGAAGTTGTTTTTGACCCCGGATACACGGTAAGCGGGCGCGTATTCAATGATACTGATAGAGATGGGGTAAAAGATGTAACTGAAACCTACTGGACAAGCGGAGGGCTTACTGTTTTTGCCGCGGGTACAACAAATAAATCAGACGCGATGGGACTGGGAGACAGCTCGTATTCCATGAGCAGCCTTCTTCCGGGCAGTTATACCATCACTCTTTCAGGGATCCCCGCGGGATATACCGCAACAACTACAAATCCTGTCAATACGACTCTTGGACCAAATAGAACAATTGACTTCGGACTAGCCCTAAATCCTCCCCCAGCCTGCTCAGGGGGAATGTCTGCAAACCCTACTATAGTTGAGGCGAATGGGACGAGCAGTCTCAGCGTAAATATATGCAGTGACGTAGAAGACCCTGACGATGGAAATCCTCCCCCGCCGTTTGACTGGTCTCCCACAAGTCCCGGAGATCCCGCCGAGTGC
>Ga0210057_1004145_pt1 | contig 19507 bp, 21 predicted proteins | sample CryGeyCG2114_010_2_FD_183968 | JGI IMG/M metagenome (GOLD analysis project Ga0210057, IMG submission 183968) | Groundwater microbial communities from aquifer - Crystal Geyser CG10_big_fil_rev_8/21/14_0.10 (SPAdes) (version 2) | ecosystem: Environmental > Aquatic > Deep subsurface > Groundwater ...
GATGGTGTTTGTGCTTCTTGTGCTCCAAATGAAGCTCCAAAGACAGAAGCAAGTATGTAATTTAGTATTTTTAAAAGAGCTTTTCCCAACTATGACTTAGGTTATAGTTGGGTTTGCTTTTATCCTAAAATTGTTATATTATTTTAATATAATATGGATTCAATTTCAAATGTGGTGTTTTATATAGCGACATTTTTTTCTGTTTATTTACAGGTCTTTTTATTGATTACTTTTCTTGAAAATAGGAAAAAGATAGTTGTAAATACTTTGCATTTAGAACTTGAAAAATATCCTGGAGTGACAGTAGTAGTTCCTTGTTATAACGAAGAAAAAACTATTTTTCGTACAGTTCATTCTTTACTTGAGCTTGATTATCCAAAAGATAAACTTCATTTAATATTGATTGATGATGGAAGTACTGATGATACTTTTTCTATTCTTAAACGATTTGAAGGTAGAAATAATATAAAGGTTATAAAAAAAGAAAATGGTGGTAAACATACTGCTCAAAATTTAGGACTTAAATATACAGAGACTCCTTTTGTTGGATGTCTAGATTCTGACTCATTAGTTCATCCTCAGGCTTTGAAACGTATTATGAATACTTTTTCTAAAGATGAAAGTGTATCTGCTGTTATACCATCTATATTGGTTACTTCTTCAAAAAATATAGTAGAAAAAGTTCAGAAAGCAGAGTATGATTTGATTGTTTTTAATAAGAAAATGTTTTCTTTTTTAAATGCTATACATGTGACGCCAGGACCATTTGCTATTTTTAAAAAGAAAGTATTTGATGAGATAGGTCCTTATAGACATGCACACAATACAGAAGATCAAGAGATAGCTCTTCGTATGCATAAACATGGTTATAAAATAGAAAATTGTTCAGATGCATATGTTTATACTTCAGTACCTAAGACAATTTCGAGATTATACCAACAACGTGTTCGTTGGACTTATGGTTTTTTTAGAAATATGATAGATTATCGTGATCTTTTTTTTAAAAAGAAATTTGGTAATCTAGGTTTTTTGACTCTTCCTTCTGGAATTATTTCTTTTTCTGGTGTTATAGTGATGTTTGTTTTATTGGTAGCTAATTTTGTATCTTTTATTTCAAAAAAAATACTTGAGATAAAAACTATTGGTATGTCTGCGAGTTTTGGTATCTTTAAGTTTGATTTTTTCTTTATAAATACAAAAACCCTTTTGTTTATGACTATTTTTACTTATATTTTGTTAATTATTGCTATTTTTATTGGTAAAAAGATGACAGAGGGAAAACCAGGGTTTCCATTCGAGGTCTTGTATTTGGTACCTTTTTATGGTTTTTTTGCACCTTTTTGGATAATAAGATCTTTTTGGAATGCCATTTTTAAGAAAGAATCGAGTTGGCAAATGGAACGAGTATCTTTATAATATGATTTTTGATTGGAAAAAATATTTAATTGTCTTTTTATTTACTGTTGGGCTTTTTTTGAGTGCTAGTTATATTAGTAATTATTTTGGTAATAAAAAGATTGATCAATTGAAATTGATTCAAGATAAAATATCTATTGATATTCTTTCTTCTGAAACTCAGTTTTCATTACTCTCAGAACTTTCCTGTAAAAATATTTCTGATTCTGTCCTCTCTGGTGAGCTTGGTGAGCTTGGACGTAAATTAGAATGGGGACAAGAGAATCTTGGTATGACTGATACAGTTTCTTATTTGAAAAAATATTATTCTCTTCTTGAAATTAAAGATTATCTTTTGACTAAAAAGATATCGGAACGTTGTAAAACAAAAGCTGCATTTATTCTTTATTTTTATACTATACCAGGAGATTGTACTGAATGTGAAAAAGAAGGCTTGGTACTTTCAGCACTTAAAGAGAAATATCCAGAACTTCGTGTATATTCTTTTGATTATAGTATTGATTTATCAGCAGTAAAAGCAATGCTTCAAATTTATAAAATAGAAAGTACGAAGCTACCAGCACTTGTTATAGATGAAGATGTATTGACTGGTTTTCATGATATGGATGAGCTTGAGTCTAGGGTAAAACAATCTTTTAAACTTCAAGAGATAAAATTGGAAACAGATAAAACAGTAAAAGAAACTACTACAAAAAAGAATCCTTAAAACATGAAAATTAGTTTAATAATTCCTACTTATAATGAAAAAGATAACATATATGATCTTCTTTTAAAATTAAAAGAAGAATTTTTAAAAAATAAAATTGATAATGAGATTATTGTTGTTGATGATAATTCTCCAGATGGGACAGGACAAATTTTAGAAAAATTAAAAATAGAATATTTTAATTTAAAAGTTATTCATAGATCTGGTAAACTTGGTCTTTCTTCTGCTGTTTTAGAAGGATTTAATATTGCTGGTGGTGATATTTTGGGAGTTATTGATGCTGATTTGAGTCACCCTGTTTTTAAAATTAGTGAAATGTATAAAGAGATTATAAATGGTGCTGATTTTGTTGTAGGGAGTAGGTATGTTAAGGGTGGGAAAATAGAAGGTTGGAATTTATATAGAAAGATATTATCTAGAGGAGCTATTATATTAGCGAAAGTTTTTACTAATGTTAAAGATCCAATGTCTGGATTTTTTATGTTTAAGAAGGAGCTGATTAAAGATAAAATAATAAATCCAAAAGGTTTTAAAATTTTACTTGAGTTATTAATTAAATTAGATTATAAAAATATAGTTGAAATTCCTATTATTTTTACAAATCGTACAGTAGGGAAGAGTAAAGCTGGAGCAAAAGAAATAATTTTCTATTTACAAAATTTATTTGGTTATATATCTCTTAATAAGAGAATAAAGAATTGTTTTAATACACCAAAAGGGTTATTTGTTATAGTATTTTTAATATTAATTATTGCTCGTTTGATATATTTATTATTTCCTACAAAAATAGCATGGGATGCATCTGTATATATTGGTATGGCTGAGTATATGCTTTCATTTGGTAAAATAGGGTTATGGGAATATTTTCGTCCGCCTGTTTTACCTATTTTGTTTTCCATAGGAGGATATATTAGCTTGCCAATTATAATATGGGCCCAGTTTTTAACATTTTTAGCTAGTATTCTATCTTTATGGTTGATATATAAGATAGGTGAGAAAATAGGACCTTTTATTGGAGTTTTTGCAAGTATTGCACTTGGTGTATCGACCATATTTTTTAGTTTTAGCAATACACCAATGACAGAAGTATTTGGTGTATTTTTTAGTTTATTAGTTTTATATTTTTTCTTTGTAAGAGAATATTATTTTACATCAGGATTATTAGTTGGTATATGTTTTTTGGCACGTTTTCCTTATGGATTACTTGCTTTAGTTTTTGGTTTGAGTTTATTTTATTTTAATTGGAAAGATAAAAATTTTTGGAGGCAATTTTTAAATAAATTATTTTATTTTTCAATTGGGTTTTTAAGTATTGTATTTTTATATCTTTTTTCTAATTATTTTTTTTATGGTGACTTATTTTCTCCATTAATAGCAGGTATTGATGTGATAAGTGGTTCTATTTGGATATATAAAAGAGCATTTGGATTTTATGAGAATATTATATTTTTACAAAATCCATTATTTATATTTTCTATTATTACTATATTTATGTCATTTTTCTTTAAATTCTTTTCAGAAAAAAGATATATTATTTATATTCTTTTTACATGGATAATTGTATTTTTTATTTATTTTGTTAATGAGACACATAAAGAAATACGTTATATTGTGACTATTTTTCCTGCACTTTCTTTATTGTCTGGTATTTCATTAAGTTATTTTTATAAAAAATATAAAAAATTTATCTTTATTTTAATAGTTTTATTAATTGTTATTACTTTTAATAATATGACTTTTTTTGTGCAATCAAAAAGTGTTTCAGAATCTTTTAAGAATTTTTATTTTTTTTTAAATAAAGAAGATGGTAAGACAGTAATCACTTCATCTCCCATGGTAGTTGTATATTCTCCAGTAAGAATTATACCAGCATATGATCGTTGGGAATTTTTTAAGAATATATATGAACGAGATCGTTTAAATGCAGATTTTTTATTAATAGATTCTTGTGAATTATATGTTTGTCCACCTCAAGGTGAAGTATTATGTGAAAATTATAAAAAAGAAGTATTAGAACAAGTATATACAAATGAAAATGTTATTTATGATAATAATATAGGAACTTGCCATCAAATAATTGCTAAAATTAGAAAATAAAAATATAAAGCCTTTATATTAAAAGGGTAGTGAAAGTTTTACACATATTTACTTGACTATACCCCCTAGGGGGTATATACTCTTTTTATGCATAATGATAAACAAAAACTTATTCGCAGATTAAAAATAATTGAAGGACAAGTGAGAGGACTTCAAAATATGCTCCAAAATGATATCTATTGTATTGATATCATTACTCAAACGTCTGCTATCAAACAGGCTCTTTCTGGAGTAGAAGATAAGCTTATGGAAGGGCATTTAGGGTATTGTTTAGTTAATCAAATTAAAAAAGGTCAAACAGATAAAGCTACTAAAGAGATTTTAAAAGTTTATCAATTAAAACGAAAATAAAAAAATATGAAAGATAAAACTTATAATATAAAAGGTATGCATTGTGCTTCGTGTGCAAGTATTATTGAAAAAACTCTTAGGAAAGTAGAAGGAGTAGAATCTATTGAAGTAAATTCTGGTACAGAAAAAGCTAAAATATCTTTTGATTTATCTAAAACAAATCCTGAAGCACTTTCAAAAAAAATAGAAATACTTGGATATTCTTTAGTTATAGAATCAAATAACTCTTCCAAAAATGCTAGTGAAATGAATATGTCAGAAGATGAACATAAAGGACACTTAGGAATTAATCAATCTAAAAATGAAAAACTTTTAGAAATTAAAGACATGCGAAATAAACTTTTTTCTCTTATTCCTATTGTTATGATAAGTATTTTTGTTATGAGTTGGGATATTTTTTCTAGTTTTAATTTTATACCAGAGATGTCTTATTTTTGGAGTGAATTTTTTCATCATCTTTTACCAATATTGGCTACTTATACACTTTTTGTAGTAGGAAAACCTTATTTACTTGGTTTGTATAGATTTTTTCGTTATGGAAAAGCGAATATGGATACTTTGATTGGTCTTGGTACTACTGTCGCAATGCTATATAGTTTTATTATTAGCGCATTTGAGGAAAGTCTCAGTTCTTTTATAAATGTTAATCAAGGTTATTATGATGTTGTTATTATTGTAATTGCTTTTATAACACTTGGTAAATATCTTGAAGCAAGAGCAAAAATAAAAACTGGAGATGCTATAGAGAAACTTTTAAATCTTCAAGCTAAAGTTGCTTTAGTTTATCGTGACCCCGAAGGAAAGCCTATGGCTTCCTACGGGGCAGGTGGAAAAGAATTTGAGGTGCCAATAGATCAGGTAGTACATGGTGATTTTATAATAGTAAAACCAGGTAGTAATATACCAGTAGACGGTATATTGATAGATGGATCATCTTTTGTAGATGAATCTATGATTTCTGGTGAACCAATGCCTGTTAAAAAAAGTATTGGAGATATTGTAGTCGCAGGGACAATAAATACGACGGGCACATTTACATTTAAAGCCGAGAAAATAGGAGAACAAACAATGCTTGCGCATATTATAAAAATGGTTGAAGATGCACAAAATAGTCGTGCACCAATACAAGCTCTTGCTGATAAAGTTTCAAGTATTTTTGTTCCTGTAGTTTTGATACTTTCTTTTGTCGCACTAGGTTCTTGGTTGTTGATAGGGACACAATATTTAGGATTTTCTCAAGCTCTATCTTTTGGATTTGTTTCGTTTGTGGGAATTTTGGTTATTGCTTGTCCTTGTGCATTAGGTCTTGCTACTCCGACAGCTATTATCGTGGGGGTCGGGAAAGGAGCACAGAATGGTATTCTTATCAAAGATGCTAGCACGTTAGAAAAATTAGGAAAAGTTAATGTTGTCGTAGTAGATAAAACAGGAACTCTTACTCATGGAAAACCAGAACTTGTCTCAATACAAAATAATTCTGATAAAAAAGACAATGAACTAATTTCTATTTTGGCTTCTCTTGAAAAAAAATCTGAACATCCGATAGCTTCTGCAATTATTTCTTATTCAAATGAAAAGAAAATTGACCTTGTGTCTGTTGATGAATTTAATTCCATAAAAGGTAAAGGAATAGAAGGAAAAATAAATGACATTTTTTATTATGCAGGTAATACAAAATTGCTAGAGCAATTGAATTTAAAATTTGATACTAATTTGATTGAAAAAGAAACATTAGAAGGTAAAACGCCAGTTATACTTGCGACGAAAGAAAAAATGTTAGGCATAATAATGGTAGCAGACATGATAAAAAAAGAAGCAAAAGAAGCAGTAAAAGATTTACACAAACTTAATATTAAAGTAGTAATGCTTACAGGAGATAATAAAAATACAGCAGAATATATTGCAAAAGAAATTGGTATTGATGAAGTTGTGGCAGAGGTAATGCCAGAAGATAAATTAAATAAGATAAAAGAATTGCAAAAAGGAGGATATGTCGTTGCTATGGCAGGGGACGGTGTAAATGATGCTCCAGCACTTGCACAAGCAGACATAGGAATAGCTATGGCTACGGGGACTGATGTGGCTATTGAATCAGCTGGTATTACTCTTCTTAATGGAGATATTTCGAAATTAGTTAAAGCTGTACATCTTTCAAAATTGACCATGCGTGGAATAAAGCAAAATCTTTTTTGGGCATTTATTTACAATATTATAGGGATACCATTAGCGGGAGGTTTATTTTTCCCAATTTTTGGCTGGTTACTTTCACCGGTATTTGCCGGGTTTGCTATGGCTATGTCTTCTGTGTCAGTAGTTGGGAATTCGTTACGTATTAAAAGTAAAAAATTATAAAAGTCGAAATTTATTAAAAGAGGTAAAAAAAATTATTAATTAATCTAAAAAAATTATGATGTACGGAATATATAATGGTTATAGTGGTTGGGATAGTATGATGGGTTATTTTGGGGGTGGAATTATGATGATTCTATTTTGGGCAGTAATTATTTATTTTATTGTTTGGCTTGTTCGTAATAATAAAACAAATGAAGTAGGTGACAAAAAGGCTCTTGAAATTCTGAAAGAACGATATGCTAAAGGCGAGATAAATAAACAAGAATTTGAAGAAAAGAAAAAAGATTTAAGTAATTAATTAAAAGGACAGTCCTTGGGGAAATTCTCTTAAAGACTGTCCTTAAAAAAAATGGAATTCGATTACACTATAATTACAACAAAAACCTTTGATGATACAGTTCAAAGCGTACAAGATGAAATAGCTAAAGCCGAGATGCGTGTTTTGTATATTCACGATGTACAAAAAACTTTAGCCGAGAAGGGTTTTCAGAGAGAGCCATTTAAAATTGTTGAGTTTTGCAGCGCTAAGTTTGCCAATGAATTTCTGAATAAAGATATTAAAATAGGGCTTTGTCTGCCCTGCAAAATAAATGTTTATACTAAAGACGGACAGACTTTTATTTCCGGCATGCGGCCAATTATTCTCCCACAGTTTTTTCCAGAAGTTGATTTAGGTGAGAGGCCAAAAGAAATTGATCAAATTATTCAAAATATTATTAATAACACGAAATAAAAAATTTAAAAATTATTAAGATAAATTAAAGAATTAAGAATATAATTATAAGTATGATTTTACAAAATAAAAAATTTTTAATTAACATTTTTATTTTACTTGCCTACATAAGTATAGGGATTTTTGGTTTATTTGAATTCAACCACATGTCTGAAATGCCTATGGTTAATTGTCCTTATACTCAAAATAGCTCTTCAATATGTGAGAATAGTCTTGATCATATAAACGATTGGCGTCAATTTTCAAACATAACTTTTTCGACTTTTTTTATTTTTTCTTTCTTAATACTAGGAATAATTTTATATTTTTTTAATGAACAAAACTCTTCTAATCGAAAGCAATATTTTTATAGATGGAAATATCCTCTGGATAATAAAAAATTATATATTTTCCAACAAAAAATAATTAAATGGCTTTCACTTTTAGAAAATAGTCCATCTTTTTCATAATTTTCACCTTCAATTACTCTTTTTGAGTTTTTTAGGTGTTTAAAAAATCTTTTAGTCGAAGATTTTTTTATTATCTAATTTAAATTTTATGAAAACACAAACAATAATTATATGGATATTTGCTACTTTTGGTATATTGATATTACTTATGTATTGGGGTAGTAAAAATATAACATCATCAACATTATATGATGATTCTAATGAAGTAAGTAAAATAAGTGAAATAAAAAACCAATTAATTACATCAGAAACCTTTTATGATTTTGGTAAGATTTCTATGGCAAATGGGGATGTAAGTAAAACATTTAAAGTTACTAATGAATCTAATGAAGATGTGTTAATTCCCAGTTTAACTACTTCTTGTATGTGCACGCATGCTTATTTTATAGAGTCTGATGGAAATAAAAGTGGTCCATTCGGTATGCCAGGTATGGGAGTTGTTCCTAAATTAAATAAAATAATAAAAGCTGGAGAATCTGCAGATATTGAAGTTGTCTATGATCCTAATGCTCATGGTCCAGCTGGAATTGGTATGATTGATCGGTTTGTTTATCTTGAAGATGCTGATGGTAATAAATTACAATTTGAAATTAAGGCGAATGTAACACCCTAAATTATATGAAAAAAATAATAATTACAATCAGTATTTTGCTTGTTGTCATAGTTAGCATAGTTATTCTTAAAAACGATCCTGCAACTTCATTAATAATTTGGAGTATGAGTAAACAAGGAACATGGTTATTACCCCTTGTATTAATTTCTGCGCTTCTGGACAGCATTCACCCATGCTCGTTTTCAATTCTCCTTATTACTATTGCATTTTTGTTTGGTGTACAAATGACAAGAAAGAAAATTCTTCAGGTAGGAGGAACATATATTGCTGGAATTTTTGTAGCGTATCTTTTAATTGGTCTCGGAATTCTCAAAGTTTTGCATCTTTTTAACACCCCACATTTTATGGGAAAATTAGGTGCAACTCTTTTAATAGTTTTTGGATTTATCAACCTTATTAATTATCTTTTCCCAAATTTTCCGATTAAATTAAAAATTCCTTCATTTACCAAAGGGGCAATGGGAAGATTAATGGAACGTTCATCAACAATAGCTGCATTTGGTCTTGGGATTTTGGTTGGTATTTGTCAATTTCCATGTATGGGTGGTCCATATTTAATGGTTATCGGTTTGTTGCGTGATCAAGTTACATATTTCAGTGGATTCAATTATTTGCTTCTCTATAATTTTATTCTGATTATTCCTTTAATTGCAGTTCTTTTTGTTTCTTCAGATAAAATTTTACTTACAAAAGTACAAGAATGGAAAAATACTAACATAAGTAAAGTAAAATTATGGGCAGGACTTGTTATGATTATTATTGGTATTTTAATTTTCTTCATATAAATTTTATGGATCAAAAAATAATGAAAATAAAAAAAATTATTGTTTTTTCTGTAGTTTTTGTCTTGATTATATTTTTAGGTTTTGCTCCAAGTTCGACCCAAAAAACATTGGCAATTTATTGGGGAGACTTAGGATTAAAAATGGTAGATGCTGGAGTAATTGATAGAGAAAAAGTTGAAGGTCTTTATAAAGAAAGATATAATCTTTCTGAAAAAGATAAGGAGATAATATATGGCAATCATAATGGTGACATTATGATTACTTCAGAAAATTCAGGAATGATGCTCAATATGCTTTGGGCATTTGGATTAGCTAATAAGAATCCAATTCTTGAAAATGGTCCAATGATGGATTCAAGATACGGTGGAGCTGAAAATTTTGCATCAACTAGTGGATGGACGCTTGCAAAAGGGAACGTGATGGATCATTACAGTATGCATAAGTTTTTGATATTAACTTCAGAACAACAAATTCTAGTTGAAAAAGTTACAAAAAATGTTTATCGGCCGTGTTGTAAAAATTCAACTTACTTTCCAGACTGTAATCACGGAATGGCAATGCTCGGATTGTTAGAGCTTAAAGCTTCTCAAGGGGCAAATGAGGCAGATATGTATAAGACTGCATTAGAAGCAAATGATCTCTGGTTTCCAAAAGTAGAAAAATCAGGATGTAGTGTATAATTAATATTGATCGAATTATTAACAATTAATTTTCAATTATTATGATGTACGGATTATATAATGGTTATGGAGGGTGGGGTGCAGGGAGTATGATGGGCTGGTTAGGAGGCGGAATTATGATGATTTTATTTTGGGTGATAGTTATTTATTTTATTGTTTGGCTTGTTCGCAATAACAAAACAGGTGAAATTAATAGCAATAAATCTCTTAATATCTTAAAAGAAAGGTATGCTAAAGGAGAAATAGACAAAAAAGAATTTGAAGAAAAGAAAAAAGACTTGAGTAATTAGAGAGATTATGAATTTTTGTAAAGATACTGTATGATAGAATAATGCAAAAAACATATATATTTAACGTAAACGGGATGCATTGCAATGCGTGTGTTGTGTTAACAGAAAGTGAGCTTAATGAGATGAGAGAGATTTCTCATGCAAAAGCATCACTAAAAGATTTTAGCGTAGAAGTGACAGGAGAATTCGGAGATAAAACTATAGAACAAATTAGAGATGAGTTGAGTGTGGTATTAAAACCACATGGATATACTTTATCTATTGAAAAACAAAGCAATTTTATAAAGTGGTCTGATTTTTATATTGCTATTCCTGTCGCTTTAGGATTTATTGCTTTTTTTATTCTTTTACAAAAGTTAGGTATTGTGAATTTAATAAATGCATCAAAAGTAAGTTATGGCACTTCCTTTATCATTGGTCTTGTCGCATCTGTCTCTACATGTATGGCTGTAGTCGGAGGGCTTGTGCTTTCAATGTCAGCAAATTTTGCTAAAGAAGACCCTTCGACTTCGCTCAGGGTGGGTAATATGCGACCACAGATTTTATTTCATATTGGGCGTCTTGTTTCATTTTTTATTTTAGGTGGTGTAATAGGTCTACTTGGTTCTACATTTCAACTTGGTGGAACTGGTACATTTATTTTAAGTATAATAGTTGCCATTGTTCTTCTTATTCTTGGTATTAATCTTCTTGATATTTTCCCTTGGGCAAAGAAACTTCAACCTACTATGCCGAAATTTATTGGTAAGTATGCTCATGGTTTAAAGAATATCAATCACACTCTTACTCCAGTATTGGTTGGTGTTGCTACATTCTTTTTACCTTGTGGTTTTACTCAATCAATGCAGATATATACTTTGACTACTGGAAGTTTTTTGACTGGATCATTAATAATGTTCTTTTTTGCACTTGGAACACTTCCCGTGCTCTCGCTTTTAAGTTTTAGTTCTCTTGGAATTCATAAAAAGGCACAATCTAGTGTATTCTTTAAGTCAGCTGGTATTGTCGTGATATTTTTTGGAATTTTTAATTTAATTAGTGCTTTAGTTGGATTTGGTATAATTCCACCAATTTTTAGTTTTTAAAATAATTTATTATAATGATTAAATAAAATAAATATAAGATAAATAATTATGACAACAAATAAAACGACTTATATAGCAATAATTATCGCACTGGTTCTAATATTTGGTGCTGTTGTTTTGTCTGGTAATAAGAGTGGTGGATCAGAATCTTCTTTTAAAGATGGTGACAATGTGAGTATAGTTGATGGTAAACAAATAATTGAAATAAGTGCAAAAGGCGGATATTCTCCAAGAGTTACAAAAGCTAAAGCTAATATAGAAACAGTAATAAAAATGGAGACGAGTGGGACATTTGATTGTTCTTCAGCTTTAGTTATTCCAAGTCTTGATTATCGTGCTAATCTTTCACCAAAAGATATAACAGAAATAAAAGTGCCACCACAAGATGTCGGTGCAAAATTACAGGGCTTATGTGCTATGGGTATGTATAGTTTTTCTATAGAGTTTAATTAACTGAGCCGGCACGAGGATTTGAACCCCGGACATCCACTTTACAAAAGTGGCGCTCTACCAACTGAGCTATGCCGGCATATTTTTATTTACTTGAATATACTATTAAATTTATTTTATTTTATCAATTTATTCTATTCCTTCTTCTTCTTTTATTATATGTTTAATTTTTTTTATCTTTTGTCTGTATTCTGAAATTACTTTTAGATATCCTGATACTTCTTTTTTTTCTATTGTTTCATTGTTTAGGATATTATTTTTCTTTTTAATTTTATTTTTTATTTTTTCTATAAGTATTATACTTTTTGTCTTTATAAAGTTTGAAGATTTAATAAAAAATTTAAGTGTCACAAAAAGTATAGCATAACCAAATTTTTTACTATTTTTAAATATTAGATGTTTTATTTTTTGTATATCTGCTACAAACGGATGAGAGTGTTCTACTGCTATTGCTTGGCCATTTTTTATAAGAATTAATTCACGTCCTATCATAACGATAATACCTGAGAGTGAAAGAAAGAAAAAAATAAAAGGTAAATACATCCCGTTAGAAATAGAAAATGCTTTGCATTTTCGTATTTAAATTATTTTTTATAATATTTTTAACCATATGATTTCTAACGGGATACATGATATTAGTATATTGAATAACGTTTAATTTCTTTTATAGTTGCTTTATTTTTATCTAAGAGCTGTTCTATCGTTTCATCTCCATTTTTTATAAATATTTGATTAAGTAATGTTTTTTCTTTAAAATAAGTATTTATTTTACCTTCTAACATTTTCTTTTTTATATCTTCTGGCTTATTTATCTCTGCAACTTCTTTTTTGAAGATTTCTGTGATTGTATTTTTTACATCTTCGGTTATTTCATCTTTAGATATATACTCTGGTTTCATTGCTGTGATGTGCATAGCGATATCACGTGCTAATTCTTTATTTCCACCTGAAAGTGATACGACGACACCAACTTTATTGTTATGTACATAATTTCCTAATACATTTCCTTTTATTTCATATACATCACCTAGTTCTATTTTTTCTCCAGTTTTTTGAATGATAGGATCAATCATGTCTTTTGCACCTTCTTTCATTTTTTCAATATCTTCTTTGAAAGCTTTATTTGTTAGGTTTGATAGTAGATTTATGAAGTCTTCATTCTTTGATACGAAATCAGTTTCACAATGTAAAGCAATTAATAAAGATCTATTAGTATCTTCTTTTATAAAGACTCTTCCATCTTTTGCATCACGTCCTGCTTTTTTTAATGCGATATCAGAACTCGTCTTTTTTAAAATAGCTAGAGCTTTTTTCATGTCTCCTTCGGCTTCTTCTAACGCATTTTTACATTGCATTACAGAAATACCAGTCGCATCTCTAAGTTCCTTTATTAAAGAAAGTGCTATATTTTTTGACATATTATTTATTTTTCTTTTACAACTAAAGATTTTAGGCCTTCATTGTAAGTATTAATTATAGATGTAGTAAAAAGTTTTATTGAAGGTATTCCAGAGTCATTGGCTACGATAGGGTAATCAATGCCTTTTATGTTTGAATCAGAATTTGATAATGTAATGACTGGCACATTTGATTTACGAGCTTCTGTAGCAGCAATATGTTCTGCTTTTGAATCAATTACAAATAAAGCATCGGGTGTTTTTTTAAGACCAATTAAACCTCCGTAGAATTTTGTAAGCTTTTCCATCTTTTTAGCCATTACTACTCGTTCTTTTTTTGTATATTTTTCTAATCCACCTTCTACATTTTCTTTATTATATTTTTCAAGTTCAGCAATTCTTTTTTTTATTTCTGTAAAATTACTTAATGTGCCTCCTATCCAACGTACATCTATATAAGGCATATTTAAAGAAAGTGCTGCATTTTTTATTATATCTTTAGCTTCAGGTTTTGAACCAACAAAAAGAATGGTTTTATTTTGTTCACCTAGATTTTTAACGAATTCTAGTGCCTTTTCTAACATAACGCTTGTCTTTTCAAGGTCTATTATGTCTCCATTATTTTTTGTGGCATATATATATGAAGAGACAGAAGGGTGTCTTCTTGATTTACTGTAGCCATAATGTGCTCCTGCTTCAAACATTTTTTCTATGCTTACTATATTACTTATATTATTATCTTTTTTTTGTGATTTCAAATTCGTAGTTTGCATAAGGCTTATTCTAGCAGAAGATTTACAACTTTGCAACCAATATATAATTTTGCAAAAAAGATCTTTTTCGGGTAATATGAGGTAATGAGACAATCTAAACTTTTTACAAAAACTAAAAAAGAGGCTCCCACAGATGAAATATCTAAAAATGCTGAGCTTCTTATTAGGGCAGGTTTTATTCACAAAGAGATGGCAGGTGTATATTCATACTTACCTTTAGGTCTTCGTGTTTTAAATAAGATAGAAAATATAATAAGAGAAGAAATGAATATGGTTGGAGGAATAGAGATGAGAACAGCTGTATTTCAAAGTAAAGAAGTTTGGGAAAAATCAAACAGATGGGATGATGATATTGTTGATGCTTGGTTTAAAACAAAATTAAAAAATGGTGGAGAGGTTGGTTTGTCATTTACTAATGAAGAAGCTTATTCAAATATTTTGAAACAATATGTTTCTTCTTATAAAGATTTACCAATTTATCCTTATGATTTTAAAAATATTTTTAGAAATGAAGTTAGAAGTAAATCAGGAATAATGAGGGGTAGAGAATTTTACTGGAAAGCCCTTTATTCTTTTTCCAGAAATGAAGAAGAACATAATGAATTTTATGAGAAAATGAAAGTAGCTTATCAGAATATATTTAAAAGATCTGGAATTGGACATTTGACTTATATGACTTTTGCTTCTGGTGGAAGTTTTTCAAAGTATTCTCATGAATTTCAAACAGTGATTTCAGTTGGAGAAGACACTATTTATTTAGATGAAGATTCTGGTATTGCAATAAATAAAGAAGTTTATAATGATGAAACTATAAAAGGACTTGGTCTAATAAAAGAAAAATTGGTTGAAAAAAGAGCAGTTGAAGTAGGCAATATCTTTTCCCTTGGAACTAGATTTTCAGAACCTTTTGACTTGAAATATAAAGATGAAAAAAGCCAAGAAAACTTAGTAATAATGGGTAGTTATGGTATTGGATTAGGACGTCTTATGGGTACTGTTGTAGAAGCTTTAGCGGATGATAAAGGTATAATTTGGCCCGAAAGTATTGCTCCATTTAAGGTACATCTTCTTTTATTGGGAGATGATGAAGATGTAAAAAAAGAAGCAGATCATGTTTATGAAACTTTGACAAAAAATAATATTGAAGTACTTTTTGATGATAGAGTAGGTTTATCTCCTGGAGAAAAATTTGCGGATGCGGATTTATTAGGTATACCTTATAGATTTGTTGTTTCTTCTAGAAGTATGAAAGATAATGGGGTAGAGGTAAAAAAAAGGAATGAAGAAAAAGGTAAAGTTGTTTCTTTAGAAGAATTATTAGTTTTGCTAAAGCATAGTGCCTAGTGCCTGTGTTTATTTATGTTTGAAAAAATTTATAAATTAATATCAAATGACATTGGAATAGACTTAGGTACATCAAATACACTAGTCTATTTAAAAGGTCATGGTATTGTAATCAATGAACCTTCTGTCGTTGCAGTAAATGTAAAAACAAATCAAATTCTTGCTGTTGGAGAGAAAGCAAAAGATATGTTGGGAAGGACACCTGGACATATCAAAGCAGTTCGTCCTCTTGTAGATGGTGTTATTTCTGATTTTGAAGTGACAGAAGAAATGCTTTCATATTTAATAAATAAGGCAGATAAAATATCTAAAAAATTTGCAAGACCTAGAGTCATCGTTGGTGTTCCTTCTGGTACTACAAATGTTGAGACTCGTGCAGTATATGATGCTACTCGTTCAGCTGGAGCGAGAGAGGTATTCTTAGTTGAAGAACCTATGGCTGCTGCTATTGGAATAAAACTTCCCATTAAAGATCCTGTGGGTTCTATGATTATAGATATTGGTGGAGGAACTACAGATATTGCTGTCATATCTTTAGGAGGAATTGTTAAATCAAAAAATTTGAAGGTTGCAGGTGATAGATTTAATAACGATATTATCACATATATGCGTGATGAATTTAAGATTTTAATAGGTGAAACTACAGCAGAAATGGTAAAGATTGTTATTGGTTCTGTTCTTCCAGGAGAATATATGGAGACAGAGGTACGTGGACGTGATCTATTGACTGGTTTACCACGTGAAGTGGTAGTGACTGATTCTGATGTTCGTGAAGCATTTTCATTATCAATAAAAGAACTCATTGAAGGTGTGAAAGATGTACTTGAAACGACACCTCCTGAAATATTATCTGATGTGATGCATAGAGGTATCACACTTACTGGTGGTGGTGCATTATTGGGAGGACTTGGAGAACTTTTACAGAATGTTCTTAAAATACCTGTTTATGTGATAGATGATCCACTTACAGCTGTCGCACGTGGTACTGGTATTATTTTAGATAATATTCCATTTTATGAAGAAGTTTTAATTGGGAATCAAGATGAGTTACCTCCTAGATAAAAGAATAAAAAGAGATAAGTTAGTTAAATATATAATTTCTTTTATAATTTTATGTATTTTGATTTATTTTAGAAGCCCTGTTTTTAATGGGCTTTCTTATTTTTCTCATTTTATTTTTCGTCCTGTTTTAGTTTTAGGAAATAATATTGGTGAAAATATATCCAGTGCTGGTTCTTATTTTTATTCTAAAAAATCTTTACTTTTAGAAAATGAAAATTTGAGATTTAAATTAAATGAACAAGAAACAAGAATTTCTAATTACAATTCTATTTTAGATGAGAATTTAAAAATTAAAGAAATATTGGAACGCAAACAAGAGAAAACTAATATGATTTTAGCAGGAATTTTATCTAAGCCGAATCAATCACTATATGATACTTTAGTGATTGATGTCGGATTAAAAGACGGAATAGTGTCTGGTAAAAAAGTCTTTGCGAGGGGATTTATTCCTATTGGTTATGTTTCAGAAGTTTATGCTAATTCTTCGAAAGTTAATTTATTTTCAATTTCAGGTGAAAAGACAGAAGTTGTGATGGTGGGTGGTGATGTGTTTATGCAAGTAGTCGGTCGTGGTGGTGGAAATTTTGAAATGATATTACCTAGAGATTTTATTTTAGAAAAGGGTACGGAAGTAGTTTTGCCTGGTATCACACCTTATGTATTAGGAATTGTGGAGATTATTATTTCTGATCCACGTGACTCTTATCAGAAAGCATTACTTACAAGTCCTGTAAACATCCAAGGAATAAAATTTGTGGAAGTGGAGAAATAATATAATTTTACAAAAAGCTTAGTCTAGCATATATGATAGGTTAAGAAATTTATAATTATGGAATTTAAAATTGAGAAAAAATTAAATCCCGACAGAAGTCACGAAGGCTCACAAGGAGCTTCTACTTCTAACGGGACAAGAAATACCTTAGGACGTGCTGGAATTTTAATCACAGCCCACGGAATTATTAAAACTCCGTCTTTTGTTGCGGTGGGAACAAAAGCAACTGTAAAATCTCTTAATCCAGAGCAGGTACGTGATGCTGGTACTCAAGTTGTTTTAGGAAATACTTATCATTTATATTTACAGCCAGGGGATGAGATAGTAAGAGATGGAGGAGGTATTGGTAAATTTATGAATTGGTTTGGGCCGACAATGACAGATTCTGGAGGGTTTCAAGTTTTTTCTTTAGGAGCTGCTTATGGAAAAGATATCTCAAAAATTACTAAAATTACTGACCCTTCATTATTAATACCAGAAAGATTTGATGATAGTGATGCACCAAGACTTGCTAAAATAGGACAAGATGGTGTCTCTTTTAAATCTCATTTAGATGGAAGTATTCACTATATTACTCCTGAAAAATCTATACAAATTCAACATAATTTAGGTGCGGACATAATTTTTGCTTTTGATGAGTGCACTAGTCCTGTGGAAGATTTAAAGTATCAAGAAGAAGCATTAGAACGTACACATCGTTGGGCAGAGAGAAGTCTCGCAGAACATGAAAAATTAAAAAATGCGAAATTTCTACTTTCTAGCGCAGGAGAAAAAACAGAAGAATCATTCTTTATATGGTCGCTGTCTGAGCGTGCTCGCTCAGCGCTGCCTCTCGGCTCGTCAGCCTGCGAGACACCCTCTAAAGAATATTCTTCTGTTTTTTCTCCAGCCTTATTCGGTATCGTGCAAGGTGGTAGAGAAGAATCTTTACGAAAAAAATCTGCAAAAATTATTGCAGAGACAAATGTGGATGGTAAGTATTTTGATGGTTTTGGTATCGGTGGTTCTTTTGCAAAAGAAGATATGTCTTCTGTTGTGAAATGGGTGAATGAAATTTTACCAGAAGAAAAACCTCGTCACTTGCTTGGCATAGGGGAGCCTGAAGATTTATTTATGGGAATAGAAAATGGAGTGGATCTTTTTGATTGCGTCTTGCCGACACGTCTCGGAAGAAATGGAATGATTTACACAAAAAATGGAAAAATAAGTATTACAAATAAAAAATATAGAGATGACTTCGGACCACTTGATGAGGGGTGTGGTTGTTTCACTTGTAAAAATCTTACCCCGTCCGAAACCGAAGGTTTTCGTTCGGGGTATACACGTGCCTATATAGCACATCTTTTTCATGGAAAAGAAATGTTAGCAGGTACTCTTGCATCTATACATAATTTATATTTTATAACTCACTTAGTAGACGATATTCGAGAGTCTATTATCAACGACACCTTCTATAAATACAAAGAAGAGTTTTTGCAAAATTATAAATCCCGTTAGAAGTAGAAAATATTTTTTCGTGACTTCTAGTCGGGATGAGTTTAAAAAAGAATTTTTGAATAATTATCAGAAAAATTAAAAGTACTTTGCATTTTTTCTACAAATTGTTATACTATCTCTTAATCAAATGGTCAAGAAAAAAATTAAAAAACAAGGGAAAAATTGGAAGAAATTTTGGAAACTCGGAGTGGATGAATTTAACACTCAGTTTTTAGGTGTAAGTAAAGATAATGAGCTCATAGCTACAGAAGGTCATCACATTTATAATCTTCACGACCTCGCACAAAAATATGAAACACCACTTCAAGTTATTTTCCCTTTTGTGTTAGAAGATAGACTTAAAGATCTGATGGGTTATTTTCAAGCTTATATAAAAATTTATGGATATAAAGGAAAATTTTTTTATCATTATCCAATGAAGGTAAACCAAAATAAAGAATTTGTCTTACCTTTGATTTCTGAAGGAGCAAATTTAGAAGTAACATCGGCAAATGAACTTTGGCTTGTTAAGAAACTTTGGGAGGGAGAGAAATTTAATTCCAAGATTCGTGTACTTTGTAATGGTCCTAAAACTGATCAATATTTAGATTTAATTGAGGAGTTAAGAGCAAAAGGTATGACTATAATACCTATAATAGAAGGACCAGAAGAGATT
>Ga0210057_1004146_pt1 | contig 19507 bp, 28 predicted proteins | sample CryGeyCG2114_010_2_FD_183968 | JGI IMG/M metagenome (GOLD analysis project Ga0210057, IMG submission 183968) | Groundwater microbial communities from aquifer - Crystal Geyser CG10_big_fil_rev_8/21/14_0.10 (SPAdes) (version 2) | ecosystem: Environmental > Aquatic > Deep subsurface > Groundwater ...
AAATGAAAAAAACTCTAATAAAAAATAAAAAAGGAACGATGGCACTAAGCCAAATGGTTATTTTGTTAATTGGAATTTTTGCCTTCGCCTGGATGATCGGAGGAATACCTAGCGTAAGTGCTTCTGACCCGACTGGAAAAGAAAAATGTGAACTTCAAGGAGGAACATGTTCTGAACCTCTTAGCTCTAAAGCTGGAGATAGTTGTAATAATGGAAAGGGAACCGTTGTAGCTGGGCTATGTTCAGGGCCAGTTAATGATAAAAGATGTTGTGTTCCAAAGAAGAGTGATGATAAAAATAGTGGAATGGAAGTAGTTGAAGAAGTTACGAAAGAATTAGCAAAAGGAGCAATTGGATCTGAAGTTCCTGTAAATAATGAAGAATTAACTAAGAAAATAAAGGATGACAAAAACTTCACTGGATTTCTTGGGGGATTTAATGGAACTTGGGGAATAATAGTTAATTCTCTTGGGGCAATAGTTTCTGCATATGCCGGTTATGAATTATTTGGTGTACTTTCAAGGGAAATTGATGCGAATGGACCTTGGTCATCTGTACTCGGGGGAATTGGGGGCGCGGCAGGAGCATTTTCATACTTAACTTGGATTGCAGGAGTCACTGGTCCTTGGGGATGGATTGCCGCTGGAGTTGTATTCGTCGTCGCTTTCTTATTTACCGAAACTATCGAAGAACAAGGAGTTGCTATCTTTTATTGTAATCCTTGGGATACCCAAACTGGCGGAAAATATTGTGAACTTTGTAATAAACAAGAAGTTCCATGTTCAGAATACCAATGTAAAAGTTTAGGACAAGCTTGTGAATTTGAACCTAGTTCTGAAGAAAGAGAAGGAGAACCCCTTTGTTTCTGGAAAAATAGAAATGATGTTAACCCTCCAATAATACGCCCTAATTCAGATGTTTTATCTATTGGATTTGATTATGAAAATTCTGCTTCAATATCCCCTCCAGACAGAGGAACAAAAATCATAAACCTCGAGGATAAAGATGGATGTCTTTCTCCATTTAGTCAAATTACATTCGGAGTAAAATTAGATGAACCTGCAAAGTGTAAAATGAGTTTTGATAAAAAAGGTTCATACGATGAAATGTCGATGTTTTTTGGAAAATCCGGACGTGACTATAACCATACGCTGACTTTACTAATTCCCGAATTGAACTCTAGTATTGGAAAAGACAATCAAATTTCCGCGTATATAAGATGCCAAGATGCGAATGGAAATTCTAACCCTGCAAATTATGTTTTCCAAATGTGCGTTCAAGAAGGACCTGATTTAACGGCACCGATTATTACTGGCACAAGCGTACTAAATGATTCTCCTATTTCATTCAATGTAACAACCGCCCCAGTTGAATTTTATGTGAATGAACCTGCACAATGTAAATGGTCATTTGAGTCGGGAAGAACTTATGAAGAAATGGAAAACAGTATGAACTGTGTGAATGATTCAAGAAAAATTAATCTAAGGTTAAGTTATACCTGCTTAGCTAATTTGACTGGAATCAAAAGTGATGTTAGAACATTCTACAATGTAAAATGCCAGGACTTTTCAGAAAGGAAAAATACAAATGTCCAAGACTATGTTTATGCACTTTCTGGATCAAGGGCCCTTGTTATAACTGAAGCTACTCCTAACAATACGATAATAAAAGATTCGACAAGTCCAGCAAAAATAACTCTTACTGCAAAAACTATTGGTGGAGGATATGATGGCAAAGCACTTTGTTATTACAGCACTTCAGGGATAGAAGGAACTTATAAAATATTTGATAACACAGTCTCAAACGAACATTCAACTAATGTCTACTTGAATTCGGGAACGCATAATTACTCTATAAGGTGCCATGACCTTGGAGGAAATGCGGACACTGTGAAAATAGGATTTGGTATTGAAATTGATAACCTTGAACCTTTGATTGCAAGAGCTTATTATGAAGAAGGTTCCATGAAGATTATTACCAATGAAAAAGCAGAGTGTCAATTTTCAACAGACAGTTGTCAGTATAGTTTTGGAGATGGAGTAAACATTCCATCAACAGATAATATCAACCATAAAATTGGATGGAAAACAGAATCGAATCTTTATATAAAATGTCAAGATGTTTATGGAAATCAACCTGCATCACCGAATGAATGTAGTATAGTCGTAAGAGCATACAATCAAGATCCTACATCCCCATAATTAATTTTATTTTCTGCGAAGCTTTAAAAATTAAAATAACTTAACTAGGATATGCAAAAAAAGGGGAGTATGGAAATTTCGTTTGGCATGATTTTTTCAATAATTTTAATAGTTGTGTTTTTAGGATTTGCCTTTTACGCAATACAAAAATTTTTGGGAATGCAAAATGAGGTTACGACTGCAAAATTTTATGAATCTTTGAGTAATGATGTTCAGAAAGTTTGGGTAAGTGATGACGCTTCAAAACAAGTTGAATATCATGTTCCTAGTAAGATTAATCAAATTTGCTTTGATTCCGATTCAGAAGAAAATGTTTACCTTCGTTCCGGAAATCCGCTTCCTGGAAGGTATATTGAACACTTATTCATCGAGTCGAATGGTTGTTTTCCAGTTAAAGATGGAAAAGTAAAACTCACTCTAGAGAAAACATATGGGGAGAATTTTGTCACGGTCTCAGATTAAAATGAAAAAAGGTTTTCTGGATATTTCATTCTCCTGGATTTTTGCTTTGATAATAGGGGCAACGATTCTTTTCGCAGCAATTTATTTTGTTACACAATTTAGTGAAGTTAAAAATAGCCAAACCTCTGCTGAATCCGGAACGACCTTCTTTAATCTTCTTTTGCCTCTTGAAACTGGGATTGAATCTGGAAAATCTGTAAGAATAAAATTTCCAGTTAAAACTCGATTGAACCATATTTGTGAAACTTCAGGAACTTTTGGGAGAGAAGGACTGTCCATCCAGGAGTTTATAAAAAATAAGTGGACGGAAAATGGAATTAACATCTATTCTGAAGATAAATATGTTTTTTATCCGAAGTTAATTGAGGGTAAAGAATTTTTTAGTTTCTCCAAATCTTTTGAATTTCCATTTAAAATTGCAAACCTCGTTTATTTGACGGATGCAGAAAAAATTTATTGCTTTTCTGGAACGCCCAATGAAGTTAAAGAAGAGCTTGAAAATTTTAACAATCCTAATTTCAAGTTTGAGAATTGTCAATCTCCAGATGCCGTGAATGTTTGTTTTAGCTCCGGAGACAATTGCAATATTGAAGTTAAAATGAACGCAAAAGAAATTGTGAAAGAGGGGAAGATTGTTTATTTTGAAGGAAATTCTCTAATGTACGCTGCGATTTTTTCGGATGAAATAATTTATGAGTGCGAACTTCAAAGACTTATGAAACGGGGAGTTCAATTAACCGACCTTTACAAGGAAAAATCTTTAAGATTATACAATCTGGGTTGTCAATCAGATATGACCTTAGAGTTTTCGGGTTTGCAAAATCAATTTTTGAATTTGGAAGATTCAGAAAATCTTTATTACTTAAGAAATTCTATTGAGGAGATTAGTTTAATGAACAGATATTCAGGGTGTCCTTTATGGTAGGACGAAAAAAAGCTCAAGTGAAAATTCAGCAGATGGCTTTTATGATAATTGGGCTCACGCTTTTTTTCGTATTGGTCGGATTGTTTGTTCTTTCTTTTGGACTTTCGGGATTGCAAGAGTCTAAAGATGCCTTAGATGAAGAACGTGCAACGCTTTTAGTAGGAAAGCTCTCAGACGCACCCGAATTTTCATGCGGAGGCGCTTATGGTACAAGAAAATCGAATTGTATTGATATGGATAAAATTTTTATCTTAAAAGAAAACATTGAGAATTACAAAAATTTTTGGGAAGTTGAAGGGATAACTATCCTTGTCTTATCTTCAAATTCGACTTTAGAATGCAATTCGAATAATTATCCTGAATGTGGAAGATTTATAGTTTTGGGGGACGGAAAGAGCGGGATAGACAAATCGGATTTCGTGTCTTTATGTCGAAAAGAAAAGTCTGAAAATTTAATTTACGATAAATGCGAACTCGGAAAATTAATAGTGAGGATTTCAAATGAATAAAAAAGCACAGTCGGAAATGGTCGGTTTCGGAATAATCGTAATTATTATTGCGGTTTTAATTTTAATTTTCCTTTCGTTTTCACTTAAAGAAAACCCTAATGACTTCACCGAAAGTTCGAAAACGAACTCATTTATTCAGGCGAGTCTGCAATTTACAACGACTTGTGAAAAAAATGGAAACCGCCTTTCTTATCTTGACCTTATTCAGTTTTGTGTCCAGAAAAACTTGTGTGAAGATGGTCAAAACTCGTGTGAGGTTCTTAATTTGACTTCTGCAAACTTAATGAACAGTGCTTGGAGGATTGGGGAAGATTATCCTGTTAAGGGTTATGACTATTGGCTTAAATATGGGGGAAATGAACTTGTTAATTTGTCGGAAGGAAATAGGACTGGGAATAGTAAAGGTTCAAAACAAGTTTTTAGCGGGAACCTTGAAATTTCTTTGATTGCTTATTATTAAATCTTGAAATGAATAATCATTTCATCAACAACGATTATTGGTTTGTGCCTTACTCTTCCATTTACTTCTTCTTTCACTAATTCAATAAATCCGTATCTTTCAAGCAATTTCACGTCATCGCTTACTGCCTTAAAAGGCCGATTTAAAATTTTGGAAAGATTATAAATTGAAGTCGGATTTTTGTACTTTATTGTATCAAGAATTTTTGCTTTTTCTTTGGATAAGATTTTTTTTAGCGACGAAATCCCGTCAAAATTATACTTTTCTTTCCCCTTTAAAAAAACATAATTTCCTTCGGATTCTTTTATTAAAACTTCTCTTATTTTTGTTTTAGTCATTTTTAAAATTAAAAACGGTTAATCTTTGTTTATCTCTTTTTTTATTTTTAGAAGTTCTTTTTCTAAGATGGGAAGATCTTTTTCAATCATCAGATACAATCTTTCAACATTTACGCCAAAATAAACATGGGATAAAAAATCTCTCGTCTTCTCAAAACCCTTGAAATTTATATGAGGATATTTCTTTTTAAATTCTTCAGGGATGGATTTTATTGCTTCCCCAATTATTTCAATTCTTCTTGTAATTGCGTCCTGTTCTTTTATGCTTCTTGAAAATTCTTTAAGAGATTTCTCTTTTGAATATAATTTAATAAGTTTTATTGATTTTAAAATATCACTTATATAAACGCCGACATCTCTTTTCATATTATCCTAATTTCTTCAGAAAGAATTTGATTTTTTATTTCCGGTTTAATGAGTTTATATTCAACTAAGTCCACGTCCATTTTTAAGAGATTTTCAAGGGAAATTTTTAAGTTTACCAAATCCAGCAAACTCCATCTCTTGTTTATTTCAATCAAAATATCGACGTCGCTTTCTTTGTTTTGTTCCCCCCTCACAAAACTCCCAAAAATTCCCGCTCTTTTGATTTGATTTTCTTTAAGGAAAGGGATAATCTTTTCTTTTATTTCGTTGATTTGCGCTTCTTTTTTCATGTTAAATTTATGGTGATTTATCTTAAAAATGTTTGGCTTAGCTTTTATTACCCTCCTTTTTAGTCATTTTTTATGTTAATTTCCTAATATTTTACAATATATGTTATTTTTGGATATATATAAAATTTGCCTTTTTGGGATATCCCAAAAATCTGTAACTTTTAACTAAAGACGCCGAAAGCCTTATAAATAAAACCTTAAAAAATACCCTTTATGGGCGATAAACCGAAAGTATTATTCCAAAGCTTTTTAAACAAATTTTCATTTTTCATGTTACACTCAATTGAGGGTGGTCTTATAGGGAGTAGCCAAAGCGTTTGCTAAAGACGAATGCACGGCGTTAATGCTCTATAAGCGCTAAAAAAGTTCCCCTATAGCTTTTTTAGTTAACTTTCAGGGTCGCCTAAGCGACTCAGAAGGCTTGGAAACGAGTCTTTAAGAGAAGTAGAAAGGAGGATTAAAATAAAAAAAATGAAATTTAATTTCAAAAAAATCTCAGCGGTTCTTGGTTCATTTGCAATGGTAGGTGCTACATTAGGTTTTGCTGCAGCTGCAGCTTACCCAGCTCCTTTCGTGCAAAGTGGATCAGCTAACGTTGCAATTGTTTACGGTACAGGACAAGGTGTTTCTTCACTTGATATGGTTCAAGCTCAGAATATAAAAACTTCTTTAGCTAGCTATGTTACAGGTACAGGAAACTTGACAGGTGAAAACATAGTAATAGAAAAAACTACAGATAAGTTTAATCTAGGAGATTCCGCATCAACTGTATTTTCAACTTCTATTGATGATGATGATTTACCAGAATTATTAGCAGAAGGAACATATACTGATGATAACAATGCAGAATACGACTTCACTCAAAAAATAACTCTTGGAAGTAACTTGGGATTAGAGCACTTTAAAGATAGTGACTATAATAACAACGAACCTGCAATAGGTATTAAAATGGGCGGAAGCGAACATGTTTTTAACTACACCCTTGACTTTACAACACACCCTGCATACAATGCTTCAACAATGGAAACAACTACTCTAACCTTACTTGGTAAAGAGTATTATGTTCTTGACGTTGTTGGATTCGGTGATGGAACAACAAACTTGTGGCAAACAACTCTTTTAGACACTGCAGTATCTGCAGTTGTTAGCGAAGGAGAAACTGTGACTTTAAGCGGAAAGACTGTTTCAATTGTTTTCATTAGTTCAACTGAAGTAAGACTAGATGTAAGTGGACAACAAACAAATAGTCTTGCTGAAGGTGCGACTTACAAACTTTCTGATGGAACATATGTGGGTATTAAAGATATCCTCTTTGATTCAAGAGATGGTCAAATAAGTAAAGTTGAGTTGAGCCTTGGAAAAGGTAAACTTGAACTTCCTCACAGAGGAGCTATTGAGTTAAATGATGTGAGTATTGAAGAAGTTGTTTCCTTTATGGAAAATGACTCTTCTTACAAATTGGATAAAATTGTTCTTCAATGGACAACTGACGATGAAGAATTCATCGGTCCAGACTCAGAATTAACTCTACCAGGTTTCGAATCAGTTAAGTTTTCAATGGGTGCATTTGTACAACCAAAACAAGAAGTTACCAAAGTTGAAAACAGTGGTAGCGATGTAATGGAACTTAAAACTACAATTGAAAGTGGAACTGTAACAATTCCTCTTTTAAAAGCAGATACTACTGGAGCTCTTGCTTCATTAGGTAAAGATACCTCTAATCGACTTGTAACTACAACAGTTGCAACTATTATGTTAAACGAGACTGCAGGTGATAAGTACCTAGTTGCTTCCTACAACACTTCTGATGATTCTGAATCATATTACTTGGAATTTGATGTTACAACAGAAGATACAATTCCTAAAGTAAGATTCAAGGATATTGCATCAGGAGATGATTGGGTAAAGGTTACAAACGCAAGTGATACAAGCTTCGGAAGTGTAACTTTAACTGTAATCAACATTACCGACTCTGGTACTGACGAATGGGCCAATATAAGTATAAACTCTGGTGGAAGTTTCCACGAACTTTATACTAAAGAAGGTCTTAAAGTATACTTACCTTATTATGCAGTAACACTGAATGATGAAGGAAAGGGCGCTTTGAACTATACAAATGGAACAGAAGGAGGAGTTGTAATGCCTTACGTAAGAACAGGTATATACAATGGTTCAATTGTTGCATCAACTAATACCGGATATGGTAACGATAGTTGGTATATGTTCTTCGCAGAAGAAGATAAAGATGATGACCTTGCACAAGGTAATATTTTCAATATTACAGTTGACGAGTCTGGAACAAGCAACAAGATTCACATAAGTGACATAAACACTGCTGCTAGTGAACACGAGATTGGAGACACAGATAACTTTGAGTCATATGTGATTTCTGACCTTGCTACTAGAGCCTTATACAAGACTGGTGGTGATCAGGATACTGTGGAAATAACATACGCAGGTTCTCAATCTTATGGACAATTATACTTGGCTGTAGAAAGTGCTACTTCGACAGGTGAACTTGGAGATGTTCTTGTAATGGATTCTGAAGTTGACAGTGTTGCTTCGAAAAACTTAATTATTGTTGGTGGTAGTTGTATTAACTCAGCTGCTGCAACTGCATTAGGTGGAGCTTACTGTGGTGCTTCTTTCACAACTGCTACTGGAGTAAGTGCTGGACAATTCTTGATCAAAGGTGTTCAAGATGCATTTAGTACTGGAAAATTAGCTCTTGTTATTGCTGGTTATGATGCTGCGGATACTCAAAACGCTGCTACATATCTTGTAAACAAAGATGTTGACACTTCGGAGGCTTACAAAGGAACATCTGCAACTAGTGCTGAACTAATTGTTGAGTAAACTTAAAAGCAAACCAAAATTTATTTTTTTTCTTTTTTTCTTTTTTTTAACTCTCTTGGCGAGAGCTTTGTAAAATTTTGTTAATAACAAGATTTATATATACATAATGTATACATTATGTATGGGACAAACAACAATAAGAATCACAGAAAATTTACACCGAGCTTTAACTAAAGTGAGGGCCCCGGGGGAAAGCTTTGAAGACCTAATATGGGATTTAGTTGAACCTTATCTTGAACTTTCTCCTCAAACAAAAAAGAATATTTCACAATCTTTAAGAGAGTATGATAGGGGGGAAGTTTATTCTCTTGACGAGGTTAAAAAGAAGCTCAATCTATAAATGAGAATTTTTTTTACAAAAACTTCTGAAAAGCAGATCTCAAAATTGAATTTGAGATTTCAGGATAAAATCCTTAAAACTTTGGAAAAATTTGAAATAGGAGAAAAAGTTGATTTAAAAAAATTGAAAGGAAAATCTGATGAATATCGGATTAGGGTCGGGGGATATAGAGTAATTCTTTCAATTAAAGATAAGGATTTTTTGGTTACTGATGTTGGAAAAAGGGAAAACATATATTTAATATTTTTATAATTCCACAATACTTTTATACCCAATTTTTCTAATTTAATTAATGATAAAACGAATTGAAACTGAAAAGGATAAGCTTAAGAGAGACAAGAAGAAACAGCTTATTCTTGCAGGAATTTTAATATTTGTTATGTTTGGGTCGATTTTTGGAATAGTTGTTAACAGCTTTGGAAATGGAAGACAAGCAGAAAGTTTGACCTACAAAGGATTCATATTTCTTAACGAAAACGAGGTTTATTCGACCCCTTTCGGAAATTCGAGATTTTATTTTTCAAACAATCCAAAAGATGCGGACTCGACTACACAAGATGTTAACTTGGAAAAAACGCTTACGAACTACATCGGCGAAACTGTTTACGTTTCTTCGCCGGACGTACTTTACTTTAATGAAATTTCTGGAAACCTTTATCAATACGTCTCTGAAATTAGCGAAGCCTGCAAAGACGGCGAAAATTGCAATGACGAAACTCTTCCAAAAAAAACCTGTTTAGACAATCTGATAATAATTAAGATTTCGGAAATGAATCGGATCTATGAATCGAGTAATTGTGTTTATATTGAAGGCAAAGAAAAAGACCTCCTTAAATTGACGGACAAATTTTTGCTCCAAATAATCGGGATAAAATAAGAACCGTTGAAGAACTAAAATAAACTTATAAACTTAAAATGGTTAAAAAGAAAATGGAAAAAAATAAACCTAAAGAAGAAAAGGTTAAAAAAAATAGTGAAGAAAGTATGCTAAAGAATATTATTCTAATCGGAGGGGTGATTATCCTGCTAAGTCTTGTACTCTACATTTATACTCAATCTCAAAATTCATATACCTATAAGAATATCGAATTTGAAAAGACTTTAATTGGAAATATAACTTTCTATGAAACGACCACCCTTGCAAAAGGGGCGAATGGGAAACTTTTTGGATTTAGACTAAGAACAAATCCCAGAGAATTAACGACGATACCCTTTGAAAATTTGGATAATTTAAGAATCATGAAACTGAATATAATTGCTTCTGAAGAGGGAAAAAGTTTTAACTGCGAAGGCTATGGAGTAATTGCAATTCCTAACCTTCAAAGACTTTTTACTGAAATGGGGGCAGACTTTGGAAAAGAAGAAGGTTCAAATTGTGACCCTGACGGAAAATACAATCATTTTACATTAAAGTACGGAAACAAAACTGAAATAAAAGAAGTTGGAAATAGGTGCTATGAAATAATTATCAAAGGGGATGATAATAAGTGCGAGATTCTTCCTGTCACAGAAAAATTAATGGTTGAATTATATTCAAGATATCTTAATTTGTGAAGATGAATTCACTTATTTTTTCAATATTACTAACTCTTGTTCCTCTTATTGAATTGAGAGGCGGTCTTCCCCTTGCAATTATATTTGCACAGAAAAATAATCTCCCGGAAATTCCAATTTTTCTGGTGATAGTGACGCTCAATATTTTGTTGATTTTTATTATATTTTTGTTTCTTGATAAAGTTCACGGATTTTTAATAAATTACGAGTCTTATAAAAAATTTTATGATTTTTATTTGAACAGAATGCAAAGTCGAATTAAAAAGTTCGAAAAAAGGCACAATAAAATCGGATTTTACGCTCTTTTTTTATTTGTTGCAATTCCACTTCCTTTGACTGGCGCTTATGCCGGTTCTTTTGTCTCCTGGATTTTAAAGCTTGACCGAAAAAAGAGCATAATTGCAATTTCTTCAGGAATCTTCGTTGCGGGAATAATTATTTATCTAGGTACAAAAGGAATTATTTCTTTTTTAGGTTAGACTTTTGATAAAGAAATTTTAAATCGGAATAGAAGGGAATTTCTTTTATTTTGAAGTGACTTACCTCAAAAAACCACAATCCTACCACGAGAATGGTACTTCCTGCATACCACAAAATTTTATGCGATATATCAAAATAGGGAGAACCATTTACAAATAATATTCCCAAAAAGATTATTCTCACTATATTTATAACTAAAAATAAAAAGAAAGCTAAAAATAACATTTTCACCCTCTTGAAATTTTCAATTCCGGGAGTGGCTAAATTTAAAATCAAAAAAAGGACGTATGCTGAACCTCCAATACATGCTCCAAATATTTCAAGTGTGTAATTTTCAATAAAAATTGAATCTAAAACAAGAACTGCTTCGTAAAAAATATCCATAAAATAAAAAACAGGATATTTTGTCAAAGGAGAAAAAAGAAAGTAGAAAACTGGAACCGCAAATATCGATAAAACTAAAAGTAAAAAATAACGAATTAAAATTTCGACACTTTTTTTTTCTTCACGATTCATATTTATATATTAAAAATATTCTTTAAATAACTTAACTTTAATTAAAAAATAAAAGAATTACCTTTTTCTTAAAACTTGTCTTGCTACAATAATTATTACTACAAGGAGAATTATATTCAAAACCACTATTCCAATTAATTGCCAGTTCCAATTTTTGAAGTTGATATTTCCAAAAATTGAATCCCATGATGAACCCTCTTCAACAGCAAGGATTACTGGTTTGTTTATCACAACTTGCCCGTTTGAAGTTGCAACAAGGTTAAATTGCTTTTCTCCTGCACTATCTTTATTTAACTTTAATGAGATTAAAACTTCTTTTGATTCTCCTGATTCAAGAGTGAAAGTTGGAGGATTAATTTCTTGAAGAGTTGCCCAAGAATTATATCCTTCTGCAATTAATGTGAATGTAGCGGTTTTTAAGTCTTCATTTCTTAAATAAACTTGAATTATTACTTCTTTTCCTTCAACTACTTCTTCTGTGATTAACTCGGCTGTAAGAGTTGGGGGAGTGATTGCACAATTTCCTTCAACTTTAAAATAAATATTAGTTATTGATTCGTCGTCCTCTGAATTTTCATAAATATCATTATCCTCGTCATAAACTGAAAGTCCTAATTGGTAAGTTTTCTCTTGAGCATCTTTTGGAACGCTGAAACTGAATGAGAAGTCATCTGACCTAAATGCTCTCACTTCATTAAAGTTAACTCTTTCTAAGAGTCCAAATTCTTTGTTGTATATTTCGACATAAGAATCTTCTAAATCTCTATCTCCAATGTTAAAAACCGAACCACTTATTTCAACTGTTGAACCACAAGCTACAGAATCTGAAAAAAGGTCCCCTCTTTCAACAGGATTTCCATTTATTGTAATTTCTTCAGCAATCATAAAGTCATCATTAGTAATGACATCAACTCTTCTTGATTCGGAAATACATGTTGATTCTCCTTCGTAAGTTCCTTTATCAATTTCTCCAGTTGCCCGGATATAAAAAATAGCATCTTCATCTTCAAAGTCTCTTATATTTTCATTAAGTTTGAAAGAAATTATAATTATATTATCATCACCTTCGTCCAAGTCAAAGTTCGAAATATCTCCATCCGAGATTAATTCCCCCGAGGTTGTATAAAGTTCCCATTCAACTTCTACATTTTGGATATCGGCATTTCCGTCATTATCGATTCTTACTTCGACTTCGATTTGATCCATTAAATACCAAAAATCATCTTCATCTCCAAAACCTTCAACTGAGAATTCTAATTTTCTTATATCAAGATTTCCCCTATTTGAAACACTTCCACAAAAATCTGATTCTTTGAATGATACTTCCCTTGATATTGAGGGGGATACACTTCCATCAATAATGAGATTAGTTGAATAAGATTTCCCTAGTTCAAAATTAAAACCTGAAGGGATATTATAACCAACTATAACTTGTCTTGAAGTTGAATTTAGTTCAAAGTTTGAAGGGCTTACAGTAAAAATAATCGAATCAATTGGAGAGATGGAAATATTAACAGTTTCATTTTCAGTATTTGTCAAGTTAAAAGTGAATGAACCGCTTGTGTGATTTAATTCTGGAAAAGTAGCAGGCGACGTAGTTAAAGTTGCACTTGCAACTCCTAAAAGCATTACGAAAGCAAACAAAATTCCGAATATTTTGCCTATTTTTGTTTCCATTTTACTATTTTAGAGTTACATCCCTTTATAAATTTTTGTATTTTGCAAAATACACTTTTTTATCATTTGATAAAATTTATATATTCTCTTTTACTGAATATTAAATAAAGATGGTTTTAAAATCAAGAGAGAATTTTGTGGGTGCATGGGTTTTTCTTGTTGGAATAGTAATCGCTATATTAATAGGAATATTAACTGCCTTTTTTATTCCGTGGCCAATAATTACCTATTACAGTTCCCCTATTTACGGAATCCTTGTTTTAATGGGAATTGCTGTTGGATTTAGCATAAATGTTTCCGGAAAGGACGCTCAAACATTTCTTTTGACTGGTGCAGTTTTAGTAATTGTGAGTAGATTTGGTATGGAAAGTGTTACCGGTTCATTAATTGGAATCGGATTGGGCGATGCAGTTTCTTCAACTTTTTCAGCACTACTAACTCTTTTCGTCCCGGCAACAATAATTGTAGCAATAAAAACAGTTTTCTCAATTACAAGAATCTAGTTCTGACGTAATTAAAAAATAGTAAAATATTTAAATCATAGATGTCTGAAAAATCTATGGAAGCAAAAGTAATTTACTTAGAAGATTATTTTTCAGGGCATGTTGGAGATGAAAGAGATCAGCACCTAATCATTGTTGGAAATAAAAATTTGCACATTCATCAAGAAGCTTCTGGTATTTTGGCCCTAGGCAAGGATTCTTATTCTGGAGAAATAAAGTTTCTTTCGGATAAGGATTTAAAAAAACTGAGAGTTTTTGAGAGAACCGTTTTGAATGTTCCGGAAGGAGTAAACGAAGACAATTATTCCAAACATAGGACTTTTTATTCCTTTGCCCAAAATTTTGATTTAACGGAGGATGTCCAAAATTTAATTGGATCTGTCAAAGAAAAATCATTTAATACAGAAATTTTACCCACTGGGACATTCAACTATTCTAGTTTAACAAAACATAATTGTGGAAACCTCGTGAAAAAGGTTTTGGATAAACTAGATTAATAATTTCCCTTTTCCAAATTTTGTAACTTCTCCAAATTAAGAATGTTTCCGTCGGTTAAATCCATTCTCGGGCACGCTGTATTCACCCAACAATCAATTTGAAAATTTTCGAATTCGTTTACATTCAAATCATTTGCAAGAAACATATAACTTTTTTTATCCTTTAGATTTTTATGAAAATTTCTTGCATTTTTCAACCTTTGTTGACCAGGCTTATTTGTAATTAAAATTCCCAATTTTTTTGAATTCAAATATTTCATGTACATTGCTTTTTCCTTTTTTTCCATCTTTTCAACTTCGGATGAAGAAATTTTTTCAATTGTCCCATCTTCCAAGATATAGGTTGGAAGCTTTGATTCGTATGCTAAAGAAACCGAATGAAACTTTGCCTGACCGATTATTAAAATTGCTTTGGTTTCTTTTGGAAATTTTGGACTTGAACATCCAAGAACTTGTGTTTTATGAACGACATTTTTTTTCGTCAATTCTTCCACTTTTTTTGCCACTTCTACAAATTGGTTTGAATAACAGATAGAAATATTTTTTTCTGGAATTTTTTTCTCAATCAAATTAGATATTTTGGAATAATCTGGTTCTTTTTTTATCTTTGCTGTTATGAAGAAAGTTTTCATAAATTAACTTTGAAAGGAAGTTTTAAAAATGTTGAGGAGAAACTTAATTTTCAAGGGAAGGTCCCCAATCCAAAACGTCGCAAGAGAAACCCCTATAAAGTCCATTTTTTAAGTTTGTGATCGCGCTGAAAACTTCTTTTTTTCTATGGTAGAAAACTGTCGTGCTACCTCTAAATAAAACTTCATTCTTTCGATTTCTTATTTCTGCAAAGTCATAAGCTTCCATTCTTTTTGGACCATATTTTTTACTTTTTTCCCATAAAAATTCGTCAAGACTTTCAACAACTCCCAAATTTTCAAGAAACTCTAATTGAAGACAGTCTAACCAATTCTTTTTATTCATTAAAAAGAGACTTGTTAATTGCTTAAAAACTTTATGTGAAGAGGCATTTTCTTATTGAAATTAATTAAATAAATAATCTATAAATCCAATAAAAATCTATATTTGAAAAATTAATAATCGTCCAAAGAACTCTTTTTTTCGTCCTTTGCCTTTGCGATATGTTTTTCAACTCGAGCAAAAGAAGGTGTTACAATGACTATATTTTCGCCGAAACCTGCAATTGAACCTTCAAGAGCATCAGCAGTCTTTTTTATCTTTGAAACTGCTCTTTTTAATTCAATTGGATCCTTTTTCTTTAGAGTTCGAATATCTATAATCGCAATAGTATAACCTTCTCTTAATGCGTTCAAAATTTGAGTTGAATCCTCGTAATCATTCAGGTTGAAAAGTTTCACACAAATTTTATTTTCTTTTTTTTCCTGATTTAAATCAATCTCTAAATATTCGTCACCTGTAAAATCGTCTTTTGAACCAAACATTTTTTTGAATTTTTCGAATGCCATGGTAGATTTAAATGCGAGACATTTATAAAGATTTCGGAGTTTTTCTATAAGTATCTAAAAATACAAAAATTATTTTGCTTTTTTGTCTTGTTCCTTGAAAATTTCATCTCTAATTTTTTTTGTTTCTTCTGAGAGCTTTTCTTCTTGAATTTCGAGCTTCTTAAGCCTTGTATTAATCACCTGTTCTTTCAATTTTAGCTCTTCTTCAATTTTTTCCTTTGGAAATTTAATCATCAACTGACCTATAATTTTATACACTTCTTCGTTTGAATTTTTAACTTCTTTAAATGCTGAAAGAGTTTCACTTAGTTCCATTTGAAAAGCTTGCTTTTGCATTAAAATTGCATTTAAATTTTCCTGAAAGAATTGCATTTTTTGTAATTTGTCGGGTTCCATTTTGGAAATTTATTCGGCCTTGATTGTTTTCACTTTTCTTCTTGGCTTAAAAAAAATCTTAGAATCGCAATGAGGACATTTGAATCTCTTTTTCAAATCATCACTTTGTATTTCTTTCCCGCATTTGAAACATTTGTATTCTGCCATTTTAATCTAAATAGAAAGTATTTGATGCAAATTTCTTTTCGCATCTCGGACACTTCCAAACTCCTTTTGACATTCTTTTGACTCCTTCTTTTTCGCAAAAAGGACATTTCTGTTTTACTTTTTGTTTCATTTCAACTTTAACTAATTTGTCCTTGACTGTCTTTCCATACCTTGCGCCAAATCTTCCTGCTGATTTTGTTTTTTTTGATTTTGTTGTCATTTTTAATTATTCACTTTTTCCTCAAGTTCGCTTATTTTTTCAGGATTCCCCTCCAAAGTTGAAGTTTTTAAATCCCCCCTAATAACTCTTGTAAAAATTAACCCATAATCTTCTCCTAGTTTATACCTTCTAGCATAATCTTCTTTATCTCCTATGCCCTCTCCTGGAATCAATTTAATCCCATTTGAACTAAAATATTCTTCCATTTTCCCAGTTTCTTCTTCGTTATATTTTCTTATCATTTGTTTTTTCCCGAATGGGGCTGCCCGGATTTGAACCGGGGTCGTCAGGTCCCAAACCTGAAAGGCTACCAGGCTACCCCACAGCCCCCCATTTGATTTTGAACCTGAATTAATTTATAAATGTATTTTTATTTTTTTGCTGGAACTTTTGCCGGAGCTTTTTCTGGAGTTTTTTCCTTTTTTTCAGGTGCTGCAGCCTCGGCTTCTTCCTTCTGTTTGGTTTCTTCTTTTAATTTTTTGTCCTGTTCAGTTTTTAATTTATTAAAAAATTCTTCAAGTTCTGCCTTCTTTTCTGAGGAGGTTACGACTTTTTCTTCTTTGATTTCTTTGTCATATTTTCCTTCTTCGATTAATTTCTCGATTTCAACCGGATCCATATTTTCAATTAAAATTCCAAGGCTAACACAACTTCCAACGACTGTTTTGACTGCTGACTTTAAGCTTCTTGAAAGCAAATTTTCCCTCTTTGCTTTAGCAACTGAAATTACCTGTTCAATTGAAAGGTTTCCAGCCTTCGATTTATCCTGCATTCCCGACCCTTTTGTTATTCCCGCTTCTTTTTTTATCAAACCTGAAACTGGCGGCGAAAAAACTTGAATTTCAAAAGTTTTTTTTCCGACATCTACTTCAATTTCGACAGGAACCTGCATTCCTTTGAAAGAAGCCGTCGCTGAATTAATTTTTTCAATCACTTGGTTAATTGGAATTCCTGCGGGTCCGAGCTTCTGGCTTAAAGCTGGTCCTGGCTTCATTGCTCCTCCATCAACTAATAATTTTACATTCATTTTAATTTTCTCCTTCTGATTCTCTTCTGATTACTTTTACGTTATCGAGTTTAATCGTTACTGGTAGCGGAACAACAGCTCCTAAAAGACTTACCACTACTTCTTCTTTTTGCTTATCTATTCTTAAAACTTTTGCTTTTTCTCCTTTAAGTGTCGAACCTATAATTTCCACAATGTCCCCCTCTTGGATTGAAACTGTTGCGACAGTCGATTCGAGCATGTTTTTTATTTCGTCATAAGTTATTGTTTTTCCGACGATTCCTTTTATATAAGGCAAATTGTAAACTGACTCTTCAGCAGAATCTCTATCTTCAGATTCTAAAATTATGTAACCACGAAGACCATGAGGTCGTAAAACAGAATATACATTTATTCCTTTTTTATTTACTCTCTCTGCAATCATATCAACTGCTGATTCTTCTTTGTTTGTTTGGACTTTTATGATGAAAATCATTTGAATTTGGTTCCCACTACCTCCAATACTTAAGAAGTAGTAATAATATTTAAAGAAAGTGGTTTATAAAGTTTTTCTTTGAAGCAAGATTATAAATTCTTTATTAAAGTCATAAAAAAAGCAATTATAAATCCGATAACTCCAAGAATTAAAATTCCAATGGCTGAAACTTTTGCCGTCATTTCAAATTCTTTTTTTGAGGGTTTTTTCAGAGTTTTCCATACTCTTAAACATTTATGATAAAATGATTTTAAATTTTCCATATATTAAATAGAAAAAAAGAGTTTTTAAAATTAATTGAGGGTAATCTTCTTAAAAAGCCAACCGAATGTTCGATTACTATCTGCCCAATTTGCATAAGCTCCCCAACCCTGAAATATTTCAAAAAATTTTTCGTAATTTAACATCTCTTTATTGTATAACCTTACTTTTCTCTCCATATTTTTAATATTTCTCTTTCTTAGCAATTTGAAATAATAGAAGTTCCTAAAACCAATAAAGTCAACACCCTTTGAAAGATTAACAACTTTTGATTTATCTTGATGAAGTTCAAGTTTTAATTTTTGTTTTAAAAAAATCTCAATCTCTTTTCTCCATTCTTCGAGTTATTCTTTTGATTTGTGCAAAATGACAAAGTCATCAACATATCTGAGGTAATACTTTGCATTCAATTTATGTTTTACAAACTTGTCTAAATCATCCAGATAAACATTTGCAAAAAATTGCGAAGTTAAATTGCCCAAGGGCATTCCTTTATTCGCCCCCCCCCCCGATTATTTTATTAATCAAATACTCTGTTCTCTCACACTTTATTTTTCTTTTTATGATCTTAATTAATATTTCATGGTCAATCTCTTCAAAATAATGCTTAATGTCTGCTTTAAAACAAAATCCAAAAGAGGTAAAGTTATTTGTTACTTTCTTTCTGAATTTTTCAAACCTTTTTAGCGCAAATATTGTTCCTTTGCCTTTTCTATTTGCAGAGTTATCATAAATAAAAGTTTTGTCAAACATTGGTTCAATTACATTGCATAATGCATGATGAACAATTCTGTCCCTAAACTCTGATTTTGAAATTTTACGCGTTTTTGGGTCTCTGAGGACAAAAGTCTGCATAGGCTTTGGAGAATAAATCTTATTTTTTAATTCTTCATGCAAAATCTTTAAGTTATATGCTAAATTCTCTTCAAATTTCTTCACATAATATTTCTTTGTTTTGCCTTTCCTTGCTTTTTTATAGGCAAGAATTAAATTCTTTAAGGAGATAATTTCGGGATAGAGGTCCTTATGAGTTTTCATCGTATATTGAAACCTAGCGAGACTGGGTCATTCTACCATTGTCGTTAGAGTTCTCGAGATTGTCGTTCCTGACATTCAAGTCACCGTTCCTGTTGAGGTAAACCCTGGACAATGGAATAGCTCTTTCACCAATTGCCACCACAACTTCAATATTCACATTCTAGACTGTTACTAATTGTTGCTGTTGAATTTTACTGGCTCATATTAATAACACAAGCACTATAAAAGAGCGTGTGGCCCAGCCACTCTTAAACTTGAGTCAGCTAGGAATTTTATTAAAAGATTACTATTTTTATAATTATGCTTCAAGAAATTTTAAAGCTTCTTTATATTTTGAATTAATTTTTTCAATTTCATTTTCTCTTTCTTTTTCTAAACTATTTCTATATTCTTCCAAAATTTTTGGCGCGACGCCTTCGGCGTCTGAAACAGCCACCACCCTACCATTGCCGCTAGAGAGCTCAAGAACGTCGCCCCCGACATTCAAGCCACCGCCCCTGCTGAGGTAAACC
>Ga0210057_1004147_pt1 | contig 19505 bp, 21 predicted proteins | sample CryGeyCG2114_010_2_FD_183968 | JGI IMG/M metagenome (GOLD analysis project Ga0210057, IMG submission 183968) | Groundwater microbial communities from aquifer - Crystal Geyser CG10_big_fil_rev_8/21/14_0.10 (SPAdes) (version 2) | ecosystem: Environmental > Aquatic > Deep subsurface > Groundwater ...
GGGATATTTTTGCGACGGCGTTGGAGAAAGTGATTTTGCAAGAACATGGGTTTATATCGAGAATCAAGAGTTGCATCACCATTAAAATAAAGGGACGCTCACTGCTTTAGCGGTGAGAGGATGTCACAAGATAAATGGTTATTAGAGGCCAGTATATGAAAGTTGCGAATTCAAGCATCCCTCTGAAAATGGTGAATTTTCCAAAGTTGTTTGTTCCTGATTTTATTATAAAGTCTGAAAAGGAGAAATGGTTTTCTTTTTTTACTTTTATTTTAGGCTCATACATTTTGCTAAACATCTTCCAGGATGAGATCCTAGCAGAGAAAGCAAGAAAGAAGAGAATTCCAAAACCAAGCATTACATGTCCACTACTTTTGAAATAATCAAGGGCAAAAGCAGCCATAATTGCCAAAACTACAGAGACAAAATCAGTGATTAAATTCCTCTTTGAAAACCATCTTCCCCTGAATTTTTTATCCACAATGTCTCCGTGCCAGGAGAACCATGCAGGAGTTATTGAGTTAGAAATCATAACATTTAAAGAAAAAAACAGAAGGAATATTACCAGGAGAATGTTTGTTATTATGTCCTTAATATACAAAAATGCAACTAAGATAAACAAGAGCCAAGTTAAGGATTCATAAAGAACTGTACGAGTTACTATCTTTTTTCTGGAGTATTTTCCAATAAGTTTTGAACTGAACATTTGGCTTAAAGGACCAAGAATTCCTGACACTGAACTGAACATGGCCACCATGGCATTGCTTGAGTTTATTGCAATTGCAAAGGGCAGAGTGTAATAATTTCCTAAAGAACTTCTAGCCGCAGCAAAAACACCTTCGCCAATGCTTTTTCTTCTTGCTTTGTGTTTCAACTCTCTTATTCTTTTTATTTTGCCTTTCATCTTTTTGATAATAAGGAAAATGTACTTTTATTATTTACTGAAGACAACCATATTAAATAAAAAGGTTTAATAACATTTTTTATCTAAATTTTTCATGATAAAGAAATTTTATGTTACGACGCCCATTTATTATCCTAATGACGTTCCTCATATAGGGCATGCTTACACTACTCTTGCGGCTGATGTTTTGGCGAGATGGCATAAATTGAATGGGGGAGATGTCTGGTTTCTTACAGGAACAGACGAGCATGGAAAAAAGATAGAGGCTGCAGCTAAGAAGAAAAATCAAAAACCTAAAGAGTTTGTTGATAATTTAATTCCTGAATTCAAGGCTGCATGGAAAAAATTGAATATTGATTACAACAGATTCATAAGAACAACAGACAAGGATCATGAAAAAGTTGTTCAGGAAGTTTTGCAGAAAGTTTATGACAAAGGAGATATTTACCTTGGAAAATATGAAGGATTTTATTGCACGGGGTGCGAGGCATATTACACCGAAAAGGACTTAGTGAATGGAGAGTGTCCAATTCACAAAGTTAAGGTTGAAAAACTCAAAGAAGAGTCTTATTTTTTCAGGCTCTCAAAATATAAGAGTAAGCTTTTGGAATTGTACAAGAAAGGATTTATTTTGCCTAAGTTTAGAGAGAATGAAATAATCAATAGAGTTAAGGAAGGGTTAAATGATCTAAGCATAAGCAGGACAAGTTTTGACTGGGGAATTCCTTTGCCTTTTGACAAAAAGCATGTTTGCTATGTTTGGTTTGATGCTCTTTTCAATTATTACTCTGGTTCGGGAAAAAATAAAAAGTACTGGCCTGCCGATGCTCATTTAATGGGAAAGGACATTCTTTGGTTTCATAGTGTTTACTGGCCTGCATTTTTAATGTCTGCAGGAATTCCTCTCTCTAAAAGGGTTTTTGCTCATGGATGGTGGACTTTTGACAAGGAGAAAATTTCAAAGTCTCGCGGGAAAGTGATTAATGTTGATGAATTGATTGGGATTGCAGGCGTGGATGCCGTGCGCTATTTTTTGCTAAGGGCTACACCTTTTGGAGAAGATGGGGATTTTTCGGAGCAAGCTTTAAAGGACAGATACAACAACGAACTCGCGAATAAATTGGGAAATCTTGTCAGTAGAGTTAGTGCATTAGCAGAGAAAAATGGGATTAGAAAATTTAAGAATCAGGATTTTGAAAAGGAAATGGGTATAAAAATTTGTGAGAAAAAAGTTGAAGACCATATGTTAAATTACGAATTTGATAAAGCACTAAATGAAATTTTTAGTCGTATTGATAAATTAAATGAATGGGTCCAAAATAAAAAACCATGGGAGAATAACGATAGAAAAGACAGACTTGAGATAAATCAAGGAGTTTTGTATAATTTAGTTCAAGGAATAAAATCAATTTCAACTTTATTATACCCTTTCATCCCTCAAACTTCAGAAAAAATTGCTAAAACTTTTGGATTTAAAATATCCTTAAAAGAATTAGAAAAACCATTAAAAATCATTAAAATAAAAAAATCTCCAATCTTATTCGGAAAGGTTAAATAAAAATGCACCAGCCGGGAATTGAACCCGGGTCACAAGCTTGGGAAGCTCGTATTCTGCCACTAAACTACTGATGCATAAAGGAAACCAAGGTTTCCCTTATCAACCCTTCCTTTAAACTAGCCTCATAGGTGATTAGGAAACATATTCTTATCAACCCTTCCTTTAAGCAACTGCTCATGACTGATAATTTTAAATAAAGTGTTTGATTATAAATTTTGTTGAGATGAAAAGAAACAGAGCTATTTTATTCTTTCATAACTTATGTGTCTGAGGATAACTTCTTCATCAGTTGTTAAACCATATACACCTTTATCTTTAACTTTTCTGTAATTCATGCAACCAAAGTACCCTTCTTCTCCTTCAATTTTTATTTCTACTTCATCTGATCCCTCTGCAAAAACTTCTAGAATTGAAGGTTTTATTCTTAACATTCTGGCAGGTTCATCAGATTTAGGTTCAGAATCATAAAATACATTTCTTATTTGCCCTGTTTTTAAGTCTTTTACAACTCTAATTTTATTAGGCAGGCGGTCATAGTCCTCTTCTGACATAAAAATACATACTTAATAACTTTATAAGAATTATTATGCTATTTTATATGAGATGAAACTTTTACAAATTTTAAGATAGAGATTCTATAATGAGTAAGGATATTATATTTAAACTTACCGTATAATTTTTAAACTAAATTTTCCAAATATTTTTATGGAAGGAATAGTTTCATTTTCAGACTGGGAAAAGATTGACTTGCGAGTCGGACAGGTGAAAAACGTTGAGGAAATAGAGGGTGCTGATAAGCTTTACAAACTCACAATTGATTTGGGAAAGGAAACAGGGAAAAGAATTGTTTGTGCAGGGCTCAAAGAGTATTACAAAAAAGAAGACTTGCAAGACAAGAAAATAATTTTGTTTGTTAACCTGGCACCAAGAAAACTTAAGGGAATAGAAAGCCAAGGGATGATTCTTGCAGCTGTAAATAGTGAGCATTCAGAAGTTGTTTTAATTTCTCCTGAGAAGGATGTTGAATTGGGTTCAAGAATAATGTAGGTTATGTGATTATTTTTTAGTTTCTCAACTCAAAATTTTTAATATAAAACTTTGTATTGAAATAAGTTGTTTCTAAGATAAAAAGATAATGGAATTGATTCTATTTTATAAGTTATTAATTGGATTGATGAGCGAGCAATAGCGAGCGCAGCAAAATCTATTTCTTGTTCCTGATTTTTCTGAAAATTCTTTTTAAAAGTGTTTCCTTGTCTTCGTCAGAATCGTAGGGTATGTTGAGAATTTGTGCGGCAATTTCCTTGTATGCTCTTGCTGTTTTGCTTCTTGGGTGTGTATGAACTACTGCATTTCTTAATCCAAGAGATTTTGGAATATCTAAATCGTAAGGAACCATTCCTAAAATTGGAACTTCAAGCATTTCCTTTACTGATTCGGGCTGCATTTCTATGTCATCTTTTCTGACTTTTGTTATCACAACCCCTAGAACTGGTTTTCTTTTTTCTTCCGCAATTTTTATTGCTTTCAATGCATCAGTTATTGCAGTTATTTCCGGGTTTGTCACTATTATTAGTTCATCAGCAAGGTCCATTGCAGAGAGAGCTTCATTTCCAAGTCCTGCGGCACTGTCAACAATAACAATTTCTGATGCTCTCCTGAACCCTTTTTTCAGATTTTTCATCTTTTCAGGGTTTGTCTTTTTTAGCTCTTTTATTGAAAGGGAAGAAGGAATTACTTTCATGCCTGAATCGTGCTCATAAATTGCTTCCTCAATGTTTGCTTTTCCTGAAAGAATATGATTTAAGTTTACAGGAACTTCCGGAGAGCCCAGGTAAACCCCTATGTTAGGTGTCGAAAGGTTTCCATCAACAACTAAGACATCTTTTTTAAAGAAATTTATTGCTGCCCCTAAGTTTATTGCGGTTGTTGTTTTCCCGACACCTCCTTTTCCGGAAGTTATGACAATTATCTTACTCATCTTTATTTTTATGTTTATTTTATTAAAAATTAGAACTTTAAATCCTAATTAAGAAGAAATTGTTTTGTTATGCTTATAAATTTTTCTAACTTGTCAGCGTATTCTTTAAGTTTTTCAAGATTGATATTGACTTCTTCTCCACGATAGAAAACACGAAGAGTCACATTTTTTCTGAATTCACCTATTCTTTCTTTTCTCAAGTCTTCAATTTTTCTGAACATTTCATACATATCAAGAACTTCCAGAAAATTTTTGTCTTTTTTGAAAAGATTTCGCGCATCTTCTATTTTTTTTGTAGGGCTATTTGGAATCTGCGAAATCTTCTTTTTCTTTTTTGCTTTTTTTAGAATTTCTTCAATGCTTGTTTCAATCATTTTTCTCCATCTTAGAATAAGATTGAGTACTACGTCGCAAGTTTTAGTATACTTCAAACTAACATATAACAAATGGTCTGCACTAATTTTTTCCTGAATTATATCTTCCATGAGTACCTTTAGGTTTAAATCTAATTATAATTAGAAGTATGAACCATTAGTATTTTGGGCTTTTTATATTTTTCTTTACTTTTCAGTGATTCACTTAAACAAGAAATTTGCCTTTTTCGTAGATTTTTATCTCAGAATTGTCTTCAAGCGTTGCCGTTACTATTCTGTCTTCTGTTGAGATTATGTCTGTATGGACTGAAGAATTATTATAGCCCATTTCCTCCCATTTCTCTTTTGAAACTTCAGAAGGATTTCCAGGGTAAGAATCCTGATATGCATTTCCAAGAGCTATATGTGTGTTTCCAAATTCCCCTCCCATGTTTTCATCATAAAGAGTTTCTGCCATAAATTTTGTGATGCGTGACATTCTGGAATCTGTCAGAGAGAATTCACCTATTTTATTTGCATTTTCAGTTGCAATCATATCTTTCAAAACTTTTTCATTTTCCCTGGCTTTTGAGTAAACTACGAGTCCATCTTTGAATTCCAGTTCAATGTCTTTTATTATGTTTCCATACCTGTAAAGTGGCTGATTGAATCTTATTTTTCCATTTGTTTTTCTCCAGTCAGGAGATATGAAAATTTCAAAACTAGGAATATTTCTTCCACTGCCTGCCATCCACTTTCTGTTTTTGTCTATACCTACCATCAAATCTATCTTCTCTCCTTGAATGTGAAGGGTTTTGATTGGCATTGAATTTAACTTGGCTTTTATTCTTTCTAACTCATTAAAGATTTCTTTCCATTTTTCCACAGGATTTTCTTCATTTAAGAAACATGCATTTATTATCTGTTCCCAATATTCTTCCAAAGAGAGATTTGCTTCCTTTGCCTGTTGCTCTGTTCCATAGAGCCCAAGTGTCCAGGTGAATTTTCCCCTGTTTTCCTTTTCATTTCTCCAGTCCATAAAAGGCTTGAAAGATTTTCCTTTTTCCATTATTTTTTTTGAATCAATTCCTTCAAGTTCTTTTGGATTTGTTTCTGCTATGATTGCAACTGAATGATCTATCTGTTCTATGATTCCTCTTGAGAATTTTTCGGGAAAAAATTTTATCTGTTCTTCTGATGCGAGCTCATAAAACTCTCTGTCATATTCATCAGGCAAAAAACTTGTTATGACATTTCCTCCTGATTTTAGAACAGCTCTTCTGAGTGCAAGAAGCATGGGTTTTGCAATTTCAGGAACTATGAGCCTGACGACTTCTCCTTTTTTTATTCCTTTGCCATCATTTAGTGCAAAATTTACAAGAACTTCTGCATATTTTTCCAGGATTTCTTGTGAAGGTGTGTATACCATTTTACTCCATATTTTTCAAGTCTTTTTTAATCATCTTTACAATGTCTGGGAATTTAGAAATTTCAAAATGACCTTTTACATTTTTATAGATTACTATTCTAACATTTTTTAGCTTTTCTTTGTATTTTTTAGCATGTGAAACAGGAACTACATCATCTTTTTCAGAAAATAGCAAATTGATATTTTTACAATTTTTTTCAACTAAAGATAAATCATTTTTTAACTTAAACCCTCCGGATAAATCTTCTCCAGGAAGAGAATTATCAAAAGGAGGACATACCAGATAAATTGAAAAGATTTTTTTAGGGAATTTATTTTCAGAAAGATATTTTGCTAAAAAAATTCCTCCCAAAGATTGTCCTACTAAAATTATATTGTCATTTAAATAAGGAAAAAACCTTTCAAAATGTATTTTCCATTCTTCATATTTTGCATCATCCTGAAGAGGCATTCTGGGCCTTATTATATGAAATTTTTTCCCTAATTTCTTGTCAAGATATTTTCCATCCCATCCTTCTTTTTTTTCAATTGATACTTTTCTTGTCTTAAGCATTTTTATGTAATCTTTTTTGTTTTTGCAAGTTTTTCCTCCATGGATATAGAGTATTTGTGTTTTTTCTTTTCCCATTTTAAATTAACTCAACTCCAAAATTGCTTCTGCCAAATCTCCATTTGTTTTTTCAAGGGTTTTTATTGCTTTTTCCTCGCTAACTCCTGTTTTTTCAACAATTGTTTTCACATCGTTCTCGGAAAAAATCTCAACTTCATCTTTAACATCCCCTGAAATCTGGAAGCTTTCCTGTCCTTGAATTTTGATTTTTGTCACAGATGGATTTTCTATTATTATTTTGTTTCCATCGCTCTTTTCTATTATTACTTTTGAAGAATCTATCTCCTCTTGAGACATTCCCATCTGCTTCATCATCTCCTGCATTTTTTTAGGGTTTATATTAGGGAACATTTTTTTCAAAATTTGGAGGATTATTTATACTTTTCTGTAATTTTTAATATATGAAATCCAAAAGAATCCTGAAAGCAACTACAAGTATTACAAATATTATTACATGTGTAGGTTTAAGGTTGAAGATGCTTGAATATTCTTCATTGAATCTCATCAAACCTCCGAATCCTGATGGAACATTGACGCCTGTTTCTGCCATTGACTTTACAAATATAGGGGATATTTAAGTTTTATGCTGAGTTGCTGAGCCTGATTTGTTTAACTCTTCCTTACAATCCTTTTTTGAGCATTTGCATGAGACAAGTAAAAAGTATTAATAACGAGTGCAGGTGCGAGTTAGGGTGAACAAATTTATACGACAAATTTAAAAGTTATCTCTCTTTTAATTTAAATATGTCTAAGGATTTTGATTTCAGGAAATCAGAAGAGAAGTGGAGAAAGTTCTGGGAGAAAGAAAAGGTATACAAATTCAATCTTAAAAGCAAGAAGAAAATATACTCAATAGACACGCCTCCTCCAACCGTTTCAGGAGAAATGCATATAGGGCATGCATGTTCATATAGCCAGCAGGATTTTCTTGTGAGGTTTAAGAGGATGAATGGATTTAATGTTTTTTACCCTTTTGGAACGGATGATAATGGCTTGCCTACAGAGAGGCTTGTCGAGAAAAGAAAAAATGTAAAGTCAAAGGAAATGTCGCGTGAGGCATTCATTAAACTCTGCATGAGTTTCCTTAAAGAAGAATTGCCAAGATTTATTCAGGACTGGAAAGATATAGGGATAAGTTGTGATTGGGATGCTTATTATTCCACAATTAATGAGCATTCAAGGAGGATTTCTCAATGGAGTTTTTTGGATTTATACAAAAAAGGGAGAATGGAAAGAAGAGATGCTCCTGCAATGTATTGTCCTGAATGCCAGACAGGAATTGCCCAGGTGGAAGTTGAAGATAAGGAAATTCCTTCAAAGTTCGTGGATGTAAAACTTAAGGTAGAGGGAAAGGATTTAATTATTTCCACCACAAGACCTGAACTTTTCCCTGCAAGCGTAGCAGTTTTTTATCATCCTGATGATGAGAGATACAAGCATTTGAAAGGAAAAACTGCAAAGATACCTCTCTTTGACATTGAAGTTCCAATTCTTGAAGACAAAAGGACTCAAAAGGATAAGGGAACAGGGATTGCATACTGCGCAACCTTTGGTGATCAGACAGATATGGAATGGCAGAAAGCTTACAACCTTCCGATAAAAGAAGCGATTTCTCGCGAAGGAAAAATGACCTCTCTTGCCGGAAAATATGAAGGCATGGTTATCAAGGATGCAAGGAAAAAAATAATTGAAGACCTAAAGAAAGGGGAATTTGTTGCAGGTGAAAAAAGCATAGTCCATCCCGTAAATGTCCATGAACGTTGCGGAACAGAGATTGAGTTTGTAAAAAGCAAGCAGTGGTTTTTGAGATATCTTGATTTGAAAAAAGATATGCTAAAATGGGGTGCTGAGCTTAATTGGCATCCAGGATTCATGAAGGTTCGTTATGATAACTGGGTTAAAGGACTGCAATGGGACTGGCTTGTTTCAAATCAGCGGCATTTTGGAGTTTCATTCCCGGTTTGGTATTGTGAAGATTGTGATGAGGTAATTGTTGCGGATGAAAAAAAACTTCCTGTAGATCCTATAAGCGATAATCCTCCTGTAAAAAAATGCCCAAAATGCAATTCAAAAAATATAATTCCTGAAACAGATGTTCTTAATACCTGGTTTACTTCCTCGATGACTCCTCAAATTGTCAATGAGCTTGTTGATAGGAGCATGCGCAAAAAAGTTTTTCCAATGTCCTTGCGCCCTCAGGCGCATGACATAATTTCTTTCTGGCTTTTCAATACTGTTGTAAAATCACAGCTTCATTTCGGAAAAAACCCCTGGAAAGATGTTGCTATTTCTGGTTTTGTTACATTGAAAGGAGAGAAAATGTCCAAGTCAAAGGGAAATGTTGTCCGTCCGCAAGAGGTTATGGAAAAATATGGGGCGGATGCGATAAGGTATTGGGCCGCATCTTCAAAACTTGGAGAAGATTTTGATTACCAGGAAAAAGATGTGATTACGGGAAAGAGGTTTGTCATAAAACTTTTGAATTCCTCGAAATTTGTTTTTATGAATTTGAAGGATTGGGATGGAAAAAAACCAAAAACATTAGAACCTTTGGATGAAATGTTTCTCAATGAGTTGAATAGGGTAGTTGGTACTTCTACTTTGATGTTTGAGGGGTATGAGTATTCAAGAGCAAAATTGGATGCAGAGGGATTTTTCTGGAAACATTTTTGCGATAATTATCTTGAAATTGTAAAGAATAGAGTTTATAATGGAAATAAAAAGGAAAAAGAATCCGCATTTTATACGCTTTATCACTCATTGCTTGCCCTGTTAAAGCTTTTTGCACCAATTACTCCTTTCATAACCGAAGAGATTTATCAGGAATATTACAGAAAAAATGAGAAAGATAAAAGCATTCATATTTCTTCTTGGCCTGAGCAATTCAAAATGAAAACAGGGAAAGGTGATGAAAAGGTTTTTGATTTGATGCTTGATGTAATTTCAAGGGTAAGGCAGGCTAAATCCAATGCAAAAAAATCTGTCAAGGCAGAAATTATCTTAACTCTTGATGGAGGAGACAAAAAAATTCTTGAGAAGGTTCTTCAAGATTTGATGTCTGTTACAAATTCAAAGGAGATTAGAGAAGGCAAATTTAATGTTGAATTTGTATAAATTTTTTTACTTAACTTTATAAATTAATTAAATTATTTCTTGTTATGTCTATAAGCAGAGAAGAACTTTCAGAAGTTGTTGAAGAACTTGGTTTGCACAAGGGGAGGCAGACGGAGCTTATCACAGTTTACATCCCTGCAGGTTATGATGTAAATTCAGTGCAGAAACAATTGGAAGCGGAGAAGTCCACGGCTAAGAACATAAAATCCACGGCAACAAGGAAAAATGTTACTGAAGCCCTTGAGAAGATTGTTCGTCATTTGAAGACACTTAAAAAAACGCCTGTTAACGGGCTTGCAGTTTTTTGCGGGAATATTTCAAAGGTGGAAGGACAAACAGATTTGCAGTTGTGGGACATAGAACCTCCTCTTCCTTTGAAATCAAGGCTGTACAGGTGTGACAAGGAATTTGTTATAATTCCTTTGAATGAAATGCTTGAAGTCACGGAAGTCTTCGGATTGCTTGTAATGGATAGAAAAGAAGCAACAATTGGCTTGCTTGAGGGAAAGAGGATTGAAGTTTTGCAGAAAATGACTTCCGGAATTCCTGGCAAGGTTCGCGCAGGAGGACAATGCTTGGCTCCAGATACTTTAATTATGAAAGATAATGGTGAAATAATAGAAATTAAAGATTCTCATAATCCCCTTTTAATTATTTCTGAAAATTTCAATCAAGAGAAATCAGAAACTACACCTTTAATTGCTAAATGGAAAAATAATAAAGAATTATTTAGAATTATTACTAGTTACCCTAAATTGAAAATTAAAGCCTCTCAGGAACACACTTTTTTTGTTAGAAATGATGGAGGGATTAAAGAAAAACCATTACTCAGTTTAAAAGAAGGAGATTACTTAATTATGCCAGAAAAGATTAATTTAAATTTGCAAGACCAAGAAATAGAATTTACCCCTCAAGTTAAACAGGCATTTAATACTAAAAAAGTAAAAATCCCAGAAAAGATAAATTCTGAATTTGCAAGAATTTTGGGTTATTATTTTGGGGATGGAGGCTATGAAAGTGATAGGATTACCTTTTTTGAACAAAGAAAAGAAGTAGCTGAATATTACAAAAAGTTAATTGAGAACATTTTTTCTATCGAATCTGATTTAAGATTTAGAAAGTCTAAAAACTATTGGCAAATAAGAGTTTATAGTAGAATAATATCTCAATTATTTAAACAATTTTATTTGGAGAGGGATAAAACTCGTAAAGAGCGAATACCAATTAAAATATTAAAATCATCTGATAATTCTCTAGCATCTTTTATTGGCGGGTTTTTTGATGCCGAAGGATATGTATCTAAATCCAGAATAGCCGCAGGGTTTAATAATGAACTATTAGCCAAACAGATACAATTAGCTCTTCTTAGACTGGGGATAATTTCTTCGATTAATGAATATGATAACAGAAGAAATCCTTATTCTAAAAATATAAGATATACCGTTGCAATTGATGATTTAGAATCTTTAAAAAAATATTATGAAATTGTTATATTTTGTTCTCCAGAAAAACAAGAAAAACTATGGAATTTAATTAACAAAAGAGGCAATAGAAATAAAGTAAGACAACTGATTGGAAATGGAAAAGATATTGCTAGAATAATAAGAAATTTTGGATTAAACACCAGACAGTTTAGGGCTCCATGTTTCTTTAATAATAAAAGACAGATGAGTAAAGAAGTCTTTAAGAAAAAGATTTTAGATAGAATACAAGATGATGATTTAAGAAAAAGATTAGAAATGTTTTATAACTCTAATTTAATTGCTGTTAAGATTTCTAAAATAGAAAAAATTGGCTTAAGGCCAACTATAGATATTGAAACTAAAAATCATAATTTTATGGCTAACGGATTAATTGTCCATAATTCAAGCCAGAGGTTTCACAGAATTACTGAAGGATTAACTAAAGATTTCTACAAAAGGGTTGCAGAAGAGATGAAAAATGTATTTTTTGAAATGCCAAAACTTAAGGGAATTCTTGTTGGAGGTCCAATACCTACAAAAGATGAGTTCATAGAGGGAGAATATATGACTGCCAAGCTTAAGGAGAAAGTTATAGGTGTAATAGATGTTGGAGATTCAAACGAGTCAGGACTTGGGGAACTTGTTACCAAATCACAGGATATTCTTGCCAATCAGGAAATAACTCTTGAAAGGAAGTTGCTAGAGAAATTTTTTGAAACTCTTGGAGAGAAACCGGAAATGGTTGTTTATGATGAAGAAGGAATAAGGAAAGCACTTGAGTATGGGGCCGTTGAAAAATTATTTCTTTCCAAAAAAATAGGGAAGAAGATTCTCACTGAATTGAGAAAGCTCGCTGAAAATATTTCTGCAGAAGTGCATGTTGTTTCTCTTGAAACTACAGAAGGCGAGCAGTTTTATAACTTGGGGGGAATGGGTGCAATCCTCCGTTATAGGATTTAGAAAAGAGTTTTAAATCCCTTGGATTTCTTTAATTAATGGCTCATGACGAGAACAAGGAAGACCTGAAAAGGCTTGAGGCTGTTTTTTTCATTTCAGGAAGGTTTTTGTCAATTTCTGAATTGGTTTCTCTAAGCGACTTGAACCCTCTACTGATTAAGGAGATTTTGCAGGAATTGAAGAAAAAGTATCAGGAAAGTGATTCTGCTATGGAGATTGTGGAGAAAAGCGGGCTTTGGAAAATGGATGTTCGCCAGGGGTACTCTGACATTGTGAACAAATTTGCAACAGGGAACTCGGAATTTAGCAAATCAGAACAGGAGACTCTTGCAATCATAGCATATAAACAACCTATTACTCAATCCCTTCTTGTTAAGATAAGGAGCAACAAAGCATATGATCACATAAAAAAATTCAGTGATTTGGGACTCATTAAGAAAAAACATGCGGGAAGAACTTATGAATTAGGATTGAGCGAAGATTTCTACAACTACTTTAATTTGTCAAGTGAAGGGAAAGACATTATTGAGCAATTAAAGAAGGAAGAAAAAAATGAGAATTAAAATTTTAGGACATTCAGTATTGCAACTATGCACTATTTGATAATTTCCATTTAAAATTCATATAACCTAAAGAATTAAATTTAATAATAAACACAGAACAAAAATGTTAAACACATTAACAATAGTGTATCTTTTTTACATGTTCGTCGCTATTTATTTCCTGTTGCTTTTTATTCTTACTTTTGTGAAAAACAGGAAGGAAATTTTTCTTGTTCCTGAGACCAAAAAAAATTATTCTGTTTCTGTTTTGATACCTGCTTTTAATGAAGAGGATAGTATTGAAGGAACTGTGAGAAGTGTCTTGGATTCTGATTACAAGAACATAAAGGAAATTATAATAATAAATGATGGCTCTACAGACAGGACACTTGAGATTGCGCGAAGATTGGAAAAGAAGTATTCAAAAATTGTTGTTCTTGACAAGAAAAATGAAGGAAGCAAGGCGGCTGCGTTGAATTATGCAATCAAAAGGGCAAAGGGAGAACTTATTGCAGTTGTTGACGCGGATTCCTATCCCGATAGTCATGCAATCTCCACAATGAAAGGATTCTTTGATGATAAAAAAGTAGGTGCAGTTACAACAAGAATTCTTGTCAGAAATAGAGATAACTTTCTCGGAAAAATGCAATCAATTGAATATAAAGTTATTGCGTTTACCAGGAAGCTTTTGGATTTTTTGGATGCAGTTTATGTAACTCCAGGACCCATGGCTCTTTACCGAAAAAAAGCCCTTGAAAAAATTAAAGGTTTTGATGTGAAGAACATGACTGAGGATATAGAAGCCACTTGGCACCTTATTCATGAAGGATATAAAGTGAGGATGTCTTTTGTTTCAAAATCCACTACAGTAGCACCTAACACGCTAAAAGGTTGGTTCAGGCAAAGAATAAGATGGAATATCGGAGGATTTCAATGTCTCTCAAAATATAGGAAAGTTTGGTTCAGAAAAGGAATGTTGGGATATTTCATAATTCCTTTCTTTGCAGCATCTCTTGTTTTAGGGACTTTTGGATTGGGTATTTTTACATACAGAATTTTAAGGAGAATTTTTTATTCTTATCTTCTCACTAATTACTCAATTGCGGCGCAGACATCTTTAATTTATTTGCAAGAAGTTAACCTTAACCCAAGCATACTTAATTTTCTTGGTGTTATCCTTTTCATTTTTGGAATGGCTTTTGTGTTTTTTGCCTTGAAGTTTATCAACAATCACATTCGCGAAAAGGAAAGGTTTTTTAGCGTTGTTTTTTATTCATTAGTGTATATTTTACTAAGGCCGATTGTGCTTTTAGTTTCATTTTACAAATTCCTAAAAGGAGGTTATAAATGGTAGAATGTTGAGCAACAAGAAACATGTTTTTTGGGAGGCTTTTTTCCTGGCTGTGCTTTTCATACTTGTAGGACTTGTTCTGGGAATTTGGCTTGAGCAATTGAGGTCTGATAACACAAATATCTCTTTTTACCAATCCGAGACATCATTGTATGATTCCTTTGCTCTCGGGAAGTTGATTGAGAATCCTTATATTTCATGCGAGGATTTGAAGATGGCCAACGTAAATTTTGCAGACCAGATTTATGATGAAGCAAGGTACCTGGAAAAGTATGAGGATTCAAGCAAACTTACGGATTCCTTAAAGATAATCCATAGGAAGTATGACCTTCTTCGAACTCTTTTATGGATGAATGTCATAAACATGGAGGCAAAATGTGGCGAAATAAACACTGTAGTTTATCTTTACAATTACAGTTCTGATAAAGTGAAAATAAAATCAAAACAGACTGTCTGGAGCAGGACTTTGCAGGATCTGAAGGAAGAGGAAGGAAATACGCTGATACTTATCCCAATAGCAGTAGATCAGAATATTGTTTCTCTTAATTATCTTTTAAAGACATATGGGGTAAAGAATTTCCCTGCTGTGCTGATAAATGAGAAAGAGGTTCTTTATGATATTCATTCTACAGAAGAAATTAAAGATTATTTGAAATAAAGATTATATAATAATTAAACTATTTTTTGAAGTTTTTTATATCTGTAGTGATATTTTTGGGTTGTCTTGTTGTTTTTCAATTAATCAGATAACTTAACTTTTCATTGCTTTATAAACTGCTTAAAGATTGTTTGTTATTTTTCACCACACAAATATTAAAAAGTAATTATAAGCTGTTTTTTTCATGGAAGAGTGCTTTAAGTGCCATACTCCTGAAACCAGGGCTATATTGTTTGAGGTTATTTCTCCGGAAGGAATAGTCAAGGTTTGCGGGAAGTGTTATGGGAAAGAAAATTTTCCTCTTGTAAATAAAGGCAGCTCTTTCAAAATTTACAAGGAAAAAAGTGTTTACGAGAGAATGCTTAAAATTTCGGGAACAGGTTCAAGAAAAATAGAACCTTTTGAAATAAAAAAACAAGATTTTTCACTAAAAAGAATTGTAAATGAAAACTTGGAAAAGAATCTTAATGATTTTTCAAATAATCCTGAAGATAAAAAAGGATTTTTTTACAACTTTCACTGGATTGTCATGCGTGGAAGAAGGAACAAACATTTAACTCAGGAACAGCTTGCTGATGCAATACGGGAGCCTGAAAGGGTTGTGAAGCTTATAGAGAAAGGCTATGTGCCTAAAGACCGAAGCATAATCAGAAGAATTGAGGAATTTCTTAATGTTCGATTAAGGAGAGAAGTTCCAGAAAATGAAAAGGCAAAATATTTTTTAATTTCAAAAACGCATGAGTCTACAGAAGGAAAAGATATGGAATCATCAAAAATAAATTCTGAAGGATATCTGGACATCAAAGAAGGCAGAAACATAAGGATTTCTGATCTTCAGGAGTTGAAAAAGATGAAGGAAAGGGAAATTTTTGATTTATCCAGGAAAAAAATAGACAATAAAAGGGATGATTTTTCAGAAGATGATGTTGAGATAATTGATGAGTTTGGAGATTTTGAAGAACTTATTGACGAGCCTTATGATTTTGACAAAGAAGAGAGGGGTAACAAATAATTTTTGTTAATTAAAATGATATTATACAAATTATCAGTTTTAGCAGAGGAAGACGGAATTAATGAAAATGTATATGTTTTTTCTAGAGAAAAAAAGGACATGCTTGATTTTGTAGATGGTGTCGATTTCTTAAGATTATTTGGAAGAAGAATAGAGCCTCTTCCGAGGGGAGATGTTTATCTTAAAATAGGTGGGATAGTTAATGGGGGAAGTGATTTTGTTTCTTTGCCTGTTTCAACTGATTTTATGGTCCATGTAGACACTTCATCAAATTCTCCTTCAATGGCTTTTTTTAGAAAACTTCAACAAAATCCGGAATCTTTTGGAGGATTTTATTCCCTCATAAGAAGCGGAAAGGTTATTACAAGAACTTACGTTTGTCCAAACCTTTTAGGTGAAATTAGAAGATTTGATTTGGATAAATACCTTGCCCGTATTGCAAGAGCATAACCAAAACTTTATAAACAAAATCGTGATTTTCTTTTCATGGAAATAAATGTTCTTAAAACTTCAAAGGAAGAAGCGGAAGTGCAGATTGGAAGCCTTACTCTTGTGGAAATTTTGAGGGTTTATCTTAACAGAGATTCTGCAGTTTCGTTTGCCGCATGGAAAAGAGACCATCCAACAGAAGCACCTGTTTTGACAGTTAGGACAAAAGGAAAAATTGCAAAGAAAGCAGTGGATGACGCTGTTAAGGCAATCATTAAGGATTTGGATAAGATTGAGAAGGACTTTGAGAAGATTAAGTGATTATATATTTAACAACAACATTCTTTTTAAATAACTCCTTTCTAGGATTTTTATGCCAGAATATTTAGCAGTTTATGATACTTTTTTTCAATCAAAAAGAGAAAATCCCACAAGCATAACCGGAGAACGCTCAAGGGAATTAAGAACTTTTGAGGCAGAAAATTGTGAACAGGCAAGAGAAATGGCGGAAGGGGAGATAAAAAAGAATATTCTTGATAGACACAAGAGAGATTTAATGGTTCATACTAATTTGAAATTGGTTTGGGAAGGAAGAATTGTTTTAGAAAATTTGTTAGAATATGAAAGAGATGATATGAGGTATGTTCCTGAAAAAACGAAATAAAATTAACTCAATAATCTTTGTTAATTTTGTGATGCCTAAAGTTTTCTTTAACTCGCAAAATTGCTTGACATAACTTTCCCTTAAATTGTACTATAATAATCTTTATCAATTCCTTGTCTTTTTGTTTTTCATGACAAAGCCAAAAACAGAAAAAATTTCCACAGGAAGCTTTGATTTAAACAAGTGGCTTTTTGGAGGATATGAAAAAGATGTTGTTACAATGATTGCAGGCCCTGCCGGAAGCGGAAAAACCAATTTTACAATTCTTGCGACATGCAGTCAGGCAAAGAAAGACAAAAAAGTTATTTTCATGGATACTGAAGGAGGATTCAGTGTTGAAAGAGTAAAGCAAATAGTGGGGGAAAGCTATGAAGAAATTCTTGAAAATATTCTGCTTCTTTCTCCTATGAATTTTGAAGAACAAAGAAAGGCATTTTCAAGAATGCTTGATGAGGTTAGAAGCAAGCAGGTAGGCCTTATAGTTATCGATGGTATGGCAACTCTTTATAGATTAGAAATGGGAGAGATGAAAGGAGATGATGAAAAAGTTAAAGAATTGAACTGGAAGGTTGCACAGCAAATGAGGATTCTTGCAGAAATTTCCCGAAAACAAGGAATACCTGTAATTGTAACGAACCAAGTTTATAGTGATTTTCTTTCGGAAGAAGAGATAAAAAAAGGCGTGAAAAAAGATATCCATTTTGTAGGTGGTGATTTGCTGAAATACTGGAGTAAATGCATCATTGAACTTCAGCTCGAAGACAGCAGGAGGAGGAAGGCAATCTTGTTAAAACATAGAAGCCTTCCCGTAAAAGAGATGAGTTTTGAAATTAAGGACAAGGGAATATTCAGAAAAGGGTGGATATAATATATTTTGGAGTGAGAGAATTCTTATAAAATCTTTTTGTGAACAATAATAATGTCAAGCAGAGCAAAGACTCTTGAGCAAATTAGTGAAAAATACCCAATAATCCTTGTTGATACTTGCGCTTTGATGGGGCCTCTTCAATGTATTAATCATGAGGATCTTGAAGGATTAGCACGATTAAGAGATACTCATCATAAATCTGCCCTGTTCTTTAGAGAATATTTTAATAATGGTTCAGAAATTTATGTTACCCCTTTTGTTTTTGGAGAATATTCTAAAGGTCCACTTCCCTATAGATATATGTCGGATGAAGAGCGAAATTTAATAGAAGATATTGAAAATAATAAAAGAGTTATTCAATTTACTAGGGACGAAGAGTTGTTACATGATGAATTATCTAATAGGTATAAAAATGATCTCAGAAGTAAATTTAAAATAGAAAAAACCGATATTGATTTTTTGTTTTCAGGAGTTATTTTATATAAATCAAGGGAAAAATCTGTAGCCTTAATTTCAAATGATACTAAAATGTCTAGAGCATGGAAATATCTTTTAATTAACTCTGGTTTAACAACTAAGGAAATAAGATTATTTTCAAGAGTAGGCAATAAAGTATTTACAACAAAGAAAGTTCCAAAAATAATGAGAGAAATAGCATAAAAAAATATAAACTCCTGCTTGTTTTAAAAATTATGGAGAATCTGAAGTTTGAGGTTATTAAGAAGATTGTTGAGACTAGTTTTAAGACAAAGAACTTGGGGAATATTTCAAAGCTTGATAGTAATTCACCTCCAAGCGTGTTTATAGGAAGCAAACTAAGATATCCTAATGTAAATGTGGGAATCCTCAGCCCTTTGGAAAGGGACGCTCATGCATGGCTTTACGATGACATGAAATATTGGGCACAAAATGATTTTCAGATTAATGATGTTTTGAAAATAAGAGATAGCCTGGTAAACTCTAGATTTCGTTCTACAGTCCAGTCCGCAAGAAGTGGAAAGCGTTTTCTTGAACTTGCAAAAGAGATTGCTCTTGCAAGCAAGCCTGTTGATTTGGAGATTGAATTGAAAAAAGGTTTGAACTTTGGAAGACAGAACGACAGAGTTATTACACCCCATGGAATGAATGCAAACCTTGAGAAAGCTAGAATAACTAGCAATGTCAGAATTCATAGGAGAGTTGAGAAAGTTGTTAATGATGATATAAAAGCCAACGAAGGAATTTCTTATCTTTATAAAAGAAAGTTTGATGAATATGCCCTAAGCAAAATTTTGAGTATTGGTGTTTTAGGTTTAAAGACAAATAAAAAACTTGTACCAACAAGATGGTCTATCACAGCCACGGACGATATAATATCTAAGGAGCTTTACAATAATGTCAGAGATTACAAGATGATTGAGAATTATGAATTATTTTTTGGAGAGTATCTTGGAAATCAATATCTAATCCTTTTGTTTCCAAGTTTCTGGAGTTTTGAACTTTTTGAATTGTATTTGCCAAAGAGTTCATGGAACTCTTCAGATGTGATGAAAGCCGCCACAGATTTTGAAAATTTCTTTGGCAGAAAGGATTATGCTGAAGCTACTGGAGGAGGATATTATGCTACGCGACT
>Ga0210057_1004148_pt1 | contig 19505 bp, 14 predicted proteins | sample CryGeyCG2114_010_2_FD_183968 | JGI IMG/M metagenome (GOLD analysis project Ga0210057, IMG submission 183968) | Groundwater microbial communities from aquifer - Crystal Geyser CG10_big_fil_rev_8/21/14_0.10 (SPAdes) (version 2) | ecosystem: Environmental > Aquatic > Deep subsurface > Groundwater ...
AGCCACCGATGTCTCCAACTCTACCTGTCCATCACCAACCACCTCACCTGCTCTCACTGCCTTTACCACCTTAGTCTTTCCCAGTAAACCCACTGGCACCCCTTCACCCATCTCGTAGATCCTCACAACCTTGCCTCGCACCTGTCCGCCACCCACACCTACTCCAATCATGTCTCCAGGTTTTAGGTCTTTCTTTGCTACCGCCACTACTTGCACCGACGGCTTAGTTGAATTGTTAAACAAGCTCCCTTCACCCTTTAACACCCACTTGATTGTCCGCAACACTCCCAAATGTCCCATCTGGTATGGCCGGATAAACATCAGTTCCGGACCTATCCCGATCCGCAGGTGTTTCAAATCCTCAATTTGTCGCCCTCGGGCTTCGGCCACTACAAACACCGCTCCCACTAAGCTTGGATCCACCAAATAATCCACCACCGGCCTGCCTATCTCCCTCGCCTGACTTACTAGTTTCAATAACTTCTGTTGATAGCCTTTCTTGGCTATCCCCGTCATTCCTGACTTAGCCAGACCCGCTGCCTGCCCATTGGCTACCAGTGCCTGCGACAACGCCACCTGTGTTCCATCTTTTTCAGCCACCTCTGCCGACCACCTACCACCAACCCTATTACCTTTTTCTGTGCCACTACCCGTATCTATTTTTCCGCACATCTGCCCATACACCAAAGGCACCAACCCCATCTCCGTGAGCTCCATCGCCAGTGCCGCTTCTGTCCCCGCCGCTCCCGTCTCTGCCTGCACTATTGTTCCCATTTGAGCCAGGCTGCTCCCGCTAACCAACTGCAATCCTGGGTTAGTGGTAATTACCGGTACTCCTACACGTAGCATTTCCACTGCTACCTCAGTTGCCCACAGGACGTCTCCCGTGCAATCTACCACCACATCACAGTTTCTTGCCAGTCTATTCACCTTATGCGTTATCAATCTAGTAGCTACTGGGAATCGAGTCAGGCTAGCCACATTTCTCCGCGTCAGTACGCTGGCCACCGTCAACATCGGCTGCTGCCTGACTGCCTCAGCCACCGCCGCTGCCATAAATCCACTGCCCACAATTCCTACCTGATAAGCTCTACTTGCCATCGTCAATTACCTCCATGCACTTTAAAGTACTTTGTTTCCAACTAAACCCCTGAGCCCAATCCCGGGCTCCCCGCGACAAATCAGTTCGCAGTCTCCGGTTAGTAATGATCTTAAAAATCCTATCGGCAAACGCATTCGGGTCCCGGTGGTCCACCAAATACCCACTATGTGGGTTTCGGACCGAATCCCGCAAGCCCGGCACATCCGATGCCACTACTGGTGTCCCGCAGGCATTGGCCTCAATCGAAGTAATACCCCAGCCTTCCATTGTCGACGGGTTCACCGCCACCCACGCCTTCTGGTATAGGGCGATCTTTCGTCTCTCGCTTACCTTGCCTACAAACCTGACCCTGCCTGAAATTTTTAGTTCCCGCACCATCTTCTCCAGCTTAGCTCTCTCCTCTCCAAACCCGGCAATCACCACCTTAAATTCCACCTTCATCTCCGCCAGCTTCTTCACAGCCAGTAACATTGTTGGCAAATTCTTGTACGCCTTCAACCTGCCCACATAAAGGAGTAGGGGGACCTTTTCTTTCTTTCCGGGTATATACCGCACCAAGTCGACTCCATTGTGGACCACCACCGGTACTCGGCGAGTCAGCCCATGCCGCATAATCGCCTTCTTGCTCGAATCCGACACCGTCATCACCGGTGCCTGTCCATATACCAACGGCATCAACCGTTTCTCCATAGTCTGTGCCAACCACGACATTGGTGGCCGCAGATTTTCCCGGAATACTTCCTGATGGACATGGTGGATCACCAGGTAGACAGGTACCCCTGCATACACCGGTGAGAAAAATGGCACCCCATTCTCACAATCAATAATCGCCTTAAACTTGCCCCTAAACTTGAGGACATAATAAATTGCCGCCCATATGTACACTGTAAAAAATCCTCCCCGCCGCACCACTTGCACTCCATCTACCACTTCATTCCTAGGGTTTTGACCATCATTACCACAAAATACCGTGACCCCGTATCCTTCCTCCAACAATCCTTTGGCAAGCTCCTGTACATACACTTCTGCTCCTCCGGCCCACACGTGTTTAGTGTCCCGCCAGTTCAAGATCAAAATTCTCGGCTTTTCTCCCACTGGTTGGCTCACTGGAGTCTTTACTACCAGTCCCAGTAAATCCAACAAATTCCACAAGCCTGTCTGCACCAGATTGTAATTCAGGTGGATCCACACCACGCTTCCCAAACACACCAGGCTTGAGCCAAGCACCACTTGCACGATCGCCCCAATGCTTTGGTGCCACCACATCATGCCTACCACTTCCAGTCCTGCTATTCCCAGGCTCACCCATGACAACAAATACCGGTGTTTGGTCTGGTGATAACTCACCAAGCTCTGGGCCACTCCCAATACCACCATTGCCAACCCATACATGGGCAAATAACTAATAATTGCTTCTGCCTTATCTCCCCACAACATGGGAACTGTGTATCTGCCCAACATTCCCAGTCCCACATAAGCCGCCGATGTCGCCACAGTACTGGCCACCAATAGTCTTCTAAACACTCCTCTGGAGTTTCCGCCCAATCCGTCAAAATGACTAACTAGAGGAATAATAAACTTGCTAAACAATGTCCCCAAGAAAAAGATCATCTTCCCCACTAGTGATACCAGTGCATACTGCCCAGCCACCTCTGGAGATAAATAATGTTTGGCCATAATCACATCCACCGACAAAAATGCCGTCGCCGCCACCCCAGACACCAGCCTCGATCCCCAAAACCCTACCGCAAATTTGACTTGTTTTAAATTCTTCGTCGCTGTCGTTTTTCGGGTGTACCACCTGGCGGCCAACCACACTATCACCAAATTCACCGCCGAAGCAATCGGGATCGCGCTATACACTAAATCTTCTCTCCCCACATACACCCACCCCAAGGTGGCCACGAGTTTTACTAAAGGCTCCATCACTGTGATCACTGCCAACACTCCAAACGCCAACACTCCGCCCAAAAACCCTCCATCCACCGTAGCTAATGCCGACGTTAACCACATCGGCGTAAATAACAATATCGGTACTATCGAACCTGTCTGGAAAAATCGTGACAACCACATCGCTGCCACTACCCATACTCCGGTAATTCCCAAAGTTATTTTAAACAGCCTGCCCCGGATCTTCCGCCAGTAAGCCACCACATCACCTTGTTTCTTACTTTTGCTGTAAGCCACTTGATGGGTAATTGTCGTTCCTACCGCTCCCATTACCGCCTGGGAAAACATCACCACTGTCCCAAACAACCCAATAATCCCAAATGTTTCCAAGCTCGCCACTCGGCTCAGGTACGCGTTATAGCCAAAGTTTAAGACATTTGCCATCATCGTCGCCCCCACCAACAACCCTCCGCTTACCCATACTCCTTTACTCGCCCACACTTGCCCCCACCGCTCTCCAATTCCCAAATCAGACCATCTTGTTCGCCATTCTCTCTTCCTCTCCTCTCTAACCTTTACCCTTGCCCCTTTAACCTTCCCAAGATGCAATCCATGCACCGTCTTTTCCCAGTAATATGGCTTTACTAGCAGCTGGTAAGCAGCAATATACGCGGCTATACTCGCCCACAGCCAATACACTGGCACCAAATAAATGTACTTCACCAAGCTCCACTCTTCCCGTTTGGCCAGACCGATCATGTAGTAATACAAAAAACAAAAGTTACCAAACACCAATGAAAATGCCGCCATATAAAACACTACTGACGGAAATATTTTCTCAATCGCTGGCCCCACTAAGGCATACAATCCAAAATAGGCAGCCGTCAGTATCCACATCAGCGGGTTAATCAGCAAAAACAACACTTTTCCCCCCACCGACAATTGGAATAGTAAAGCATGCCATCCCTCTGCCCGGATAAACTCCACCGGTCGGCGGCTATGCACCAGGTATGTCTGCATATACCCCTTGATCCACCTCGACCGCTGTTTGAGCCAATTTCTCCAGCTGCTATTGGCTTCCTCCAAGGTTACCGACTCCACCAAAGCTGTCCTGCCACCATGCCGAAACAACCTTACCCCCAAATCACAATCCTCAGTCACATTAAATGGGTCCCAACCCTTAAGTTCCCGTAGTTCCGCTGTCCTAAAATGGTTGCTCGTCCCTCCCAAGGGAATAATCGTGTTTACCGACTGCATCCCGGTTAAACTCACATCAAACCACAAGCTATACTCCGCTGTAAACAATCGAGTCAGCAAATTTTGGCTGCTGTTGTAGTAATTAAGTTTCGCCTGGATACACTTTACCTTTGACCCGGCCTTATTAAACGCCACATATACTTTCTTCAGCTGCTTTGGGTCGGGCATATCCTCGGCGTCATAGATCACCGCATATTCACCCCGAGCAATATTTAGTCCGTAGTTACACGCCTTGGGCTTAGTCTTTGGGGCCGACTCCGGCACCACCACAATCTTCACAAATCGGGGCAACTTCATCGCCCTTGCCGCTGCAATTGTCTCCTCATCATCCTGCTCTAACAATAGCAATACTTCCAGCTTGCTCTTGGGCCAATCCAAAGCCGCCATCGACTTCACAAAATTAGGCAGTACCAATGCCTCCTTGTATAACGGGCACAACACTGTATATCGCGGTAACTTCCTATTATCCAAAGCCATGAGCTCTTTTCCCTCCACTCCAATCTCCGGTGGGTGATTCAAGCTCCGCCACACCAGTCCAAAATTAAACACCACATCAATAAAATATATTAGGCTCAGTATCCCTACTGCTCCTATTGCCGTTGCCAAAGGTGCAGTTATCAGTCCTCCTATCAACCCGAGTATCACTACAGCTGCCAATCGTTTCTACCAGTCAGTTGCCGTCACCAGTGCACTTTGCGCCTGGGGTAGGGTAGTATGGGTTACAAACTTTTGCCCATTTAACCTCACTCCTGCTCCAATCATCTTCTTGCTCGGAGCAATCACTACCGGCGTCTTCCTCACAAACTTTTGCTTCGCCGCTTGCCAACCAATCTCCATACTCGATGCCACCACCTTCACCTTGCTCTCCCCATAGACCCTTGGCTCAAAGCTAATTTTCACCTCACCCATCTTGTACCCCAAGTCCCGAGCGCGGATCAAAAGTGGCAGATCCAGAGTCCACGGTGTCACCTTTTTAGTGTCCACATAATCTAGCAGCTCTTTTGGAAATACCTTCAGTCCCGACTGCACATCCACCTTCAATCCATGTAACCACTCCCCAAACACTCTCCTAAAACTCCAACTCACCACTTTCCTTAGCTTACTCGTCTTCACCTCAACTCTCTTTCCTACTACCACTTCAGCCTCACCACTTTTTACCTTTGCCACCATTGCCGCCAATGCTTCCGGTGGGTACTGCAAATCGGCATCAATAACTCCCACCAATCCATATTTGGCCCGAGCCACACCCTCAATAATCGACTGTGCCTTACCCTGCTGTCCTTGTTTTAAGTACACTCTTACTGGAAATTTTTTAGTAAGTTTTCTCGCCACCTTCACCGTCTCATCGCTCGAATGATCATCAATCACTACCACTTCATACCCAACTCGTGCTTTAGATAAAGCCTTATCTATCCGTCCTATTAGGATAGTTAAATTGCCGGCTTCATTTAGTGTGGGAATAATTACAGATATATTTTGCATGGCTACTGCATAGATACCAACAAAAACACCCAAACTCCGGACGGCTGACTACTCGGTTCTAGTTGGGTGATATATAAAGTAGTAATACGACAGTATTATATCTTATATGAGATATTTAACAACGCTGTGATATAGTTAACAAAAATCACCCTCTCCACCTCGCTATCACATCACCTGGCTCAATAGCCAAAACCCTCATTTTGGTTCCAGTCATAGTAGCCCATAACCACAAAATCATCAGCTATTTAACCATCCCAACCAGTCACCTTAAATTTATCTTCACCCACCCACCCCCTAACACCACAACTAACGTTACCCCTCACCCCAAGCTCCATTATTAACCCCAAATAATCAGCCTTTGTCCCATATTCTACGTCTGGACTGTCTGATATAATTACCTCGTTCGGGCAAGTGGCGGAACTGGCAGACGCGCACGTTTCAGGAGCGTGTGGGGTAACCCATGGAGGTTCGAGTCCTCTCTTGCCCACAGTAAATGCAACTTGTGAACCCCCCTGGGATTCAAGTAAAATACACTGTTCTTTGATACGAACATGCCGAGGTGGCGGAACTGGTAGACGCGCAGTCTTGAGGTGGCTGTGTCTTTGACGTGGAGGTTCAAGTCCTCTCCTCGGCACCATACAGAACTTTTCAAATAGCCCTTTAGATTATCACGATCTGAAGGGCTTTTTTTAGGTCCAAGCGGTTTATTTTTCTCATTTGTCTTTTCTACCCCTTCTTTTATCTTCAAAAATACAAATCTAGGCTGCTAGTCTAGTTTTTAACCTGACAAAATTGATAAGGTATCCAGAGGAAGATTCAAAAAGAAATTCAAAATAATAATCGTCCCACACACTGTTGTAAATTGAAGATCCCACAAGCTCAATGTGGAAAGTTATCACTTCGCTTCGGAATTGAGTGTAAATCCATCCGAAGCGGAATTCGTACTACATCCCAAAAGCTTTCGCTTGGAAAATTCCGCGAAGGAGGATTAAACATTGACCGCCTTAACAACTCCACATATTAGGCTTAATATATGGAGTTGTTAAATCGTCAAATGACCATTAATAGTTCAGGCTTTTGGAAAAATGCCTTATCTAACTTAATAACCTGCCCCTTCTTCCAAAAGCTTTCCCCAATATATCTGCCCCCTAACTAATTATCCCTACCATCGCCTGTTACTTTCCTCAAAGGCCCTGTACTAAGTGATACCCAAAAAAAGTAATTAGTCTGAATTACGAAATTAACTAATTTGCTGACTTAACAGAATAATTGATAACATAAAGAGCAGAATTACCATTTCCAAAATATAACAACTGCAGCCGAGATTGATGTAACAGATCCCAGATTATTTATCTCCGATGAAGTGTATAGATCTACTGTACTAAAATTACCCAATATCTATCTTCAAACTTAGACTTGTTATCTGAACATGGACTAGTAATAAAAACCGTAACTGAAATACACGCTCGAGATGAAACGATACTAAGTATTATGTATCGACCTTCAACTCCTAAATCAACAACATACGTCAGAGCTAACTAGTCAAATATTAGCCATAATTAATCAAGTGGTTTTTAACTTCTTTCACTCTCCAACTCTTCAACAAATATTCAGTGCGATCCAGATATTTAAAATCAGGGAACCAACCCACCATTGGGACCAGATCGATTGTTCTCAATAACACCTACATTTCATTTCCTAAGACTGTTTGTTCCTTTATGCCTGAGTATTTAGGTACTAACTGAAGTTTAGAAAAGTCATGTTTTCTAATTTGCTCTAAGAAAGCATCTACGGTAGCTTTAATATTTATTTCCGGTAAAACCTCGCTGGAATGATGGATACCTGACTTTTTCAGATCATCAACCCGTAATTGCCTAAATTCTTCATCAGAAAGATGCCCATCCTCCTCTCTTTTCATAATAAACTTCCAAGCATGAGGTGGACTGGCTCTGCCTCCATTATCCCAGAAATAGGCTATGTGGGAGAGGCGCAGCATCTTTTCAGTTTCATCGATTACGTCGAGGTAGACATTATATTTTGTCCCTGGACGATCAGGACTACTCACAGCTTGGACTCGCATCATTTCCCCACTGGCCATCTCACCTTTCACACGAAGATGGATATCTTGCATAAAAATACCCCCGTACTCAGGCCCTCCACAAGCAACCACAAAAATCCTATGTTTACCATCGGGACTGCACCACTCCCTATACCAATTACTCTCGGAGTCTTGCCAACCAGATTCACCCTGAAATTCAAAGGTGGGTACTAGAGCATGTCTGTTTTTTCTGGCTAATAATTTTTTGGCTCCCTCGATAAGTAAAGTCATAACCTATTTCACCAACATTAATTACATAACTTGTGATTTAAACATGATTTTATCTGAAACAACAATATTTTTCACGACCGCTCACTCTCCAAATCTTCCAATAAACCCTCGGCGTCATCTAACTCATCCAATTCAATCAATTCCTCAATTCTATCCCGTTCTTCATCCAGAGTTACATCCTCTAAATCTTCAAGCCTCGATTGCAAATCATCACGGTTACTCATTTTATTCCATCTTACATGACAAATTATTGAGATAATGATTTTGGCTATTCCTGACCAACCACAAATTGGCTGCCATTGTAATAAACAGGAAAGGCGATTCTGAGTTGGTGGGATTTTTTGGTACCAATGACAAAGCCTTGGGTTTGACCATCAAGAACAGTGTTGAGAATCTTGGTTAATATATTTTTTATACGAAGAGAATTTATTCTCTTAGACGAAGAAATAATTAAATAAGCCATATCTCGATCCATTTCAATTTCGTCCAAATATAAGTCACTAATATAGTCGTCTACTTGTAAGAGGATCTTTTCAAAAATTGGTAGAATGCGGGCAAATCGGAAGTGATAGGTACGGCGGGTCAAAAAAAGGGAAAAAGGGTAATAGCGAGTAAGTCGGGGAATTGCATGATCACGTATAACACGAAACGCCTGAGTGGTTCGGCTGGCTGTCTTGGACAGGATATTACTCCTATAACTACCAAACTCCACTTGAACGGAAAAGGGCTGGGGAAGCTGATAAATTTCTGGCAGGAGTGCCATGGCTACTTTGGTAGCCAAATTAAGATCGGTATCACAGTGAGCTTGAATGAGCCGGCCAGAGGTATTATCTCTCCAGGCAATCAAATATTTTTGGTTTGCAGATAATCCATAAAAAAGTTTACGTTTATCTGAAAACCCCAATTTCTCTAGCCCATACTTGGCTCGCCAAAAAAGGTGCCGCCTACCCCAGACCGTAGTCGGAATCGAAAAATCAAAAATTAAATCTTTGTCTTTTTTGCAATATTGAATAAAGTGATATGGGTCAGTAGTACTAGTAAAAACAACGTAATCCCTATCTTTAAGAACCGAGAGCGCGGTAATAATCTGGTGGTAAGGACACTGGTCCGGAAGTTTGTGCAGCTTTTTCTGGTACTTGGTTGTTAATTCTCCACACCGCGTAGGAACACTCAGTTCTAACTTAAAGCTGTACAACCGGGGGATAGAAAACGGTAGTTTCACGCCTTTATTATGCAGATATACCAGACCAAAAGCAAATGAGTCTTGCTAACTAACTGCTGGAGTTTTTTGGAAGGTTTGGGAATGCGAGGGGTCAACCCTTGTTAAAGATTAGTGGTCGTGAGGGTGATTATTCAGCTTGTGTATTTTCGACCCAGTATATTAGAGAGTATAAGGCAAGAACATGGACTCTATGACCACCAGCAATGATCATGATATCTGAATCTTTGTTTATCGGCTTGATCATTGAATGCATTAGTTTGGATGGATCTTCTGGAATTTGAAAACCCCTGCTGGCTTCTTGTTCGTAAAAGGCTGATTCACTATATCTTGGTACCATTTCCAAACTACCTGTGCCGTCATCGCGAACATGAATGACATATCGAAAGTCAGGATCAGTCCAATGCTGGGGTGTAACGTCGTGTCTGCCAACCGGATGAAATATCTGTTGAGCTTCATTCATGTGGGCGCCAACAACAGCGCTTAGTTGATCTGATTGACTAATTGGGACACCATCTCTAAATCTAATTTCTTTGACTGTCATAAAAAAATAACAAGATACATATTAACAAGTCATATTATATCAATATATATCATTTTATTGAAGATGTTAGGAGACTCTTTAGTCTGAGGGGAATAAATTAATCAAAAGTAGGTGACGGAAAATTATTTTTCTATCTAGAAGGTTTGAGTTTAGAATGTGAGATGCAAGGGACCAATCCTTGTTAGGTCAATCCACACTAATTCTGACGAAAATGCTAATTAACCATTGAAAAACGGCTGGAAACTTTTTTCTTATTTGACCAATCCCAACCATAACACTCGCTGACTTGATACAAACCAGCCATTTTGGCGGTATGATCAACTGAGAGATTGCTATGGCGTATAAAGGCCTCCAATTCGCGCTCTAAGTTACTGAAAGAAGGTGAATAGGCCCAGGAAAAAAATTCTCTGTTTTTGGCTCTGCCGGCAGTAGTTACCAAAACTAAATGATCTTTAGCTTTCAACAACGCTTCCATGTTTTGGATATTAACCTCATTTTCAGGAAATTGGATATGTGTCTCCTCCTCCCAATAGCGCTGGTACAGCGGACGGCAAGCAAACAAATCTGCTTCTGCCACCAGACAATACTCCATTAAATACTGGTCCTCTAATTCTTTGTTGACATCTTGCTCATTGTTTACAAATAGCTTGGAGACGGCATGAAGAGAATTAAAAATGAATTTATGGGCAACTAGCACCCTATTGTCAGGATCAGAAATACCCACTAGAACAAGAGCTGCCAAATAAATATGCTGGGGAAACTTAGGTACTCGTGATTGCCAACCTTTAATTGATGATTTCATAGGTATTGGTGAGAACTAAGACTGATTTACTCATAAAACCATTCCCAGCCTGGGCTATCTACTTCAACTATTTTACTTTTATTCATCTTGTAAACCCCGTCTTCGAGGACTGTCTCCCAAGTACCTTGGTAAAAATGATACACAACTTCACTATCAACCCAGTTTTTGGTAGAAAACTTAACCAATACTGTATTGGGGGCGGACTTATCAGCAACACTGGAGTAAATGGTCACATCCAAGATATCCACAAAACGATTATTCCATTCCATCAGATCAGTTTTCTCAAGGTATGAAGAACTTAGTAGCCCATACCCGTCTTCCATTCTTCTGGCTTTAAGATAAGTATAAAAAGCAGTCACTGCATCGGCCGGGGATGCGGCAGGATCAACCTTGATCTTAGTTATCTGATCATCGGTTAATTGGGGAACTAGTGAATAGGCTTCAGGGGCTGCAATAAACAGGGACAACCCACCAATGCCCATGGTATTAATACCAAGTAGGTTGCCACACTGATCAACCAAGGGGCCACCACTCATGCCTTCTATTAAATCGATATCGGACTGGACATATGCCACCGGCAACTGCTTGGATTGCCTCAAACTAATAAGTTTCCCCCGTAAAATAGTAGCCTCGCCAACTAGATCTGTACCCATGGGGTAACCAATGGCCAAGACGGTTTCGTCTGTATTAAACTCGATCTTGTCTGGCAGAGGAATGACCAGACTCGAACGATAAGCAGGCAATTCTAAAACGGCAATGTCTGCCTGATCATTACCTAGTATTTTGGTCGGGGTTAGGAAAGTACCGTCAGCCAAGATCACCTTGGGAGTGGGTTCGTCGGCAATGACATGAAAGTTGGTGAGCACTTGGTTGGGACTAATAAAAAACCCGGAGCCTTCAGAATATGCCCCCACAATCCGTACTACCCGTTCTTTAAAAAATCCCTGATCACTAATTGAACAAAAAAACTTCCCGTAAGCTCCGTATTGGGTACGCAGGTAATCTGCTATCACAAACAAAGACGCCGCCATGTATACCACCACGCCCAAAATAAACACAGCCTTGAGAAAGTTCTTCAAACTCCGAAAAGGGAAAAATATAGTATCCAAAAGGATTTTGATAAGGGAAATAACAAACCGAAAGATAAAAAGCAGTAAGTAATAGATGGTGTAGGTAACTAGCTTAAGAGGGAAAAAATATACAGGGAAAAGTAACCGTCTTAAATACGCCCACAATCTAGACCCAAGCTGTTTAAATCGAGTTTGGATTTTTTGTGACAATGCATCAAATTGTTTTTCAAAGATGTCAATCATTTGTGGGATTCTGGTTTATCAGCTAATTATCCTCAAAAGTTCCTCCAAAATCTTCACCATCGCGAACGTATCCAGGGTGCAATAGGTACTTAAGTCAGACAAAATCTTATCTTTATCTTCTGGATTTCTTCCCTCCAAAACACTCTGGGTCCACACTCGCCGAGCCAATAAGCCATCTGACACGTCTAACTCCTTGTAGGATAGTTCCGGCACCAGAGCAGGCAGAACCTTCTTAACAGATGCACTACCAAAAAAATCTTTATCGACAAACCACATTTTGGCAAAGGGGGTCATTAAGTCTTCGATCCATTCATTTACCCCCTCCAAAAACTCTTGGTACTCTGGATACAACTTAGCCATACGAGTATTGCACCCCTTTTCATAGCTCATGTTCCAAGTTAGGATGGTGCCAAAACTGCCGATATCTGTCTTAAGCTGCTCTAGTAAACCCGGCATGGGGTTGGAAGCCTCAGCGTGTAAATACTCTAAATGACGAACCTCAGCGCCGGGTGAATCTTGAATGTGAAGGGAATATTGGAAGGGATAATCCTGATATGGGCTACTACCATCGAAGTAGGGGATCGCCGATGACAAGGTTTCGTAGTCAAAAAAATAGACTGGATAGACAAAGGTATCCAAAAACTCTCTAATTTTATCTTTATCAATTATTCTTTGGTTCGTTCTGGTAGCTTGAATCTGAGCCAGTTGTTTGGGCCGCAGAGCCAAGTCGTCAGGCACATATGCAATCAACTTAATCTCCCGATTTTCCAACTCGCCAATTTGCTCCCCGTTGGGGTAACTTAGGTGATAGATGCTGTAGGGATCCAAATCAGGTCTTAAGTTAAAGTACACACTCATCCAGTCTTCAAACCATGAAGTGCCCGATATTCCTAACTGATTCACAAATCGAGGAGAAATATCCGGCATCTCTTTTGAAAGTAACACCAATTTGGCTTTATCAATTTGCTCCTCGGTAACATCGGCTAGCATCCTCACCGCCCCAGTCACATCTGTTTTCTCAGTGATCCCCTCCGGATCAATCACCCCTTCCCTCACATATTCTCGGTTAACATGGATCACACTAATCTTATCCACCCGAATTCCAGCCTTATGCAAAACTAATAACTGAAAGGCTAAATCATACTCATGCTCTGGTTTGACCTTGGTGCTGGACTTGATCTCGATCAAATCAAAAACATCATCACCAACCCGGTCCAGCACATCCACAATACAAGTTAACCCATCCGCCTGAAACCTACCCTGAAAAATAGTGGAAGCTCCACCATCCAAAGCCTCCTTAGTCGCTCCAGTCAAAGCCTTATATTCATCATAGTTACCAAACCCCAATCTCACACCTTCCGGGAAAAGTAGCTCAGCGTACTTTTCAAATTCATGCCCTGTATTAAAAATTCCTTGAGTATTCTCATCGATTTCTGGAAGTCGATATTTTTCAAACTTCTTCAACCACAGCCACGCCGGATGTTTTAGAAAGAGTATGTAGTCGGATTTAGAGAGGAGCATAATCTGAGTAGCATTCAATCTTTAGTTATGAACAACGAATGCTAGGTTTTCCGAATGAACAGTTAGCACTTTTCTAGTTTTTCGATCCATTGATGAAAGTGGGGACAGTTATCGAGTATTTGTTTAATTCCAATTCGCGATGCGATCAGTGACCCATGGAACGGTTTGTTGTAATTTGGAAAGAGTTTTTCTATCCTTTTGCTAGGGTGCGTAGAAGGGCCTTCATCTATCTCTTCTGGGGAATGATACCGGTTTCTAATCTCCGCTAATTGAGGAGTCGTTTTACCAGAAGTATCCATAGTTCTGGATATATCCTCAGGAGAAGTAAACAGGATCCCCTCGAATTCGTGAAGTTGGAGGTAAGGAATAAATCTATCGTTGCATATATCCTTTAAGAAGGCCTCTTCAGCAGCTATTACTTTGGAGTAACAGTCACCTGTTTGGGAATACAAAGGGAAGTCAGACGGCAAACCGTAAAAATCGATCATTGAGGTAACAGCAACCGCATGAGTATCGCCAAGCAATTTAAGCAGGTCCTTTTTAATCTTTTTATATGAGTTAATCCCGCCCTTAAAATTAGGTCCACTCTTCACTTCTTTGGTCTCAATAATTACCGGAACAAGTATGATTTCTTTGGCCAGCAACACTGGGACCAAGATATCTTTGGTAAACTGTTCCTCTGTTTGACCTTCTACAAGAATGAGAATTTTTTTCATAACCATGAGTAACTATGGACGCCCTCCTATGACATTCTTTTCCCACATGTCACCCAAACCATAGTCTTCTAACCACACTTCTAACTCATGCTTAGTAAGTCGTCTAAAAGATGACTGTTCATGGTCTCGATCAACAACAATAATAGATTCTGGTTCAAGTTGGTTGATCAGACTTACCGATTGAGAAGACACAATAACTTGGGTCTTCGTTGAGGTGCTCTTAAGAATATTGGCCAAGAGTTGAATAGCAGCGGGATGTAATCCCAACTCTGGTTCATCAAGCAAGATGGTTTGGGGTAGTTTTTCTGCAGGCTGGAGTAATAAAGTTGCTAGGGCAATAAATCGCAACGTACCGTCAGATAGTGAAGAAGCGTTAAAATAACTATCTGAATTTTTGTGCTGCCACTCTAGTTGGATAGAATCGGGTTTTAATTCAGAGGGCCTGAGGCGAAAAGATTGGAAAAAAGGAGCAATTAATTTAGTCGTGTCGGTAATGTTGGCAAAGTCGTTAGGGAATTTATTTTCAAGTAGATACAAGTAAGCAGATAAATTAGAAGCATCAGGTTTAAGCCGTTCATTATCGTCAATAGAGCCAGTTTTTTTCATCGGAGAGCTATCACTGGTATCGTGGAAATGGTAAAGTTTCCAACTTTTAATACTATCAATGACACTTTCCGAGATCTTACCTGGAATTCTGGCAATGCCGGTCTCTTTTCTATCAGATGACAGAGTAGAAAGAGTAAATGGTTTTTCATACATCGGACCCTGGTAAGAACAGCCTTCATCCTCAAAATAAAGTTGGTCGTCTTGACTTGGAGCCAATTTTAACCAATAGCTATTGGGACCAAAGTTAATCTTTATCTCAATAAATTGAGTGTGTTTTGATCCAAAATGTAACAGTTCCTCAGCGCCACCAGATCTCCTAACATATGATTGGAGTCTTCCCTCAAGGATCTCATTGAGCATTTTAAACAGGGCAATGAAATTGGATTTTCCAGCTCCGTTGGCGCCAATCAAGACATTTAAATCTTCCAATTTAAAACCAGAAAGACTTTGAATAGACTTAAATCCGTGTACATCCAAACTAGTTACTTTGTTTTTGTATCCCATATGATCATTCTAGCATTTTTGCTTGGTGACTATTTGCCAAACGGCTAATTTTAACAGAAGCAAGAATAGAAACTCGACTCCTGAGACACATCCTCTCCCCGCAACCACCGGATGGCGAAGAAAAAGCATGTTGTCGGATTTAGTCAGGAGCATATCTTAAATATTTATATACTCTTAATTAATATACTTACGAGTATATAGACTGATAAATCGAGAACAATTCCATTAAAATGACCTTGTATTATTATCCTTGTTCGAAAAAATCTTCGTCAATCTCTTTCATTTCATATGTTTCTCTTACTTGGACACCCACATTATATTTAATCATTAGTTCAGCAAACATCTCGCCGTCAATCAGTATAAAGGTGTGGTTTCTGTCATCTCTTGCTTTTTTTACAGCTCTTTCATCAAATTTTGATGTGGTTACAAAGATTCCTTTGTTCACATCACCACTCATGGCTCCAATAAAGTTGCGGATGTCAGGCTCTCGAACGTTGTTGTTGTCTTTGTATCTTTTTGCTTGGATGTAGATTCTTTCTATTCCTAATTGATCCTGGTTGATTATCCCATCTATCCCTCCATCGCCGGACTTGGGAGTCTCAATAAAATCTCCGTAACCCATTTTGTTGAATAACACCAGAACAATTTTTTGGAAATAGTAAGGATCGACTTCTCGTAATTTATCGAGTAGCTCTTCTTGAATTGAGGCGTTTATGTTTCTAATACCTTGGTCAACTTGTTCTTGTGGTGATAGTTCTTCGACACATTCTGTTTGTTTTTTCTCTTTGACTCTCTTTTCTCTGGCCTGGTAATCGCTGTCTTGTTTCAAATCAGGCAGTAGAAAGGTGGGTGTTTCGCTATCTATGAGAGCTTTACCTTTGTCAGTGATTTGCACATAGCCTCGTTCTGGCTGGATAATAAATTTGCCATGTTTTAAATAGGCGATTCCCCATCCGACTCGGTTATGGAATAGCAGGTAGCCTGTATCAGTTTTTCTTTGCAGCTCTTCTTCGGTCAAATTAAAATGGTCGTTTTTGATCAGGAGTTCTGGTAATTTGCTCCTATGGACCACCTGTCCATTTTTTAAGACTTTTAAAATTGGCAGAAATGTTTGATCAAATTTTGGTATTGCCATATATCTCCTGTAATTAAGTAAACAAATCAAGTGTATCTTCTCTCAATGATGAATTATACTATTCCCGAAATGTCTTGAGGTAAACGTGTCTGGTGTGTTCTCGTGGAATACACCCTTGGGGTGTTCTATCTACCAATCCCAAGCAGATCAACAGTCTATATCACAAAACCTTGCTAGTTTAGGATAGCGTCTGGCGTACCAAGTCTCAACCTCGCGGATATCATCCCCATTCAACCCATACATCTCGTATACCAGTCGATCAATTTCTTTCTGCTCATTACTCATATAATCATACCGAAGATTATCTTTTTGTTTTGCAATTATCTTTTCAACCAAACTATTAATTTGAAGGTTTTCAGTAATACAAAATGGAATTTCTTTGATCACATCAACTTGAGAGTTTACAGTGTGGTCAAGGTTTGATTTAACCATTAATTTGCAGAGTTTAGAGTTCAAAATACCCAAAACATGCAGCCTGTTGACTATTAGAAAGATGTTGCTGCACCCAGAGTCAAATATTGTGTCAGTTGCAATCCTAAAGGTTGGCGTATACATTCCAACTCTTGATTCAGATAACCCTTTTCGGAAACAATATTCACTATTTCTAATTACTGCTGCCCTTACATCTTTTCCCTTACCATCTCTGTCATTTATGGTTAAGTTTTTCATTCTATCAACGGCCCAACTACTCCAATCAATAAAGTAATTAGTGGGTATATAGTAGTTTGGGAGAAAGCCAGAATCTGTATCACTTTCTCCACCCTTATCGTAAGGCACAATGTATCTACCACCAAACCACAAATCCTCATCAAACTCAGGCTCGTCTTGGGATTTATGAAAACCTCTCACAATCACTTTGAGCCTTAGGTTCTCGTCACTGGCTATATTAGCCAAGTCCCGAACGCTTAGCAAAAACTGTTTGTGGTCTTCAATGCTTCTGTAACCGCCTCTAGATTCGGGGTTTTGGAATAGGTAGGCCTTATTGTCTCCCGTCGCCAGACCTTGTTTGATATCGGCGATATCTCCAAATCTGGTCAGATCAATAAATTTGTCGTTAAACTGAATTTGGCGAACCAAAACAGATTTGCCTGCAACCTCTCGTGCGATGGTTTCACAATCATTATCGTTCATGAGGGTAAATAGCTTTGGACTACCTACAAATATGGGTAGGTTTGAGTTAATTCGAATTAATTCTTGGTCGTAGGCATAAACCGCATATTTTGGCGTCGAATTACCTACCTGATTTTCCAAATCGTACATTTTTTGCCGCAATTGCTCCACCTCGTTTCTAGTCGAAATATTTGTGAGGTCAGCTGCTATCAGTCGATTTCCATTGCCGGGAGACTTGGTCAGGTTAATTACACAAGCATTGACAGTAGCATCAAAACAGTCTTGATTAAGTCGTATTACCTTGTGAAGTCGATTCTCCAAAACCTGCTCACGAAGTCGTTTGTGGGTTTTTATAGTTAGCCATGTATCCGATACAATGAAGGCTAGAACACCACCAGGTTTAAGAAATCGTTTTAGGGCAGAAGAAATAAAAACGCCATAACTGTCTCTGCTGCCCAAACTATGCCAGTCTTTAATAGATTCATCAACCTTTACCCCATATGGCGGATTACCAATCACGATGTCAAAACCGTTATTGGATTTGAACACTTCTGAAAAATGCAGCCGTGGAATGAACAATTTGTGAACACCAGTTTTAACCATCTCGTCTAAATGGCCTAATTTTGCAAATAGTTTCTGAGCTTCTTTAATTTTTCTACTATCACCATTCGAGTTGTTCAAAATTTCTTCAGCATCCTTCTTGAGATCATGGATTCTTGCCTCAAAGATTTCTTGTTCTAATTTGTCAAATTGTTCCCTTAAAATCTTTTTTTGCTCCTCTCTAGTTTCTTCAAAATATTCATTAATAATTTTTTCCATCTCAGCAACTTTTTTTGAAGACGCAGAAATCTCAAATCCTAATTGCTCATGACTATTTATTGGTATCAGGGAGGTTTGTGTTGACTGAGAGATTAAAGATGTTTTCTGATACAAATAACTATCAGAAATGATGTCGAAACCTGCAACTTTCTCTTGTAATGAATTCCCCAATCTAAACTGAAAATCTAAGTTTGGAAGCGGCTCTGCTTCTGATTTTTCGTAATCAACAATCAGTGATAACCACAGGCGAAGTTTTGCCACCTCTATTGCTCCGGGATCGATATCTACACCGAATAAGTTCTCTTTAATAAATCTTTTTTTAAGTTCAACTTCATTAACATTGATTCCCACATTAACATTTAGTTGTTTACGTAGTTTCACCAGTACCTGCATCATCTCTACCGGGAAAGCAGCCGAACCTACTGCCGGATCAAGCACTTTAATATGCTCAAGTTTGGAATCAATAAGACGGATTTCATCTTGTTTGAATCCAATTTCTTCCAATGACTTTGTTTCAAAGATAAATCGACGCAATTTTTGTGAATCAACACCTGACTCGTTGACTAAAAACTGCCAAAGTGATTCTTTAACCATAAAATGCACAATCTCTCTAGGAGTATAGAAAGTTCCTTTTTTCCCACGCTCTTCTTCTGCCAGCGTATTCTCAAACACTTTTCCCAACATCTCGGGATCAATAGATACTTCTTGATCATTCGGAGAGTTTTCATCGATTGTAAAGTTGTAGTTTTCGAAAAATTTTAGGACCAGTTCACGAATTAATTCGTCCTTAAAAAGTACCATTATGCTTTGTTTTTCCAACTCGTACTCCAACTCGCTTTTTTCAAAAAGACCTCCATTTAGATACGGAGTGTCTTTGTACTTTTCTTGAATCGATAATGGCCGATCGGCTTCTTTTTTGGCAAACACATCGAAAAACAAAGGCTTTAAAAAGCCAGTATAAAGAAATGAATTTTGTCCGTTTTCAACAGCTTTTTTAAGATAGTTACTATCGTTTTCAATCCAACCCTTTGATCAGTCCTGGATATACTAAACCACAGTCATAGGAAGATTTGGTACTCTAAAATATTAGAAAATATTTAGTTGGAGTATCAACATGCCCAAAACAAAATTCACGCCTAGGTTTAAATTTGACCGG
>Ga0210057_1004149_pt1 | contig 19503 bp, 21 predicted proteins | sample CryGeyCG2114_010_2_FD_183968 | JGI IMG/M metagenome (GOLD analysis project Ga0210057, IMG submission 183968) | Groundwater microbial communities from aquifer - Crystal Geyser CG10_big_fil_rev_8/21/14_0.10 (SPAdes) (version 2) | ecosystem: Environmental > Aquatic > Deep subsurface > Groundwater ...
TGAATGCAAGCGAAAAGAGAATAAACTTGACTACGAGATTTTGGTTGTTATTAACGGAACAAGTGACGGAACTGAAGAAATCGTCAAGGCATGGCAAAGAAAGAAAAGTTCAATTAGATATATAGATTTGAAAAGGTCTGGAAAAGGTTACGCAGTTGTAGAGAGTTTCAAGGATGCTTTGAAAAGAGAAAATGATTTGATTGGTTTTGTGGATGCTGATATGGCAACTTCGCCAGAAGAATTTTATAAATTAATTAAAAATACTGAGAAGCATGACGGGGTGATTGCGAGCAGGTATCTTCCCGGTTCAATGATAGAGCCAAAACCTACTTACCAGAGATTGATAGCTAAAAGAATGTTTAATTCGCTTGTCAGAGCATTGTTATTTTTGCCGTATAAGGATAGTCAATGCGGCGCAAAACTATTCAGACGAAAGGCCACTCAAGTTATTATTGATAATCTCACAATGTCTCAATGGGCTTTTGACGTCGAGCTTCTTCACATATTAAAAAAAGAGGCTTTAAAGTAAAAGAAATTCCAACAAAATGGTCTGATATGAAATACTCTACAATTAACTTTTGGAGTGCGTGGCCTGGAATGGCTTTGGGAGTTGTGAGATTGAGGGTGTTGAATTCGCCGTTCAGCAGGTTTATGAAGGTGTATGGATTATGGAAATCTATCACAAACCAATGGAAACGGGTGCGGGACAAAATAGGAGCAGGTTAGTTCTTTAAAATTATCATATAAACTCTTTTTCCTATGTATCTTTTTGGAGCATCCACTTTTAAAAAAAGATTTAGATAATTATGGGATTTTACAATTTAAAAAACTCATAATGGATATAGTAGGATTTTTATAGCAAATAAGTATTAGCTTATACAACAAAGTATCCTTGAATACTGCATCGTTATATATACCTTTTTTTCTTTAGGTAAATATAAAATGGTGATTAAATATGTTCGGTTCTAATTCATGTGTCGTATGCGGAGATTCTATTTCTGATCCGGTATGCAGGGGATGTTATATTAAACAAACAGAGATTTTATTAACGACTTATTTTATTAACGACTTATTTTATTAACGACTTATTTTATTAACGACTTATTTTATTAACGACTTAAATCTGCCTGAAATAGCTAATGAAATTATATTAAGAAAAATAAAAAACAAATTTCCTACTGAGATTTTAAATGATACAGAATGCATATTATGCGGAAAAGATAATGTATCTATCTGCCGTTATTGTTTTTCTATTATTCTAACAAATATACTAAGAGGGTTAAATTTCACTGAAGAGATGATTGAAAACTTTGGGTATAGTCTAATGTATGAAGAAATTTCTTATAATCGCTAAGAGACTATCTCAATAGCAAACAATTAAATTCTTAACTTTCTTTATTTTTTTAGGAGGTGAAAAATGAAATGGGAAATTTCTGATGAACTTTGGGCACAGATGGAGCCGTTGATTCCGAAACCTATTGATAATCATCCGCTTGGAATGCACAGACAGCGCGTTCCGAATCGCAGTGCGATGAATGCGATTCTGTTCGTGGCGCGGACAGGATGTCAATGGAATGCCTTGAATGCGACAGGCATTTATTCGTCATCTTCAGCTCACCGAAGATTTCAAGAGTGGACGAAAGCAGGAGTGTTTAAAGAATTCTGGAAACGTGGACTTTTGAAGTATGACGATGTGAAAGGAATAAACTGGAAATGGCTTTCTATGGATGGTACGATAACGAAGTCTCCGCTCGGCGGGAAAAAACAGGCAAGAATCCTGTCGACAGAAGCAAAATCGGAATGAAGGAATACCACTAGCTGTTGAGGTTGATGGAGCGAACAGACATGATGTAAAACTCGCAAGACAAACTCTTGAAAACACAATCATAGAAAACAAAGGAGAAAATCTTTGCGTTGATTTGGGTTATCGTGGAGACGAAGTTGATGAACTCGCGAAAGAATTCGGTTTTACTCTACACAGAAGTTCGCATACGAAAAACGTCAAGAAAGACTCACGGAAAAAAGCAAGACGCTGGGTCGTTGAGAGAACACACAATTGGATGAATAGATTTCGCGGGATATTGATTCGTTGGTGTAAAAAATCTGAGAGTTATATTGCGATGCTACAATTGGCTTGCGGATTAATTACATGGAAAGCAACCGGACTACTGAGATAGGTTCTAAGCATTTATCTTACTTTTCTCAAAAATCTTCAAAAGTTCCTCTCCTTCATCAGTTATTATTAAATTGAACTTAAACATTTTAGGAACTCTCTTTCTAAAGATAAACTTTAATTTTTCTAATCTTCGAACATGCTCTTTAAAGGAAACATGGCTCATGTTAATCTTATCTTGGATTTCTCCAATTGATAAATCCTTATCACTTTTGTGGATTATTTTTAAAACATTTAAATCAACATCATCCAATAAAATGTGGCCTCTTGCTCCGAGTTCTTTTTTCCTTTTCATATATTAATTATGATAAATAGTATTATAAACTTTATGCTATAAGATGCTTCAATATTTAACCTATCTACTTCGCAAGAACAATCCTTTTAAACAAGGATTTGGATATAATTTTAGTAAACAGCTTCGATAAAACAATAAAAATGGATTCAGGCATATTGCACATAAAGAAGTTATTAGTGGATTATTCAAGGACTCATTCATATACTGACGATTACGAGCTACAATCGTTAAGACTGCTTAAAGAGTTTGGTTTATTAAAGTAAACCACTTTTTGTGCAAAACCCAACTAACCTAAAACATTAAAAACATTAAAATCTTTGAGAAAACATGGAAAATAAAAAGCTCGGAGGAATACTTGTTGTCATAGCTTTGGTTGCGGGAATTGCAATTTTAACATACAACTCAAATGTCGTTGAGCAGTCTCAGGAAGCAGGATGTTATCAAAATGAAGGGTGTCTTATATTGGAAAGGAATCTCACTATCAGTCATTTTGTTGTCGGAATCTTTTCTTTTATTTTAGCGTTAGGTTTTTATCTTTTATTTTTTAATAAAACTGAAAAAGCAATACTTGAGAAATTAGAAAAAGAAAAAGTTGAAAAAATTGAGGATGCTAAGTTCGGGATGTTAATGAAAGCTCTTGACCCTTATGAACAAGAAGTTGTGAAGGTTGTGAGAGAACAGGAAGGAATAACACAGGCAACATTGAGATTAAAGTCAGATATGTCAAAAGCCAAATTAAGTTATGTGCTACAAGGACTCGAAAAGAAAGGAATAATAAGGAGAGTTGAAAAGGGAAAAACCCTGCAAATTTATCTAAAAATATGAATAAATTACCTTTATGAACGGTAATTCCTACAAATTTGGGTATTTCAGCCCTTTTAGAGTTCACCGTTCACAGGATAACTTATATGTAATAGACAAATGTCGTTTAGTTAATGAAGCTTAAAGAGAATATTAAGACTTGGAAAAAGGTGTTTGGAAACGTCAAATTTCTTTTTCTTGCAATTCTGATTGCGTTCGTATTTTACGAAATTAATGTTTTGATTGCTAACTGGAAAACTTTGCTTGCGATATATTCTTTGGAGGGGTTCTTTAGAGGTCTGCAAATTCTTATTACTCTCTCTCTTGGATTTGGAAAAACAATCGTCTGGCACTCTTATGCAAGTTTAATCTTTATTTCAATCTCCTTGGGAATGCTGTTTAGTCTGATAGTTTATAGAACAACTACGTCTATCCAAAGCATGGGAAAAAAAGGCGCAGGATTTTTCGCAACCGCCGGTATTTTTCTCGGAGTTCTCGCTCCGGGCTGTGCCGCCTGCGGAATGGGCATCCTGTCGACTCTTGGCTTAAGCGTGGTGGTGGTGAACTTTCTTCCGTTCAAGGGGCTGGAAATATCCCTCCTTTCAATTTTTCTTCTGGTTGTTTCAATATCAAAGATAACAGACAAAATCAGCAACGGAGATTCATGTTCAATAGATTTGAAAGCACCCCGTGATGGGCTCAATCATGCGTCTTCAATAACATTCAGACAAATGAAAGGAGGTAAAAATGAGTGAAGATAATTCAGGTAGCGGAACAATAACGATAAAGAAGGATTCGTTGTGGAAGTATTCCACATTTCTTCTCTTAGCTCTTGTTGTCGTTGGAGGATTTGTTGCTTTCAAGGGAGGCAGCGGAACGACTAATGGAAATGTAATTGCCCCAACGGCACAACAGCCAACAGCACCATCACAGGTTAAGGTCAATATCGGCGACTCACCGGTTTTAGGAAATCCTGATGCGCCTGTAACGATTGTGGAGTTTTCAGATTTTCAGTGTCCATTCTGCGGAAGATTTTATTCCGATGCTTTAACATCAATAAAACAGCAGTATATAGATTCGGGAGAAGTAAAATTTGTTTACAAGCACTTTCCATTGACAAGTATCCATCCGTTGGCACAGCCAGCCGCAGAAGCTTCAGAATGCGTTAGGAAGCAAGGTGGCGGAGATGAAGCATTTTTTGAATACCATGATAAGATATTCGACAACCAAGCGGCTTTAAGCGAGGCAAGTTTAAAGCAATGGGCTCAAGAAATGGGATACAACATAGACAGCTGTCTTAGCTCTGGAGAGATGAGAAGTGTTGTTCAAAAAGATTTGGCAGAAGCAACAGCCGCTGGAGGACAGGGAACGCCTTACATCATTGTTATAGGAAGCGACGGCTCAACTATTCCAATTTCAGGAGCACAACCATTTAGCGTTTTCCAGCAAGCAATAGAAGCAAGCAAGTAAACAAATTTATTTTTTTATTTTTATTTTTATTTAGTAGGGGGGAAAGAAATGAAAAAAGCAAACGCAAAGGTAATGGAACAAGAAGGCGATTTGGGAAGAGAAAGACTTATTAGTCTTTACGGTGTCAAACTTGTAAGGAGATTGAAAAAATAAGTGAAAGATATTACGAAATTGATTAAAGAGAAAAATGGCGGATAAACAAACGATTTCAATTAAGAAAAAAACATTGCGGATTTATTCTATATCCGCAATAGTGATAATCATAGCAGTTTTAGGATATTACTTTTTTTTTCACAATCCCTCTTTTTCCATTATATCAACAAGCAATCCTGCAACAATTAAAAATTTAGAAGCGAAGTTTGCGGTCTTAAGCAAAACTAACACAAATTCTTGCGGGGGAACTTTTGACTATGTTGATTCTATGCCCGACAACGCAAGAATACAGGGTTCATGTTGTTCTGCCATGAATTTTCATAGATATGAAGAACAAATTAAAGGATTAAAAAAATACAAAAAGTACGACCTGATTCCAAAAGACCCTTATGACATTTCTGTTTCATTGGCTAAAGAGTTGTTAGATTTTCAGAAAAATATTAAATTGGATTCAGAGCAACAGAAAATTTATGATAAATCTGTTGAATTATCTCATGAAGGCGGACCTTGCTGTTGTAAATGCTGGCACTGGTATGCATATGAAGGTTTAGCCAAATATTTGATAGTTGAAGAAAACTTTACTGCTGAACAAATAGCGGAAGTGTGGGATATATCTGATGCCTGCGGAGGCGATGGACACGCTGGAGGAGGACATTGAGGAATGACAGAAAAAACAAGATGCGAGATTTGCGATAGAAATTTTAAAGATGCAGAGGGATTGGCTATGCACAATAAGGCAAAGCATCCTGAAAAAATTCCAAAAGAGAAAAAACCGTTTCCCGTTAAAAAAATAAGAAACTGGGTTATTTTTCTTGTGATTATCGGACTTACTGTTTGGGGAATTTATGCTCTCACACAAATCGGTGCTCCAGAAGGTAAAGATTTTAGCCGGAAGATTCCTCTATTGGAAGCAATTCACGTACCGGCAGGATCTATTTCTCCGGATGAATATAATTCTAATCCCCCAACATCAGGGAAGCATTATGACACGCCAGCCCGTCCGGGTTTTCGCGAGAATGTAATAGACGATGGAAATTTAATACACAGTATAGAACATGGACTAATATGGATTTCATATCATCCCAGAATTGGTGAAGAAGCAGAAAAATTACGCGACGTTGCCGGTGCGTTTACAGTAATCACTCAAAGAGAAGCAAATGATGACGACATAGCAGTTGCTGCATGGGGGCGTTTGGACACGTTTAATCTAGAAGACGGCACCCTAGATAAAGATGATTTGCAACGCATTAACGATTTTGTGTTGCGTTACGCAAACAGAGGACCTGAAAGGATTCCCGCAGGACAGCACGGAGGAATCTGAAGCGAGCTTCTTAATTTTAATAGGTAAGAAATGGTAAAAGAAATTGAACGCAATGGCAAGAAACACTCTCAATATGGAATATGTAAGTTTTATTATAAAAAAAGAGCTAGCTCAAAAATACGAAGATTTTTGCAGGAAACATAATGCGTACACTATCGAGATAACTAAACACGCCGTGAAATTAAAATGAAAAAAGACACTTTAATTGGATTAGGAATAATGATGGTTATAATCACAGCAGGCATCCTTGTTACAGAAGAAAAAATTAGTTTTGATAAGGATATAATAACCGTCCCCGTTAGCATTCATTTAGTTCAGGACGGAACTGTCCAATTCTCAACCGGCAGAACTAACGAAAATATTTACGAAATATTTTGGGAAGTAAATAGAATTTGGGGACAGGCGCAAATTGAGTTTGTTGTCGAGGAAATTGACACAATTGAAGTGGGCAATCTTGAGCTCAACTCGGCTATCTTTGCTCAAAACATTTCCGTAATCACTCAAAGAGACGATTTCGACAGAGGAATGATAAACGGATACTTTGTCAGATATATCAGCGCAAATGGTGTTTCTTTCTCCCCGCAGGGAGTTTTTATCGTGGCTGATTTAACGACAGTTAATGATTACAGGACAACTGCTCACGAGCTCGGGCACCTGCTGGGATTGCATCATATCGACGGCAGGGAGAATCTGATGTATCGTGGGAGTAATGGGGAAATCCTGAGTCGACGGGAAGTTGACGTTGCAAGAAAAAACGCTCTGGAATTTTATCTCGGATAAACAGCACGTTTTCAACTCCATAAAAACAAACCCAAAACCTTAAAAAACCATTAGTTGTAAGAACTACGGGAGGAAAAACAATGGGAAATTTTGACAACCGAAGAAACGACCGACCAAGGCACGATGGTCCCAGAAGAAATTTTGGACCGAGAGAAATGCACAAAGCCGTTTGCAACGAATGTAAGAAAGAATGCGAAGTTCCGTTCAAGCCAACAGAAGGCAAGCCAGTTTACTGTAAAGAATGTTTCGCTAAGAAAAAACCGAGATATTAATCTAACGAAGACTTAATTTCTATTTTTTATTTTTGTTACAACCGATTCCATCAGGAAGGCAAGTGTCTTTGATTCTCGATACCTGGCAAATTACCAAATAACAAGTTTTGTAGGTCCCCCGCGGTTTCACTTCAGAAGATTTAACAGCACCATCACAATCGGCTATTATCGTATCTTTCTAAACTCAAAAACAAAAATTAACGCAGTTAACGCAATCTTTATATTCCCGTATATAAAACCCCCATTCTTACAAACACATACGTAGTTTGCTATTCCGCAGATGCGACAATATCGGGCGCTATCCAACAACACTTCTCAAAAAATAACCGACAGCAAAAGCAATCCCTGCCGCAATTCCTCCAATCATAAAAGTTTCCAGTGCAGACTTAACAAAATGTTTCCCGATAACTTTTCCCTTAAACGCCCCGACTATAAGGAGCGCAACGCCGGTCAAAACAAAAGACAGCAAAAACTTATTCGCATCAACAATCGGAATTCCGGGCGCCGCCACAAAGGACAACAACGGAATGAAACCAATAATCAAAAAGAAAGAAAAAGTAGCCAGCGCAGTTTTCTTAGGATTTTTCAAATGGTAGCTCTTATGTTTATGTCTAGCTTCCAGTTCTCTCCCGGATTTCGTAGAAAGATAATTTGAAACAGCCATGGAAAAACCGTCAGCAAAAAGATTAGAAAAACCAAGAATCAAAACAATGGCGGCATCAAGAGAAGCACCCATAGCTCCGGCAACAATCGCGAAAGTCGTTATCGCGCCGTCCAGTCCGCCATAAACAAACTCTGCGAGATATCTTTTCTGCGCGCCTCTTCCAAACATACTTTTTCTAGGCTTCCTAGTTTTATAAATTTAGCTAATGCTATTTTGAAACCTTATTTCCCCAGAATGCAAACACATCAACTAATGCTTAAATTTAAATATCTCTAAAAATTCAGGCTAACATGACAGAAAAAAAACCGGAAAGCTTAACAGACAATCTGATTGCAGCAAGAAAATACCAAAAAAACCCTGTTGAAGAGGCACAGGGAAAACAAATCGACTTCAACAAACTTAAAACAAAACTCGAGGGTTTCAAGAAAAAGCTTCTGAAGAAATTTCCGTTCACAAAAGCCCTCGGCATCTTGCCGCCAAACTCCTCGCCTTTATTTGAAGAAGATGAAGGTCTGCCAAAGGAAGCCATAGAATCAAAGCCAACTCACCTAATGATGATAATTCCTGAAGAGCAATACAAAAACCTAAACAAAATAAAGCCGGAAGTTATCAATTTAGTAAAAGAATCAGGAGAAAATCTCTGGGTCCACATAAAATCTTCCGAAGTCGATGTCTGGAACTACGGACTCGATAGTAAATTTGAATTCATCGACGCTATTTCAGCATCTTTTCCTTTGCACGACGACGGTTTTCTTGGAGCACTAAGAGTTGCATCCATCCACAAATCTCTTGTTCTAAACTGGCTTAATGTCGGACGCGTTAGATACGTCGCAACTTACGCAATAGGAGGTTCATTAGCAAGAGGAACAGCGGACAAAACTTCAGACGTTGACACTTTCATAATAATTGACGACACCGATGTTAAAAGAATGTCCAGAATTGAGCTAATTGAAAAACTAAGGGGGAGAATCGTCGGAGAATTCGTCAAGGAAGCAACTGCTTTAGCAGGCGTGAAAAATATTCTTAATGTTCAGGTTTATTTACTAACAGACTTCTGGCAAAATGTCAAAGACGCAAATCCTGTTATTTTCACTTTCATCAGAGACGGAATTCCCTTGTTTGACAGAGGAACTTTCATTCCGTGGAAAAGACTTTTGCAGATGGGAAAAATCCGTCCAAGCCCGGAAGCAATCGAACTTTACATGAAAGAAGGTGAGAGAACCGAGGAACTGCTAAAAAGAAGGCTTCTTGACGCGATGATAGACCTGTATTACGGAGTCGTCACACCGACACAGGCGATGATGATGCTCTCTGGTCGTGCCCCTCCGGTCCCAAAAACCATGGTTGCCGAAGTAAAAAAAGCTCTAGTTGAGGAGGAAAAAGTTATGTCTCTGAAAGAATTAAAAACTTTGGAAAAACTGGTCAAACTCTTTAAAGATTACGAGCACGGAAAGTTAAAGGAAATATCCGGAACTGAAATAGACTCTCTTAACAAAGAATTTAAAGAATACTCAAAGAAAATGAAAGACCTTCGCTCTAAATTAGAAAAGAAAATGCAGGAAGATCAGGCTGAAAAAATAAATGAGACAACTCTTAATTTAATGAAAAAGATACTTGGTAACAAATCACAGGAAGCTCTTATCGCGGATTTGGAAAAAGAACTCGTTAAAAAAGGCAAAGTTCCAGAAAGAATGCTTCCTATCGCAAAAGAAATAACAAGAATTAAATTGAAAGCGAAAGGCGGAAAGCTTTCTCCGGGCGAGATGCATAAAATAACCCGCGAAGCTGCGGAGTTGACAGACTCTCTGACAGAATACGCGCAGAGAAAAGAATTCGTTTCTTTAGAAAAAGGAATCGCTCAAATAACATTCGGAAAAGGGAAAGCCGAGGTTCTTTCAACAGAAAAAACTCTCTTCTTGATTGAGCAAAACGGAAAAATAAGCAAGATTTCAGGAAAAGAAATTAAGGAAAGCAACAAGCAGGAACTCGAATCTGCGTTAAAGGGGTCCAGAACACAAGTCAAGTTCTCCCTGCCGGCTTCTGCCTTTGAAGCCCTAAAGAAAAAGTTCGGCGACTTCACTGTTAGCTTTTGATTGTTCAGCACTACCCAAATATTTATAATTCAACCCGGACGTGGCTTTTTATGACCGGAAAAGGAAAAATTTTAGTCCCAATTGCATTAACTTTAACTTCGCTATTGGCTGGTTGCAGAAACATAAGTCCAAATAAAAATCAAAGCCCATCCTATGACCATTTCTTTCAGGACAAAATTTGCTTTCGGGATAATTTCGCTCCCGGGATGAAAGCAGAGATAAGTTGCTATGGAGAAATAATGAGGCTAAAAAAAGTAAGCGAAGGAGAAGAACTATCATTTTTTTACCTGCCCAAACATATTCTTATGTCAAACAATATCTTCTATGTCTGGGCAACCGACAGAGAAGGAAATCGCTCTCCGAAACAGGAACTTTACACGCGAAATGGGGCTATATCCGAGAAGAAACCCCAACAATAATTAAGGTCTCTCCAAATTTTTCCGATATAGTGCAAGTGTTAGAAAATCGGAGTTTTTCTCTTACCAAAATTTTCATAACAAAAATTAAAATATTCGGAAATTTCCCGACATTATCCTATAACTATAAATCTGTTTTTGCAATATCACATCCCGAAGACGCAACAATACCGCGATAGCAGTTTTGTCGCAAAATCGGGAGTTGCCCAATTTCTAAAATTCCGGAAAAATTCTCGGAAATTTCTGTCAGGAAATTTCTCGACATTATCACATAATAATTTTACAAATTATTTTGAGACCTTGCCTCCGCAAATGCGACACCGCCCGCGATAGCAAATCTTTTAAACCATCATCTCCAAGGTTTCACATGAAAGGCATAGTAGTCCAATTTCGAAGAGGAAGAAAAACAATAACGGAAAGACACTTCTTACTAGACCTTGGCTTTAAAGACAGAGAAGAAGCGAAGAAGTCAGAAGGCAAGGCAGTCGAATGGAAATCTCTTTCAGGAAAAATAATCAAAGGCAAAATCTCAAAGGCACACGGAAACAAAGGTCTCGTAAGAGCAATCTTCGAGAAAGGTCTCCCCGGACAGGCGATAACAACAGAAGTGGAGGCAAAATAAATGGCGCTAAGAAAAGCATCTTCGTATTCTAAGAAAAAAGTCCGCCCCTATACTCGGAAGTCAAGTAAAAGAAAAAAGTCTTTCATCAAGGCAGTCCCCCCAAATAAAATCGTTAAATTCAATATGGGAAACAACAAGATAAAGAGAAAATATCTCGTAAAAATGATTACGGAAGAAAAAGTGCAAATTCGCGACAACTCTTTAGAGTCTTGCAGAACTTCAATCAACAAGGCAATGGAGAAGGTGGCTCCGGGAAATTACTATTTTATCATCAAAGTCTTTCCTCATCACATCTTAAGGGAAAACAAAATAGCTGCTGGAGCCGGAGCAGACCGTCTTTCTTCCGGGATGAGACATTCTTTCGGAGTCACAGCAGGCAGAGCCGCAATCACAAAAAAAGGAAAAGAACTCTTTTTAGTTTATTGTCAGGACGAAATCTCGGCAAGAGCCGCAAAAAGAACGATGGAAAAAGTCAAGCCAAAAGTCCCATGCAAAAACCGCATTGTTTTCCAAAAAATAGAATAAGTTATTGTTCTAACACTTTGAGTCAGCAATAAAGACAAGCAGGTTCTTTAATTTAGAGCATTTCTTATGATAAGAGGCCTTTTAGGATTACTTCTCATTGGCTCTTTTCTAACTCCAGAAGATAGTTACATAAAACTATCAGAAATTTCTGCCAAGAAACCTCCCGACATGAGAATATAACAAATTTCACGAATTATCCAAAACCTTGCCCCTCACAAAAATCTTTATTAACTACTTTATTCTAATCTTTAGATGGAAGAAAAAAGAGTTGATTTCATAAAATGGTTTTCTGAATTATCAAACAAAGATGTTCCGATAGCCGGCGGGAAAGGCGCCTCTCTCGCTGAAATGTATAATCTTAAAATACCGGTCCCGCCTGGATTCGTGGTAACCGCACAGGCTTATTCTTATTTTCTAGAAAAAACAGGAATAAAAAATAAAATCTCGCAAGTTTTAAACAACCTGAATGTCGACGACACAACAGCCCTAAACAAAGTGTCAAAAAAAGTCAGGGAAATAATTGAAACTGCCGAGTTCCCTCAGGAGATGGAAGAAGAGATTTTGGAATCCTATGAGATACTTGATACAAAAAAAAGCGAAAACGACAACGCTACAAAAGTTTTGGAGAAATCCGGAGAAGAGCCGTTCGTCGCCGTCCGCTCCTCCGCGACAACAGAAGACCTTGCGGACGCAAGCTTCGCCGGACAACAGGAAACTTTTCTAAATGTAAAAGGCTCTTCTTCACTTTTAGAAAAAGTAAGAGAGTGCATGTCCTCGCTTTTCACCCCAAGAGCTATTTTCTACCGCGAAAAAAAAGGTTTTGACCATTCAAAAGCATATCTTGCAGTGGTCGTGCAAAAAATGGTCGCTTCAGAAAAATCCGGAGTCATGTTCTCTCAAAACCCAACGAAAGCAGGAAAGAGCATAGTCATCGAAGCTGTTTTCGGTCTCGGAGAAGGCATTGTTTCCGGGCAGATAAAACCGGACCATTACGAAGTCGACAAGGATTTAGACGATTTCAGAATAACCGAAACCCAAGTTTCTAAAAAGAAAATAGCAATAATAAAAAATAAAGAAGGAAAAAATGAAACGATAAAACTGGATGAAGAAACGTCAAATAAAAGAGTTTTAGACAACTACGAAATCAAGCGCCTTGCGCAATTCGCGAGACAGCTGGAAGAACATTACAAAAAACCGCAGGACATTGAATTTGCAATCGATGAGATGGGAATTTATATTGTCCAATCAAGACCTATAACAACAAAAGTGCAAACTCCTTCTGTCTCCGAAGAAATTTCTGGTTCTGTCCTTCTGTCCGGCTTGGCGGCTTCTCCCGGAGTTGCGTCAGGCATCGTTAAAATAATTCACGACATCTCTGAATTGGAAAAAGTAGAGAAAGGTGATGTGATGGTTACGGAAATGACAAATCCAGACATGGTTGTCGCGATGCAAAAATCCGCAGGAATAATAACAGACGAAGGAGGAATTACGAGCCACGCGGCAATTGTTTCCCGCGAAATGGGAATTCCTGCTGTTGTAGGAACCGATGACGCGACAAAAAAATTAAAAGATGGAGATGAGGTAACTGTCGACGGCAATTCAGGAAAAATTTACGCAGGAAAAGGAGAAACCAAGCTTGTTGAGATTCTCCCGATTGTCCCGACAAAAACAAAAATCAAAGTTATAGCCGATTTACCGGAAGGCGCGGAACGAGCCGCGAAATCTCAGGCAAAGTCAATTGGTCTAACAAGACTTGAAGGAATAATCGCAATGGGAGGCAAACATCCTCTCAGTTTTGTCAAAGATAATCAAATGGAAAAATACATTGCACTTCTCGTAAATAACTTAAAAAAAATGATTAAACCCTTCGAAGAAATGTGGATTCGCTCTTCAGATATTAGAACAGACGAATACAGCAATCTTGAAGGCGCTCCAAAAGACGAAGAGTCAAACCCAATGATGGGAAATCATGCAATCCGCTTTTCTTTAAAGCACCCTGAAATTTTAAAAGCAGAATTTATGGCAATAAAGGAAATCGCTGACGAGTTTCCCGACAAGAAGCTTGGATTAATGATACCTCTTGTTATCAGCGTCGATGAATTAAAACAAGCAAAGAAAATAGCGGAAGAAGTCGGGATTTCAGAAAACATAAAAATAGGAATAATGGTTGAAACTCCTGCCGCTGTGCAAATTATAGATGACTTGTGCGAAGAAGGAATAGATTTCATAAGTTTTGGGACAAACGACCTGACGCAATTCACTCTCGCACTTGATAGGAACAACGAAGAAGTCCAGAATCTTTTTGATGAAACTCATCCTGCAGTTTTGGCTTCAATAAGCAAAGTTATACGGGCCTGCAAAAAACACAACATTGAAACAAGCATTTGCGGGCAGGCAGGAAGTAAGCCGGCAATGGCAAAATTTTTGGTTAGAGAAGGAATAACGAGCATCTCGGTAAACGCGGACGCCGCCTCGGAGATTAGCAAAATTGTTTTTGAAATTGAAAGCGAGAATTCTTCTCCGGAGCAAGCGGAATCTCCTGCTCAACTTCCAGTGGCTCAACAGGAAAAAACAGAAAACTCTTCAATTCCAAAACAACCAGTAACAATGAATTTAGATTCAGAATCTTTTGACAAAGATATTGAGTCAGCGGTCTTAGAAGCCCTTGAAGAAGACGGCGGAGATTATCAGCCGGGCAACAGCAACGGAGACAACAACATTCCTCCTCTGAACGAAGCAATTCCGGTGAGCTCCGAATCTTTTGAGCAGGAAGAATACCCTTCAAACGAAGAAATTGAAGTTCAGGTTGAGGAAGCTTTGAAAAAAGAAATTAAGGATTCTTTAGGCAAGGAGTGGAAGGGCGAGAAGAAGCAGAACAGTATTAAAGAAACTTAGAGAATATGCCTAATATCAAAAAAGTTAGTCTATTATTCAGATAATTTCCTAAACCAATTATAATTTGGTCCTACTCATTAGATTTTCTAAGGATTTTTTTAGGGCTTCTTCTAAGGCTTCTTCTAAGGATTTTTCCTCCGCCAACCTATCACCTTCCTCTTCTAAATCACAACATAACATCCTATATCCCTCGGCTATCACAATTAATCTTTCGAATTGTTCTTCTATGTTTCGGCCAGATGGTAATGTTTTAAGTATCCTCTTTGCTCCTTCATATTCTTCTCCATCAAGATGCCTCAAAAAAGCTGCTTGATGGAGAGCAGAGTAATTTAAACTAAATTTTCTCTCACTCCGTCCATCTGGAGTATACACTCCATCTGGATGAGAATTTGACTCGCTATTCTCTGTTTGATTGACCGCCATCCTCTTAGAGATGCTTAGAATCATTTAAAAGAATCGTGATGAACTAATATATTGTGCTATCCCGAAATTATTTCATAAGGACAAAGTAATTGATCCTATGAAATTGACACAGGCAAAGCTAGTAAGAACATTACAGAAGCTGGCTGATGGCAAAACAGTTTACCAGGCAAGAAAGGTTGCGGATGTAAGCGTAAGAAGAGTCTATCAAGTGAAGGAGGCATTTGATAAAAATGGAGAAATACCTCAAGTTGGAAAGCATGCTGGACGTCCTCGTAAAAGCTTTGAAGAATGGGAGATAAATCTCGTAAAAAAAGCTTATGAGAAATACAGAGTGTCTGCAGACACTCTTGAAAGATTGATTGACAGAGACTTTCAAAGACACATAGGACATAACAGAATCCACAAAATATTAGTTTATCTTGGATATGCCAAGATAAAGAAATTTAAGGACATCAGGAAGAAGAAATGGAAAAGATATGAACGAAGACATTCTCTAACTGCTGTGCATATTGACTGGCATTATTTCAAGGGGCTTTGGGTGTTTGGAGTCGTAGATGATGCAAGCAGAAAGATGCTTGCACTTGTTGAATCTAAAAATGAGTCAACAGATAATTCGATTCTTGGTATGGAAATGGCATTAAAGCATGGTCCGATAAAGCAATGCATAAGCGATCATGGTTCAACATTCACAAGTAATTTTGTCGATGCTAAATCAAGGTTTAGAGCATACTTAGTCTCAAAAGAGATTAAGCAGATACTCTGCAAAATAAGACATCCAAGAAGCAATGGGAAGATAGAAAGATGGTTCCAGACCTATGATAATCACAGAGAAGCTTACAATTCAGCAGATGAGTTCTTGCATTGGTACAATGATTTAAAGCCGCATAAAGCTTTAAACTTTGACAAGCTAGAAACACCATCACAGGCATTTGTAAGAAAACTTAGAAAATGAAAACTCGAAATAAAGTATCGTTAGGAAATATTAACGGGATACTACAGATGAACTAATATATACTCAATAATTATTATCTTAAACAGGAAAAAAATATAAAAATCTTATAAAAACTAACTTGCTCTCTTGTCATAACAAAAGAGCCGGGCAGTTTCACATCAAATTTCCACCAAAAAAAAATTCTCTGCAAATCAATTCAGCAATCTTTTCGTCTCAAGCAAAATATGCTTTTCAATCTCCGCCTTTCTTCTGACCAACTCTTTTTCCCTGCGAGCCAATTCTTCCCTCAACTTATTTTCATTGCTCCTTTCAAGATTAGCTCTAAACTCCGCCTCTCTTCTCTTCAACTCTTCGTTCATTTTTTCCCTTTCTTTCTTCTTCGCTAAATTAACTCTTTCCTCAAGCTCATCATGCATCTTCGCCTTCATTTCCTCAACCTGCTTAGAAAACCGCAAATCCGTTTCTTCCACATGCTTAGACAGCTCTTTAGACATCCTCTCTTTTTCCTTAGCAACGGTTTTCTGTTCTTCTAAAGCAATCCTGTCAATTTCTTTTTTCAAAATTGCCTTTTCATTTTCAAGACGAACTCTCAGCACTTCAGCACCCTTTACATATTTCAGTTCTAGTTCGCGTCCTTTTTCTTTCAAAGCAATAGCTTTTGCTTTGAGATCATCAGACTTTTTTTTCATTCTTGCCCGTTGTGCAGAAATCTTCGTCTGAAGCACAGCATTATTTTTGGCGGCAGATTCATTCAATTCCCCCTCCCGCTTTTTCAACAATTTACTCTCATCCACAATTTTCTTTTTGTAATTCTCAAATTTCTTCTTTATGTCTTCTCTTTCTCTCGCAATTTTCGCCTGAAGCACGGCATTATTTTTCGCAGCCACCACAGCTAATGCTTTTTCTTTTCTCGTCGCACCTGCATCAAGTATCCTCTTTTCCCGTGCGACTCTCGCTTTCAAGATTTCATCTCTTTTTTTCAACAATTTATCTTTCTTTGAAACAACTTTCAATTCTTTCTCAAGTTTCGCCTTTAGCTCATTTCCAGCCGATTCAATCTCTTTTTTCTTCTTCCTATAATCTTCACCAAGAACACTAACTCTGTTTTCCAATCTCGCGTTCTTTGCGTTGATAGCGTTCTCCTTCGCTTTAAGTTTTTCTAATTTTCTGTTCAAGGCGCTTTGTTTTCTCTCAACAATTATTTTTACTGCTATTTTTTGCTTGTCAAGGGATTCTTTCAAAGCGTTGACTTTCTTTGCCTTTGCTTCCAGACTCGCCCTTCTATCTCTCAAACTTTTCCTAAGAATCTCCTCCTCTTTTTTCAGAGATTGTCTTAACTCTTCCTCTTTGTTTGCATAACCGTTCTCAAGATTAGCGATGAGCTTCCTCTTCTCCTGATGCAACCTCCTTGAGTTTTCTTTCACTAAATCGGCAACAATTTTTCCTCTCACCTCGCTAAGCTTCCTGTTCAACGCTTCGTTAAAATGCTCCTTAATTTCTTTCTTCAATCCGTTCTTAACTTTTTCCTTATAGCTCTCGTCAAAATTATGAACCTTTGCTTTGTATCTTTCCTGTATCTGCTTAACAATGCTGTTGTATCTTTGTTTGAACAGGGCTTCGTTGCTTTTTAAATCAGCTTTCATTTTCTGGTCTATTTTAATCTCTCTGTCTCTCAATCTTTTTGTAACATCGCCTTTCAACTCTAAAATAAAGTCATCAAACTTCGTATCAATCATAACACCAACGCCAGCATCAATCCTCCTTCTACCCGCTTTCGTATGGTTCTCCAGTGCCTGCCTTAACCTCGCCAGCTCTCTCTCAAGTTTTGGAATTTCCTCAACATCTTTAACCTGCTTTTCACCAAGCTGTTTCTTATACCCAACGCTCCTTCTTTTCTCAATTGTTTTTTGCAATTCAGAGATTTTTTTCTTCATCTTTGAGCTCTCCGCCCTCAATTCTTTAGATTCTCTCAGTGCTTTTCTCCCCACACTCCCTCCGGAAGAAACTCTCGTCGTCCTCTCGTTAATTTTCTTTTTCAGCTCATTAATTCCGCGAGTAATTTGTGGAATCGCGTTAACATTTTTCAGCTGTCCGCGCAAATATTTAACATCACTCTCAAAACCCTGCGTGTTCATAGAATCTATTTCGTGCTTCAACTCTCCCAGTTTCGCAATTTTGGAAGCGAACTCATCAAAATCTTTTTTCACCTGCGCCTTCGTTTTAACCATCTTCACCTCTTCCTCTTAGAATTTTTCTTTCTTTTTATAATCTTTGGTTTCTCCTTTTTCTTAATTGGTAGGGCATATTTCTTCTTCCACTTGCTTAAAATTTTCTGCATTTCGTTTGTTGAAAGAGATTTAACTTTATATTCAATCGGCGAGAGATTGTAACCTTCCGTTTTCCAGTGTTCCAGTTTTCTCCTCATGTACTCAACGCTCAACCCCTTGCTCTTCATGTTTCTCATCTGCGAAACTCTTTTCGCCTGTTTCATTCGCAATTTTTTAATCTTAGTATTAATCTCGCTTCTTACAACTCTATCGTCAACAATCTTTTTTTTGCTGATGACTTTTTGCTGTTCTCTCAGCAACTCTTTAATTTCCCTAATCTCTCTTGAATTATACTTTTTCAACTCAACAAAAATCCTATCTCTTTCCCGCAGAAGATAAATAAACAAAACGATAACTCCGAAGAAAACAAGCAGTGCGGTTCCCGCAACAATCAGGATTCCATAATCCTGAAAATCAATCCCAAGACCTGAACTTTTTGTCGGTTCTTTTATACTAAAAGTCTGGCTTGAAATTCCGGTGGAGGTTTTATATTTCACAACTGCACTTAAGACGTAATCTCCGGCTTGCACTTCCTTGGGAAAAGTTATCGTGTTAGTAACCTGAGATTGCTTATTGACAACCAACTGCTCCGCACGCGTTATCAAAACGCTCCCTTCCAAATCACTGACGACATACTCAACTTCAACACTTTCGGGTCCGAGACCTTCCTGCAAACCGCCTCCAGCAGTCAGGTCAAAAACCTTGACCTGATAAACAATCTTAGAACCTCTTTCAATCTCGGTATAAACCGGTGGAATGTCAATGTTCGCGTCAAAAAAAACATCCTTTGACTCAACTTCAAAAATAACCGGAATCTTTGAAGAATCGCTCGGTCCGTTTATCTCTATAAATCCGATATGAGTCCCCACATCAACTTCTTTGGAGTCAAAATTAACTTCTAATTTTTTTTCCTCTTCCGGTCCGAGAATAAAACTTTTCTCTTTTAAACTAACGCCCAGAACGGAAACAATTCTCAAGTCAAATTTTCCTCCGTTCGTATCTTTTATGTTAATACTTTTTATTATTGAATCGTCTTTGCTGACAGTTGCCTTTATCAAGACACTGCTGACTTCCGTGCCTCCCTGTGCAAAAACGAAGCCAGAGCTAAAAATCAAAATCAAGAATACTATGAACAACCCCTTTTTAATCATGTATTATTAAAACAAAATTAACATTTAAATCTTATCTTTTCTTGAGCGTGTCTAATAAATAAGTTCTTTTAACTATCAATCACCCCTTAATAAAAAGAGGTGATTGAAAATGTTACATAGATGGTGTAATGAAATCTTTGATATAAATCTTGTGCTTTCTGAAATGGAGA
>Ga0210057_1004151_pt1 | contig 19495 bp, 24 predicted proteins | sample CryGeyCG2114_010_2_FD_183968 | JGI IMG/M metagenome (GOLD analysis project Ga0210057, IMG submission 183968) | Groundwater microbial communities from aquifer - Crystal Geyser CG10_big_fil_rev_8/21/14_0.10 (SPAdes) (version 2) | ecosystem: Environmental > Aquatic > Deep subsurface > Groundwater ...
ACATCAAAGATATTAGCCCCCACTTTCGTCTTTTTTGCAATTTTCTCTCCGCTATTGCCATCGTTTCGGCAGGCATCGGCATCAATTATATTTCCAATCCCTTCGGTGGCGTTATCAATCTTTCTTTTTTACCCGCTTCTCTTTTGGCCATTTTTTGGATAGTTTGGTCCACCAATACCGTCGGTTGGGCCGCCGGAGTTGAAGGTCAATTACCGGGCTTTGTCGCCATTTCTGCTATTTTTATCGGTATTTTAGGTCTTCGTTACGCCGTTGATACTTTGCAATGGCCGGTTATTATCCTGGCCGGTGCCGTCGCCGGTGCTTATTTGGGTTTTCTCCCTTTCAATTTTTTCCCTCAGTCCATTATGCCCGGTTACAGTGCCAAAAGTTTGGCCGGTTTTTTCTTGTCTCTTTTGTCCATTCTTTCCGGTGCCAAACTGGCCACTCTTATCTTTCTTCTCGGCATTCCCATGATCGACGCCTTTTTGGTTATCATCCGTCGCCTTCTTCGCCATCAATCCATTTTTGTTTCCGACGGTAGTCACTTTCATCATCAACTTTTAAAACTGGGCTGGAGCCGTTCTCAAATCGCTATTTTTTATTGGGCCGTTACTCTCTCTCTTGGTCTTCTCTCTCTTTTTCTCAACAGTCAGCAAAAATTTTATGCTCTTTTCGGCCTGCTTTTAATTTTCTCTGCCCTTATCACAACAATTTCTCGGCGTACTTTGTAGAAATCCATCCTTGCCCTTTTTCTCCCAAGTCAATTTTGTACCAATCGGCCCCTTCTTCTAAAAGTTCATATTCTTCTTTAGGTATTACCTTAGCTATTTCCCGACTGCCGGAACTACTGGCTTCTCGCACCCGCAACCAACCCGTTTCCGTTTCTTTTATTTTTACTTTTCCTTTGTTAGCCACCGTTTCCATCGCCGTTTTTATTTCTTCCTCCAACACATTTTCTTCCGCCACCATCACTTTTTCCACTCCCATTTTTGCTTCTATCACCATTTGGTATCCGGGTACCGCTTTGACAAACACATCCAATTGTTTATAGCCCGGGAAAGAGATATTTATTTGTTTATCGCCTTCTCCCATCTCGTCCAGCCTCATCGGTGTGTGACCCCTCACTTCACCTTCAATTTTTACTGAGGCCCTGTCCGGTTGACTGCTGACCATTAGCCCTGATTTTTTTTCGTCTCCGGTTTCTTCCATGTAGAGCAAATAGCCTCCACTGTCTTTTTCTTCACTACCAAAGTTCCAGTCAATCACCGTACTGACATTATTTTTTAGCTCCAAACTTCTTTTCCACTCTCTTTCTCTGGCCACCAATCTTACTTCCACCGTTCCTGGTTTTAAGCTTAAGTTTTTATAAGGAGTCATCCCAGCCTCTTTGCCGTCAATAAATACCTTAGCCGTTGGTTGACTCATTATTTCCACTCCTGATTTTTTAGGACTCAAGCTACAGCCTCCCAAAAAAAATCCGGCCAAAACAATTACTAGCAGTTTTTTCCACATAAACCAATTATAATCAGCCTATACCATGAAGTCTATCGTTTTTGCTTTTTTACTTGCTCTTTTCTTAAATCTTTTCTTTCTCCTCTTTTCCTCTTCCTCTCCTCTCGTCAGCCCCATTTCTACTTCCGGTCTTCCTCTTCTTACCCCCACTCTTACCCCTACTCCCACCCCAGTCCCCTTAGTTTATCTTGGCTTGATGGGGGACCTTGGTCTTGGCCGTCATATTACCAGCACCGCTCGCGCCAAAAATGATTTTTCTTGGAGTTTTTCCGGAGTTTCCTCCTGGCTATTACAAAATGACTTAAATCTGGCCAATCTTGAGTCTCCCATTATTGCCGATTGCCCCACTCTTCCTACCGGCACTTTTACTTTTTGTGGTGATAGTTGTTTTCTACCCGAGCTTGCTCGTCATCACTTTTTTCTTTCTTTAGCCAACAATCATATGCTAAATTTCGGTCATGACGGCTTAGTTCAGACTCAGGCCTTTTTGACTTCTTCTCAAATTCCCTTCGTTTATTCTCCCGACCCCGACCGCCCTTTTTACAAACAAGACATCAATGGTATTAGTTTTGGTTTTCTTTCTTTTGATCTAGTTTCTTCCGGCCAACCTTCTCAAGACCAAATTTTAGATATGGTAAAAACCTACGATTCGCAAGTAGACTGGCTTGTTGTTGCTCTTCATTGGGGTAATGAATATTTACCCGAGCCCGAATCTTGGCGTCAAGACTTTGCCAAAAAACTAATCGATGGGGGAGCGGATATTATTCACGGTCATCATCCTCATGTTTGGCAAGAGCCCGAAGTTTACAAAGATAAATTAATTTATTATTCCTTTGGCAATTTTATTTTTGATCAAAGTTGGTCTTTTGCCACCTCTCATTCCAACCTTGTCCGTCTCACTTTGTCAAAAAACAAAGTGGAGCAAGAAGAAATCTTCCCCATCGAAATTCAATCCAATTCCCGCCCCATTATAACCAAACAATCAAATGAGTGATTCTGAATATGGAAAAACACCAGAGACAAAATCAGACCGCTTAAATGATTTAGCTTCTCGGGCCTCTCAACTCATTGCCGAGACTATGATTAGCGGAGAATGGTCGTCAACAACAAGAGAAATTCTTAATCAAAAGCTAAGACAAGTTTGGGAAATTTATCAGTCAGCTCCCGACCAACAATCCGCCGGTATTATTACCAATATTTTTGGCATTAGCCCGGAAGAACTTGCAAAAATGCTTCAAGCAAATCCCGACCTAGATATCACTCAAAATTTCGAATAATTTTCGACACCTTTTCTTTCTTTAACCGCCTCATAAATTGACTTATAGGTCATTTTTTCCTATAATCAAAGCGCAAAATAAGAAATCATTCAAATTGTTGATTTTTATTTGTACCTTGACAGTTTGTCAATTTTTTCCAAAATTGGTAGCTCTTTGGACATTAAAAAATAGTGGCCAAACAGCTACCCATTTTGGGATAGTTATATTAGGAGGTATACGACATGCAGAAGCTACCGGTCGTTATTCTGGACTCAGAGTTCAAGAAGTGGGGCTGTCCTTACTGCGGCTGTCTCTCTGAAGATGGTTTTCAGAAAGGCAGTCAAGGACACGTCTTTTCTCTGGACAGTGTTTGTGCCGACGCCGGCTGTCACCAGCACTTTGTTGTTGTTACTGACGCTTCAGCTGTTCGAGATCAGGACGGAAAGCGTCTCTACCCCTCCCCTCATCCCCGCCAGGGCCTTGAGCCGCATCAACCTCAGCCGGTCGAAGAAACCGCAGTCATCACCGGCGTTCACATCTGTGACGAGACGAGAAACAGTTGCTTTGTTTGCGGTTTCGCAGAAACTTTTTTGTGGATCGAGGGGTTCACTACACCTGAAAACGCCCAAAAAATGGTCAACATGTTCCCAGGCGTAGGTGTTCGCATTTTTCCTGGTCCTGATGACAACATGGTTGTCGTTAGGATTTACGCTTGTCCGAAACACGTGACCTATCTTGTATTGCTGAAAACATTAATGTTATCTCGAGGAGGTATCACTAAAAAAATGGTGGACCAAGCCCTCTCTCTCTAAGTTTCTCACCCGGTCTCCTTCCGAGGGCCTGCCGGTTCCACCACGGAATCGATCAGGCCTTCGGGGGGTACGGGTGTTTTTGTGTTCTAGATTTTTTCTACTGACGAGCCCCGATGAACATCGGGACGAAAACACAAAACTTACTCAAAATTTGTATCTTATCCGCGAAAATCAGCCAAATCATCTTATCAAAATTATTTCTCTTTTTGGCTCTGTATCAGCGTCAACACTTCTTCTGCCTTTGTCACCACCCCCACCACCTCTCGTTCCTTCTTTTCCAGGTTTAGCCCTGTCATCAAATCAGCCACAATCTTCTGCCAAAAGCTACCAAAAAAGATTAAAGGCTCATGGTGGCCATAATCGTACTTAGCCCTGTTCCAAGCCATACCCACTTCCGAGATAGTTCCCGTCCCTCCTTTAAAAATCACAAACGCATCACCCAGTTCCATCAGTTTTTCTATTCTTTTTGGATAACTTTCTTCCTCAATAATTTTATCTGCCATTTTTAGGTTTTTTTGATCCACTCCCTCATAATTATCCGGCTCACTTTTTTTTGCCAACACTACCACTTCCACTCGCCCTCCTCCCTCTTTAGCTCCTTCTGTTGCCGCCCTCATCACCCCCGGTCCTCCTCCGTTGACGATTATATATCCGTTCTCCGCCAACAGTCGGGCCGTTCTTTTTGCCGCCTGATAATGTTTTTCTTTTTCCCCGGCCTCTCCATCTCCAAAAAAAGTTACCTTTTTTATTATTTTTTTTGTTTTTTTCATATCTTTTTTAGCTCTTCTAAATTTTTTCCTGCTTCCCCTTCAAAAACCGCTCTTCCGCAATATACGATTCCCACTCCCGCCTTTGCCAATTTTTTCAAATCCCCCTTTTTTACTCCACCGTCTACTCCAATCACAAACAAATCCCCGCTTTTCTCTCTTATCTTTTTTAAAGTCTCAATTCTTGTCATCAAGCTGTCGTGTTCGTCTTTTCCTTCAAACCCCGCCTTCCTCCCCATCAATACCACCACATCGGTTTCTTCCGGAATGTCTTTTATTTCAGTCTCTACATCAAAAGCCAGCCCCGCTTCCATATTCTTATCTTTGACCGTACTCACAAACATCTCTCTATCGGTCATCATTTCCACCTGTCCTATTACTCTTGCCCCGCCGGCAAAATCAGCCTTATTGATCCACTTAATAGGTTCATTCACCATCAGGTGAATATCAAGCAAATTATCTTCTATTTCAAAATCCAGTCTTTTGAGTAATTCTAGTTCAAAGGTTTTACCATTACTAAATACTCCGTCAATGACATCAATCTGTATCCACGATACTAAATTTTTTACCAAAGCCATCTTCCTCTCGGCTTCTTCAAAGTTTTTTTCCAAAATAGTTGGGATTATCTGCATCTTATTTATTCTTGCAACCGATATACATTGCCATTTCTATCAATCGGCAACTATAGCCGTATTCGTTGTCATACCAGGAGCCGATCATGCACATATCATCACTTACCACTCTGGTTCTCAGGCTGTCGATTATAGAGGAGGCATTGTTGCCGATAATATCCGAGCTTACCAAAGGTTCATAAGACACTTTTAGTTTTCCTGCCAAATCCGGACTAACACTGGCTTCTTCAAAAATGCTGTTAATTTCCTCTTTGCTGGATTTTCTTACCAGTTTAAAAGTTAAATCAGAATAAGAACCGCAAGCCACTGGTACTCGAATAGCCGTTGCCGAAAATCTGCCACTGGCTTCCGGATAGACTTTAACTACCGCTTCCGCCGCCCCTGTGCTGGTCGGCACAATATTCAACGCCGCCGCTCTCGATCTTCTTAAATCCTTATTGCCTCCATCCACCAAATTTTGATTATTGGTATAAGCGTGAATAGTGGTCAAAGTTCCCTCTTGAAAACCGATTTTTTCATCAATTAGTTTTACAATCGGGGCCACGCAATTGGTGGTACAAGACCCGTTTGATATCAACTTTTCTCCCCGATAATTTTTTTCATTTACCCCCAGTACAAATAGGGGAATACTCTCGTCTTTGGCCGGTGCCGAGATTATCACTTTTTTTGCTCCTGCTTTGATATGATCCAGGGCACTTTTATCGGTAAACACTCCGGTACATTCCAACACCACGTCTGTTTTGTATTTTTTCCAGCCAATTCTTTTTGCTTCCATTTGTCCCAAAACCGGGATAGAGAGATCTCCTACTTCAAGTCTACCTATCTCTCCACTTTTTTTCGCTTCCCCCCAACCTACTCTACTTGGTATCCGGCCATAAATGGAGTCATATTTAAAGCCCATGGCCACATTTTCAATTGGAAATTTCCCCGTCGTATTTATCGCTACCACTTCCACCTCATATTTTTCCAGTAGTATCGCCCTTAGCACTACACTTCCAATTCTCCCAAATCCATTGATACCAATTCTTAATTTTTTATCTGCCATAAATTAATCATATCACTCTTGTTTACTCCTCAATAGTTGGTAAAGCCCCCTTGGTCAAATACTCCAAAAACACTCCTCCTCCGGTTACCACCGTATCAATTTTATCAGATGATTCCAAATTTTTTAAACTAGCCAAACTATCTCCTCCGGCCACCACCCAGTCAACTTCTTGTAAAGCCAAAAAACCTGCTATTTCTGCCGTTGCCCCTCTTCCCGCTTCTTCTTCAAATTTCCCCAACGCTCCAACCCAAATTACTGTTTTAGCTCCTGCTAGTTCTTCCTTAAATCTTGCCACACTTTTTTCCGCCACATCCAGCCCTGTTTCAGACAACATTCCCACCACCACCTTTTCTTTTTGTAGATCTGTTTCACCTACCATAGCAATCAATTTTCCTCCTACTAGTATTTTATCTGCTATTTTTTCTAATTCTGGCAAATAATCCAGTTTATCTTTTTTTGCTCCTCCCAATATTACTACCAGTGGTTTTTTGGCGTTTTCCCTTATTTTTTCCCATTTTTCTACCTCTTCTATAAAAGATAATCCATAAAAAGCAGACATATTACTTCCCAGCATCATTGAAGCATCTCTTCGGTGAGCTGTGGCTAAAGCATCATTGACAAAATATTGGCTTACTTCCTTAACCGCTCCCAAAAAGCTGTCATTTCCTTCTCTTTCGCCTGCCCAAAATCTTACATTTTCCATAAAAATAATGCTACTGCTCTCCATCGCTTTGGCTATTTTTTCTCTGTTATTAACTTCGTCTACAAACACACTTCGCACCACATCCTGCCCTCCTTCCTCCAAAATAGACATCAACTCTGCATAAACCGGTCTTAAAGATAAACTTTCATCTCTTCCTTCCGGTCTGCCTCTGTGTCCCAAGATAAAAATCAAACACTCCCTTTCCAACAAAAGTTTTATTGTCAGCAAAGATTTTTTCAAACGGCTATTGTCTGTCACCGCCCCTTCATTTATTGGTACATCCAAGTCCATTCGCAAAATTACCCGACTGTTAGGCGGTATTTTATCAACGCTTAGCAGTTTCATATTTACTTACTTTTCTAATTCTTCTAATTTGTCTTTTCTCTGAACCAAAATTGGTTTCCAAAAAAATTCTTACCATTGCCACATTTTTTTCTTCATCCACCCAGTCGGATGATAAGCATAAAACATTAATATCATCATCCTCTCTCATTTTTCGACATTGTTTTTCCTCAAAAGCTATTCCTGCCCTTATTCCTACAACTTTATTAGCCGTCATGCACACTCCCGCTCCCGAGCCACACAGCAATATCCCTCTGGCTTTTTCCTCGACCACTTTTTCTGCCAATTCCACCGCTATATCACTATAATCATCTTCATCTTCTCTTTTTTGGCTCAAATCGCAAAAATCATAGCCCCAACCCTCCAACTCCCCGGCAATTCTTTCCTTTACACCATAACCTCTATGATCCGCTCCAATATAAATCATATCTAATCAATCATAACATTTTTCTTTCTTTCAAATCCAAATCCTGTAAAATCAGCTATGCCTTCTCTCCTACTTTCCGGTCATACCTTTTCTTATCAAATCAATCGCAAAAAAATTCGCTCTCTTAGGCTCTCTATTACTTCCAAAAACTCTTTTTCTCTTTCCGCTCCTCTTTTTACCCCTACTCTTTTTATCAACAATTTCATTCGTCAGCATCATGCTTGGATTATCAAATCCGCCGCCAAATTTTCCGATTTTCCTCCGATTTCTTCTCTTTCCTCTCTGTCTATTTTGGGTCAGACTTATCCTCTTCTTTTTTCTCAAAGTTCCAAAAACAACATTCTGATAAGTCGTCTTCAAAAAAAAATTATCATCCAGACCACCTCTCTTTCCCAAACTCATCTAGTCTCTCTTTTTCAAAAACGCTTCAAACTTTATGCCAAAAAAGTCGTCGCCAAAGAGATAAAAAAGTTTACTCAATTCAGCTACAATCACCTTACTCTCCGCAATCAAAAAAGTCGTTTTGGTTCCTGTTCCAGTCGGGGAAACTTAAATTTCAATTGGCAAATTATTTTTTTTCCTCCCGACAAATTTCGTCATATTATTCTTCATGAGCTGGTTCACCTAAAAGTCAAAAATCATTCCAAATTTTTTTGGCAAACCCTCGCTTCTTACGATCCCGGTTGGAAAACCAACAACCTTTGGCTCAAAAAACACGGCACCGCTTGTTATATTATCAAGCCCTAAATCTCTATCTCTATCCCCACCGGGCAATGGTCTGATCCTTCCACTTGGTCTAAAATAAAAGCCCTTTTTATTCTATCTTTTAATTTTTTGTCCACAAATACATAGTCAATCCGCCAACCCACGTTTCTTCCTCTGGCTCCTGACCGCATCGACCACCAAGAATATTTTTCTTTGTCAGGATAAAACATCCGGTAGCTGTCCAACCAGCCTTGTTTTTCTACTTTATCAAGCCACTTTCTCTCGCTTGGCAAAAATCCGGAAATTCCTTCGTTATCTTTTGGTCTGGCCAAATCAATTTCCCGGTGAGCTGTGTTCACATCTCCTCCCCAAATTACTTTTTCTCCCTGTTGTCTCAATTTGTTTACATACGCCAAAAAATGCTCATAAAACTTTAGTTTATAGTTCAGTCTGCCTCGGTCTCTTTTACCGTTGGGAAAATAAACATTTAATAAACTAAATTCATCAAACTTAGTTATCAGCACTCGCCCTTCCTCATCCCAGTCATTATCTCTATTACCCTCAATTACTGTTTTTGGTTCCATTTTTGTCAATGTTGCTACTCCCGAATATCCGGCTTTATCCGCGCTGTTCCAATAAGAAAAATATCCCTTCGGTACCGACATTCCCTCCGGTAGTTGATCCGCTCTTGCCTTCGTTTCCGCCAAACAATAAATATCAGCCTTATCTTTTTTCACAAAATCCCACAATCCTTTTCTAATTCCGGCCCTTATTCCGTTAACGTTCCAAAAAATAATTCTCATAAATTATCTAAACAAAGACTTAATCAATCTAGATCCCTGTCCATTCAGAAGTATCTGATCTTCCTCGTCTCTTGCTTTTTCTTCCAACAAATTACAAGTTTTCCCCCCCCATTTTTCTTCTTCCTTCTTTTTAATTCGCCGTCCGATCCATTCTTTCAATCCCATTTTGTAGGTTAAATACTCCACCATTTCTGTCAAATCAGCCTCCTCTCCCGTCGCCTTTCTTTGTCCTTCCAAAAATGTTGCCACCAAATCTCTAACATAGTTTTTATCAGTGTCCTCTTCTGGATCTTCCCCCATCTGCCTTCTATACTCCAGCAATTCTTCATCGTCCAAAATTTCAGCCACATCTTTTCTTACCGGTCCCGTTATTGGTCCTTGGCCATTTACCAATCCTATTATTTTTCTTGCCGCCATTCTCAAGTTCTCTGTTGTCGCTTCTTTCGCAACTCTAGTCGTTGCTTCTTCAAGAGTTATTCCTTGTTCCATTTATCTTGAGCTCCTATAAGCCAATGGTAATAATTCTGTTAGTTTGCAAACTACTATTTTACTTTTATCGCTATTACTCAAAATTATTTCCATATCCCTTTGTCCCAAATCGTCCAAACTATCAAATAGCATTTGTCGACAGTTGCCACAAGGAGCCGTTACCTCCTCAAAAGGGCAATCATTATTTTCTCCAATAATTACTAGCCTTTCAATCTTTTTTATACCGGCAAATAAAGCTTTGTCCAAGGCCATTCTTTCGGCACAGCTACTGCCCACAAATCTTTCCCGCACCACATTGGCTCCTTCAAATTTTTTATTCCCATCTGCTACTAATACCACCCCTATTCTCACGTCATAATCTCGTGGGTATGCTTTTTTCGTCACTTCTTCTGCCTGCTCTAACTCTTTTCTGATTTCTGCCTCAAGATTTTCCAAAAGTATTGTTTTCATTTTCAAATTATAGTTTAGCAAAAAAATATCACCATCAGTCAGCTTACCTATAAACCAAGCCTAAATTTTGATAAAATAAGTGACCAGCGGTAGCAAAGCGGTTATGCAACGGTCTGTAAAACCGTCCTAGGCAGGTTCAACTCCTGCCCGCTGGACACAAAGACTCCTGTTTCCCTACCTAAATGCGTAAGTTTTTGGCGTACTCACCTGTTCAAATTAATATCAATCAAAAATTTTAAAGTTGATAATCAATTTCAAACGACAAATTCACCCAACCTCTAAATTGCTAATCCGCAAACTAAAGAAACCCTTTTTTAATTTACTCTTTCTAACTTAGGTCGTACAGAATCAAGCGACCTCCATTCGGGTACCATCACTGACCCATACTCGACAACTCCATTTTTGCTAACAACCAGAGAAACTTGATTATGACCAACATTTCTGTGAGGAGGCTTACCTAACCAAGTAGCGCCACGAGCAAAAAGATAAGAATTTTTTGTTCCATCAGGTTCTACCGAAAGTCTTCTAACGCACCAATCAGTAGGTCTTTTTTCGACAGGACCACTAAATATTTGCCCAAAAAAAGTTCGTTCACCTTCTATCAACGTACCTCGAGTCAAAGGGTCTTCTACTAGTCTGTACGGAACAGCTTGTAGTTTTTGTTCAAGTGCACCTTCTGGAGACACTGTAGTATCAACAACAAGTAAAGGACCCCATCTCTTCTCCATATCCCTTTCTTCGTATCTTTGAATGACCGTACCCGCTTCTACTACCTGCACCCCTGGTGTCCTCTCATAATTTTGACCATAAAAACTCGTAACCCTTGTCCACCTTCCTTCTACTTCCTCTGTAACAAAAGTAAGTCCCGGTATCCATTCGGATTCTTTTGTGCTCATTTTATATCCTTTTTCTTGACTTCGGTCACCCGTCAACAATGCGAGCATGTCTTTACCCAATTGTGGTTCAAGATGAGCAATCCTGTCTTTTACTAATTGAAGGGATATCGTTTGGTCAACAACGGCCTCTGGCACAGTTCCTTGTTCTTGATTTAGCATATTTTATTTAACTTATATGTCTTAATAATAAACCATAATAATCTTTTTATCAAAAGTTATTTTAAGTTATTTAGTGAACCCAACATTTTTTATCATTTTTCACCCAAAAATCTTTCTTCAGGTATAATAGGCTTAAGAATTTTCAGTTTACTTTTAAAAATTTGTCGCGGTAGCCAAGCGGTTAGGCAATGGTCTGCAAAACCATGTAGATGGGTTCAACTCCCATCCGCGACTCACTCAGTTTGTTCTTTTCCCAACTGACACAAATCGTCAAAATCTACCCTTCCTTCTCTTATTACTCTCCGCCAATCGGATTCTCCTTTTTCTGCTACAAATCTAGCTTGTGGAAAAGCCATCGTATGTACACAAATTCCTGTTTCACATCGACAAACTCTCAATCCTCCAATTTGTTCAATTTGAGCCTTTATCATCTTTTTTCTCTCCCACTTTTACTATCTCGTTTTTTATCAAAAACAAACCAATGGCCGTGATCAAAATCGTATCAAAAAAGACAAAAGGGGACAAGGATACTGTTTTTTCACTTATTTGCGAGATTATTATCCCCACCAACCACTTAAAAGCTGTCCAAAAAGTAAATATCAGCAAACTTATTTTGTAGGCTACCCCGCTTGTCAAACCTTTTATTTTCCACAATTTACCCATCACCATCAACACCAAACTATACCAGAAGTTGGTTATCAGCAAGGCCACCATTACCATCGGTACCAGCAAAAGGGGGATTATTCGATAGGCTAAAAGTCCCCATTTTTTTACCATTGGCAAATATTTTTCCACCCACATATCCAACTGCTCCTTATTTATTTCCACATTTACCTCAGTCGGGATATTCTCTACTTTTATTCCCTTATCATCGGGAAATACCACATAATCTTCCCCCACCATTCCTATCGTTTGACACAGATGACTGTATTCATTTTCTGTCTTTTTTAAATCTTCTGCCCTTGGATTTTTATCAAATACTATTCCCCATTTTTCTTCTTCCTTTTCTTCAATGATAAAACAATATGGCAAATCTTTATTTATCTCCACTTTTCCCTGATCCACTTTTATAATCAAATCTTCCGGGTATTTGACCAAAATTTTTTCCTCTATTAAAGTCGGTGCTTCTTCAAAAAATTTATCCACTTCCGTTTTAGGCAGTTTCATCCACATTTCCGCCGGCACATACACCAAAACAGTCAAAAATAACCACAAAAACGGTCTTTCATACCACTTCTTTTCACTCATAGCCAAATTATATCTGTTTTTAATCAAAAAATAAATTTTTATTTTTCTTCTACAAATTCTTCTATTTTTCTACTTGCCGTTTTAGCTTTTTCCCAAATCACCATGTGTCCACAATTGGCAATATCAAAAATTTCATAATTTTTTTTATTTTCAATCAATTTCCTATTTGCTTGGCAGTTACCGACCTTGTCCTCCTGTCCGCACAGCAACAATGCTCTTACCCCCTTTTTAATTTCGGGCAGTCCTTCACTTTTTATCATTGACCGGCTCATCTGCAAATAAGCCTTGACGGACATTTTGCTTTTTCCGATTATTCCATATTTTTTTATCATTCCTCTTTTTACTTGATGCATATTAAAAAATTTGGCCATCACCAAAGAATAAGTTTTGCTTGCAAATATCTTTTTTAAAAATCCCGTCCAAAACAAGCTTTTTTCTATCAACACATAAATTTTTTTTACTTTCTCAGTCAGTCTTTCTGATCTTTTTTTGGCAAATATCGAGCTTATCAATATTATCTTTCCGATTCTTGTCGGGTACATTTCTCCAAATTTAGTCACTACCTCTGCTCCCATTGAATGACCCAATAAAACAGGGGATTTTATTTTCAATTTGTCTATAAATTTTTTTAGATAGAAAGCTTCTGTCTCCAAATTGTATTTTTTCAATCGGTCGCTATCACCAAAACCCGGCAAATCAGGCATAATCACCCTATATTTTTTTCTCAAAATTCTAGCCATCGGTACCCACACTTCCCAATTATTACTGGAGCCGTGGATCATCACTATTTTTTTGCCTTTTCCTCCAACCGCATAATTGATTTTTACCCCGTCCAAAAACACCCGTTTTACCTCAAACCCCCACTTCTTCATAAACAATTATAAACCGTAATTTTTATTCCACAAATCTTTCTATTACCTCCGCCACTTTTTGAGGTTTTTCTACTGTTACCACATGTCCCGCTTTATCAATTTCCCAAAATTCATACTTTCCTCTACCAGCCAACACTTCTTTGGCGGTCTTACAATTACAAATTTTGTCATACTTTCCAAAGATTAAAAGTATCGGTATTTTATTCTTAGCAATCAAATCTCCTTCTTTTATCCTGCCTATTTCTACCCCCATCTGACTATAAGCTTTTTTGTCCATTTTTTCCTTACCCTTCGTTCCAAATTCATCAATTATTTTTTTATTAAATTTATACATATTTATATATTTTGCCGTCAGGTAGGAATAACTTTTTTTATCTACCATTTTTTTCACTCCACTTTCCACTCTTTCTCTCTTGCTCACAAACTCAAAAAAATTAGTCCATAATTTTGTTTTAGTTGAATCGTTCTTTTTTCTAAACACCGATCCTATCAATATTATTTTTCCGGCTCTTATAGGATATCTTTTACAAAACATTCCCAATACCAAGGTTCCCATCGAGTGTCCCGCTAGCATCGGCCTTTTTATTTTTAGTTTATCGACAAATTTTTTCAAATAAAACGCTTCTATCTTACAATTATATTTTTTCAATCGACCACTGTCTCCGTAGCCGGGCAAATCGGGGATAATTACTCGATATTTTTTCACCAAAAATTTAGCCACCGGCACAAAACCAATCCAATTGTTATTCCAGCCGTGAATTAAAACTATGGTTTTTCCTCTGCCTTTTTCCACATAATTTATCCATATTTTCCCCACTTTTACTTTCTTTTCTTCAAAACCGTATTCGTTTTTTTTATTTTCCATAGACAAGCTATAATACCTCAATGTATCTCCGGTCGCTTACTCTTCAAAATTTTCGCTCCTATTCTCAGGCTAATTTTTCTTTTTCTCCTGTCGTCAATTTAATTTTGGGTCCAAACGGTAGCGGTAAATCCAATCTTTTGGAAGCCATCTATCTCCTCTCTGTTGGCAAAAGTTTTCGCTCTGTTTCCCTCCCCAAACTTATTTCTTGGGCGCAGCCTTTTAGTTCTATTCGGGCTAAACTTTTCAATTCTCGCGACAATCCTGCTCTAGAGCTTCAACTTATAAAAAATCCCGACTCTTTTACCGTTTCTCGTAAATATTCCATTGACCAAGCCCAAAAAACCAAAAAAATTTTCTCCGGAGTTCTCAAAACAGTCGTTTTTTCTCCCCAGGATATTCGTTTGGTCACCGGCTCTCCTTCCCGACGACGTGAATTTCTTGATTCAGTTTTTTCCCCGATAGAATGGCGTTATTCTGAAGCTATTTGTCAATATCACAAAGCTCTTGTTCATCGAAACGAGCTTTTAGATCAGGTCAGACAAGGAAAAAATTCCGCTGCAGAGCTTTTTTATTGGGATCAATCCCTTGCCAAAAACGACGACATCATTCATTCTCATCGTTCTAATTTTGTTTCTTTCGTCAACCGTTTTTTTGCTCTTCATACTCATCCTGAAATCAAAAAATTAAGCCTAAATTACCATCCTTCTCTTCTGACCCTAACCGTTCTCAAAAAAAATTATTCTCGCGATTTGGCCAAAGGTTATACTCAAGCCGGCAATCATCGCGACGATTTTAGTTTTGATAGTTTGATTTTTCCCGGTTTAGATAAAAATTTAGCCAATTGGGGCAGCCGCGGTCAGCAACGTTTATCTGTTTTGGCCCTTCGTTTAGCCCAAATCGCTTTTATCAAAAAACAGCAAAATCAAACTCCGGTTCTTCTTCTGGACGATATTTTTTCAGAATTAGACAGTGGTCATCAAAAATTGGTTATCGATATTTGTCAAAACTATCAAACCATTTTCACTTCCGCTGATCCAAACACCGCTTCTATCTTACCTGATGCAAAAATCACTCGTTTGTAATATAATAGCCTACGTTCCCCCTAGTGGGGGACAGTTCTTTAATATTTCGGATTTTGTTCAGAGTCACGTTTACGCAATAATGATCAACTCAATTTTTTTTGAATTTTTTTCCTGTTTTTTAAAACTGGATTGTACTAAGAGTTTGATCGTGGCTCAGGGTGAACGCTGGCGATGTGCCTAAGACATGCAAGTCGAACGCTCCGACGCAAGTCGGAGAGTGGCGAACGGGTGAGTAACGAGTACGAACATACCTTCAAGCGGGGCATAGTTTCTCGAAAGAGGAAGTAATACCCCATAATACCTCCGGGTTAAAGATGCCCTTTAGGGCAATCACTTGAAGATTGGCGTGCTTACTACCAGCTTGTTGGTGAGGTAATGGCTCACCAAGGCTATGACGGTTATCGGCTCTTAGCGGAGAGTCCGACACAATGGGACTGAGACACGGCCCATACACCTACGGGTGGCAGCAGTTAGGAATTTTGCGCAATGGACGAAAGTCTGACGCAGCGACATCGCGTGTAGGATGACGGCCCTCGGGTTGTAAACTACTTTTATTTCAACACATGTTGTTTTGAATAAGCACCTACTAACTACGTGCCAGCAGTCGCGGTAATACGTAGGGTGCGAGCGTTACCCGGTTTTATTGGGCGTAAAGGGTCTGTAGGCGGCCTTTTAAGTCTTGTTTCAAAGCCCCCGGCTCAACCGGGGAAAGGGGCAGGATACTAGAAGACTAGAGATATATCGGGGTTACTGGAATTTGTAGTGTAGGGGTAAAATCCGTGGATACTACAAAGAACACCAATCGCGAAGGCGGGTAACCAGGTATTTTCTGACGCTGAAAGACGAAAGCTAGGGTAGCAAATCAGATTAGAGACCTGAGTAGTCCTAGCCGTAAACGATGTCTGTTAATTTTTTCCCGCTTTGCGGGAGGAGATGTAAGCTAACGCGTTAAACAGACCGCCTGGGGAGTATAGCCGCAAGGCCGAAACTCAAACGAATTGGCGGGGAGGCGCACAACCAGTGGAGCATGTGGTTCAATTCGATACAAAGCGATGAACCTTACCTGGGTTTGACATATATTTGCACGGCCCCCGAAAAGGGGCTTTCCTTCGAGGGTAATATACAGCTGTTGCATGGCTGTCGTCAGCTCGTGACGTGAGTTGTTCTCTTAAGTGAGGTAACGAGCGCAACCCCCATCGTATGTTATCGTGTCATACGAAACTGCCCAGCATTATTTTTGTTGGGAGGAAGGAGGGGACGACGTCAAGTCAGCATGATGCTTATGTCCAGGGCTACACACATCCTACAATGGGGTATACAACGGGTCGCAATACCGCAAGGTGGAGCTAATCCTTAAAATACCCCTCAGTTGGGATTGCGGGCTGAAATTCGCCCGCATGAACTTGGAATTGGTAGTAATCGCAGATCAGCAGACTGCGGTGAATACGTTCTCGCCTCTTGCACACACTGCCCGTCAAATCAGCAAAGTTGAGGGCACCCAAAACTCCGTTTACGGAGCTAAGGTGAATTCAGCGATGAGGGTTAAGTCGTAACAAGGTACCCGTACTGGAAGGTGCGGGTGGATCACCTCCTTTGAGGTTTTATATCCCGATTTACTTCGGGATCATGATCATTATTCAAACGTGGCTCTAAACAAAATCCGAAATTTTCGCATGTTTTCCCGTCTTTTTCTCGACTAAAATTGTATGGCTAGAACAAAACTCAACCAAAAAGCCCTTCCCCAACATATCGCTATCATTATGGACGGCAATCGTCGTTGGGCCAAAGCTCACCATCTTCCTCCCGGCAAGGGCCATGAGGCTGGTGCCAAAAATTTAGAAAACATTGTTGATTACTGCAAAGAAATTGGTATAAAACATCTGACAGTTTATGCTCTTTCTACCGAAAATTGGCGTAAACGTTCGGCCAAAGAAGTCCAAGGTATTTTTTCTCTTCTCCTAAAAATAGTCAAAACCAAAGCCGAAGAATATCAACGCTCCGGCGTCAAATTTTTTGTTCTTGGCAATTTTCAGGCGTTTCCCTTTAAGGTTCGAGACGCTATTAAAAAAATTATGAGTATGGTTTTAGCCACCGAGAGAATTAAATTTAATGTAGCCTTAAATTATGGTGGTCGTGATGAAATCGTCAATGCCATCAAAAAAATTATCAAAGACGGTATTCCCGCTTCCAAAGTCAACGAAAAGTTAATTGACAAATATCTCTACACCCACGGTCAGCCCGATCCCGAGCTTATCATTCGTCCCGGTGGCGAATTTCGTCTTAGTAATTTTTTAATTTGGCAAATGTCCTATGCTGAGCTTTATTTTACCGATACTCTTTGGCCCGATTTTACCCCCAAAAAACTGGAAGAAGCTCTAATTTGGTATCAACAACGCGACCGCCGCATGGGTAAATAATTTTCTGTTTTCTCTTTCTCTTTTGTGTTTCGTCCCGATGGTAATCAGGGCTCATCAGTCAGCCTCTGGCTGAAACACAAAAAACACCCACCGTGCCAGAAACCAAAAAACAAATGATACCGCTTGGTATCAGTCTTTTTAATTTCCGGCATGAGAAAGGGGGGGACAAGATGTCCCATCTTGTCCCCCCCAGAGGCGGTTTTTACAAACCCGTCTCCTCTATTTCTTCCCGCAGTAAGCGAGCCTGTTCGGCCCGCTTCAGGAGGGAGGCCCTCACCGAACTTAGAAATTCGGTGAGGTGCTTAGCGGCAAACAACACCAGGTCTGGGTTGTTTGCCTTGTAGAAGGAGAACCATTCCTGGTCTCCTTCTCCCAGTAAGAGCCCCCCCCGCTGTGGATAAATCACCCAGCGGTTTGACCCGCTGTCGTAGTAGTCACCCTCGGGGACTGCTTCCAAAATGCGACGGAGCTCAGCGTCAAGCTCCGCCACCTCTTTGTCAGAGAGCTTCTTGGCTCTCTGAATTTTTTTCAACAACTGATCGATCAACATGTTTTTCTCCCTTCATGTGTGCAAAAAAGTAGCCGAAGCAAGGCTCTGGCCAAACCCTAGTTTGGCTACTTTTTTGTGGTGGGTGTTTTGTTAAAGTACAATGAAAATATAGGATATTTATATATCTACATTTTCACTGATTATTATAACACCAAAAACCCTAAAAGTCAATATTATAGGATTAACAAAACTTATTTTAACTAAAATTCTTTTTCTACAAAATACTCACTCCCAGTAATACCTCCAAAAGTTGCATTACAAAATAGCTCACAAACACCAACAAAAATCCGATAAAAGCGTTGATTATTTTTCCATAGCCTGAGGCTGTTTTTTTCGGATCTCCTCCTGCCGTCATCAGACCTATTCCTCCGGAAATTAGCATCAAAAGCAATCCCACACCCGCCAGTACATATATATAAGGTAGTACTCCCGACACTATCTCCCCCAGATCGGCAAACTTTGTCGGTTCTGCTGGTAAGCTTACTTCTTGCGCCAAAACTTTCATCAATTTATCCCGGGAATATGTAATATGTCCACTGTTATCAATCTTAGCAAAAACACGGCAAACACCGACACCAGTAGTCCTGTTACTGCCGAGCCAATGGTTTCTCTGGCCGCCTGCATCGCTTTCGGATCACCCTTGGTTGTTGCCATCATGATAAATCCATAAATCATCAGCAAAAAGGCAATTCCTCCCGCCACTCCAAACAACCAGCTTAAAAGCCAAGCTACAAAATCATTGGCGTTAACTGGTACACAGCCCAAAGCAGTGTTTACTTTAGGATTATTCGAGTCCGCTCCAAATCCGGGGCAAAATTCATTTACAGCCCACACTTGATTTACTCCGCCACTTAAGCCCATCACGAAAATTGCCCAAAACCCCGACAATCTACTTAGTTTCATGCCCTAGTATACCAAATGTTACTATTTACTAGTGACCAAAAAAGCCATTTTTTTTATTATCTTTATTTTATTTTCTTTTCTTCTTCCCCGCTTTGTCTTTGCTCTTAGTTTGGATGAGGAAATTTCCCAAATTAGTAAGCAAATCGCCGATCTAGAATCTGCCATTGCTCCCCTCAAAAACGAATCCACCAGTTTAAAAACCAAAATTTCCTCTGCTAAGTCTCAAATTTATCAAACTCAAGCCGCCATCACCGATATTGGTCAAAAATTGATCGATAAAGAGGCTGATCTGGAAGTTCAAAAAGTCCTTTTTTCCGAAAGAATCAAAAGATATTACAAAAATTCCAAAAAATTTTCTCCTCTTATGGTTTTTTTCTCTCAGGATCAAAGCTCCGATCTCTTGCGTCAATATACCTGGTATCAGTCCATTATCAATCGTGACAAGGGTCAAATTATTCAATTTGGCCAGGACATCAAATCTCTCAATCAAAACAAAGAAAAACTAAAAGACTCCCAAGAAAAACTGACTGTTCTTCAAAAAAGCTTGGAAGATCGTTTTC
>Ga0210057_1004152_pt1 | contig 19494 bp, 13 predicted proteins | sample CryGeyCG2114_010_2_FD_183968 | JGI IMG/M metagenome (GOLD analysis project Ga0210057, IMG submission 183968) | Groundwater microbial communities from aquifer - Crystal Geyser CG10_big_fil_rev_8/21/14_0.10 (SPAdes) (version 2) | ecosystem: Environmental > Aquatic > Deep subsurface > Groundwater ...
TACTGCCAGCCAAAGGCTGATCGGCCTCTGACAGAAGCTACCGCAGAATAAAATAACTGATAATCAGTATATATTATACATAGTTATTAGTCAATCCTAGAAACATATTTAATATTACGCAATCTTATATATTTTTCCTATATACCCCAGATTTTACAAATATAACTCAATTGATGCAAAATTTTATCTAAAAAACCTTAAATATATTAATTATAAAAAGAACTCCCCACACAGGGGAGCTCTTTATAAATATTTTAGCTATTAATAATCTCTTAATTTCTTCATGTCTGCGTGACCATGAATTTTTTCTAAAGCCTTTGCTTCAATTTGACGAATACGTTCACGAGTAACTCCAAATTCTTGCCCCACCTCCTCTAAAGTATGAGCAACACCATCATCAATCCCAAATCTCATCTCTAATATTTTTTGTTCTCGCGGACTCAGTTCACTTATTATTGCTCTAACATGATCTTTTAATAATTGTAAAGCTGCAACCTTATCTGGAGTTATAGTCTTAACATCCTCAATAAAATCGCCTAGAGTACTATCTTCATCATCTTCACCAACAGATGTTTCTAATGAAACAGTTTCTTGGGATATTTTCATAATCTGTCTAACTTTTTCAATATCCTCGCCCATTTCAGCGGCAATTTCTTCTGGTAGTGGCTCACGTCCAAGATCTTGAATTAATCTTCTTTCAATTTGTTGAAACTTATTAATTGTTTCCACCATATGGACTGGAATACGAATAGTTCTTGATTGATCAGCAAGCGCTCTAGTAATAGCCTGTCTAATCCACCAAGTAGCATATGTAGAAAATTTATAACCCTTACGATAATCGAATTTATCTACCGCTCTAAACAAACCAACATTACCTTCTTGAATTAAATCCAATAAAGATAAATTACGACCAACAAATTTCTTAGCAATCGAAACAACCAATCTTAAATTTGCAGATACCAGTTGAGAACGTGCTTCCATATCATTCTTTTCTTTTCTTTTTGCTAATTTAACCTCTTCTTCACCTTTAAGTAATGGCACTCTGCCAATTTCTCTTAAATACATTTGAATAGAATCAGCAGACATATCTATTAAATCTATTACCTTGTCTGGACCCTTAAGCATTTCCCGATCTAATATTCCACCTTCAGGTACAACAACACCAACGCCAATGTCATCTAAATCATCTAAAAATCCTTCATAAAGATCTGGATATTCTTCAATGTTTCTAAATAAATATAATACTTCGTCTTCGGTAATAAAGGATCGTGATCTACCTTTATTATATAAATCTAAAACCTGCTCCACCGATGGAACGTATATTTCTTCAATCTCATTTACAACTGGCTTTTTATTAGTCGCATGTTTGACAATTTTTTTTGAAACTATCTTTTTATGTGCTAATTTTTGCTTAGCTGTTTTTTTTGGAGTAGCCTTTTTGGCTTTCTTTTTTGGAGCTGGCTTTCTTTTAGAAATAACCGATGCCCTCTTTTTAGATGAAGCACCTCGTGATTTACGAGCCGCTGTTTGTGCCTTAGCAGTCTTTTTCACTACTTTAGCTGGTTTCTTTTTAGCTTTCTTTTTTGGAGAAGGCTTAGCCTTACTCACTTTTCTTGCAACCATAAATGGATATTATACAACTAATTATTAATGTGTTAAATGATGGACATCTTGATTCAACTTATCCTTCTGCGCTATTAGCTGATTCACCTTTGTATCGTCACCAGCTGCCTCCGCTTGTTGAATTAAGTCATCTAATTTAGTAGCTTTTACTTTTAATCCTTCAATTTTAAATCTATCTACTAATTGTTCTAATTCTCTAACCTTTTCTAGTTCAGTCAATTTACTAAATTCACTACTTGCTAATAAGATCAAGATATTTACTTGTTTTATTAATTCTGGAGTATCCTTAAATATGTCATTGATACTATACTCAGTATTACTAAAAGTGCCTTTATTATACTGAATAACAAGTTCTTTGTAAATACTACCGGCCGTTTCATCATGAAAATCTTCTGGCATTAATTTTTGTTCGATTGCTTCTAATAACTTCACATCAAACAGTAACATAGCTAATACCCTATCCGTTAGCATTTGTACGGCGTTCAGCTGTTTGATAACTGGAGCACCAACATTGCCCTGAACCACCTTGCTATTACTTGAAGGTATATTGTTAATTTTATCCTCTAAGATCTTATCATCAACTGCTATAAAGCTAGCTAATTTTTGAATATAATGTGTCCTATCTATAGCATCTGGGAGCTTAGCAATAATTGGCAATAAAACTATAGCTGCCTTTTTCTTATGATCAGATCTAGTTAAATCTAGGTCCTGTAAAGTAATCTTAAAATAGTAATCAATGATATTTACAGCTCCCTTAATCGAGTCCAACCATAATTGCTTATCTTGTTTAATACATTCATCGGGGTCCTTACCGGCCTTTAATACGATTATTTTAACATTCAAACCTTCTTGCCAAGCAAGATCTAGCCCTCTTAAAGCTGCTCTTTGACCAGCTTGATCGGCATCAAAAGCAATCATTACATTTTTTGAATAACGTTTTAATAAATGAATTTGTTCCAAGGTTAAAGCCGTGCCAGATACTGCTACAACATTTTTAGTACCAGCTTGTGATACCGTTATAACATCCATATTACCTTCTACTAATATTGTATAATCTTGTCTTCTAATATGTGTCTTAGCCTTATCTAAACCAAATAATATTAAACTCTTATTATATATCTGTGTTTGTGGAGTATTAATATATTTAGCATCCTCATTGGCCATCGTTCTGGCTGAACATCCAACTGGCTGACCATGATGATTATGAATAGGAAAAATTAATCTATTTCGAAAACGATCATAATATTTATTGTCTTTCTGACTTTGACTAATCAATCCGGCATCAGCAATATCCTTATCTTCATAGCCCAAAGATTTCAAATGTTTCAATAAATCATCCCAAGAGTCTCTTGACCAACCCAATTGCCATTCTAAGATTGTTTCTTGTTTCAATCCTCTGCCTTCTAAATACTTACGTACTGATTCTGCATTTACATCTTTTAATAATAGATTATGCCAATATTCAATTGCCTGCTTACTAATATCTAAAAGTTTTGTCTTTTTAGTAGATAATTCCGGTTGATTATACTCTAATTTAATATTTGCCTTCTTAGCTAATATACGTAAAGCTTCCGGGAAATCCATTCCTTCCATTTTCTGCAACCAAGTAAAAACATCTCCGCCCTCACCGCAACCGAAGCAATGCCAAATTTGTTTATCCTTAGATATCATCATAGAAGGCGTCTTTTCATTATGAAAAGGACAAAGAGCTCTAAAATTATTAACGCCAGCTGGTGTTAATTTAATATATTCTTGAATAACCTCAACTAGATCTATTCTGTCTTTTATCTCTTCTGTTTGATTTAGCATAGTAATTATGTTGTAGCATAAAATAGCGCAATATACAATATATTATAAACTTTACAAATCTAACTCCCTATGATAGGTTAAGGATAAATATTGTCGTGCCTTAAATGGGGCGGGTCAAAACAACCCGGGTCGACCCAAAAAATTGAAAAACTAAATATTAAAAAAACCGCAGGTGAAACCGTGCGGTTTTTCATTATCTATTTATCTGGTGCTTATATATCCATCTATAATACCATTCTTTGACAGTACTATTTGCCATAGCTGATTCTTTCTAGCCCTAAATGACCCTGCACAAGATAATAAATAATATACCCACATACGATAAAATCTTTCATCATAATTATTTTTAATCTTGTCCCAATTCGCTACAAAATTAGTATACCAAGCCATAAGAGTAGTATCATAATAGGCGCTAAAATTATGCAAATCTTCTATTACAAATAATTTCTCAACCGACCTGGCTAATTGTTTAATAGATGGTAGCATGCCATTTGGAAAAATATATTTACCGATCCATGGTTCAACCATTACTGTTGATCTTAAACCACCAATGGTGTGTAATAAAAATAATCCGTCATCTTTTAAACATCTGCGCGCAACTTTCATATACTCTCTATAATTCTTCCTACCAACATGTTCAATCATGCCGATAGATATTATTCTATCAAATTTTTCATTTAATTCTCGGTAGTCCTGCAATCTAATTTCAACAGGTAAACCCTGACATAATTCTTCTGCTAATTTCTTTTGTTCTTTAGATATGGTAACACCAACAACTGTAACGCCATATTTTTCAGCTGCATATTTTGCAAAACCAGCCCAACCACAACCAATATCTAAAACTTTCATGCCAGGTTTCAAACCAAGCTTTTGGCAACTTAATTCCAGTTTAGCTTCTTGTGCGTCATCTAGATTATCTGCTGTCTGCCAATAACCACAACTATAGTTCATTCTTTTATCCAACATTAATTTGTACAAATCATTGCCAACGTCATAATGTTTTTCACCAACAATAAATGCTCTAACTTTATTCTGTGGATTTATAATACAGGCCTTTAAAAATTGCCAAATTAAAGTTCTAATACCTAATGTCATCACTCCTAAATTAGCCCTTAAAACTTTTGTAAAAAATTGATCTAAATTTGGGCAATCCCACCAACCATCCATATATGACTCGCCCAGTGCTAAGGTGCCACCACTTAAAATACGGCTATATAGCTTATTATTATGGACTTGAATATCCCAAGAATTATTACCATTGATACCAATGCCCGCTTGATTTAATAAATTTTCTACAATTTTCTTTGATTTATTACCCATATATTTCTATTAATTATATTAATAGACTAGCAAATTGTTATAATTATGTAAATAAAATAGAAACAAACTTTATTTGGTCCAATTTATTGGTTCTTTACCATGTTTAATTAAATAATCATTAGTCTGACTGAAATGATGACTACCAAAAAAACCACGATGAGCAGATAATGGAGAGGGATGAGGAGCTTCCAGTATTAAATGTCGGTTTGGATCAATCAAGATAGCCTTACTTTGTGCGTAAGCACCCCAAAGTAAAAAAACCAGATACTCTTTATTATCTGATAATTTTTGTATAACCTGATCCGTAAATTCTTCCCAGCCTTTGTGTTGGTGAGAACCAGCCTGACTAGCTACAACCGTTAAAGTGGCATTTAATAATAATACTCCCTGCTCTGCCCAAGAACTTAAATCACCTGTGTTTTTTGCCGAAACACCCAAATCACCAGCTATCTCCTTAAATATATTAACTAAAGAGGGTGGATTCTGAATACCAGATCTTACAGAAAAAGCTAAACCATGAGCTTGATTAGGGCCGTGATAGGGATCCTGACCCAGTATAACAACCTCTACATTATCAAAGGGACACAAATCAAATGCCTGAAAAATATTCTTCGGGTGAGGATAAACTTTTTTCTGTCGGTATTCTTGTTTGACAAATTTTGTTAAATTAACAAAATAATCTTTTTCAAATTCGTCAGCCAACACATTTTTCCAACTATTTTCTATTTTCACATCCATATTATATAGAATAGCACAAAATAAAATAGCTTCAAAAAGAAGCTATTAAATTGGCGGTGTTTTTTGACCGAAGTTCGAACATTTTTTGAGCAAAACCCCCAATAAGGAAGCCCCTCCGACGCTAAAGCTTTGGCGGGACGGCGGGACAGAAAACAAAAGAGAAGATAAAAGAGAAATAACGCTTGCCCCACCCACCCGTGCGCGCATTATGGGATGATTGTAATATCTCTAATTTCTATCCTTTATTTCATTTTCAAGTTTCCTTTTAAGATTTTCTAAACTAATTTTTTCTTGTTTTGCTCCATCTCTGATTTCTAGTGTCAATTCACCTGATTCAATTTCATTATCTCCTATAACAAGCATGTATGGCACTCTCATATTTTTCCCATTACGAATTTTTTTACCCATACCCTCATCACTAGCGTCAAAGTCAACGCGAATATCCAAAGATATTAATTCATCGGCAATTTTTTTAGCCTCATCATTATGATTTTCTCGTACAGGAATAATTTTAATCTGGATTGGCGATAGCCATACTGGGAAGTTTCCTGCGTAGTGTTCAATCATTACGCCCATGAACCTTTCAAGTGCCCCAGAAATTGCCCTGTGTATTACCACAGGTCTTTCCTTCTCTCCTTTCTCATTAACGAAAGCTAAATCGAAACGTTCTGGCAAATTAAAGTCGCATTGAATTGTTGCCAGTTGCCACTCACGACCAATCGCATCTTTGAACATAAAATCTAACTTTGGCCCGTAAAAAGCAGCTTCACCTTCAACCCTTTTATAATTCAGTTCATTCTCCTTAGCCGCCATGTCCAAAGCACTTTCGGCTTTTTCCCAAACTTCATCGCTTCCCAAGTATTTACTCTTATCTTCACCACGAACCGAGAGCCTGACCCAGTAGTCACTCATCATGTTCATCGTAGTGTAGAATTCTTTGATGATTTTAACGATAGTTCCAACTTCTTCTGTAATTTGCGAAACACGACAAAACAGATGCCCATCATCTTGGGTGATTGCTCTGACACGAGTTAATCCGGCCAACTGTCCGGCTTTTTCATATCGATAAACAGTTGCCGGTTCAAAATAACGCACAGGCATATCACGATAAGAAAATTGATTATCTGCAAAGATCTGCATATGATGAGGACAATTCATAGGTTTCATAAAGAATTCTTCGTCGCCACCTTTCACTCTAAAAAGTTCATCACCAAACTTTGTTGCATGACCAGAAGTCTCATATAAACTTTGTTTAGCAATATGAGGAGTCCAAACTCGACTATATCCTTTATTTTTATGTAACTCCCAAAGATAGTCCTCGATTGCTTTTCGAATAATCATTCCATTTGGTTGCATCAAAGGTAAACCTGCGCCAACCAAATCGGAAATAGTAAACAATTTTAATTCTTTACCAAGTTTACGGTGGTCTCTTTTTTTTGCTTCTTCTTGTTGTGTTACGTATACATCCAGATCTGCTTTATTCTCAAATGCCAAACCGTAAATACGCGTTAACATTTTGTTTTTCTCATCACCGCGCCAGTACGCACCGGCTACACGATCGAGTTTAAATGACTCTAGATCGATTGCTTGAGGGTCTTCAACATGCCCACCCCGGCATAGATCAAAGAAATGTCCAGAGGTATATATGGTGATTTTTTCGCCTTTAGCCACAATTTCATCGATGAGTTCGATTTTATAAGGATTATCTTTGAAGAGTTCATAGGCTTCTTCAGCGGAAATTTCCTTCTCATCAAAAGTTTTCCAATCCTTAAGAGTTTCGCGCATTTTCTTTTCGATTTTAAGGAAATCTTTGTCGGAAATCGGCGTAGAAAATTCAAAGTCATAATAAAAACCGTTGTCGATAGCCGGACCAAGGGTATTTTTGACATCAGGCCAAAGACGCAAAACTGCCGCTGCAAGTAAATGAGCGAGAGAGTGCCGTTTGTTTTGTAGATTGTTTTGAATCATGTTTTCAATCATTAAAATAAATAAAATGAAGATTTCACTTCTTGTCTGGGCGAGTCTAAATCGCGGTTCCACCCAACTTTTTCTTTTTTCCAAGATTAGTACTATGGAGTCATCAGTTAATGACTTGCGATTGGTAGTCGCAACAATCTCTTTATTTTTACATAATAGTGAATATATAAATTTTTGTCAAACGGCGAATCTACTTGTATACAACACACGCAACATAATCCTCTTCAGGCTCAAATTGATATATTTTCCATTTATCTAAATTAACATTTTTTCCATTGTATTTCAGTATTAGTGATTTATTTTTTTCGGTTATTACCTCAACATTTTCTACGTCTGATATGCTCTTAGCAGCAGCTTTAAAATACGCTTCTTTGATTACCCATATTTTTGTAAATTCTTTCTGCCTCTCTTCTAATGGTATTGAGCTCAAATATTCACGCTCTCCTAATGAAAAAAAGCGTTTTGCTAATGCATCACTATTTAATGTAGGCGCTAAACACTCTACGTCAATCCCAATATCATTGCCGCGACAAATTGCATATAAAATTAGTCCATTCGAGTGTGACAAATTAAAATGTATCTGTTGATCCAAATCTTGCGTATTTAACATTGGTTTTAAGGTATTTGTATATGAAAAAATTATATCTTTCGGTTGTTTTTTTAAATATAACGACAATAACATTCTCAAAATCGTTCTTGATATGGTGAAATGTGTCTTATCCTTATTTAAATGATATTTATTCACCCTTTTCACCTCATCACCAGATAAAATTTCCGGAAGACTCTGTATGTTATTTTTTATATCACTTACACTTACTTTCCATATGTCTATCCTGTTACTCACGTCAGTTTTATTGAGTACATTAGGAGTAATTTTTTTTATGTAATGAAATATCAACATATCAGTTTTATGTTTTATTTACATATTTATCTGCCAATCTACAAATAAACTCTGTTCGTAATGTCCCAAGCAATGTTTGAACATGTAAAACTTCAAATTTCGCCACAGAAAGCAATTTTAAATATTCTTGTTTTGAAACCAAATACTGCGAATGATTTTCAAGGACTTTATTATCAAGACTAAATCTATGAAACAACACTTCTGGTGTTAAACGACTGTAAACTATCAACTTTCCACGCTTACTTATTTTTTCCATAAAAGGTTTTTCATCTAGCATGGAAAGTGCGGATTCTTTCGTTATCGCATCAAAGTACAAAATGCCCCCATTGCTCATTCCCGAATTTATCCGTTTAAATACCGAAAGAATAATATCGGGCTCAATATAATTTATTGAATTAAATGCAATTGTAACCAGATCTTGAGATGTTATTTGTGTTTCTTGTAAAGTTTTATGATGAACTAGAAAGTCAGGAAACTTTTTTCTTAGCAATTTTGCCATTGCAACAGAAGGTTCTTCGCATACAACCTTAGCAGATGGCCACTTCCTGTGAACCGCATCCGCCATACCCCCAGTGCCTGATGCTAAGTCAGCAATGAATGTGGGATTTTGTTTAATGAATGGAATCAAACGCTTAACCACGTCATCGTGATTAAAACGTCCATTCAAGACAGAATCGTCATAGTAATTTGCTATTGCATCAAAGGTGGACATAGATTTAGCTTAACATTATATTGCAACAACTGAGAATTTGAATAAACCTCTCTTTTCCAAGAATGATTTCCTCCTTGATAATCAACCGTCTCGCAAGCATACTTATTTTGGAGTTCCAACGGAATAGACATTATGGCGTAGCGAAATCCATACTGTGAAATAATTTTACTTTCTGGATGCTGAACATTAATAGTTACGGTAGATACCGTGGCTGTATTTTCAAATAAAAGAATCAAAGCTTTTATTGCTGGTGCGTTATTTATCACACATGTTCCTAAAACTGGCCTTATACCAGAAATTTTAGAGGTAAAAATATTCAAATATTTTTCTCGTCTATCAATATCTTCAAATTTGGATGTGCGGTCTTTTGCCGAAAACATTTGAACACTTTCATTAAACACGGAACTTATTTCGGACATCGTTGGATTTTCCTGAAAAATCCATTCAGGTTTTAGAGCTGCAAAAGCCGAATTTACACGGCGTAAATTTCGTTCTGACCAATGAGCTCTGCCTTCCAGTGAACTGTTTCCTGTTACAACAACCTTAGTACCACTCACCTCAGAGGATTGCACCAATAATAATTCTTGCATTTTTTTAAGTTGCAATTCGTTAACTTTTTGTATTTCCAACGGTGTTCGTAAGTCTTTTAACGCTGTGACAAAACAGCCGATAGCATCTGGTCTGCAATAAAAAGAAGTATCCTCCAATTCTTTGGTTCCAAACCAATCAACACCATGTTCACCCTTGCACAAAGGTATAAGATATGACGGATTAATAAGATCGTCACAAATAAAGTATGGCTGCATTCCAAACAATGATGAGTATAATTTCCTGAACTCAAAACTGCCAGAAACCCCAAAAGACAACTCCTTTAAATTAAGCTTTTCCCACAATAACCGGCAAGTTTTTTCATCATTGATTGTAATCATTCTAATTGCTTCTTAAGAGCAAAAATTAAACATCAGCATACCTTTTTATTTCCCAATCTGTGACGGCGCCACTAAACTGCTTGCATTCGTGTTTAAGATGAGATCCGAAGTGCGAGACAAATTCCGTGCCGAACTCACTCTTTGAATATGAACTGTTTATGAAACTTTCAGTTGCTGATTCTAAAGTTAATGGATACTGTTGAGATGTTTCAATGTTCGCATCACCAACAACTTTTTGATTTGGTTCGCGTCGATCTGAGATACCTTTTCTAACCGAGGCCAATACTCCTGCGATTGCAAGATATGGATTTATATCTGCACCAGGAATCCTGAATTCCAGATGTGTAGATTCTTCGTCGCCAGTCATCACTCGACAAGTCACAGTACGATTATCAAAACCCCAACTTGGACCATGTCCGCAAAACTCACCAGCAGCCAATCTTCGATAAGAATTGATGTTACCTGCATATAACGGCATACATTCTGGAGTATAATGAAGAATTCCTTCGATAGCATGAAGACAAACCTTGGATACATTATGGGGCATGGAACGGTCGAAGAAAACAGAACGTCCTGATCTATCATGTAGCGATATGTGAATATGGCCAGAAGATCCAACCTGCGAACTTTTCGGTTTAGCCATAAAATTGGCTCTGTACCCATATTTTACAGCCAACTCCTTAACAGCAAGCTTGAACAGAATGTGCGAATCAGCAACATTAATTGGATTACCGTGACTCAAATTTACTTCCCACTGACCTAATCCCCACTCTGATTGCCATGATTCAACCAAAATATTACTGCTGACTAAATTACTGCGAAGTTCGTCAAAAAAAGTCTCCATCCTATTTGTAGTACCATCAATAGCGTAATCATGACGTTTATCTACCGTTTGTTGATTCGTTTTAGAATTCGGAGTCAGATAAAATTCTAACTCAGTTGCAACCGTTGCCGTCAAACCAATATCCTCAAGACGCTTAATTTGTTCACGTAAAATTGAACGGGGAGCCACAGGAACAATCTCTCCCGTTTTGTCATATATGTCACCAATGGCTATCGCTGCTTGGTTGTGCCAACTTACCGGACGGATCGAAGAATTTTTTGATATTATTTGCATATCTTGCCATCCAGTATGAAAACCAGCAATAGAAAGTCCATCAATAGGCAGTTGTTCCGTATCCCAAGCAAGAACACTTGAACAAACTCCAACTTTAAGTTCTGTCTCTTTTGATGCTTCTTTGAATGGCATTCTACGTCCAATAAGTCGTCCTACCACATCTGGCGCCGCAACAATGAGTGTACTGAATTCTTTTTGTGAATCAGTCTTTTTATCAGAGTTTTCCAAATTTTTAATATCTATTATTTTATTAATTTTATTCATATAGTTTTATTTAGGTAAATATTGAGCAAGGAGACTAGCTACCGAAGGTGGTCGTTCTCGATCCTTGATTGCCGCCTCAACGTTATCATCAGCAACTTTAGGCCATTCCCCGTGGTAATGTTCATATACTGATTTAGTGCCACTAGTAGCTGGCTTTATATAAGCTAAATGCAGTGAGAGTGGGTTTGGTTTTGAGACAACTCTCTGAAGCCAATCTTGATAGTCAACTACATGTGACTTATATCCATATTGTCTTAGAACATCAAGAACCCCATGCCAAGGGAGCTTCTGGGGATTAGTAAATTGAAATACCTTATTCGCACAACGCTTCTGTAGAGCAATAGACACAATACCCGAAGCTAGTAAATCAGCTGGATAAATATCCAAATAAAAACCCTCAGACGGCAAGCAACGAAACTCAATACAAGCCTGAATTTTATTCAGCAGAAAATCATTTTTTGATAATAGATTTTTTGAACCAACTCCCTCACAAATAAACGGTGGTCTGAAAATATAGGCCTGAACCCCTTTAGCAATAGCGAAATATATAAGTTGTTCGGCAACCCACTTTGAACGCAAGTATCCAAGTAATTGGTCACCAACTAACGGAATATCCGATTCATTAAATTGTGAAGTCGAACGCCAATCAGTGGAGAAATGTACTCCTATCGAAGATACGTATATTAATTTCGCGCCACTATCACAACATAGCTCAATTGCGTGTTTTGTTCCGTTTACATTTGACGACTCCAAAGCGGAATAGCTAAACACCCAATTAACATTAGATGCTACGTGGTATACAAATCCAATATTTTTCTTGACTATAGTGTACATCTCTTCTGAAAGTCCAAAATGAGGATCACCTAAACTCCCCACTAAACACACAAGCCTCTTCTTATAAAACGTTTTCCAGAGTCCATGTTTCTTTAGATTTACCTCAATACGTTCAAACGCTTTAGAAGTATCGGTGGCGCGCACTAGACAATATATTTTTATATCATTATTCCTCTCAAGAAGTTCGCGTACTATATACGCACCCAATAATCCTGTCGTACCAGTGACAAATGCATCACCATTTTTTTTTGTGGATTTTTTCACTGCGGGCAAATCAAACTTTGGAATGTCTTTTGGCTCTATCGGTGGATCATCTTCTATATGATTATTTTTTTGGTACAACTCGATGGCTTTTGCCAAATTTTTTGGAGTACTATTCCTCATTGCTAAAAATATAGGTAGCTTGGATCCAATTTTACTTTCAATTTCTACTATACACTGCATCATACTTAGCGAACTCCCGCCAAGAAAAAAGAAATCATCGTCTGGAGAAATATTTTTAACACCAAGACATGATTGGAATATATTACAAATTATTTTGCAAAGGTCTCCATCAGAATTTGACTGGGCAGAATGGAGATACGTTGAAATAAGGTAATTCATATCAACCTTTCCGCTACCTCTAATTGGCAAATTTGGAACGAATACAATTATTGGACTTGTTTGTGTTGGCAAATTATTACGAGATAGCGCAATCAGAGTGTTTCGTAGCTCTACATGCGATACGCCTGATTTGGCTAACACGAAGGCAACGAGTTTCGCGTCGGCCGACGAAGCTTTATCAACAGTTGCAAAAGCTCGTAAGACATTCTTATTTTGTTCTAGAATATTTTCAACATTTTCCAGCTCTATTCGCACTCCATTCACTTTTACCTGCCGATCCAAACGTCCTTCATAGCGAAGAATATGTTTTGAATCTTGAGTCGCACTGTCACCTGTACGAAATGTGGCAGGATTTTTTGTAAACTTATTTGCAGTAAGCTCAGGACGATTCAAATAGCCAAGTCCAACACTTTTTCCGCCAATAACTATTTCTCCTCTCCCTTTAGATGTGATGCGCTGACCACGCTTATCTTCCAACCAGACATCAACTCCTGGAATAGATTTACCAATTGGTGGTAAATGTTCACTGTCCGTCACATGATAAACAGTCGCACAAACAGCCGCTTCACTTGGACCATAAGCGTTAAATAATCGTCGACCCTTTAACCACTTTTTTGCTAATTCCTTAGTACATCGTTCTGCGGCGGTAATAAGCGTATGAACATTGCCAAAATCTGTTTCCTTGCAATGGTAAAGAACTGATGGAGTCAATGTTGCGACCGTAACTAACTGTTGTTTCATAAATTTTTCAAGACCGTTGCCTGGCAAACGTTCATCTGCTCCTGGAATTGCAAGAGATGCCCCTGATGAAAAAGCCATACACATATCCCAAACCCAAGCATCAAATGATGGGGAAGAAAATTGTAGTACTGTATCCGAAGATTTTAACAAAAAAATTTTTTGTACCACACTAAACAAATTTGTCAGACCTTGTATTGAATTAATTGATCCTTTTGGTTTTCCGCTTGTCCCAGATGTATAAATAATGTAAGAAGCATCTTTGCCGAGCCGCTTGGATGATAGTTTAGAATAGTTACCTGCGTAGAGGCCTGAAACAGGTTCATATATACATTTGACAAGATTATCCTTGTTTGCGCTTAATATTAATGATGGTTGGGCATCTTTCAAAACAGTAGCAATCCATTCTGGCGACCAATTTGCATCAATCAATAATGCAACACAGCCAGAATCAATTACTGCCAAAAAACAGGCGCATGTTTCCCAAGACGATTTATTAATTATTGCAACAATAGAACCTTGTTTAACGTGCTTTTGCAAAAAACAAGAAATTTTAGTCACCCGTTCAAGCAATTCATTGTAAAACAAGCCTAGTTGGTTCGTTTTTATAGCCATACCGGTGTGATCACTCATCACCGACAGAATTTTCTTTATACGACTATTTTGTTTTTTTTGTGCCATAATTTGGTATTGTACTAATTTGTTCCTTAAAAATTTAAATACTGTAAAATCATCGCTGCGGACTCTTTTGGCGAACGAAAAGTGGTATCAACAACAAGATCATAATGTTCAATATTATTTTCAACATGTTTTAGGCCACTAGCTAGACCAACAAGACGATTACCACGAATTTTCTCTCGCTTTTTTAATTCTTTAATATCACAAGTAACCAACACGTAAACTATTTTTGCACCAGTTTTACGCAAATCCTCTAACTCTTGTGCCCAAGACTTTTTAAGAACAACGTGATCAATTATAATATTCAACCCGGAACGCAACAAATTCTCAGCAAAATTGTGCATTTGTCTAATTACCATATTACCCAGATTACCAACTTTTATATTAAGGACTCCTCCTTCTAAATAGAACTGGAAGCCAGAAGAAGCTTTGTTTGTTTCCCCAACGAGATGTGGCGGCAACATGTTAACAAAATCATCAATACTAAGAGAAAGTACATTTATTGCATTGATTTTTTCTCGCAAGATATCGGAAATACAACTTTTACCTGCACTTGAAGTACCATTTAAAATTAAAACGAACAGTTTGTTTTTATTAAGTTTTGACGGTAAAACCTTCTTAATATTCATGGTTATTTTATTAAGTCATCAAGCGAAACGTCGAGAGCGTCCGCTATTTTTTTGACTGTATCAATAGTTGGGTTAGGAGTAGATCCTGCCTCAATTTTTGAAATTGTATAAAAAGCCAAGTCGGCTTTTTTAGATAAAGCATCCTGTGACATTCCATTCTTCAAACGGAGCCTTCTGATGGTTTCGCCAATTTTAGATTTTTCTTTTTTGTCATTCATAAATAAAACTTTACATCTATAAGTTTACCAGAGTATTAGTGTTTTGTAAACAAAAACAGAACTAAGCAAGTTCCGTTTTTTAACCCGTATTATGGGGTATTCGGGTCTATCCGATACTAAATTGTCATGGCGGAAAGAGTGGGATTCTACTCGAGGGGCAGCTGAAAACTTGCCACCGGCAACTTTTCAGACATTTCTGCTTCGCAGAGTTCCTGCCCGTTCGAATCCTAATTCAACCTTATTGTCAAAATAAAAAATCACCAGCAATTAAGCTGATGATCTTTTGGCGGAGAGAGTGGGATTCGAACCCACGGGACCAGTGAAGGCCCAACAGTTTTCAAGACTGTCGCATTCGACCACTCTGCCATCTCTCCCTGGCGGAGAGAGAGGGATTCGAACCCTCGCGCCGGTATGAACCGACCTAACGGTTTAGCAAACCGTCCCCTTCAGCCTCTTGGGTACCTCTCCGCAATAGCTATATGCTAGCTAATAGTCTAAATTTTTAAAAAAAGCTTTTGCAAGTATAATAGATTTCATATCTATTGTCAATTAGACAGATTAATACTATAATTTAAACATATATGACAAATACTGAAGAAAAATCCGGAGAGGATAATAATATTGGTTCAGTTAAATTAAGCTGGGATATGCCTGAATTTCAGGATTATACTAGGAATAAAGTGTGGTATATAGCTGCTGGAATAATTGCTTTATTATTAATAATCTATTCTATTTTTTCAGCCAATCTATTATTTGGTGTAATTATTATAATTGCTGCCACTACTCTTGTTAAAATAGACAAAACGAAACCTGAAAATATTGAGTTTGCAATTACGTCCAAGGGTATAGTTGTTGGAGATAAATTTTATGAATACTCTGAGCTCCATAATTTCTATATCATATTTGAACCACCAGAGATTAAAAACCTATTTATCGAATTTAATAATGTCTTAAAGCCAAGAATTAATGTTCCTTTATTCGAACAAGATCCAGCAGGTATTCGTAAATTATTAAAAAAATACATGGAAGAAGACTTAGATAAAGAAGGCGAACCCATTTCAGAAGCAATTGGTAAAATATTAAAACTTTAAAACATAGTTGACAATTATGTAATTATATAATAAACTTCCGTATGTTTGTGGAAGTTTTATTTAATAAGTAAATTTTTTAGGCTTGTCCTAAAACACGGAACAGCGAACATCGATCATAATGTATATGAATTGCGAATTACTTGGTCCGTAGGAAAAGTAATGAGCAAAGAGGAGTGACGATGTGAGTCAAGTGGAGTGGTTTAGGCTTGTCCTAAAACACGGAACAGCGAACATCGATCACGACGAGTCCTCGTAGTACAATGGATAGTACACAAGATTGCGGTTCTTGTAATCCAGGTTCGAATCCTGGCGAGGGCACCAAAACAGAATAACCCAACGATTGATACTTTGAAAAAAGTAGCTAAAGCACTAAATATATCTGTCGAGGAGTTAATATAAAATATATGCCAGAAAATTTTGAACAACCAAAACTGCCTCCACAAGAACCAATGCCAGAGGCTGAAAATAATCCGGAGTTGATTGAACTCAAACCAGAAGAGAAGGTTTTTTTAGATACAATCGTCAATTCTATTCATCGAAGCAACACTGCAAGTGAGGCAGGAGGCAGCTATCTTAACAAAAGTATTGTTCACTCAATTGCAGAAATAAATTTGAAGACTGCGTTGCGGATTGTTCGGCAAGAAGAAAGACCCAGAGTTGAGGTATTGGCACAACTTGCGACACTGGCGAAAGATAGGCCTGATTCCGGTGTTGATTTTGAAAGTCTGGTTGCAAGCGTAGAAACATTTGCAAACAAAACTCACGAAAACGATTATACCCACAAACAGGATTTTGATTACTATCCGACAAGTATTGCAAAAGCGGCTATCGCCCTAAGAGAATCTTCTCCAGATGTCGCTGAAAAAATACTCCGTTTAGCTATTGATAATGCCACAGCAGACCAAAGTCACGATGGTTGGAGTAGAGGCAATGGCTTTATTGCTAAATGCCACATTGTGGAAGATTACGCCACAGTCAATCCGCAAAAAGCGGAAGAGTTGTTGAAAGAATTTAAGGTAACAGAAGACCCAGTTGATACAAAACCGATTGGTGCAACAATACAAAAATATCTTGAGCTTGGTGATGTTGAATCGGCATATCGTGTAGCTATTGAGCGTGGTAATGCTGATCATATTGCTATAGCTGGAGCCGAGATAGCAAAAAATAATCCCCAAAGATTGATTGAAGCGATTACAGACAAATGGGCTACTAAAAAAGAAAAATATTACGAACCAAAACGAGAAAACGCGGTTGCGGCTTATGCGCAGATCATAGACCGATTGATGCGTTCCGGTGGCAGTCAAGAAACGGCGCAACTATTGATTGAGGAAGCAAAAAAAGTTTTGGCTTCGATGGCTCCTATCGGTTCCAGACCAGAAAATCCAATCTTTGATAGCGGATTACAAAGCACTGCCAGACTAATTCCTGCGATAGCACATATTAATCCCGACGAAGCGATAAATTTACTTGAGACAATCTACAATGATAAAAATGATCAATACAGTTTTTCAAGAAAACATGGATTAAATCAAATTGCTTCAGTAGTCGCGGTACATAACCCAAACCGTGCGTGGGAAATTTATCAAGCCACGGATAAAGGCTCTTATGGGAAAACAAGATCATTGGTTGAAGTTGTCATTGAACATGCACATCAAAATGGTACAGAGGACGCGCAATTTCTGTTGGATGAAATTGATAATTTCCATATTGGAATGAGATACGACGCGATAACCACTCAAGATTTAGCAAGATTATCTGAATTTTTTCCCGAAAAATCATTAGAGTTGCTTCGCAAAATTGGTGGTATTTCAAATTTTGGCAATGATGAGGAAAAAATATTCACTACATTACCAAAAGACATATTTACAATTTTTGAGAGGAATAATTTAGCACTTGACCAGCAAAAGGAATGGATAACATGGCTTGGAGGAAAATGTGATTTTAATAAGAATCGTTCTGTTTTGGACGCGGCATTGCTTGATCGAATCAACCAAAAGAATAGTAATTTATTGAATGAAGAAGGCATTATGTCTTACTTCCAATCTCTTAATCCCAAGAATGAAAATGACGTTACTGCTCTAAAAAATTTAGTATCAACAGGATTAATACCTGAACATAAAATTGAAGACTTGCTCAAAAAAGGTGATGCTCAATCACTAACTTTATCATCTTTACTCTTAAGCGCTGAGGTTTATAAGAAAACGGACTTTGATTTAGCTAATTTTGACCGTCTCATGTCGTTGGTGCAATCAGAAAATCAATCAGTACGCCAAATCGCACTACACGGCATTAAATTACTTCAACCAAAGATTGCAGACCTTTTTTACAGCAGTAACCAACAATATCAAGATACTCTCAAAAAGCTATATGGAATATCTCCAGAGGCACAACAATGGTTTTCTGATCTCGATGAACATATCGCAGAAAATTTTGACACACAAAACCTAATCCGTTTAGTTACAAAACTTGGCCAAGAAGAAGCGTTGCAAATGTTTCCTCAGGCAATGGCAAAAGCACGCGAAGAGATACTCGCACACTTGCCGTCAAATGAAGACTTGGCCGAATACTTTCTTGAGAATCTTAATCTATATCATACCCAGCCATGGGCCACTAAAGGAATGGAGGGTGCGATTAAACATTTTCCTGTAGCTCAAAAATTCATTAAAGCAGTTGATTCCGGTACTTCACCATGGAAAGACACTCCTTGGGTCGCCAGTGTTTATGCAAAAGCAAAACTGACCAAACCACACGACGAAGAAGATTGGGATGAAGAACGAGGTGCGGAATCGCAAGGGTTTTCAGAAACTGATCCTTATGAAAACCACCATTGGAAATTTACCAGCGAGCAAATAAAATTAGCAAGTATACTCTCGGATGTTCTCGCTGGCAGAGCAGACGAGGAAAATATCAAACAACTCGGTTTCTCCCCGGAATCTCTAAAGGCATTAAAGTCAGTTGAGCAACAACTAATCACAGTTTATGAAAACTTTCTTTCCGAAATTGAATCGAGCAGTACCTTTCCTGAAGAAGATAAAAATGCACTTCTTCATCCTGAAAACAATTCAGTGCGGATGACTAACTTACGAGATAATATTCGATCTTTTGTCGCCCGATACTTAACACAAATGGCTGAAGGTGATGTTGGAAAGCTCAATAAGGAACTTGCAGATATAAGCGAGAATCTTGAAGCAATTGTGCAAGAAGGTCTGCGTCGTTTTATTAAAATTTACGAAGTTGATGTTCCTTTGTATGACAAGCTGTATGAGGAATTTGATAATTTTCGAGAAACTGGCCAGTATCCGCTTGAAGTATA
>Ga0210057_1004153_pt1 | contig 19493 bp, 20 predicted proteins | sample CryGeyCG2114_010_2_FD_183968 | JGI IMG/M metagenome (GOLD analysis project Ga0210057, IMG submission 183968) | Groundwater microbial communities from aquifer - Crystal Geyser CG10_big_fil_rev_8/21/14_0.10 (SPAdes) (version 2) | ecosystem: Environmental > Aquatic > Deep subsurface > Groundwater ...
CGGAGCCATGGTCGATCTTCATTCAATACCAGAGGAACCAACCCCAGAATTAAGGCTTCTGCATAACGACAAGATCAAAAACATCTACAGATTTATCCAACAAAGCTAACTGCACTTTTATTTTGGAACTACTGCACTTTTATTTTGGAGATGACATTAATTATGCCAAAACAAATCACTAAAAAGTTAATCGCTCCCTGTGGGATGAATTGCGGAGTTTGTCGTGCTCATTTGCGAGATGAGAAAGAAAAAAATTATTGCCCTGGATGTAATAGTGATGCCGTGTATCAGTCTTGCCAAAAGTGTATCATCAGAAATTGCACTGAACGCGCGGGTGATTTCTGTGATTGTGAACATCTACCGTGCAGAAGATTGAAACAACTCGATGCTCGCTATCATAACAAGTATGACATGAGTATGATTGACAATCTCAAGGAGATTGAAGATGAGGGGATAGAGCTATTTATTGCAAATCAAAATGAAAAATATATCTCCGACAAAGGCATTTTTTGTGTCCACAATCGGAAATACTATTGATAAATCAAGAATGAAACTCTGTAATAATTTTGTTCTCAAGTTCAAAAAATAATTTTATCAACTCTTCAATTTTATTATGCAAATCCTTGTTTGGCAGTTCCCAAGCAGTATCTAAAACGTTCTCGTCCTGTAATTTTTCACGAGCTTCAGCGTGTTGTTCGTTTTGTATGATTCTTCTGCGTCCAAAATACCATTCCTGATCTTTTCTGTCTCAGGACTGTCAGGCTCAAGTTTGAGCTCACCAAAAAGCATCTCAATTTGATTTTTTATTTGTGTCTCGCTTTTTTTATCACCCTCGACTACACTTTCGTGTTCAAGTCCTATAACCATACTCACCCCCTGACAAAATTAATTTTGCTTAACTTTTCTTATATTAACATTAATTCAACTAATTTTGTCAAAAATTTGTCAAATTTTATGAAGACCGAAGATTGTATTTGGGGTCGTTTTGTGATTATATTAAAGAAGATTGAAGCTCAAATTTTATAGACGAGACTGATCAAAATGACACCAAAATACTCAATAATTATCCCGGCCTACAACGAAGCGGAGTCGCTACCGGAGCTGTGGCGACAAATTGACACAGTGATGAAGAAAATCAGCTCGGATTTCGAGGTGGTCTTTATCGACGATGGTAGTCGCGATGGCACTGCTGAAGTCGCCAAGAAGTTGTCTGAGAAAAATAAAGAGATCAAACTTATTCATTTCTTGAAAAATAGCGGTAAGGCCGCGGCTCTGCAAGCTGGTTTTCGAGCTGCGACTGGCGACTTCATTGTGACGATGGATGCCGATCTTCAGGACGATCCGGCGGAAATTCCAAACCTGAAGAAAAAAATTGATGAAGGTTATGATCTGGTCAGTGGTTATAAGAAAAACCGTCACGACCCGATTCACAAAACTATCCCGTCACATTTTTTTAACTTTATGGTTCGACGAGTTTCCGGCTTGAGACTGCATGACATCAATTGCGGTCTGAAAATGTATCGCCACGACGTGGTCAAAAGCCTGAACGTTTACGGCGAACTTTATCGTTTCATTCCGATCTTGGCCGCAAGCAACGGTTATCGAGTCGGTGAGATAGCGGTCAATCACCGCCCGCGCAAATTTGGTGTCAGCAAATACGGTTTTAGCCGCTTTCTGCGTGGCTTTCTCGACCTCTTTACGGTTATTTTCTTGACCAAATTTATCAAACGCCCACTCCATTTATTTGGCTCTATAGGTCTCCTGTTCCTGGCTATTGGCATCGTCATCAGCGGTTGGATGGCGTATATTCATACTTTTCTGCTTCAGAGTGTTGGAGACCGTCCTCTCTTTCTATTTGGTATCTTGTTTATAATTGCTGGTGTCCAGCTGATTGCGACCGGTCTGATCGGCGAACTCATCACTCATTATTATCATCTCCTCATCGGCAATGGCAGTAAAAAAGAATAGTACAAGACGTTAAAAAACTTTATTTGCTAACTAAATTTTGACAGCGCTCTCAAAACCGCATGCGCTTGCAAACTGTCAAAATTTAATTAGATCATATTTTCTCGGCCGATGTGATCTGTTTAAATTTTAGTCAAATAATAAATGAAAAAAATACTGGACAAAAAGATGCTCTGGAAAATCATCCGACGATTTCTAGAAGTAGCGATTATTGTGCTCGCTGCTTTTTATATCGGTCGCGAAATTGTCGGAAACAAGAGTGTTGTCGTCGATCATCTGGCTGACTTGGATTGGGGATTGCTCGCGGTGGCCTGGCTGGCCTATCTTGGTTATTTCCTGACACGATCTCTGGCTTGGCGCCAGATCATGGCTGACTTGGGTTTCAGATTATCTCTGGCGCAATCGATTAGAGTCTGGTTTCTGTCGGAATTTAGCCGCTATGTTCCCGGTAATGTCTGGTCCTTTTTCGGCCGAGTTTATCTTGCAGAAAAAGCTGGTGCTGCCAAGAAGGTCACTGCTGCCAGCCTAGCGATTGAGATGATTTTTCTCGTTGGTAGCACAGCAGTGTTCGCCGCTATCTATCTGCTGATGATACCTTACCAGGTCGCTAGTGCCTATCGCTGGCTTTTTCTACTAGCTATTCCCGCTGTCATACTTTTGCTTACGCCAAGTATTCTCAAAAATGTCATCAATAAACTGCTCAAGCTGATGAAAAAAGAGCCGATTGAGTTCAAATTCTCGAGCGGCAAACTTATAATAGTACTATTGTTGTTTACTTTGGCTTGGGCTTTTTATGGTTTTGGCTCATATCTGACCATGGCGGCTGTCGTTGGTGTCAGTCAGGTTTCAGCGGTCTGGCTGATTTCGACTTTCATTGTTGCCTGGCTTGTCGGCTACATCAGCATCATCACGCCGATGGGCCTGGGCGTCCGCGAGGGCGCGGTCGTTGCCGCTCTATCACCATTGATCTCTGATGGCCTAGCTGGCCTGGTCGCCATTTTTACCCGACTTTGGCTGATGGTCAGCGAACTGAGTGTTTTAGTACTGATATTTTTATTTGACTTTGCAAAAACTTTCCGCCGCAAACGCAAAGGTTAGTTCAATTTGCAAATAAAAACGCCCGGTGTTATTTGTTTTAGTCCGGGACATGTTTTCATAAATGAGAATCTCTTTGAAACGTCGAAAGCCGTCGCGCCGATGATGCCCCAGCCCGCGGCCCCTGGCTTCCATTGATCTAGAGTTTTGTAGCTATTTTCACCTAGATGGTAGTCGATGGCATGATTACTATTCCAAGTATATTCGATGAAAACATTTTGCAATTTATTTTGTTGGACATATTCAGTAATACGTTTCAAATCTTGTCCCCAGTCGAGATTTGAATCGGCAGCAATTTTATACCCGTTGTATGATCCACCGGCGAATTCGTTAAAATAGCCGAGATAATATGGATAGCTAAAAGCGAAAAGAGCGCCGAGCCAGATCAGAAGGATAGTAGTGATCCAAAGTAACTTTTTCGACATTTTGGTCGTGGCGTAGCCAGACACCAGATAGAGAAGCGGGAAAAACGGTAAGATGTGCCGGACGCCAAGGTTGGCCTTACTGGTCATACTGGCGAGGAGAAAAATCGTTGCGCCGATGATGAAGCTCAAGGTCAGCCAGTTTCTCGGTTTTTTGCAGGCAATGTAAAGTCCCATTGCCATCAAGATTAAGGTTGGTATCGGCGTTTTGACCAAAATGATCAAGGGAAAATAATACCACCAGCCTGTCGTAGAGACCTGACCGAGAAGAAAAGATTTGTGACCAGAACCGACGTGATTGAAAACCATAAACAAGCCCTTGATATAGTCACCGGGGACCAGAGTAACAATAGGGCGGATGAGGTTAAATATTTTGTCCTTATTATTCTTCGGTGTCAAGTTGGGCATACCATCTGTGCTACCGCGATGTGAGCCGGTATAGGAGTTTTCAGTGGTAAACGATCTTGATATTGGAACAACCCGATCATGAAAACCATAGCCGAGCCAGAGCATAAATATTGAGATGGCTACGACAGCCAGGAGCTTCAACCAGATTTTTTTGCAGTACTCTGCCTTCTTTTTGTTTCTAACCCAGGTTAGCATAGCTAGGATTAGCAGTGCTGGTAGAGCGATAATAGTTGTATATTTCAAAAGTAATGCCAAGCCAATAGCCAGGCCAAACCAAACAGTGGTTTTCTTCTCTGGATTGACAAAAAATTTCCAGCCGGCGTAAATCGCCAAGAGATAACCAAGCGCTGCTGGTAAATCAGTGTTGATGAGATGCCCATGTGCAGTTACGGCCGGATCAAGGACAAAGAGAAGTGTCGCAACCAGTGCGGCAACACCACCCCATTCTCGCCAGGCGATCAGAAGTATTGATAGGCCAAGCAGAAAAGTCAGGATGACAGCTGGAAATCGCCCCCAAAAGAGGAGCTGGTCGGCATCATTACCAGCTTCGTAGAGAATCATCTCGCCATATCGGCGATTCTCTGACCAAGAGTCATAAAAGAAATTTGACGATCTATCCCAAAGTTCATTCATCTCTGGCGTAATCTTCGGGTGAAGTGGCAGGATGGCCAGCCCAGCCAAAACTTTTGTCAAGGGTGGGTGTTCTGGATTGAAACGCCATTCGCCAGTCGTGACATAAGTGTAGCCAGCGGCGAGGTGACCACCCTCATCGGTCGTCCGGGCGTCAATTTTGGCGAGATGGAGTTGAAACACAAACTGTAAAATAAGTGCAACAAAAGCCAGAACAACAAGAATTTTTTTATTCATGCTCGATAATCATTTTATTAAATTTAATCCAATCTTAACATCGAATTTTAGTAACGTCAAAGAAGCTATGGCTGGACTCAAGTGATATAATATAGATAACTAACTATTTATATAATCGAGTACATATATGATATCAAGTTTTTTTATCGCTCTTCGTGAAGGTCTTGAAGTCGCACTTATTTTGAGTGTTATTTTGATAAATCTTGCCAGGCTGAAGAGACGGGATCTGGAGCGATCTCTCTATCTTGGTATATCACTCGGCATAATTTTTGTGACAATTGCTGGTTTTCTTGGTTTAAGTGAAGCTTCGATTCTAGCAGATCAAAGCGATATATTTGAGGCAGTCATGATGCTGCTAGCATCAGGTTTGATCATTTATTTTATAGCTTGGATTAGCACCGGGACGATCAATGTTGGTGGTCAAGCTGGAAATAATTTAGGAAATGACTTAAGTAAATTTAGCTTGGTAACGCTTGGCTTTGTGACGATTTTTCGGGATGGTCTTGAGTTAATTGTTTTCAATTTGGCTAGTAGCACCGTCCAAATCGATAGCTTCGTGAGAGGAACAACGGCGGGAATCTTCGTCGCAGTTGTCATAGCCTATATTCTTTTAAAAACCAGTCTCAAGCTCAATATCAGCATTCTCTTCAAAATTCTCGGATTGATTTTAATATATTTTGGAGCCGAGATGTTTGCTGAGGGCTTCTTGCATCTTTTGACACTAAAGGGAGAAATCTATGAAACTGTTTTGATGGTTGTCTATATTTTACCAGCACTTTATATATTTCTCAGGAAAAATATTACTAAACAAATTTACAAAAAATAATTTTATCCCCCTTCGCCAGAAAACCCAGTGGCAAGACAGCGGGATGAATGGCGAGGTGGATGCCACGTAGCCCAACTTGTCGTCCGTAGCCCTGTCTGCCGACAGGCAGGCTTATGCGAAGGATGAAGGGCGAAGTGGATCTGGCTACGGAGGGATTGAAGCAAATTAAATAATGCTGATACCCCGACGGCTTGGCCGCGGGGAGCTTCATTACAAAAAGGAGAAACCATGATAGAAAAAAATTATACTTTGCCCGACCTACCATACGCTTATGATGCTTTGGAGCCGGTCATTTCAAAAGAAATTATGACATTGCACCACGACAAACATCACAAGGGTTATGTCGATAAGGCCAACGAGCTTTTGCAAAAATTAGCAGACGCGCGAAAAAGTGGAGGCAAGGTTGATATCGGTTCGACTGCCAAAAAGTTATCGTTCAATATTGATGGTCATCGTCTGCATACTCTGTTTTGGACAAACTTGACGCCAGTGTCGGAGAAAAAGGAGCCGTCTCATGAGCTTTTGAGTGCCATCGAGGCTGAATTTGGCGATCTTGAGCAGTTCAAGCCTGAGTTCACTGAAGCAGCGACAACGATTGAAGGCTCTGGTTGGGCGACTCTTGCTGTCGATCCAGAGACGGGCAGGCTAATTATTTCTCAGGTCGGCAATCACAACCTGGCGCATACGCTCGGTCCGATTTTACTGGTTTCTGATATGTGGGAGCATGCCTTTTATCTTGATTACAAGAGTGACAAGAAAACTTATGCAAGTAAATTTTGGGACATCGTCAATTGGCAGGAAGTTTCTGTGCGCTTTGACGCAGCTAGAAAACTGAAGTAGAAAATTTAGTCTAATATATGAGGACAAGCCTCCGATTACAGCATGCCCGTGTTGGGCAAAATCGAAGGCTTGTGCGGTGTCACCCCAGGACATCTCTCCCTAGGGTCGGTTGGGGACTCGGGCGGTTGCCAGCCCAAGTTTGGGGTCTCTGTCTTCCTCTGCCACCTGGTTGATGACGATCTGACCTTTTTGACAGGAACAACCTGCTGTTACTCGTTGCATTTCAGTCACCGGATCGATGCATCTTCCACTTATCTCTTTGTAGAGGCATTCGCCGCGAGTCAGCAGAACGACCACGATCGTGTAGACAAGTTCTCTGGCGGCTACGATTCGATCATGGCCACTATTTCCTTTCCTTTCTGCCCCGATCAATTTGAGCTGGTCATTCAAGCCCAAGTTGTACGAATCAGCAAGGGGAGCTCTGGCTATCAGCTTCCATCGATAGCGGGGTGGCTCCGTCGGATACGGGAATTCGGCGAATGGCAGATCGACATACCAGCCGTCTTCCGAGAAGCACAGTAGGTCTTGTAGGGCTTGTCCCTGATCTTCCAGCTTCTGACTGAGTCGCAGGAAGTTGCCCTGTACCAACAGCCGAAGATCCCTGATCGGAACTGCGAGATCTGGGATTAGAACATGAGTTGACGCTAGTGCCCCGAGCGTTTCTGCTGAGAACGGTATTCTCGCAAATTGCCTGGCAGTGTCATGTGCTAGATCATCTCTGAAACACCAGGCAGCTTCCTCCAGCGTGATGTAGTTCTCACCCAATATCGCTTTGGCGACATCAGAGCTGGTTGACGTCGAAGACGCGATCGCCATCGAGATCCTCCTTCTCGAGCATGGTGATGTTGTGAGACAGACTTACCCTTTCAGGCAAGCAGATTGCAGACCAAAAGAAGGCTTGCAATCTGCTTGTCTTAAAATATCGAGAAGTCCAGTTATAATTTACTTCACATCAGCACAATCACCCGAGGCTATAAGGTAACAAACTATTCTGATAAAAGACTGATTGACCTGGCGTAGTCAATTATTGTTTTTTTCTGCTAGAATAAAATGGAGAAAAGTAAATTTGAAAGGAAAAAACATGAGACCAGGAAAAAGTGAAAGTTGTTCTGGCGAGAGTGAGGCCAGTGCTGAACGATGCAAGCAAGAAGTAGAGGAACTGTGTGCAAAGTATGGCATCGAGGCCGTCAGAGAAGCATTGGACCAAATTAATGTTGAGCAACCAGATAAAATTGAAGAAACTAAAACAGCAAAGTCACAACCGGCGGTTGAAACCGAGTCAGATCCGCTAGACCACTTGCGAGAAATCCTATCTCGCAAAGATATACCGATTTATGTAAACACTAGACTTGACGGTGGGCAGAAATTATTCGGTCTCACATCAGGAGACGGATATGAAACCTTTTATTTCCAGATGGATGACGAGGAGTCTTTTAAAGAAGTGATAGAAAAAACCAACATAATATATACTTCAAAAATAAAGATGCTACCGCAACCCAGTCAAAGAGACCCTCTTGGTACAAATGGTATTGCATTTGTCAGGATGGAAGATTATTTGGATGATGACAAAATAATTGAATTTATTACATATTATGTAAACAAAACCGACAGATATGGACGACGCTGTGGTTCGTCATTTGCACTAATTTTGAAACCAGACGAGGTGGATGAAATTGAAAAAGCATTATCAGAGACTGATCCCAACAAGGTAGTTGATATTATATTGGAAAGAATCGCCATAGCAAGTGATGGTGGTGAAACATTACAATCGATTGCGCCACATGGCGACTTAACAGGAGCAGCATTTGGAGCGACTTTTCGCCACAATCCTGATCAAAGCTTAGCGGTGTCGGGACGTCAGAAATCTGAGATTAAAAAATTTTAAAAGAATAATTTTCAGGAGATAGAAAATCATGGAGAAAAAATTAAATGTTGCGATTTTGTTTGGTGGGAGATCGGCTGAACATGAAGTTTCGTTGCAATCGGCCAAAAATGTTTGTGATGCGATCGACAAAGAGAAATACAATCCAATTTTGATTGGAATTGACAAAAATGGACGCTGGCTTCTAAATGATGGAGCTAAATTTCTATTGAACGCTGATGATCCTAAGTTGATCAAGCTAAATTCTGCCGGCGAGTCTGTCGCTATGATTCCCTCAAGTGGTGGCGAAATCATCGAATTAAATAATGACGATTCTGTTGGCCCGAAAATAGATGTTGTTTTTCCAATCCTCCATGGCACTTATGGTGAAGATGGTACTATCCAAGGTCTTTTGAAATTAGCGGATGTGCCATTTGTTGGTGCCGGAGTTCTCGGTTCGGCTGTCGGTATGGACAAGGATGTGATGAAGCGACTGCTTCGTGATGCAGGGATTAAGATTGGCAAATTTGTGGCAGTAAGATCGAGCGATATCATTCCCAAATATTTAGAAATTGAGTCAAATCTAGGCGCACCATTCTTCGTCAAGCCGGCCAATATGGGCTCGTCCGTTGGCATTTCCAAGGTTCACAATGCAGACGAATATCAGAAAGCAATAGAAGAAGCATTTGATTTTGATACCAAAATTATTATCGAAGAATTTATCTCTGGTCGCGAAATCGAGTGTGCAGTTCTCGGTAATGCCAAGCCGATTGCCTCAACTCCTGGAGAGATCAAGCCAACTTACGAATTTTATTCTTACGAGGCCAAATATATTGACGAAAATGGCGCGGCGGCGGAGATTCCGGCCAAAATTTCTGATGATGCAACGAAGAAAATAAAAGAGATTGCCATTAAAACCTTCCAGGTTTTGGAGTGTGCTGGCTTCGGTCGGGTCGATTCATTTTTGACTGAGAGCGGCGAGATATTTGTCAATGAAATTAACACAATTCCTGGCTTCACTAAAATCTCGATGTATCCCAAACTTTTCGAAGCTAGCGGCATTTCGTATACAGAGCTGATCAGTCGCCTGATCGATTTGGCGATTGAGCGATTTGAGACTGAGCGAAAACTCAAAACAGATTACAAAGACTAAAGTATGAAAAAGTATGATTATGCAAAATCTGATGTTCGGACATGGTTGGAGATTGATACGAAAAAACTCCGGCACAATTATTCAGAATTTCGCAAACTTATTGGCGCCAAATGCCGATTGATGGCGGTGGTTAAATCAAATGCTTATGGCCACGGTCTGATCGACTATTCAAAAACACTTGATAAATTTGGTGTTGATTGGTTTGGCGTCGATTCATTTGTTGAAGCAATCAAATTAAGAAAAGCAGGCATTCAAAAACCAATTCTGGTTTTGGGCTATACCTTGCCGGAAAATTATAAGCAGGCCTCGGAGCAAAATATCAGTTTGACGATTTCAAGTCTGGAACAACTTAAGACTCTGCTGTGCCATTGCGAGGAGAGTGCTTGCGACGAAGCAACCTATCATGATGGATTGCCACGGTCGCTATGGCGACCTCGCAATGACAATGTGTTGAAAGTTCACTTAAAGATTGATACCGGGATGCACCGGCAAGGATTTCAATCACACGAGCTGGACGAAATGGTAAAAATCATAAAAAGTATGAAGTTTATCAAGATTGAAGGAATTTACTCCCACTTTGCCGAAGTAATTTCACCGAAATATCAAAGTTCCAAACAGCAGCTGAATGCTTTCAATGCAACACTCAAAACCCTTGAACCTTACTCCCACACCAGGTGTGGGAGTAAGGGGTTGATAAAACATATGGCGGCGAGTGCTGCGGCCGTGACCTTGCCGGAAAGTAGGTTTGATATGGTGCGGATAGGGATTGGTCTGACCGGTATCTGGCCGTCAGAGCAGGGCAAGAAGAAATTTTTGGGTACGATAAAATTGCTTCCGGTCATGTCCTGGAAGACAATTATCACAGAAATCAAGACGATTGAGTCAAAAGAGGGCGTCGGTTATGGCTTCAGTCATCGAACAAAAAGAAAGACAAAAATTGCGATTTTGCCGATCGGATACTGGCATGGTTTCAAGTGGTCGCTATCAAATAAGGGTTGTGTTTTGGTGAGCGGTCAATCTTGTCCGGTCATCGGCCGAGTTTGTATGGATATGACAATTATCGATGTAACGGATTTGAAAAGCGTCTCAGTCGGTGATATTGTGACGATAATCGGTAGCGATGGTGAGAATGAAATGACTGTCGAAAAGATGGCGGAATTGGCCGGGTCGTATCGGTATGAAATTATCACAACAATCAATCCGTTGATACAAAAAATCTACAGGTAATCGCAGAATACAAAAATATACAGAAATACAGAAATTTAAAGTGGAGTAGAATGAAGAAATTAATAGTAAAGTTTCCAGTTTTGTTACTAGCGATCTGTTCGTTTTTTTTCATAATTCCTCATACCTATGCTCGTGATGCTAGCCAAATCACCGACTGGTATATCAAGGATTTTCAGAGTGATGTTGTCGTAAATGAGGATTCTTCGATTGATGTTACTGAAAAAATTGTTGCTGATTGTGGTAATTTGCCGGACAAACACGGTATTTTCCGCGTCTTGCCACTCTTTTACCAAAAAACTGAAAATGAAAAAGTCAGGATGCCAATTAAGCTAATTTCAATCACTGATTTCGATGGTGCTTCATATAAATACAGCCAAACCCGTGACGGCGATTCAGTCACTTGGAAAATCGGTGATGCTGACAAAACAGTCACCGGTATCAATAATTATAAAATCACTTATCATATCGACAATACTATTCGTTTTGACAGTGCTGATTTTGATGAATTTTACTGGAACCTCAACGGAAATTTCTGGCAGATCAAAACGGATCACTTTCTAGCGACAATCTATTTTCCGATTGAACCACTGAACAAAACCATAGATCTTTACAGCGGCTCTTTCGGGGAAAAGGATCAGGGTTTAGCGACTTACAGTTGGGAAGACAGCAAGACATTGAAAGTTGAATCAATAAAAACTCTTTTAGTTGGTGAGGGTATCACTGTCTCAGCAACTTTTGCCAAAGATTTTTTCAGCCCGTACACGCCGACTTTTCTGGAAAAATACGGTCAGTTTTTCTGGCTTTTACTTCCACTGCTAACTTTTTTCTTTTGTTTTAGATTGTGGCGAAAATATGGGCGAGACCCCAAATTGCACAAAGCTGAGATGGTCCAGTACGAGCCGCCAAAGGGTTTGGGGCCGATCGAGTGTGGAATGATTTTATCCAATCTTGGTACCGACTCGAGCAACATTTCAGCTGGGATTATTGATTTGGCGGTGAAAGGTATATTAAAAATTGAGGAAATTCCAAAAAAAGGAATTTTCAGCCAAAAAGATTTCAAAATTACTTTTTTGAGTCAAGATTTTGAATCAAACAATGACTTGTCGCCGACAGAAAAGAAAATAGCGTCGGAGATTTATAGTTTTTCCAGCAATAATTCGCTCAAACTAAACTCGTTGAAAAACAAGTTTTACACCTCTATCCCGAAGATTACACAGTCTGGCAAGAATTTTCTGTTTGAAAATAAATATTTTGGCAAGCAGGGCTTCACTTATAGAATTGTTCTTTTTGTTCTGGCCGGGATTTCCGTCCCAATTATATTTGGTCTGATCGCGACTGTTACATTTTTTTACGATAACCCCACCTTATTGATAAGTTCTTTTGTTGCCAATATCATAATTCTAATTATCTTTGCCCTGATAATACCGAGTCGAACTGTCGAAGGTGCTGAAGCTGTCTGGAAGATAAATGGTTTCAAATTATTTATGACCAAGGCGGAAAAATATCGAGCTCCGTTTCATGAAAAAGAAGGTTTATTTGAAAAATATTTACCTTACGCGATGATTTTCGGAGTGACAAAAATGTGGGTCGAAAACATGAAGAAAATATATGGTGAAAATTATTTCAACACTTATCACCCCATCTGGTATGTCGGTCATCTGGGTAATTTCAACGCTGATAGCTTCACAAGCTCGATCACAGATCTCTCAAAGTCGATGGCAAGTACTATTGCTTCAGCACCATCATCTTCCGGCTCCGGTGGTGGTGGATTTTCCGGTGGTGGCGGCGGAGGTGGTGGAGGCGGCGGCTGGTAAAGTAACCAAATAACCACAAAAGACGAAAACATACGAAAGTACGAAAAAACGAAAACGGAGACAGATGACGGATATAGTTTATCGAGAGTTGTCATACAAATTGAACGGTATCGCGTTTACAATCTTTAAAGAATTGGGTCCGGGCTTACGGGAAAAGATCTACGCGGACGCTTTCGAGATTGCTCTGAAAGACGCGGGTATCTCATACAAGCGTGAGATACGTTATCCGGTGTTCTTTAAAGGGAAAAAAATAACTTATCAATCTCTTGACTTACTTGTAGATGACAAGATCGTGATTGAGCTAAAATCCGGTGAACGGGAATATTTCGAGGCTTTTGACCAATTATTAAACTACCTAAAATTGTCAAAATTGAAACTTGGGCTTATAATTCGTTTTACGAAGAAGGGTGCTGTGATACGGAGAATAGTAAATCTTGATAAATAATTTCGTACTTTCGTATGTTTTCGCTTTTAGTGGTTATTTTATGACTGATCAAGTACAGGAAATTAAGGATCACAATGATATCGTCGAGATTATCGGCGGGTATTTGACATTGAAAAAAGCCGGGATCAATTATAAGGCAAATTGTCCTTTTCATAGCGAGAAGACGCCGTCGTTTATGATAAATCCGGAGCGCCAAAGTTATAAATGTTTTGGGTGCGGCGAAGGCGGTGACGTCATCACCTTTGTTGAAAAAATGGAAGGACTTGATTTCTACAACGCTCTGAAACTTCTAGCTGAAAAAGCTGGAATTACTTTAAAATCAAATTCGATTCAACATGGTGCCAGCGTTCACTCTGCAGATAAAAAAACCAGATTATTTGAGATAAATGAGTGGGCGGCCAAGGTTTACAACAAGCTTTTGACAGATCATCCCAAGGCTGAGGCGGCCAGAAAATATCTTGACAAGCGGGGATTGAGTGCTGACACGATCAAGAATTTTAATATTGGTTATGCACCCGACTCGTGGGATTTTATGCTTCGTTTTCTGATCTCCAAAAAATATACTGAAGCTGAAGCGGTCGAAGCAGGCGTGGCGATCAGAAGTGAGAAAGGTAAAATTTATGATCGTTTTCGTGGTCGTGTTATGTTTCCGATCAGTAACCCGATGGGTACGACCGTCGCTTTTACAGCCAGGATTTTGGAAATTCCAGGCAAAGACACCGATCCGTCAGCTGGCGGAGGTGCGAAATATCTGAACTCATCTGAATCAGCCATATATTCCAAAGGAAAAATTATTTATGGTCTTGATCGTGCCAAGATGGCAATCAAAGACGCTGATCTGGCGATCATGGTCGAGGGTAATATGGATGTCATCGCCTGCCATCAGGCCGGCTTCAAAAATGTTGTGGCAACTTCGGGCACCGCTCTGACACTGGATCAGTTAAAAATTCTGATTCGTTATGCCTCAGCAATTGCTTTTTGTTTTGACACTGACACCGCTGGACAGACGGCGATGAAACGAGCTGTCCGGATCGCTCTCGCAAACGATATTACGACAAAAATTATCACCACTGCACCGTATAAAGACGCTGATGAAGCGATCAAAGCCGATTCTAATAATTGGTCAAAGATGGTCAAGGCGGCCAAGCCGTCACTCGAGTATTGGATCGGTCAGCTTGTCGCTCAGTCAGAAAAACTTGATGTCGATGCCAAGAAAAAAATAGCCAAAGAGATATTGCCGGTAATCAAGATTATCGCTTCTGAGATCGAAAAAGAGTATTACATCAAATATTTGTCTGATGTTTTGTCGGTGTCAGAGCAATCGTTGATTGACGCTCTAAGCAAGGCAAAGACCGATGCTGAATTTTCCCGTCGTAACTCAGCTAGTGAACCTGCTAAGACCGAACAAAAAAGATTGAGTCGACCTGAAAAGATTCTTGGTTTTGTTTGGGCAGAACCAGAATTAGCGAAGATAATTTCCGCTGAGATAATAAAGTTTCCAGATAAATACGAGCCTTTGTCCGGACAGATAAAGGCTGGCAAAATAGAGCGCGACAAGATCTTATCAGAATTAGCTGCTGATCTCGACGGTCTATCCATGTTGGCGCTGAAAGATTTGGATTCAAATGATTCGGAAATTATCGAAATTGAACTGCGCTACCTGATCGGACGAATTAAATCTGATGAGCACGAACAAACAAAATCTGACTTTGCCCATCGTATCTCGCGGGCGGAAACTGCCGGTGATAAAGAGATGGTCAAAAAACTTTTAAAAGAGTTTTCTGACTTGATAAAGTAGCTAAAACAAGCTACAATAAACACATTGCTCCATTGTTTCATTGCTCAATTGTTGACCTTACCCAGCCACTCCTTGAAAAGGAGCGGAGCAAGCAACAATCGTACAATCGTACAATTGAACAATTTTTAATAACGGTTATCTACGGATCGCGGAAGCACTTATTTCATTCCCGGTCTATGGTTAGCCGAAAGGAAGTTGATGGCAAAGAAGATTTTTGTCCCGAAGGTAGAAGAAGCACTCGAGTTTGCTCCGGCAGTCAACGATCTCCTGAGAAAAGGCCGCGCTCACGGCTATGTTGCGATGCAAGAGATGATCCAATCAATTCCAGAACCAGAGGAAGATATTGCTGATCTCGATCAGATCTTCGACTACATGTACCGCAAAGGTATCGAGTTTAGAGAGGAAGCCGAAAAGACCGGTGGTCTGATCTCAAATATTTTGCAATCTCGGAAAGAAAATAGCTTGATCGACGACCTGGGTCTTGGTGACATCTCTGATGACTCGGTCAGAATGTACTTGCGTGAAATTGGCAAGATCCCGCTTCTGACTGGTGACGAAGAAGTTAAACTAGCCAAGAAGGCAGAAAAGGGTGATATCTGGGCCAAGAAAAGACTAGCGGAATCAAATCTTCGTCTGGTCGTTTCTATTGCCAAAAAATATATTGGTCGTGGGTTGTCGTTGCTTGACCTTATCCAGGAAGGTAATACTGGGCTGATGCGAGCGGTCGAGAAATTCGATTATCGCAAGGGTTTTAAGTTCTCGACCTATGCTACCTGGTGGATTCGCCAGGCTATCACCCGAGCGATCGCTGATCAGGCCAGAACCATCCGTATTCCAGTTCATATGATCGAGACAATCAATAAATTAATTCGGGCCCAGCGACAGTTGGTACAGGATCTTGGTCGTGAGCCAACACCGGAGGAAATCGCTCAGGAGATGGGTCTCGAAGTTGACAAGGTTGAGCACATCATCAAAATTTCTCAGGAAACAGTCTCACTCGAAGCACCAGTCGGCGAGGAAGATGACTCGCGGCTCGGTGATTTTATTGAGGACACCAAACACATTTCACCAGAAGAACAAACTTCTCAGACATTGCTGAAGGATAAAATTCAGGAATTTCTCGACGGTCTCCAGCCGCGCGAACAAAAAATTTTGAAGATGCGTTTTGGTCTGGAAAACGGTCGAACTCATACACTCGAAGAAGTCGGTCAGGAATTTGGCGTCACCCGCGAACGTATCCGCCAGATCGAAGCCAAGGCATTATCTAAATTAAAAAAAGCCGAACGCTCAATCGATCTGGAAGAATATCTGCAGGGGTAAAATTGATGTATTGTGATATAATTGAAACATTATGAGTATTACAAAACAAATTAAAGATCACATTGCCAAGTTATTTTTTGGCGGTGTTTCGGTTCCTCGCGGACTTTATGAATCAAGCGAGTATTTTCGTATGTACGGAGCGATTCATTTTAAATACGATAAGACCGAAGATTGCATTGTGGCAAAAAGTTCTAACTTTAAATGGGGCACAATTATTACCGAGGGCAAGGATGAAAAAGAACTTGATCGTAATATCAAAGACGCGATTTTAACTGCTTTTGAAATTCCATCGTCCTATTCGAAAGAGGCCAGTATCGCCCGAGTCGGCTCAAGAAAAAATAATCAAGAATATGCCATCGCTAAGTGAAATACCGGACGGAATAAATCGAACGAAATTTCTCAAAGCACTCGGGAGACTTGGTTTTAAGGTCAACACCATTGGTGGCAAAGGCAGTCACGTCAAAGTCGAATACAAAAACGGCAAAACTATTACCGTACCGGACAAAATTCATAAGCAGACGCTCTACTATATTCTCAAAGAAATAGAATCGTACTCTGGTGTTACATGGGATTAGATAAAGGAAAAACTTTAAGCCAAAGCCCTGTCAAAACTGAAAAAAGCCGAGAGATCTATTGATTTGGAAGAATATTTGCAAGGCTAGCGTAACTAAAATTTGTTTACGAAAGGATTAAATGTCAGAGCCATCATTTTCAGAATTAGACGTTCCAATTGACACAAACATAGAAAAAGAGAAACCTTCCAGCAAAGTTCTACGAGGAATGCCAGATTTTTTTGAAATTGAAGCGACCGAAAGAGGGGAACAAATTGATTCAGACAAAAACCCTGAGTATGTCATGATAAATTTGGACACAAATTGCGGTATGCAATGTCCAAAATGTGCCGAGCCAGGTCAAGGTGCCGCAGAGCGCGGAAAATCATTGTCAAACGAGGAGAGGACAGCAATTCTTGATCTTGCAGCTGAAATCGGTGTGAAAGAGCTGGTCGTAGTGGGTACTGGAGAGCCAACAAAATGGAATAACTATATAAATCAGGTCAAGCCGGCAATCGAGGCGGCTTATGAAAGAAAAATGGGTACGGTTTTGTTCACCACGGCTATCGGATTGACGCAAGAACAAGCAGAATTTTATCGTGACCATGATGTCACGGTTATTGTGAGTCTAGATTCACTTGATCCGGCAAACTATGCTCGTCTTGTTGGTCACGCCGATAAACCAGGAGCGTCAAACATTTTGCCTGCTGTATTGGAGCACATCCGTATTTTGCGAGAGACTTATGCAGCCGATTCGGCTCAAGCCACAGCTGATGGTCGTTCGATTGTTCGGCTAGGAGTTAATGTTACGGTGCAAGGTGCGAATGTTGATGAGCTAGAAGCGATCAGAGATTTTGCCGGCGACGACATGATGTTTATTGCTAACGTGTTGATGCCTGAGGGTCGAGCCCGTAGATTTGAGGATTTTGAGAAGCTAGTTGGTGAAAAAGGCTTAGACGCTCTTCGCAAACGTGCCGCTGAAATGTCAGATACCGGTGGTCACAGTTCACTTGCCAATGAAGTCTGCAGCTATTTTAATCGCGGAATTTCTGTCGATACCGACGGACGCGAATTATTTTGCGGATATGATTCACAAACTCACAAACTCGGAAATATTCAGGATCATCTCTCTGCGCAAGAAGTGCTTCAACGGTATCAAGAAAAGAGAACTGTCTACCGTGCTTGGTGCGAACAGATTGGTCAGAAGCCAAGCTGTCCAAATCGAGTGGAAGACACTCCGGGACAGCCATCTTTTGCTGAGTTCTTAGATGAGTGGCGAGAGAGACAGCAACCCGAGTCTTAAAATAGGTTTTTTGATCTACGAGATGAAACTGTTGTAAAACAGTGTTTTTTTGTTGTCAGGTTAATTCACCGTTGCGATAGGTTGACACCATAGTATGGTTTATGATACGTTGCGCCCTAGGAGCAGAGGCATGTATCTCATGGCAGTGGGTACGTCGTGGTGGGAAAACGGACGAGTGGTGGTTCGTCCGACTCCCTATGTGGTGCTGGAGATCGGTGATACATGGGAGGATGTCGAGCCCGTGTTCTGCGAGAACATCATGGAGTTCCAGATCGGAGTGGACCAAGTTTTTCATCTGGTCGAGTTGCCGGGCAAGCAAGTGCGGTTCTACGCGCAAGAGGAACTCCGTGCGGCTATCGACGAGATGAACGCCGTACAAGAAACCTAAGAAAAGGGGGTAACTGGGGCGTGGCAATGTGGTGCGAGACGCTGTCGCGCCCATTGCTGTTTCACAAATGGTTCGAGGACGTTCTCCAATACGAAGCTAAAATGCCTGCCCGCCTCTGAAATGGCGATAAGAGAATAAAATATAATTTATTTCAATTCTTTATTCTCTTTTGTGCGCAATGTCTTTGCATTCTGATTGGTTATAACACGTCTACCTGTTTTGATCTCGATTTCTTTACGAGCGTTGCCGGCGATGGTGCCGCCTTCGCGCGCCACTTGTCTGTTCTCGGGAAATGTCTCAGGCAATTTTGCTTTTGATATTTCTGTCGTCGAAGTTTCAGCCAGCATATTCAGGACCATTTCCAAATTGGTCATATTGTCTCGCAGATTTTCTTTCTTCAAATCCTTAACTTTTTTGTAATCTTTTGTTTTCAGTCCGGCCCAAGCAAATGTAATATCATCGGTCAAAATGGCAAATTCTTTACTGCTCAGGATGCCACGTTCCTGCCATTCATTAGTCAAATCTTTTTTGATTTCAATACTTTTCAGACGTAAATCAACCCAATCTTTGGAATAGCCTTTTTTCAGATACATGGCCATGGCTCGCTGGATCGCTTTTTCCGGATCTTCGGCTTCCTCGATTCTTTCATAGCCGATACGGGCTAGCCAGAGTTTAAACGGCTCAGCTTTCGGCGAGGGAACTGATTGAATCAGGCGAAGAATTACTTCTGTATCGGCGGCATCGGATGTGTAATACTTACCGTCTCTAGCCATAAATTTCAGTTCGTGACATTTTGTCACGACCTCACTTCCTTCCTGCTTCAGTCGTTGTTTCAGCTTCCTCCAATAGGCGCCTGCATCAACACTGGTGGTCAAAATTCTAATCACATCAATAACCGAAAAATACCACGACTCTTTATCTTCATCCCAGTGACGACGGATCTGATTGCCTTCAAAAATGACGACAGCTTTCTTTCTAGATTGTTTTTTCATATATTCGTCCTCAAAACTTAACACAATTATATCACTTTCGTGGTCAGGTTTGCATCGCGAGCTGTCATCTCCAAAATAAAAGTGCAGTAGTTCCAAAATAAAAGTGCAGTTAGCTTTGTTGGATAAATCTGTAGATGTTTTTGATCTTGTCGTTATGCAGAAGCCTTAATTCTGGGGTTGGTTCCTCTGGTATTGAATGAAGATCGACCATGGCTCCG
>Ga0210057_1004154_pt1 | contig 19487 bp, 18 predicted proteins | sample CryGeyCG2114_010_2_FD_183968 | JGI IMG/M metagenome (GOLD analysis project Ga0210057, IMG submission 183968) | Groundwater microbial communities from aquifer - Crystal Geyser CG10_big_fil_rev_8/21/14_0.10 (SPAdes) (version 2) | ecosystem: Environmental > Aquatic > Deep subsurface > Groundwater ...
TTGGATAAATGACGCGGAGAGCCACGTAAAGTTTTCCGGTATGGTCAAAATGTTGTTGGAAATTTTGCAAATAAGATGGAATTTGTTGACGGGAAAATATAAATAGCGTTTAGAAAAAAAATTTTTGTCATTCCGAGCAATCCAACGGCGGTGGAAAGTCGGAGAATCGCTTGGTCATTCAAAAATTATCAGATAAGGGATCCCTCTACTCTTCCGTTCTTCTTGCACCAAAAAGGCGGAATCGGTCGGGATGAAAGAATGGAAAAAGATAAACATCTCAAATTAAAAATCGTTTCCAAAATCTTGCTAATAGCCTTAGCAGGATTGTTTGTCATCCCCGGAAATATTTTAGCGGGTTATTATGAGCGGGATAATTACATAATTCAGCTTAAAGACAAAGCGGACCTGAAAGTTTTGGAATATTACGCTAATTCTCTGGAACAGAAATTCGGATTTTCCGACTCCTCCGAATTTAGCGGTATTTATAAGTTTTCTTCCGAGTATCCGCTGAACAGTTTGCAGGTTTTCCTTGCGGGCAAATTTGAGTATTTGGAAAAAATCAAACGAATGGCTGCTTCGCGCGTGGTGCTGAACGATCCCGGTTTTACCGAAAATTCTTTGGATATAGACAAGCAGTGGGGCCTAATTAAGCCTGAATTCAATAAAGCGTGGGATAAAACCACGGGCAATGTTTCAACGGTAATTGCGGTTATAGATACCGGGATAGACGCTACGCACGAAGATTTACAGCAGGCAACTTTGGTACAGGGTTACGATTTTATAAACAAACAGAAAATAAACGGGCGAATAAATTCCGACGATAACGGCCATGGTACTTTGGTCGCGGGAATTTTAAGCGCCACTCCCAATAACGGCATCGGCATTTCCGGGATTAATTGGACTATTTCTGTAATGCCCATTAAGGCTTTAGACAAAGACGGCAGCGGGGATTCTTCGGTAATTGCGGAGGCTATTGTTTGGGCCACGGATAACGGCGCCGATATTTTAAATTTAAGCCTTGGAGGCGCCGGTTTTGGACATGATTCAACTTTGTCAAAAGCAATTTCTTACGCTTTTAACAAAGACGTAGTGATTGTCGCGGCTGCCGGTAACGACGTTGCCGTTACTGGCGGAAATTTGGACAGCGAGCCGGTTTTTCCAATTTGCGAAGACAATAATTCCAATATGATAATCGGTGTGGCGGCGGTGGATTATCGGGATATTAAGCCGGAGTTTTCAAATTACGGAAAAAATTGTATAGACGTGGCGGCTCCCGGGAAACGGATACTTTCCACCATCAATCATGATCCGTTCAGTAAAGCTGTTTCTCCCAATTCTTACGCTTACGCTTCGGGAACTTCTTTAGCCGTTCCGTTTGTGGCCGGACAGGCGGCTTTAATTAAGGCTTTGTTCCCGCTGGCAACAAACACCCAAATTCGCGACAGGATTATTTCTACGGCTGATCCGGTGGACAATTTAAATTTGAGCCAATGCGGCGGCGGTTCTTGCCGCGGACTTTTAGGCAGTGGACGAATTAATGCTTATAAGTCTTTGCTTTATCCTATGACCGCTCAAAGTTTGTTTGACGGGGATTTGGTGAGGCTGGAAGGCGGCGATCAGTTTTATTACATTACCGGCGGACAAAAGCGCTTAGTTTCCACTTTTGTATATAACCAAAGATTTTTGGAAGCGAGCGTTAAAACGGTAACTGAAAACGAACTTTCAGGCTATCAGGCTGGAGCTTATGCCGCTCCTTTGGAGGGGACTTTAATAAAAACGAATAACGACCCTACGGTTTATATAATTTTATACGGAAAAAAATTGCCAATAACTTACGGGGTGTTTATTCAGAGAAATCTTGATTTCAGCGACGTGGAAACCTTAAGTTTTTCGGAAGTAAATTCCTGGGTAAAGGGAAGCCTTCTTCCGCCAATGGAAGGCAGTTTGCTTCGAGCCCGTACTAACCGTACGGTTTATTGGGTAGTGGGGGAAACGCTGCATCCCATAAATTATAATTTTTATATGGAAAAAGGACTCAACATTTTTCCGGTATTGTACGTGCCGGAAACGGATTTAGAAAATTACCCCAAAGGGGAAGCGTATATACGGTAAATTTTCAATTTAGAATTTTTAATTTTTAAAAAATTTTCAATGAACAAAAACATAATCAAAAAACTTACGGTAGTAACGGCTTTAATATTTATCTTTCCAATTTCAGTCGGGGCGCAGGGGATTGACCCTTTGTTTAACTCCGGCAAACTTATAGAAGATTCCGTGTTTGCGGACACTCAAACTTTCGGCGGGGCGGAAGGCATTCAAAAATTTTTGGAAGTTAAAGGTTCCATCCTGGCCAGAACAGACGCTAATTTTTTAATAATGCTGAAAGAACCGGCTATTGCTATTCTAAAAGAAGGCTTGGAAGATCCGCGTCCAAACTTAGGCAGGCTTAGAACGGCAGCCGAACTGATTTGGGACGCTTCGTTGCAGAGCGGTCTTAACCCTCAGGTAATTTTAGTAAAACTGCAAAAAGAGCAAAGTTTAATAACCGGAGCTGCCGGGTATTCGCAGGAGAAACTTCAAAAAACTTTGGACAAAGCCATGGGCTTTGACTGTCCCGACTCGGGCGGCTGCGGAAATTTATTCCCCGGATTTTACTACCAAATATTCGGCAATTTTGACACACAGGGCAACAGGTATTTGGGAGCGGCTAAGTCTTTAATGAAATCTTACAATACCGAAGGCGGCCGTGGTCCGCAGATAGATTCTATTGGGATGGTTAACGGCAATATGGGTAGTAAAAGAACCGCGCGCGTGGGCGATACCGTCATTATAGAAAATACCCTCGGCGGGTTTGAAGGCGTTCCGGCCAGCAGCGTAGTGCAAATTTTTAATCGCGCTACGGCCGCTCTTTACCGCTACACGCCGCACGTATTTAACGGCAACTATAATTTTTGGCGGTTTTTTAACGAGTGGTTCCGCTATCCAAACGGTACTTTGGTAGCTTTAGCAAACAGCCCTGAAACTTATATTATCCAAAACGGCACCAAACAGCTGGTACCAAATTTTGTGGCGCTGTCCCGCGGGCTTGCGCTTGGAAACAAGATGGTTATTTCTCCAACCGAATATAGCTCTTATCCCACGGACACGGTTTACGGTCCGGCAGACGGTACGGTAATAAAAGTAGAAGGCGACAATGTAATTTATGTATTTGAAAAAAATATTAAACATCCGGCCTCTGCCTTTGTAATTTCGCAGCGCGGCTTAAATTCGGCAAACGCTGTTACCATAACCGCGGCTGAATCTTCGTTGTTTCAGAGCGGTAGTTTGCTAACGCCGAAAGACGGCAGTATTATTAGAGGCTATACCGAGCCGGCCGTGTTTTTGGTAGAGAATGGCCTTTTAAAAACATTTAGCGGATTTACTTTTAAGCAAAGAGGACTTACGTCCAAAGACATAGAACTAATCCCGGATGCGGAAATTGCAACTTATACAAAACAGGGCTTTGTAGCGCCTAAGGACGGGACGCTTATTAAACAGCCCGGCAGTGAAACCGTGTATCTGTCGGAAAATAATTTAAAGAAGCCAATTAGTTATGAGTTATTTAAGAATCGCGGTTGGAGCTTTAAGAATGTTGTTGAGCTGAGCGAAGACGAGCTAAGCGGTTTGCCAATAGGCGCCTTTGCTACGCCCAAAGACATTACTTGGCTCGCAAACAGCGACACCGGACAGCTTTACTTATTCAAAGAAGGCGCGCTTCACAGCATATCATCTTTTGTAGCTAAGACTCGCCACATTACTCCCGACTATTTCTTCTCTAGCGGGGAAATCCGCGAATGGCAGGAAGGAATTCCGTACCCGCCGATTAACGGCGCGCTTATAATGGGCGACAAAGACGGAACTGTTTATTACGTACAAAACGGACAGCTTCGCCCCGTGGCTTATGCTTATTTTAAACGCCGCGGTTGGAGCTTTAAGAATGTAAATACTCTTCCGCAGGTGGAAGTAGAAGCTTACGCAAAAGGGGATGTGTTAGAGTAAAATATATGGGAAAAAATCCCCGGAAACAGCAAGCAGGCTGGAACTTGAATTGCGTTATCGTGTCGGTGAGCCGGTTTTGGTTGCTTCACAAAGGTCTGGAAAATTAGAAAGCGACTGGATAGTGCTGGAGGCGCTTCCTGATGCTTATAGGGTCATTAAACCTCCTGCCGATGAAAACGGTCTAAAGTTGACCGATGAAGGTTATGTGCACGGACTTACCTTGAGCTGGTTAGCTAACTATGAAGAATCTTTGACAAGGCTGGTCCCGAAAGATGAGCTGGAAAGGTGTAATGAGTCTTTGGATTAAATTGTCATTCCAGAACATCTACTTAACTTGATTGGGGGTTGATTTGGAATCCGGTCCATAATATACTTTAACTATAATGGCAAAACCAAAGAAACTAAAAAAGAATATGAGTATAGATGATTTGGCCGTAATGGTGGCTCAGGGCTTTGAGAATACGGCTACAAAAGATGATATAGCGCGTCTAGATCAAGGTTTGGAAGAGGTAAAGTTAAGATTAGACGGTGTGGCTTATAGGTTTGAACTTGCGGAACTCCAAAAACGTATTCAGCTTTTGGAAAAGCGGGTGGGGATTTCCAGATAAAATTATCAAAAATAGCGCAAATGAAAGGCTCAGCCGATTTATCCCGTTACTTTGTGTTAAAAGTAACCTGGACGGTTGAGCCTTTTAAGTTGAAATGATAATATTAAAGTATGGCATATGGTAAATGAAAGATTAGGGAAAGTTGAAATTGTAGCGGCAATAGTGTTATTGCTATTGGCGTGGTATGGCCAAAGCTTGGCTTTAATAGTCGCTGTTGTTTTTTTTCTTGCTTTGGGAGCTTACAATATAAAAGGCAGTTGGAGTTTTTTTGGAATATCCAAAGAAGACGATATGACAGGAGATCCTTTGAACCCGGATCAGATTGCAAAACGCCGCGAGAATTTGGATAAAATTATGAAATTGGCGGGTGAAAGAGCGAAGATTTACAACAGCGACGTGGAGAAAGGTTTGGGAGTATCGGACGCCACCGCTACGCGATATCTGTCATATCTTGTAGATTTGGGAAAGTTGGTAAGAGTAGGCGAAAGAGGCCGACAGGTTTATTATCAAATGACTTCAAGGTAGCTGTCTCCAAATTGTTATACCCTTCACTCCCTCCCTCTCCCGTAAGGAGAGAGGGAGGGAGTGCTTGAAAGGCTCAACCGTCGGTTGAGCCTTTCGTTTTGCTCGCCTAGCCGTCGATGCTGGGCTTATTTAAGCCTTTTTGACTAATAGTTTTTTTCGGGGTATATTTATAATACAATGATTACAGATAAGGATGTTCAAAAGTTAATTAAAGCATTCAAGGTGGATTTTGCAACAAAAAAAGACTTGGAAGAGTTAGAGGCGCGCATTAATCGGAAATTTAACAGCATAATGTCCAGCGTTGACGCGTTAGCTAAACATATGGAGACCTATCATCAGGGAATAATGGTTATGCGCCACAGGATGGAGCGGATAGGGAAGTGGATCAAAGAGGCGTCAAAAAAAAATGGCGTAGCGTACAAAGTTTAAAGCCTCGGGGTTAGCTCGAGGCTCTTTCATATCATCATGACAGAGCGAGTATCTAAAAATATATTTTGGCTGACGTTTTCCAGGGCAATCGCCTTGGCTTTGCTGTTTTTAGCCTATACACAGTTATTCAGATATCTGGGCCCGTTTGGCAGCGGACAGTACCAGTTTGTCTTATCTTACGTTTTGATATTTTCCACCATTGTGGATTTTGGCGTCCAGCAGTTTATTACCAAGAAAATGGCCGAAGACCCGGAAAACACCAAAAAATATTTTCAAAACTTTTTGGTGTTTGAAGCTTTACTTTCAATTCTTCTCTATGTCGTTTTAATATCCATCGCGTTTTTTAGGCAGTTTGATCCTCTCATTATTAAGGCCATCTCTATTACGGGCTTAGGCATGATGGCCAATGCCATGACTTATCCGTTTTTAGCGGTAATGACCGCAAAGCAGGATTTAAAGAAAGTCGCGCTGATCAATTTTATCAATTCCTGTGTAAATATCAGCATCATTTTTTTGGCTATTGCCTTGCAGAAATACATTGTGTTTTTGGCAAGCATTCAGCTAACCTTTGGGCTAATTGACCTTGCGCTTTACCGGGTATTTATCCGTAAACACATTCCTGTGCCGGAAGTATTCAAAGCTTTGGGCAGGTTTGAATTTTCCATAATTAAAAACATTTTAAAATCCGCCTGGCCGTTCGCTTTGCTGGTGGGTTTTAGCGCCATTTACAATCGCATAGACGTAATTATTATTAGCCGCATGCTGGACTATACCCAGACCGGGCTTTACACCGCGGCCTACAAGTTTTTTGATATTTTAAATTTTTTTCCGGCTTCGGTTTCCCACGTGCTTTTTCCGGTACTTGCCGCGCTTATGGCCAAGCAGTTAATAAGCGACGTTAAGCTAACCTTGGAAAAATATCTTAAATTAATGATAGCCATTGCACTGCCGGTGGCTGTAGGCGGGACGCTACTTTCTAAACAATTGATATTGTTAATAGCGGGTCCGGAGTTTTTGCCGGCCGCGCCGGTTTTGGCCATATTGATTTGGTCCGTGGCAATTTTATTTATTTACATCCCAATGAACTCTTTAATAATTTCCCAGTTGACTAAATTTGCGGTTATGATAACTGCCGTGAACGTGGCGGTGAACATTGCGGGAAATATTATTCTTTTGCCAATAATCGGCATTAAAGCCGCGGCTATTATGACCGTGGTTTCGGAAAGTTTGCAGGGCTTGTTTTACTTTTATTTTGTGTGGAAAAACATTACCCATTTTAAATTTTTATCAATTCTTTGGAAGCCGGTTTTGGCCGCCGCGGTTATGGGACTGGCTTTGTGGAAGCTGTCCGGGTTGAACGTTCTGGTTTTAATCGCAATAGGCGCTTTCATTTATGCCGTAATGCTGACTATTACGCGTTTTATTTCCAAGGGCGAGCTTGGGCTTGTTTTAAACTTTTTCAAACCCGACCCGCCGATTTCGCATACGTAAAAATGACGAAGCGAGCCGTCGGAGGTTGGAGTTTCCTCGTCGGGCTCGCTTTGCGCGCTATTGTACCGTTTGAACTTCGCCTTGGTTTTCTCCTTCCAAACTTGATCTCAAGGCTTGGTTCAGCGCCCAAGTCACAGTTCCGAGGATGAAGCCCAAAAAAAGTCCATACCTCAGCCCCGCAACCATTGCCGCTCCGGTGATTGCTGAATCGAGCATCCTAGCTGCTTTGCCGCATTCTCCTAAATTCCTTTGCGAGTTCCCTCTTAACTCTTTAGCGCTTAGAACTGACAGGGTAACTGTTAAAGGTAGGAGCATGAGAGGCAGGACCAGGAGTCCAAAGAAGTAGATGGTCAGAGTTGCTGCTAATACACCCCCAATGATCCAGGGGTAGGGGTCTGCCTCAAATCGGAACTGGCTCTTTTTCATACCTGAAATCCAGCTGATGAGCCCTGCGAAGAGGCCTGCTCCGGTAATGTCGAGCCAGAGGCGGGGCAGGTGGAAAGGAATTTCAGGATACCCTCCAAGCCACAGAACGTCGTGGGTGTAATGTGTGTCGGAAAGGTGGCCAAACAGGGACACTACCAGCATGACAATGCAGACGTGCAGTGCAATTCTCATTTTTCGGTACACGTTATTGTACCTCCTTAATATCAGGATAGCTCATAAGTATGATTACGCAAAAAAAAGTTTTAATTAAAGTTATGGTCTTCGGCACCTTTGATGTTTTGCATAAAGGGCATTTGAATTTTTTTAAACAGGCTCGTTCATTATCAAATTTTCCATATTTAATAGTGAGTGTGGCGAGAGATGTTAACGTTAAAAAAATTAAAGGTCAAAATCCCAAAAATGGCGAAAGGAAGCGCAGGGCGGTTATTAAAAATTGTTATTTAGTAAATAAGGCTGTGCTTGGAGGAAAGGTTGGCTATCTGCCCCATATTTTAAAGGAAAAACCTGCTATAATAGCATTAGGATACGACCAAAGGGCTTATGTAAAGGGCTTAAAACGGGAGTTGGCGAAAAAAGGGCTTAAAGTAAAAATTAAAAGGCTTAAATCGTATAAGCCAAAAGTTTTTAAATCATCTTTTTATGTTAATAGGCATTGAAGCGGAGAGAGCGAACCATCCGCAAAAAACCGGTGTGGAGCATTATGCCAAGCAATTAATTTTGCATTTAGCAAAACTGGACTCCAAAAATAATTATATTTTGTATTTAAGGACTCAGCCTCAGGAATGGTTTTTGAATTTGCCCAAAAATTTTAAAATTAAAGTAATGCCGTTTCCGCTTTTTTGGACACAGGTTCGCATTAGTTTGGAAATGCTGCTGCATCCGGTGGATGTTTTAATGATTCCGGCCTCGGCTTTATCCATAATTCATCCGAAAAAATCTATTGTTACCATTCACGATATTGCCTGGAAATTTTTTCCAAAAAGTTTTACCCGGTTTAACCGTATGTTTTTGGATATTTCAACAAATTTCGCGGTGGATAACGCGGCTAAGGTTATTACGGTTTCGGCCTCCACTAAACGCGATTTGTTTAAATATTACCATGTGGGTTTAGATAAAATCGTGGTTGTTCATCACGGCTACGACAAACTGCCGAGCCCGTATGAAAATATTCTAAATTTGCCGAAAAAGTATGTTTTGTTTTTATCTACTCTTCAACCAAGGAAAAACTTGCCAAGTTTAATCAGCGCTTTTAGGCAGTTAAAAAATGAGGACCCTAACTTGCCTCATAAATTGGTAGTCGCGGGAAAACGAGGGTGGCTTTTTGAAGATATTTTAAAGACCATAGAGGCAAATAAAGATATTGTTATCTATTTGGACCACGTTTCCGACAGTCAAAGATATTTTTTGCTTTCAAACGCGGATTTAATGGTTTTGCCTTCATTATACGAAGGTTTTGGTATGCAGATTTTAGAAGCTTTTGAGGCCGGATGTCCCGTGGCGGCTTCCAATATTTCCAGTATGCCTGAAGTCGCCGGCGACGCGGCTGAGTATTTTGACCCAAAAAATATCAGTCAAATAAAGAACGCTATAAAAAATGTTTTAACAAACGATCAACGCGCGACCCAGCTGCGCGAGAAAGGAAAAATTCAACTGGAGGATTTTAGCTGGGAAAAAGCCGCCAGAAAAACCTTAGCCTTATTGACCACAAATGAAAGCGATTAAAAAAATTGTACAAAATTTGAAAACCTGGACCGGGCGCTTAATTTTATTGCTCGTAATTTGGCAATTTTTTTCGGTGATTATGGTTGTCATATTTAACTGGCCGGCTTGGATTTCCTGGGTTAATTTGAGCCTGCTTTCGGTTTGGGTGTTATTTTTAGACATTTTCGATTCATTTTTGTTGCTAATAGCTTCTATCCCTTTTTACATTATTTTGCCAAACCCTTATTTTGAAACTTTGTCTATGTGGCGAATTTTGTTTGCTTGGCTCTTTGCGGTTTGGTTTATTAGAGATTTAAAATTCAACTTTCGCAATTTAAAATTTTTACCTTACGACAAAATATTGGGAATATTTACGGCGCTAGCTTTAATTATTACTTTAAGTTTTGCCAGGTTTATTGGGCAGGGGATTAAAGAGATTTTATTTTGGCTTAATGTTTATTTATTTTATTTGGTGCTTGTAAATGCAATAAAGACCAGAGCGCAGATTATTCGGACAGTAAAATATACTGCCGGGTCTCTTCTTTTAATTGTTGGGTTGGGATTTGTGCAATTGGCCACGACTTTCTTTGTGAATTTGGACGTTTTTTGGGTTTATTGGGCGAGTTTTGCCAGCAAAGTTTATTACGGACAATATTTTGGAGAAATTGCTCTTTATTCTAATTCTTGGTTTTCTTATGACGGCGCCAGGCAGCTGAGGCTTTTTAGTGTTTTGCCCGATTCGCACGCCTTCGCGTTAATTGCTATGTTTGCTTTAGCTTTTTTGTTGCCTTTGCTTGTTTTAAATAAAAAAAGCAAAAAAATTGTTTCTTCTTTATGGAAAAATATTATTTTGTCTTCCTTGGCAATCGCTTTAACCGCGACGCGCGCCGTTTGGATTGGAATTGCGGGGCCAATTTTCAGCGCCGCGGTTTTGTTTATAAGAAATATACAAAGAGAGTTTTTAAAAAAAATTTTTACAGTCTTTGCTTTGGTAGTAGTTTTAGCCGCGCTGCTGCCTGTAATTAATTTGGGATTTGAGTTTATAAGGACCGGGAGGCCAGACGGAGAGTTTGGTTCAAGGGCTTTCAGCATTTATGATTTGGAAAATTCTTCCAACCTTGGAAGACTCCAAATATGGAAGGAAAGTTTAAACGTGGCTTTAGCCAAGCCTTTTGGGGTGGGTTTGGGGAATTTTGTAATTGGAGTTTATGGAGCAGGGGATTCAATGACTTATGAGGATATTATTTCCCAAAAGAACGAGGATTTCAATTTGCCTTTTGAGTTTGTCACGGCGCACAGTCTGTATTTGCAAATTTTGGTTGAACTCGGATTTTTATCGTTAATTATTTTTGTAATGTTTATTTTAAAATATTTTAAAGACGTTTGGGTATTCGTGAAAAAATATAAAGAAAAAAATGATTTTTTAGTAGTTTTGGTTTTGCAATTGGGGTTGGCTTTATGCTGGGTGTTTACCTCCGCGCTGTTTGACGTAACATTGTTTAATGACCGGGTGCTGATTTATTTCTTCATTGCTTTGGGGCTTTCGGGAATGATTATAAAAAATTACGAAATTTTAAAATGAATAAATATAAATAAAATGAGACAATTCTTCAATACTATGTAATATTGAAAAATTGTCAGAATTGTAAGCATGGCAAAAGTTGTTGTAAATTTATTGGGATGGAACCATAAAGCGCTTTTAAAAAAGTGTATAGATTCGGTATTGGCGCAAACGCATAAAGACTTTGAACTTGTTTATATGGACAATGCCTCAAAAGATGGCAGTGCAGAGTTTGTAAGGCAAAATTATCCATCAATAAATATTACCGTTAACGAAACAAATTTGGGTTACGCGGGAGGGCATAATAAATTTTTTGCGTCTTGCGGCGCCGACTTTTTAATGGTTTTAAACCCCGATGTGCAATTATTGCCTGATTATTTAGAAGAAGCGGTCAAAGCGTTTAAAGATGAAAAAGTCGGCGCCGTTATGGGAAAGCTTTTAAGGCTGAGCCCGCCTAGCCCCGCTTTGATACGGGGGCGAATTAAAGGAGATGTGATTGACAGTACCGGAATTACTATTAATCTTTTCCGCAGAGGCAGAGACAGGGGACAATGGGAAGAAGATACGGGGCAATATGACAATCAAACTAAGATTTTCGGCGTAAACGGGGCTGCTTCTATTTTCAGAAAGAGCGCGTTGGACAGAGTTAGGGTCCCGAAGAATTTCCAATTCCCAATTCCCAATTCCCAATCAAATCCTAAATCAAAAATCATAAATCAGAAATCTGGCTATGAATATTTTGACGAAGATTTTTTTGCTTATTGGGAAGATTTGGATTTATCCTGGCGTTTGAATCTGTCCGGGTATGAGTGCCGTTTTGCCTCGGGCGCGATAGCGTACCACGAAAGGAACGCCGGACAAAGCAAGGGCGGGTATAAAAAGATTTTTAGCTTCATCAAGCACCACAAACAACTATCGCCAAACGTAAAAAAGTGGAATTGGAAGAATCATTTGTTTTGCATTTTGAAAAACGACTTTGAACTGTATAAATCTTTGCCGTTCATTTTTGCCCGAGAGTTAGCTATGCTTTTTTATATTTTAATTTTTGAAACGGCGACGCTTGCAGTATTGCCGGAATTTTTTGAGCAATTTCCCAAAATGAAAAAAAAGAGAAAATTCATCAAGAGCCGTTTATTCAATGCCGGACATTGACATTTCCATTATCGTCCTTTCTTACCAATCCCAAATGCATTTGGAGGTTTTGTTGCCGTCTATAGAAGAATCGGCTAAAGGATTATCTGTTGAGACGATTATAGTGGATAACGGCTCAACGGACGGGAGCAAAGAATGGTTGAAACAGCAAATGGATAAAGGAGCGAATTTTAAGCTGATTAGTCTTGCTGACAACCTTGGTTTTTCTAAAGGGAATAATTTGGGAATAAAAGAGGCCAAGGGCAGATATATTTTGCTCTTGAATCCGGACACCAAACTGTCGCCCGATACTCTGCAAACAATGACCGGTTTTATGGACAACCATCCGGAAGTCGGCGCGGGCGGATGCAAATTGGTTAAACCAGACGGCAAGCTTGACCTTGCCTGCAGGCGAAGGTTCCCAAATCCCGTAAATAGTTTTAAACGGCTATTTTTAACAGACAATAAAGATTACAATTATACAGACATTGACGATAATCAATCTATGGAAGTAGACAGCGTGGTGGGAGCTTTTATGTTTATTCGTCGCGAGGCAACAGAGAAAATAGGTCTTTTAGACGAAAAGTTTTTTATGTACGGGGAGGATTTAGACTGGTGTTGGAGATGTAAAGAGGCTGGCTATAAAGTTTGGTATTTGCCTGAAACCACGGTATTGCATTATAAGGGCGAATCATCTAAAAAAGTGAGCTTTAAGGCTTTGTTTTGGTTTCATGAGGCAATGTGGATTTTTTATAAAAAGCATTATTCGCCAAAATATTTCTTTATTTTTAATTGGATAGTATGGCTTGGAATTTATTTAAGGCTTTTAACTTTGTCTACCGTAAACATTTTTAGAAGAAAAAAATTTGTTAGCCGGTAAAAAGCCGATTCTTTGATTGCCCCGAAGCTTAAAAGTTGGTATAATAAAAGGACTAAATATTGAAATTATTTATGGAAATGAATCAAACACCAACATTAGACCCAACCCAAACCCCAGGCTCAAGCAAAAGGCGCTGGGCTGTTTTAATTATAATTTTACTTATTGCCAGCTACGCTTTTGGGTATAAGTCCGGAAATAAAGGGTATGTTTTTCAGCCTACCGAGTTTAAGATTGTAAACAAAGAAAACCAGCCGCAAACGATAGATTATGACTTACTCTGGGACGCCATTGGTGTCGTGGAAGGTAAGTACTTTGGCGCTCCGCTAGATCAGCAGAAGGTTCTTTACGGGGCAATAAAAGGAGCGGTAGAGTCTACGGGCGATCCTTATACTACTTTTTTTGAACCTAGGGCTTTGGAAGATTTTCAAATAGCGCTCAAGGGAAGTTTTGAAGGGATTGGCGCGGAAATCGGCAAAAGGGACGGTAATTTGGTAATTGTGGCGCCTTTGGACGACACTCCGGCCGACAGAGCGGGAGTTTTGGCGGGCGATATTATTTTAAAGGTGGACGGAGAGGAAGCCGCAAGCTGGTCCGTGGAAGAAGCGGTGTCCAAAATTCGCGGGCCTAAAGGCGAACCCGTGGTTTTAAATATTTACAGAGACGGCAGAATCGCTCCCTTTGACGTTAGTATTGTAAGAGACAAGATAGAAATTAAAAGTGTCACCTGGGATTTCAAAGAAATGGAAGGAAAAAAAATTGCGGTTATTAGGCTGTCTCGGTTTGGCGAAGATACACAAGCGCTTTTTGACAAAGCGGTAAATGAAGTTCTAACAGGGGGAGCAGACGGGATAGTGCTGGATTTGCGCAATAACCCGGGCGGTTATTTGAACACGGCGGTTATTTTAGCGTCCAATTGGATTAGCCTGGGGACCAATGTGGTAACGGAAAAGCACAGTGAAGGAGAGCCTACGGTTTATAATTCCATCGGCAACAACCGTTTAAGCGGCGTAAAAACCGTGGTGCTTATTAATGGTGGCTCGGCTTCCGCTTCCGAAATTTTGGCAGGAGCTTTACAGGATTATGAGCTTGCTACTTTGGTTGGAGAGAAATCTTTCGGCAAAGGCAGCGTGCAGGAGCTGGTTGATTTGAAGGACGGCAGCGCGGTTAAGGTAACCATTGCCAAGTGGTTTACGCCGAAAGACAGGGAAATAGATAAGGAAGGATTGCATCCGGATGTAGAAGTTTTTTTGACGGAAGATGATTTTCACAATAACCGCGATCCGCAAATGGATAAGGCCTTAGAAATAATTTCTAATTAACCTAATTATTCTAATTAACCTAATTATTCTAAAAATCTTCGGCTCATTTAGGCCAATTAGAAATTAGGTATTAGTAATCTACAGACATGGCTAAGATTACCGCTCAACAATTGCGGGAGAAGTATTTAAACTTCTTTCAGTCAAAAAATCATACCATAATCCCTTCGGCTTCCCTGGTGCCCGCGGACGACCCTTCCATTTTGTTCACTACCGCGGGAATGCATCCGCTGGTGCCTTTTCTAATGGGCGAAAAACATCCGGGAGGTAGCAGGGTTGTTAACGCTCAAAAGTGCGTACGCACGGGAGATATAGATGAAGTAGGAGACAATACCCACCTTACTTTTTTTGAAATGCTCGGAAATTGGAGTTTTGGTGATTATTTCAAGAAAGAGGCGATTGAATGGAGTTGGGAATTTTTAACCTCCGCGAAGCATTTGAATTTAGACAAAAATCGGCTGGCATTCTCTGTTTTTGCCGGCGATGAAGACGCTCCTCGCGACGAAGAGTCGGCTCAAATTTGGGAATCATTGGGAGTCGCAAAGCATCGACTCGCGTTCCTGCCAAAAAAAAATAACTGGTGGATAGCGGGCGAGACAGGTCCGTGCGGTCCGGATACGGAAATGTTTTTTTGGACGGATGCGGGTAGCGAGCCGGCTTTGCCGTTTCAGGATCACTACGAAGACCCCCGTTGGGTGGAAATTTGGAATGACGTATTCATGCAATACAACAAAACCGCGGGAGGTAAGTATGAACCGTTAGAGCAAAAAAACGTGGATACCGGCATGGGGCTGGACAGGGTGCTTGCGGTGTTAAACGGCCAAACTTCCGTTTACGACACGGAATTGTTTAAACCGATGTTTGACGTAATCGGCCTTCGCAATGAAATTTTGTCCGGTGGCGAAGTCGCAAAAGCCAGAATAATCTTAGACCACATTAGAGCTTCGGTGTTTATTACGGCAGACGGGGTAGAGCCTTCCAATAAAGACCGAGGGTATGTTTTAAGAAGGTTGCTTCGCCGGGCAATGGTTTATGCGCGAGTGCTCAATTTGCAAGCCACCTGGCTTAAAGCATTAATCGGCCAGGTTATAACCGTTTATGCTTCGGCTTATCCGCAACTTGTAGAAAATTCCAATAAAATTTTTGAAATAATAGAAAGCGAGCAGGCAAAGTTTGGAAAAACTTTAGAAAAAGGTTTGAGAGAATTTAGAAAGTTGGTGTCGGATGAAGACGGACTTACCGGCAAAGAAGCTTTCGACTTATATCAAACTTACGGTTTCCCATGGGAGCTTACGCGCGAACTTATGGCAGGCGAAGGAAAAGAAGTCATAAAAGAGGAATTTGAACAAGAATTCAAGAAGCATCAGGAACTTAGCAGGACGGCTTCCGCCGGGCAATTTAAAGGAGGCTTGGCATCACATAGCAAAAAAATTATCCGCCTTCATACGGTGACACATTTAATGAACGCGGCTTTAAGGGAAGTGCTTGGTAAGGATGTTTGGCAAAAAGGAAGCAATATAACCGAGGAACGCACCAGATTTGACTTTACCCATGGTAGAAAAATGACGCCTGAAGAAATAACGGCCGTGGAAGAACTGGTTAACGGCTGGATAAAGCGCGATTTGAAAGTCAAAAAAGAAATAATGCCGCTTGAGGAAGCAAAGAAACTTGAGGCAATTGGCGTGTTTGGGGAAAAATACGCGGACGAAGTATCCATCTATTCGGTTTATGACCCATCAACAGATGAAATTATTAGCCGCGAATTTTGCGGCGGCCCGCATGTTGAACACACATCAACCATCGGAAATTTCAAAATAAAAAAAGAAGAAGCCTCTTCTTCGGGTGTTAGAAGAATTAAAGCGATTGTGGAGTAATATGTTTGAAGAAACTAAAATTTCTGCGGAATCTTTTGTAGATTTTTGTACGATACAGAGCCCTGAAAAAACCAGGCTTGTTAAGTATTTAACAAGCGGACATGCTGCTGCTTTTGTAGTAACTGAGGACTTTAAAATCATTATAGGATTACACGGCAACCACGCACCAATTTTAAAAGAATTAAGAAAAAATTCTTCTGTAAATGTGAGGATTATCTCTAAGGGTCAGATTTCCCCACTGAAAAAGGACGTGAGTTTTGAGACAAGTAGTGATGATAGTGATCGTAGCATGTCTTCAAGAGATTTTAATTACCTCCAAGAGGATATAAAAAGAAAAATTTTAGACCACTTAGGTCCTGTATTTGAGAAGTAAATATGAAACTGGAATTTTACAATTGTCCTAAATCTGAAGAGCTTAATTCTTCAATTCTACCCGAAACTCCGGAGTTTGTTTCGTATAAGCCAAATTTTGAATTAATGGAAAAGATAGCGGACGAATATAAAAATTATAAAAATATTCTCATCATCGCGCACGGGGGAAGCATTACCAGTTTTATGGGAATGTACTTTGCTTTAAAATATTTGGCAAACAAAAAAGCATATTTTTTAAGTACAGTTGACCCGGATTATATTCAGGAATTAAAAGATACTTTAAGGTCAGAAGACACTGTTGTCGTTTCCATCAGCAAATCGGGGCAAAATATGACCCAAATAGAAATGACAGGGCATTTTTTGGATTATCCTTTAGTTTTTATTACAGGAAAAAATAGTCCGCTTAAGGAAATCGCGGACAGGCTTAAAGCTAAAGTGGTTGATCATCCGCCAATTGGCGGCAGGTACACGGCCTTTACAGAAGTTGGTTTATTGCCTGCCGTTTTGGTTGGTTTGGATGCTCGGGCTCTTTTTGCCGGGGGGAGGACTTTTCTGGATTTATACAAAAGAGAAAATTTAGCATGGAAAATGGCTTCAGTAATGCATTTGCTTGAACAAAAGGGGTTCGTGGACGTATTTATGCCGTTTTATACCCACTATCTTTTCCCTATGGCTAATTTAATTGTTCAGCTTTGTCACGAAAGTTTCGGCAAAGAGGGAAAAGGCCAAACTTATTTCGCACACGAGGCTCCGGAAAGCCAGCATCACACCAACCAAAGATTTTTCGGCGGACGAAAAAATATATGCGGAATTTTCACCACAGCGGATTCATTCAACAATCAATTAACCACGAATTACCCGCCGTCGCTTCACAGTGTGCAAATTAAACGGCATGCGCTGTTTGATGTAAGCAAAATTCCTCTTGAAAAGTCTTTGGAAAGCGAAGCCATCGGTACCAAGGAAGACGCCCGCATAAATGGTATCCCGCTGGCGCAAGTTTCCATTAGTTCTTTTACCCCCGGAGAAATTGGTAAACTTATCGCTTTTTGGCAGCTTTACGCGGTGTATGCTTCTGTGCTTCGCTGTGTTGACCCATTTGACCAGCCGCAAGTGGAAAATAGCAAAAACCTCTCTTTTGACAAAAGGCTGCAATTTAAGGGTTTGTTATAGCCTGAAGTTTTATTGTATAATAGGATAAACCTTAAAAATTCTCGGCGGGTAATACATGATCGAAAGCGTATACTTAAATTTAGAAGATGACGTAGCTAAAATAGTCGCCAGAGTAAAAAAAGCACACGGCGACAAGGTTGTTTTGGTTTGTCCAAAAAGGTGTCAACTTTTTTCCGACAGCATAAATTTAAGGTTACTGAAAAAACAAACGGATCTTTTAGGTAAAAAGATTGCAATTTTAACCATGGACGAGAAAGGGCAAATGTTTGCAAAGGAAGCCGGTTTTACCCTGAAATTTTTACCTAAAGCACAGGGCGTAAAAGGTTTTTCCGACATCCGAATTGCCGGCAAAAAAGCAACGCCTGTTTCAGCCCTGCAAGAAGAAAGTACCGCGGATAAAATTTTAGACAGCTTTAAGGGCGGCCTTAGTGCCGTGGCGGACAAAATAATTTTTCAGGAAAAATCCGAACATGCTTCATTGCAGGGCGTCCAGCCGGAAAAGCTTAAAAAGCAAGAAGCCGTAAAGTTTGAGATGACTGAAAATGTTTTTCCAAAAGAGATTCATAGCAAGTTGACCGAAAAAAAAATAAAAGAAAAAAAATCCGGACAAAGAGCGCTTGTGGGTTTGGTGGCGCTTTCAATATTGTTGGTGTTGACGGTAGTGTTTGTTATATTGCCCTCGGCCACGGTTAATGTTCACCCAAAAACCGAACCCGTAACCAGGGATTTGGAAATTAGCGCGGGAGGCGGTGTTAGCCAGGCAGATGCTTCCAGGTTGGTATTGCCCGCTACATTGGTGGATGAAGTTTTGGAAAGTTCCAAAAAATTCCAAAGCCAGGGCAAAAAGGAAGTCGGAAATAAAGCCACGGGTTTTATAAAGATTTACAATTTTACCGGACAGCCGATAAATCTTAAACAGGGAACCACTGTAATTTCGGTCGGGGATAAGTCGTATAACCTGAATTTTGATATCGTTTTGCATCCTACTACCCAGTATGTGAATGAGCAAACCAAAGAAGTGGACCAGGGTACCCTAGGCGAACCGTATGAAATTATAGCTTTGGAAGGAGGAGAAAGTTATAATTTGCCCGAAGGAACCCGCATGGAAATTACTAATCAAGTTTTTGGAAGCAGGCCCCAGCTGCTCTATGCCAGAACCCAGACTGCCATTGTCGGCGGAACTTCCAGGTATCTTGCGATAATTTCGGAGGAAGATGTCCTTAGCGCCGAGGAAGAGTTGGTCAAAGAGCTTTTACAAAATCTAAATTCCAAATTATCATCGCGAAATTTAATTTTGGTTGAAGGAGCTTATCAAAAGGAAGTTATTTCTTTTGAAACGGACAAAGTCCCCGGCACTGAAAGCCCGAGTTTTACGGCAAGTATAAAAATAACAATAAAAGGTCTGGCAATAAATAATCAACAAATGCAAAAATTAGTAACGGACAGGATTACCCAAACTTTATCCGCAGGCAAACGCCTTGAGTCTCCCGACTGGAATCTTGCCAATATCCGCGTCAAAAATCTAAATTTAGAAACCGGTTTGGTATCGTTCCTTGTTCATTTTGAAGCCAAATCCGCTTCCGAAGTTAATTTAGAGCAAATAAAACCCGAGCTGGTGGGAAAAAGCCTTGGACAAGTCAATGAAATATTAGAATCTCGGCCCGAAATTGAACGAATTGATGTAAATTTGACGCCTATTTGGCAAAAGAATTTCCCATGGCTTTCCTCTAAAATAAAGCTAATATTGTCTGATAATTGACCTAAGAAGGCGCTATAGACTCTTTTTTCTTATAAATAAGGGATATTTTTAAGTGGGGGGATTTGACATTTTTTATGAATGTGATAGAATGATTTAGATTTTGTAATATTTACCAATAGTAAAAACCATTTCTAGCAGAGTTCAAGACTTAGGAAAGTCTGGTAAAAATAAAGATTTTATTGAAT
>Ga0210057_1004155_pt1 | contig 19486 bp, 26 predicted proteins | sample CryGeyCG2114_010_2_FD_183968 | JGI IMG/M metagenome (GOLD analysis project Ga0210057, IMG submission 183968) | Groundwater microbial communities from aquifer - Crystal Geyser CG10_big_fil_rev_8/21/14_0.10 (SPAdes) (version 2) | ecosystem: Environmental > Aquatic > Deep subsurface > Groundwater ...
CCCACCGATATTTTGCCGTATAGTCGCCCCAACTCCTTCTTGTCTGAAAGGAGTTTCATAATAATAATGGTGCTACTGAAGGTGAGGGCGACGGCGATATAGACCGCTTCTATGGATGAAAAGTTTAGCGCGCGGGCGATGCCAAACCCGACTAATGAGGTGAATAGAACCTGACCAAGGCCCGTAATTAACGAGATTTTACCCACTTCTTTAATAACTAAAGGATTCAAACTTAATCCTATAATGAACAGCAGTAAAGATATTCCCATGGTTGAGAAAATGTCTAATGTGGCGGCAGAATTAACCACGTTAAAAACATACGGGCCAAGCAGTATACCTGTAATAATATAGGCAATAATTAAAGGCTGTTTAATAAACTGCAACAAACCAGCTACCAGCGCGGTGATGACCAAAATCAAACTTATTTCAATGAAAACATCCATTAGTTCAAGTATAACCAGTACTCACCTTTCGTGCTAGCTTTGCTTTCACTTGAATATTGGGGCTTAATTTGCTAACATAGTAGCGCACTTGAACAAGTGCAGAAATGAGGATTGACAATGACAGTAATGGAAGCGGAGAGCAAACGATTTGTGTTGTTGGTGGAAGATGACGCCATGATTCGGGGAGCAATGGGCCGAAGTTTTGCCGAAACCATCACTTCTTTGGAGGCGGACACCTTGGAAGAGGCGAAGAAAATGTTTGTGCAAAACGCCGACCGGCTTGACCTTGTTCTGCTGGACGCCACTTTGGATGAGGATTCTTACAACTACGGCGACCCGCCCCAGACGGCAAATCTGGCATCATTTATCAGAGCGAGTGGTTTCAAACGCCCGGTGGTGGCCATTTCAGGCGACCCCAAGAATAACGAGAAGTTGGTGCAAGCTGGCTGTAACGAAGGGGTGGAGAAGTTGAACTTAAGAGACTGGCTGAAAGATTGGCTCCGACAAACCAGTCATTGACCTAAACTCTAGCTGTTTTCTTGCCGATATCTGCCTGCTCCGCTAAGTGGCGGGGCTTTTTGTTATACTTAGATGGTGCAAATCAAAGAGATTTTTAGTCGTGTCAATTTTGTCAGGGGCAGTCTGTTGCTGTTTTTGGTACTCATTTTTTCTGTATCTGCCTTCGCTTGGAAACAGAGTAAATCCTTAAAGACCATTCAGCCGAGTCTAACCGCTTTACAGGCTGAGCTAGACCGTCTTAAAAGTGAAGATCAATATCAGCGTAATGAAAGATTGCAGGCAGAGATTTCTAAAATTGAGCTTTCATATAAAGAGGCAGTTTCTATTTATGAGCAAATTGATGATCTGAAAGTAACGGGCAATGACGTGGAAAAGCTGGAAGAACAATTAATTTCCGGCTTAAAATTGTTATCTGAACTTAATTACGATGGGGCAGTTGAAGTTTTGACGGGTGTAAAAGGCGATATTGATACAACCAAAGCAGAGATTGCCCAAAAAGAATTGGAGTTGGCCAAAGCGGAACAAGAGAAAAGAGAGGCGGAGGCGAGAGCTAAAGCGGAGCGCGAAGAGCAAGAGAAATTGGCGGCTGCCAAAAAAACCACCCCCGTAGCAGAGGCGGAGATTGTGGAGAAAGAAGAAGATCTTAACAAAGAAGATAATTCCCTGCCCGTAGATGGCGAATACAAGCGAATTGTGGTTGTGATTGGCGATGAGGAGTTTGTGGTCAGCATCGTCGGGGTGAGTGTTAGCTCCACTCGCGTAGTAGTAGAGACCGCTTCCGACACTGTTTGCAACAACGACTGCCCTATTTTAGCCGTGCATGACTACACCGCTCGCAGTGGCGCTTTTGCGGGCATTAACGGTAATTTCTTCTGCCCCTCTTCTTACCCTTCTTGCGCTGATAATAAAAACTCATCCTATTTGGTGGTGATGAACAGACAGAAAAAATATTTGAACCAAGCCAATCCGGAAGAAGCTTTCCCCGCCGTCATTTTTGGCGAGAACCATACCCAATTTATTAGCGATGTCGCCGACTGGGACACTCAAGTAACGAACATAAACGGATTAATGTCTAACTACCCCATGTTAGTCAAAAACGGCAACAAGGTTTTTACGGGCCACAAATTGGCGACATTTAATTCCAAAACGAGAAGGAGTTTTATTGCCAACAAAGACAATATGGTTTTTATGGGAGTGGTGCATCACGCCACTACTTATGATTCAACGGAAGTTTTGTATAGTGTTGGCATGAGTAACGCGCTTAATTTAGACGGGGGCGGTTCATCTGCTTTGTGGTATGAGGGTAAATACAAAGTCGGCCCCGGTCGCAACGTACCCAACTCCATTCTCTTCATTAAGAAATAGTTTTGTGCTATAATTTGGCTGTGCGAGCGCACAACTGAACAACGAAAGGTGACTAAGCATGCTTCAGCGACGCGGTCAATCTTATATTGGAGTAACAGGATTCACCAACAAAGATCAAGTTCATCGGGCACTTGATTGCTTACCCCCGAACCCCAATCGTCTGTTAATGATTGGTGTTTTGGCCAGTTACAAATCGGTGCGGGGCATTCCTCTACGACCCCAGTGGCAGGCTCGGTATCCGGCTAAAGCAGAGATTGCCAACCTTTTTTGTGACGATGAGCGAGTGCTGAACCTGCTCCATTTTGGCGGAGTAGATGGTGATATCAGTGAAGATGACTTGCTTGACGAATTGTTGAGAGTTCGTGATTTGGCTGGTAGTAATTGTCACGGTTTTCAATTGAATATGATTTGGCCAAGCAGACTTGTTCTGGAATGTTACAGGGAAGACTATCCGCATGACGTCATTGTTTTGCAGGTAGGTTCGCGGGCTCAACAGCAAATGAGTGAGATTGATTTACTCCGCCGTCTGAAAAGATATTTCGGTTTGGCCGACCATTTCTTACTTGACCCTAGTGGTGGTCAGGGCAAGCCGTTCCAGCCTCAGGTAGCTATCAGTCTGTTGAAACAAATCAGCGAGTGGTATCCCAACTGGTTTGGTGGAGCCTTTCTGCCGGCCGTGGCCGGTGGACTTTGTGCCCAAACCTTGCCTTTGGTAGAGCCAGTGGTTAAAGCCTTCCCCATTACCAGCTTTGACGCCGAAGGGCGACTAATGAGCGAGGTTGGTCAGCTTGATGACCAGTTGGTCGCAGATTACATTCAAGCATCTTTCAATTTGCCAATATCCCAAATTGGGTGAGGCAATTTTTTTGTTAAATAGTTAATTAGTGATTTTATGTCTTGCCCAAATTCCCGGAGCCTGGCGATGCCAGTCTCCTCGTTACGGAGCCAACCAATTTATGTACTTGGTAGTTGTCTCCTAATTCGGGAGAGGTTCTAATGACATAAAATCACTAATTAACTATTTACTATTGTCTGCTAATTATTGGGTGTGGCTGACCTCAAATAGCTAATATTGATTGCTTTAAAACCAGTAGCATTTTGCTTCTTGGGGGTCAATACTGGCTTTAAGAGTGGGCTTTTGTTATATTCAGGCAGAAGGAGAGTGCTATGTTACACCAGAACATGCAGAGCTTGCGCGTTATTTTTATTCAGTCAGGTCAGTGCTGGCGAGAGAAAGAATTTGGCACTGTGGTAGTGGTCATTGGGGTGGAAGAAGATGAGGTTTTGTTTCATGACCCGAGCATCCTTGAGGCGCCCAAAGACTTCACCATGGGTATTGGTACTTTTCTCAGCCGGTTTGAATTCAATGGCCTATACTTCAGGTCAGATCTGGGTGAGCCAACCAGCGCAATCTCATTTACGCCAGCTCAAGTGAGACAAATGTTTTTTGAACATTTGGACCTCTGCTTGGAGTGTCGTGCCAGTCTCGCACTCACGGGGCACCGTTGTGCGGGCAAGGCCATGGATTCATTAGGCGCCAAAGTGCTGAACAAGCCGTGTCAGTGTCCCCATTGCCACTTCAAAGCAATCTACGGTCACGAAGAGCTTGACGGCCCCGTCAGAATCCGTCGCGCTTTAGCTTCCATTCAAACGAAGGATTAATCATTGCCCTGTCATTTCGGCAGGGCTTTTCACTATAATATTGACTTTTCCACCCGTTTATGGTACTATTTCTTTGATTTAGAATTTACTGATCTTGAGTCAGTGCCTTTGGCAACGCTAACTTGGTCGAGTCGGTGTTTGGTAAAAGAGCTTTCTAAAGAATACAAGTTAGTATGTCACAAATGTCAAAAAGACTATATGTAGGAAACATGAGCTATGACACCGAAGAGGCTGGTTTAAGAACCGCTTTTGAGGCTTATGGTGAAGTTTCAGACGTGAACATTATCACCGATCGTGAAACCGGCCGCAAACGTGGTTTCGGTTTCGTAGAGTTCGCCAACGACGAAGACGCCGACAAGGCTGTTGAAGCTATGGACGGACAAGAGTTAGACGGTCGCCAGTTAAAGGTGAACGTCGCTCGCGAGAGAGAAGAGAGAAATTAATATTTCCTTCTAAGAAAAAGACCCGCCCTAAAAAGCGGGTCTTTTTTTATCGTCAGAATTTCTAAGGTTTTGAGCAACTAATATTACTGATTGGGGGTCATGGTACACCTAATGATTAGAAGACAATTTCTTAATTGGCTTCGCGCTGAGGAGACTCACGAAGTGAGGCTCCGGATATTTGAGCCGACCACCAATTAGTAATATTAGTTGCTAAGTCCCTCCGGGAATTTGTGCCAAACATAAAAAGAGTATAATGAAAGCATGAAACAGACTAAGTCTTGGCTTTTTGGCGCGGGGGCGGTACTCGTACTGTTCGTAGTTGGTGGGCTGATTGTGCGCAACACTCGCACCGACGTTAACACAGAGCCCGAACCAAGCTCCGAAGTGCAAGAATCCTTATTCGTTGAGCGGGATGATGTTTTAGAAGAAGAGGTGGCGACAGATCGCATAGACGAGATTGAATCCGAGAGTAATGCTGAAGATGCTCCTGTTTTGCGTTTCCCAGTAGTCGGTTTTACCGACCGCATTAGCAAAAAACCTTTTGGCATCTTCATTGATGAGGCGACCTCACCCGTTCAGCCCGAGCGTTTTAGCGGTTACCACACGGGCGCAGATATTGAGTTCACCGATGTAACTGACGTCGTGCCCGTTTACGCCATCGCTGACGGCACCATTGTCGCCTCCCAAACAGTCAACGGCTACGGGGGCGTTATTATTCTGAACTTCACCCACAACGACCAGAAATTGGCCGCCCTGTACGGTCATTTACAGCCGAGCAGTCTGGCGCCGAAGGGGCCGGTCAAAGCAGGTGATCAAATTGGTCAATTAGGAGAAGGATTTACCAAAGAAACAGACGGCGAGCGCAAACATTTACACTTCGCCATCTTAAACAGTCAACGGCTTGATTTTCGCGGTTACGTTTCTAGTGAAAGTGAGTTGTCTGACTGGCTTAATCCATTAGATGTTTTAATTGAAACTATTCAAGCTGAGACAAACAGATAATTGATTGCGTATTAATAAGGTGAAGCGAGACTCTTCTGACGAAAAACTAATGAAAATGGTAGCCCAAGGCGATGAAGAGTCTCTGGGCGTTTTAATTAATCGCTATCAAAAGAAGCTATTGCGGTTTATTAGTTCGTTGGGAAAAATATCTTTACAAGACGCAGAAGACATTTTGCAGGAATCCTTCATCAAAGTTTATGTGAACGCCAAAGGTTTTGACGCATCTTTATCTTTTTCGGCTTGGGTCTATAGAATTGCCCGCAACAGCACCTATAGCTGGATGCGCTCAATGAGAGCTAGGCCCCATATAGTAATTTCGGTAGAAGATGTCGAGATCTTGTTAAAATCTACTGAAAATATGGCCGAGACGATGGATTCTAAAATAAAGCTAGAAAAGGTGAAGGAGGTGATAGAGTCTTTGCCGAATAAATACCGAGAAGTTCTATGGCTACAGCTGATTGATGAGAAGGATTACCAAGAAATATCAGATATATTAAAGATACCCAAAAGCACGGTGGCCACTCGCCTATCTCGAGCCAAAAAAAAATTACAACAATGGCTGATATAAATAGTAAAATTCTGGCAGAAATTCAGAAAAAACGACTAGAACAAAAGCCGTCTTGGTTTTTTATTCTGCAAAATATTCTGGCTTGGACACTGGTTGTGTCGGGTGTGGTTTTGACTTCTTTACTGTTATCTACTGTCTTTGAATTGATTCTTGCATCGGGTGCTATTGAGGTTTTTCCCTTTTTGAGGAATCTGTTTTGGCATAAAATATGGCAAATTATACCTGTAATGTCGCTTCTGTTTGTCGGTCTCTTTTTCATCCTTGATTTCTTGTTAATTCGTCGGGCACCTAAAGGTTATCGTTTGACTCAGCAATCTGTCGTCATTATTTTACTCTTAGTTGTTTCTGGTTTGGCTTATCTCTTTTTCTCTATCGGGCTTTCAAGGCCGATCCATAATTTTTCTCAAGAACGTATTCCGGCCTACGCATCTTCTTTAGAGAAGAGACAAAGATTGTGGCACAACCCTGAAGATGGCGCCATTATGGGAAAGATTGCCCTGTTAGATAATGACGGGTTTATTTTAGAGGATATTAAAGAGCGCAGATGGATAGTTGATATTTCAAAAGCTCATTTTGATCAAAACGTTGAAAAAATAGTGGGTGAGAATGTACTGGTAATAGGAGAAGTTACTGAAAACATGACTATTAAAGCCAAAGACATTTTACCAAGACCCGGAATGAGACCTTTGCCTCGCCATATGCGTAGAAAATAGTGAAGGATGTTGCAACCTCTTCACACTTAACAAGTAAATAATATCTATGAAAATATTAAACATAGCCCCTTATTTAGTAGCTGTCGGTGCCTTGGTTTACGCTGGCGTGGCGACCACTAACGCGCAAAGTGTTACAGATACCAACTGTTCACCTGAGGCGCGTGCCGAATTTAGAGCTGAACACATGGCCCAAAGAGAGAGAATGGACGAATTGATTCAAAGTGGTGATTATGAAGCTTGGAAAGAGCAAATTGAAAGCTCTGACCGACCAAACGCTGAAAGCTTATTGAGTACAATTAATGCCGACAATTTCGACCAATTTGTCAAAATGCATCAGCTAATGAAAGACGGTGATTTTGCCGCAGCAGATTCTATTCGTCAAGAGTTAGGGTTACCCAACCCTCCACAAGGCCACCATGGTCTCAAAGATGGTATGCAACGAGGTGCCAACCGCTAATCCTAAATCCCTCTAAGGTCTAAAAAAGCCACCCCTCACGGGGTGGTTAATAGTTTACCTTTCATTAAGTCGCTGACTTTGCCCGCCAACTCGGCTTGCTCCGTCTTGCGAGCAGCCTCTATTTTCAGCCGTTTGAGCAAATATCGCATGATATGTTCTTTGTTGTTCCAGATCTGTTTCTCTAAACAATTGACCAACCCGCAGGGGCAGTCAAAGACAAAGGTGTAGCCAAAAAGCTCTCCCCAAGGTGAGTAGTCACCATGCTGAAGATATCTCTGTGGGTCTTTGGCCATTTTAGCTAGTAAATCTTCCTCTTCTCCTTCTTCATAATCGCCGTCACCGCCGAAATGAACTCGACCACACTCGCACTCAACTACCAACGAGCTGGATTCGTGAAAAACACCGTAAAAATCGTCTGAACATTCGGTAGATTTGGAAAACTGACGCAAGGGGGGCTTCTTTTGCTCATCGCTCATGGCACTCTCCTGTCTCTACGGTAGCGAAAAACTACTCTTTAAGCAATTTGGTAAATCCTTTTTTGAATTTAATAATTTTTGGGTTAATGACAATTTGGCAGTAAGCGTTCTGTGGATTTTTGGCAAAATAATGTTGATGCTCCTCTTCTGCGGGGTAAAATTTGTCTAACTTCTCCACGTTTGTTACCACCGGGTCTGTAAGCAAACCGGAGCGGTTAATTTTGCCCATCAACTCGTGAGCCACCTGCGCTTGGCCTTCTGAGGTGTAGAAAATGGCGGAGCGGTACTGCGAGCCGATATCATTGCCCTGCCGGTCAACTGTGGTCGGGTCGTGCACTTGAAAGAAAATTTCTAATATTTTCTCGTAGCTAATAACACTGGGGTCAAATTCAATTTGTATACCTTCCGCGTGCCCGGTAGAGCCTAATGCTACTTCACGGTAAGAAGGATTAGCCATTTTACCCCCAACAAACCCCACCGTGGTTTTAGTGACACCTTTTAACTCGTCAAAAATGGGTTGTAAACACCAAAAACAGCCTCCAGCCAACACGGCGATTTCGTTTTGTTTAGCCATGACTAAATATTAATTTCTTTTATCATACGCCAAAACTATTAAGCGGGTGTTGACAAATACCCTAGGGGGGTATTATGGTGAAAGTATGAGAAATGTGAAAAAAAGAGCTCTTCACCGGGCCAAAATTATTGCTGGTCAGGTTAACAAAATTGTCGACATGCTTAATAGCAACCGCTATTGTGTTGATATTATGACCCAAAGTTTGGCTGCCCAAAAAGCGCTGAACAGTTTGAATGAGTTAATTTTACACGACCACTTACAAACTTGCGTGGTTGATCAAATTAAACGAGGAGAAGACGAAAAATCTATTGAGGAATTAAAAAATTTATACCATTTAAGTAATAAGTAAAAAGTAATTATGAATTATTTTATCGCGGTATTTGTCTATATAGTATTCTGGGTCGGTTTGGCTATGTTAGGTATCTGGTTTTATCGGCAGTTTCAGACCAAAAAAGACAGCGGTCTATTGGCGGGGGGTCTAATTCTGCTTTATTTAGTCGGCGCTTTATGGTGCGCCAGTATTTGGTTCTCTTTTAGTAATCAAATGTTTGGCGGTTGGGGTATGGGTATGACGAACATGAAGAATTGGGGCAGTGCAAATCAAGAAACTATCGATTTGCATAACCAAATGCATGAGTTGATGGTCAACGAAATAGAAACGAATGGACAATAAGAGTGTAGTTGTTGGAATATTAATATTCACCCTTTTAATTTTAGGGGCGATTGTCTTTGCTTACGGTAAGCAGACCAGCAAAACCGAATCGATTCCGCAATATCAATTCAGTGACGCAGAGAAACCGGCTGTGATGGCCGAACCAGCCAGTTTTGACTTCGGGTCCATTGCCCTAAAGGATATTAAAAAAACAACCTTTACTCTTGAAAACACAGGCGCTCAACCTCTAATCCTTTCTGATGTGGTCACCTCTTGCGGTTGTACAAGCGCCAACATTATTATCAATGGTGAAACAAGTCCGACTTTTTCTATGCACGACAACCCCCAGTGGTCGGGTACAATTGAGTCAAATCAAACCGCGTTGGTAGAAGTCACTTACGACGCCAAGGTTCACCCTGTTGACGGATTAGTGGAGCGTTTCGTGCAAATTGCCACTAACGACCCCGCTCAACCACAAGTTCAACTGTCGGTTAAAGCTAATGTAGCCAAATGAACGGCATAAATATTTCATTGGTAGTGACCGCCGCCTTTTTAGATAGCTTTAATCCTTGCGCTTTCGGGGTGATGTTAATGTTTATTGCCCTCGTGTTTTCCCTGCATAAGAAGCAAAATCTCATTTGGCTCTTTGGCGTCAGCTACATTTTAGGTATTTTTATCACCTATCTATTTATTGGAGTGGGCATTTTAAAAGCGGTGCATCTGTTTGGCATTCACGGTTTCTTCGGTTATGTCGCTTCTACTTTACTAATAATTTTTGGTCTTTTTCACCTCAATATCAAGGCTATACAAAAGTGGTCAGTTGTTCGGTTTATCAACAGCTGTCACGTACCGAAGGATTGGCAGAGAAGAGTGGCTTCAGGCACTATTTTAGCGGCAGTCACCTTGGGTGTTTTAGTAGGTATCTGTGAGTTTCCTTGCTCTGGTGGAATTTACTTAGGTACCGTCGGGCTGTTGGCTAACTCCGCGACCTTTTGGCAGGGTATTGGCTGGTTGCTAATGTATAACGTCATTTTTGTTCTTCCTTTGGTGGTCATCTTGCTTTTTGCGGGCAACAAAGTGGTGCTCAACAAAATTAGTCAATGGCAGAAGAAGTACGGCCAGTATGCTAACACTGTGATGGGAGTTACCATGATTCTGCTCGGACTGTTATTATTAAGTTGGTTAATAGTTTAAAAATGAAAGAACACAATTGCCACGAACACGACGAACACAATAAACACGAGCGCGGTGGCCACGAACATATGGGGCCCGAATCCGCTCCCCAGTTTTTAGCAAAATTTAAGGTCGTCACCTTTCTTTTGGTGCCCATGCTGTTATTGACTCCAACCGCTCTCAAAATTTTGGGTATTAGCGACTTTCCGGCCCGACCATATTTGATGCTGGCCTTAGCAACGGTGGTATTTTACCAATCCTTCATTTTCTTTACTCACGCTCGGCATGAAATAAAAGCCAAACAGTACGGCATGATGACTTTGGTCTCTATCGCGGTTTTGGCTGGCTATCTTTTCTCGTTGGCATCTACCTTTGCGGTAGCTTTGGAAGCGGAATTTTACTTGGAGATCTCCACCTTAATTTGGGTGCTTCTTTTTGGCCATTACCTCGAGGCTCGTTCTAGCGCGGGCGCTTCTGAAGCCCTTAAATCGGTGGAGCAGTTATTGCCCCAAAACGCCTATTTACAACAAGGTAGTGAATTTATCAAAACGAACGTTAGTGATTTAAAGAAGGATGACATCGTGCGGGTCCGCTCAGGTGAGAAAGTGCCGGCCGACGGCGTTTTAATTCAAGGTACGGCCGGCTTTGATGAATCCTTTATTAGCGGAGAATCAAAGCCTGTTATGCACCAAGTCAAAGACAATGTCTTGGCGGGTAGCATCTGTTTGCAAAAAAGTGTGTTGGTTAAAATTACCCGAGTGGGCGAAGGCTCAACCGTTGGTCAAATAAAAAAACTGATCGCCACCGCTCAGACCACCAAGCCCAAAAGCCAGCGCTTGGCGGACAAAGCGGCCAAATACCTCACCTTCATCGCCCTGATAACGGCCATCTTGTCAATCCTTATTTGGTCTGTTCTGCTTGGGGAGCCTTTTGTTTTCTCTATTACTTTAGCCATTACCGTGTTGGTGATTGCTTGTCCGCACGCTTTAGGATTGGCTATTCCGACAGTGACCACTATTGGCACCTCTTTGGCGGTGAAAAACGGCTTATTTATTAAGAACTTAGAAAAATTAGAGACGGCGCAAAAAACCACCCACATCGTTTTTGATAAAACAGGCACTTTGACCGAGGGTAAATTCAAAATCAAGCGGGTGGTCAATTTTACCTCGGTTGATGTTTTGCCTTTGGTCGCCTCTTTAGAACAGCATAGCTCACACATTATTGGCCAAACTATAGTTGAGTATGCCAAAAAGAAGTCTGTCAAACTTTCAGCGGTGACTTCCTTCACCGACTTAACGGGCCAAGGAGTGCAGGGGGTGATTAATGAAACTAAATATTATGCGGGTAATAAGGAGTTAATGTTGGAGCATAATGTTTTTCAGTCCGAATCCGAAATTAATGAAGCGGGCACCATTATTTATGTAGCATCAAAAAAACAGTTACTTGGGGCAATTATTCTGCAAGATGCCATTAAAACGAAGGCCAAAGAATCAGTCGCTCGGCTCCAACAATTAGGCATTAAAGTTGTCTTAATAACGGGCGATAATGAAAGGGTAGCGCAAGAGGTAGCTAATGAGTTAAAAATTGACTCTTATTTCGCCAAGGTGCTGCCCCAAGATAAATATAAAAAGGTACAAGAGCTTCAAAGAAAAGGAGGAGTGGTAATGATGGTCGGTGATGGGGTCAATGACGCTCCTGCTTTGACGCAGGCCGATATTGGGGTGGCTATCGGTTCGGGCACAGATGTGGCGCTAGAGAGCGGTGATGTTGTTTTGACCTCCTCTGACCCCGCCGGTGTGGTGCGCTATATTCTGTTGGCCAGAAAACTTTATTCTAAAATGCGACAGAATCTATTTTGGGCTTTGGGCTACAACGTGGTGGCCATTCCTGCTGCTGCCGGCTTGTTCATTCCTTTAGGATTTCAATTAAGGCCCGAAATCGGCGCTCTGTTGATGAGTCTGTCATCCGTAGTGGTAGTGCTCAACGCTTTGACTTTAAAGAGTTTCAAATAAGTGCTACATTAAACTTGAAAAAATAAGGTTAAGAGATGACAAAAAAGCTTTATAAATCAACTGATGATCGTATGGTGGCCGGTGTCGCGGGTGGGTTGGCTGAATATTTCGGCATAGACCCCATAATAATAAGAGTTCTGTTTGTGGTATCTGTTTTAGCAGGGGGCGCGGGCATTATCGCCTACATTATTTTAATGATTGTTATGCCCGAGCAAGCAACAACGCAATCATCCTCAAGTACTAAAGAGAGTGAGAAAGCTGTCATCAATGATGAGGCAAATTACACCATGGGGTTCATTCTAATGGCTTTGGGTGTACTATTGCTAATAGATCAATTCACTCTTTTCCCCGTTGCCAAGCTGTGGCCAATCTTATTAATAGCGTTGTCTTTAGGAATAATTTTTAACGGAGTAAAAAAGAAATAATATGAGCACTACAAGATATTTATTTGGTTTACTACTGTTTATTATTGGGGTCTTGCTACTGTTGTCAAACTTTAACTACCTGAATGTTAATTGGGCTTTTATCATTCAATTTTGGCCAGTTCTTTTAATATTATTAGGCATTGGAGCGGTGACGAAAAATCGGCCAGTTAGACTACTTTTGGTGACACTAACCGTTTTATTAACAGTAGCACTGGCAATGTACGGTATTCAAAAAGGATGGCTGAATCCTAATGTTAAATACAAGGTTGAAGAACAAGATTTAGCTATTGAATATGCTGAAGAAGAACAGGCTGTGCTTAATTTGGAAACAGGAGCAGGTAAATTTTCATTATCAGGGGCATCTGACTCTTTAATAGAGGCTCAAGCCAAAACTAGTTTAGGCCTTTACACCATGCAAAGGTCTGGTGTGGGCGGGGGTGAAGTTGATCTGCGGTTAGACGGCCAAAATGTCCGGTGGAGTCATGTTGGGTCAGTAACGAATAATCTCAATATCAGCCTGCACGATCAACCAGTTTGGCAGATCAATGTCAAAACAGGGGCAACCAGTCTTAATTTTGACCTAACCAAACATCAGGTTGAAAAAATTGAGATAGATACGGGTGCTTCTGAGGTGAAGGTTAAGATTGGTAATCTAACCAATCAGGTGCGAGTGAAAATTAGTGCGGGGGCTTCAAAAATTCACCTCTTGCTACCTGAAGAATTCGCTGCCCGATTAGACGTTGATTCTGGTTTATCCTCTCATAACTTTCCTCAGTTTACCGAAGTATCTAAGGGTGTTTACGAGACGGAGAATTTTTCAACAGCTAACAAAACCGTCACTATAGAAATAGATGCCGGCCTTTCCGACTTACAAGTAAGTAGATATTAATATGGAAAAGAAACTGTACAGATCAACAAAAAACCGAGTCGTTGCGGGTGTGGCGGGCGGTTTGGGTGAATATTTCTCTGTTGACCCCGTGGCGGTTAGAGTCGGCTTCGTCGTTTTGGCGGTGATGCCTTGGTTTTGGGGTGCGGCCGTGGCCGTTTATGTTCTATTGTGGCTCTTGGTGCCCGAAAAAGGGGGCAAGCCAATAATAGAAGGCGAGTCAGTTAAGAAAAAGTAACTTTCTTCTGGTAGAATAAATTTAAGATGTTAATTCTTCGTTGGATCATTAACGCGTTAGCTCTGCTCTTAGCTTCTAGTTATGTAGTCGGTTTTGATATTTTAACCTTTCAAGCGGCACTCATTATTGCGCTAATTCTCGGCTTGGTCAACGCCATTATTCGCCCCGTGGTTTTCTTTCTCACCCTGCCCATCAACATTCTGACCTTGGGGCTCTTCACCTTCGTCATTAACGCTTTAATGATTTGGCTGGTCGCTTCAGTCGTTAAAGACAGCCTGCTTTATGTCTCCGGTTTCTGGCCCGCATTCTGGGCGGCTATCATTTTATGGGTTATCAGCTTATTGACTAACCTAGCTTTGACTCGCGAAAAGAAGTAGCCTTGACTGGCAAAACACATCAAGTTATTGGAATCACCGCCGCTTTAGGCGGATTTTTTATTTTGCAAGAACCAACCTATCAGCCGGCTACCTTTGTAGCAGTACTGGTAGCCGCTCATTTTGGCTCGTTACTACCTGATATTGACAGCTCCGCCGCCGATATTTGGAATAGTGTTCCCGCGGGTAAGCACGTCGGTCGAGTCGCTACCAAATTCACCTTTGGTCACCGTAATTTAACCCACTCTCTTTTGGGTTTGGCTCTCGTGGGCTTTCTAACACACCGATTAATTATGAGCATGCCCCACTATTGGGGGCTTGATCTAAATCTCGTCTGGCTATCTTTTATTATTGGCTATGTTTTTCATTTACTGGCCGACGCCGTCACTGTTTTGGGCGTTCCCTTACTCTGGCCCTTAGATCGCAGTTTCGGCTTTCCTCCCAAACCTTTTGAGGGTGTAAGGATTCAATCGGGTCAGTGGTTTGAAAACTTACTTCTTTTCCCTCTCGTCAATTTAGTTTTGATCGCATTAATTTGGTCTAATATTGGTATTATAAAAGAGATACTATTTAAATAAACTTTTATGGAACCGCAACGAAGGGCAATATTAATTGTTGCAGATGGTCTGGGTGAGGCCAAAAAAGGGCCGGGAAATTTTGTGGCGCAGGCCAAAACCCCCTTTTTGCATAAAACTAAAAAAAATTACCCCCACTGCTCCAACCAAGCTTCAGGCGAAGCGGTTGGCTTGCCCAAAGGGGCGCAGGGCAATTCTGAAGTGGGTCACTTACACATGGGCGCGGGTCGCATAGTTTGGCAACCGTACGCCAAAATTAACCGCGCTATTGAAGATGGTAGCTTTTTTACGAATGACAAATTAAATTCGGCTATGCGTTTTGCCAAAGACCGAAAAAGCACTTTGCATCTTATTGGTCTTTGTTCAGACGAAGGGGTGCACGCTCATCTTGACCATTTGCTAGCTCTTCTGAAAATGGCCCGTGAGAATGAGGTAGAGCAGGTCAGAATCCATTTTATTGCTGATGGGCGAGATGTGGCGGAGCGCTCGGCAGAGAAATATATTGACCAAATAGAAGAGGCGGGGGGCGAAATTGCCACTGTCATTGGGCGTTTCTACGCCATGGATAGAGACAAAAACTGGGACCGAACAGTCAAGGCATACAATATGCTGGTTAAATCAGAGGGTGGCAAAGCTTCATCGGCCAAGCAGGCTTTAGAGATAGGCTACGCGCAAGGAGCCAAAACAGACTACTATTTACCTCCGGTAGTCATTTACAATCAAGACGGCTCCCCTAAAGGTCAGTTGCGTGATAATGATTCCGTCATTTTCTTCAACTTTCGCACCGACCGGTTGCGTCAGTTGGCTCATTCATTGACAGACGATAATTTTGATAAATTCAGTCGATCTGCCGTTCCGCATATTGAAATAACCTCTATGACTCCCTACGACACAGAGCTAGAGTCTCGGGGTGCTTTTTTAGAAGAGATGGTCAGTAACAACTTGGGTCAAGTTTTTGAGACATTAGGTTTAAAACAATTAAAAATTGCGGAGACAGAGAAATACGCTCACGTTACCTATTTTTTCAATTCGCAACGAGAAGAGCCATTTTCAGGTGAAGAGAGAATAATGGTGCCATCCTTAAAAGTAACCGCTTACGACGAAAAGCCGGCAATGTCGGCTAATGAAATTGTGCAGGTGAGTAACGAGAAAATTGCTGAAAAAGGGTTTGACTTCATCTTGATTAATTTAGCCAACTGTGATTTAGTGGGTCATACAGCGAATAAAGAGGCAGTAATAAAGGCGGTAGAGGTGGTAGATCAATCTGTGGCGAGCATCTGTCAAACAGCTTTAGCTAATAATTATGTAGTCATTTTTACTGCCGACCACGGCAACGCTGAAGACAAGCTCTATTCCGACGGTTCGGCCAAGCCTTCACACTCTACTAATCCGGTTGGGTTGTATATTATCTCTAACGATGAAAGCCTCTCTAAAGAAAGGATACGTCTGGAAAACGGTGGCCAGGCCGATGTTGCTCCAACTATTCTAGATGTTATGGGTTTATCTAAGCCACAACAAATGACGGGCCACAGTTTAATCAACAATAAATAAATTTACAATGAAAAAACACATCGTTTGGGTCGGTTTGGTACTCGTGTCTATTCTGATCGCGTTTGGTGTGGCTAAGAAAATTGGTAGAAGTGACCTGTTTAATGATTCGTCAAAACCGCAGGTTGTAACAACCATTTTTCCCTTGTATGACATCACTAAAACTATTGCGGGTGACCGAGTAGGTGTCAGTGTAATTGTTGATCAATCTTCTAGCCCACACGCTTTCACAATCTCTCCAGATTCTTTAAAAGAGGCCAGCCAAGCAGACTTATTATTCTATTTGGGCCACGGCTTAGACGACTACATTGTTAATGAGTATGTTCAGGCGTTACAAATACGCACGAAAGTCGTTGATGAGGGCTCAACTATTCTGTCAGACGAAGAAGGAGAAGACCCCCACTACTGGTTAGGATTAGAGAATGCCAAAGCTATCGCTACAAGCGTTGCCAGCTCCTTAAGTGAGCTTGACCCCGAAGGTCAACTTGAGTTTGAAAGCAACTTAGCCTTGTTTATTAAAAACGTTGAGCAGTTAAAAGATTTTTATCAGAGCAAGTTTTTAGAGCAAGAGGCGAAAATTGCTACTTTTCATAACGCGTTTGGCTACTTGGCACAAGATTTAGGCTTTACCGTGGTGGCAACTTTTGAGGAATTCCCCGGTGAAGAACCAACGGCCCAGTGGTTGAACGAATTTTCCAAAACTGTGAAAGAGGGTAATTTGCAGATTCTGTACGCTGAGCCCCAATTCTCTACCAGCGCTATTGAGTCGTTGGCGAAAGATTTAGGTTTACAATTAGGCGTTTTAGACCCATTGGGTGGGAAGAGCGACAGTTATAGTTACATTACTTTAATTAAAATGAACGTCGATACTATTTTGCAAGATGCGCAAGCGATGGCTAACGATTCAACAGAAATATGAAAGCAGCTGTAGAGGTCAAAAAATTATCTGTCACTTACCCTAAAATTAAGCAGGCGGTTGTTAGTGATGTTAGTTTTTCTTTACCAAAAGGAAAAATATTAATGATAGTTGGGCCGAACGGGTCAGGTAAGTCAACTTTGGTAAAAGCTATTCTTGGTTTGGTAGAGAGTCGGGGTCAGGTACAAGTGTTTGGCCACAAGGTAGAGCAGGAGTATCATCAAATAGGTTACTTACCTCAGAATTTCTCTTTTGACACCAGCTTCCCTATTACGGTAGAAGAGTTTTTAAACATCAGTTTGGCCGAATGTAGTTGTGAGGAGTGTTTGCGTGACCCCAAAAACAGCATTAAAAAAGCTTTGACTCAAGTTGGCGCTCAAAAATTATTATCATCTATGATGTCTGAGTTATCGGGTGGGCAAATGCAAAGGGTACTATTAGCTAAGTCAATTGTACATTCACCAAAATTGCTAATCTTGGATGAACCGGAAGCGGGCATAGACCACGCCGGTGAAGAGTCTATTTTTAGCCTGGTGTCGCAAATGGTCAAAGAGAGTCACATGACGGCAATTTTAGTTTCACACGATTTAGATTACGTTAAAAAATACGCCGATTTGGTGCTGGTAATTAATAAGAAAATAATCTCTTACGGCCCGGTTGGCTCAGCCCTCAGCAGTCAAGTCATTAAAAAGATTTACCCTCATGAATGAATTACTAGAGATTGTTAACCTACCATTTTTCCAGCGAGCTTTGATTGGAGGTCTTTTAGTGGCCTTAGTAACCTCTTTTATGGGCATTCATGTGGTTTTGCGGCGTTCTTCTTTCTACCCTGACGCTATTGCGCACGCCTCTTTGACGGGTGTTGCGCTGGGTCTTTTACTGGCGGTTAATCCTTTAATAACAACAGTTATTTTTGCTGTCTTTATTGCCCTCGCTTTGCCCTTGTTTCAAAAATCTTCCAAACTGCCCCTTGATAACCTGCTTGGCTCACTGCTTCCATCTGCCATGGCTCTTGGTGTTTTACTGTTAGCGTTAATGCCTGGTTATCAGCCGGAACTAATTAGTTTCTTGTTTGGTAATATTCTAACTATCGGATTAACCGAACTGTATTGGTTGGTCGCGCTCACCCTAGTCGTTTTATACTTTTTATTCGTTTTCAGAAAGCAGTTAATCCTTATTTCAATTAATAAAGATTTAGCTAAAACTTCAGGAGTAAAAGTGGAAAGACTAGAAATAGTATTCAGCGTTTTATTGGCCATGACCGTGGTGGCCGCTCTGCAAATTGTGGGTATTATTCTGGTGAACGCGTTATTAGTGATGCCTGCCACCATTGCTCGCACGAAGGCCCGTTCTTTAAAGACTATGTATGTAGCCACCCCAATCATTTCGCTATTGACCGTATTCTTCGGTTTATTAATTTCCGCCAACTACAACTTACCCTCCGGCCCCGCTATCGCCGTTTTGGCCGGTGTGGCATTACTGTTGAGTGTTGTTCTTGCTAAAGTCGGGGCTACAAATTAGACAGCTCCGCTTCCACATTGTCTAGTTCCGCATCAAGGCTGGTTAGGTCGGTGTTCTCAATTTCTGAGTTGATTGTTTGGCTATCTGTTGAATCAGACAGGGCGCTCAACTCTTCTACCACGGCGTCACCTGTTTGCTCAGCCGTAACTGTCTCTTTGTCTTGTGGGGCAACGTCATTATCTTTGTTGGTGAAGTAGTAAACTCCACCTATTAATATTATCAATACGAGCACCAAAGTCACCCATAATCCCATTTTATTTTTAGGGGCTATTACAGTAGCCGCCGGTGTTTCTATTGTTGGGTTAGAATTTTGATCTGTATCGTTGTTTAGTTTGGTCATCATTAGAAATTACTTGTTATTGAGAGTAGCTCACTCTTTAACTCATTAATTTTGGCAATAGCGGTTTGAGTTTCGTCTTTTGCTTGAGCAATTATGGTGGTGTAATCATCTGAGGCGGCTATTGTTTCAAGGGTGTTTTGGGCGTTATTGACGGCTGTTTGCGCTTCTTCTTGCAGATCTGCCAAAGAGGCTAAATCTGCTTTATATTCAATAATTTTATCGGCGTCAGTTTGGGCTTCCACGTTGGTGTAGGCTTTCTCAATTAAACTAATAACTCTGGCTAGGGCAATATTTAACCTGTTAGTGACTCTTTCTACATGCTTCTCAGCCCTTTGTACACGATCTTCTATCTGTTCTGCTGTTAGTTCAGCGCTGTCTTCTTTCTGTAATTCAAGGCGCCTCTCTCTGAGCTCTTCCAACTCATTCTTTCTCTGCTCTCTCAAAGCTTCCAATTGCTGTTTACTTCTCTCTCTAATTTGCTCTAGTTCGTCTTTATAGAACTCACGCATTAGCTCCCTTCTTTCTTTGACGTTAGCAAACTCCGCTTCCAACTCTTCTTTGAGCTCATCTTTGTCATCATCACTAGTGGAAGATTTATACCGCT
>Ga0210057_1004157_pt1 | contig 19482 bp, 32 predicted proteins | sample CryGeyCG2114_010_2_FD_183968 | JGI IMG/M metagenome (GOLD analysis project Ga0210057, IMG submission 183968) | Groundwater microbial communities from aquifer - Crystal Geyser CG10_big_fil_rev_8/21/14_0.10 (SPAdes) (version 2) | ecosystem: Environmental > Aquatic > Deep subsurface > Groundwater ...
TAGAAAGACAAGTCACCGTATCATAGTTATATCAACACCTGAATGCCAGGTTCGAACTTAACAAACTCTAGTAGACCCATGGATTTAGGAGTAAATAAGCGCTATTACAGGGTTTGACCCTTTAAATTGCAATGGGGTGTTCTAAAGAAGTAATTCTTTCTTCATGATTCTCAATCCTATCCCCATACCCTTTAGTCACCTGCATATCATCCCGAAGATTTTGAATCTCACCTAGTATCTCATCCTTAAACCTATAAATATCATCTTTTACTTCTTTTTTTAGAGAATCATTAAGTACAGTGGTGATATCAGTAACCAACCTGCCAATATCCTGTAAGTCTTTTTTAGTTAGAGACATAAATAGATAATAGCATAATTTACCAAATCTGTTAATCACTATTACTCATAAGCTCCCCCACTTAAAGCTCTAACTGGTTCTAATAAGCCCTCAGCCACCCATGGATTAGTTTAGGGCTTTAATAAGTGCTAGTTAGACAGGGGATGTTCCAAAGCAGTGATTCTTTCTTCATGATTCTCTATCCTATCGCTCTGCCCTTGTGTTAATGTTAGCTCTTGCTCGATTCGATCTAGCTTCTCAACAATCTCATTTTTAAACTTTGCGGTCTCGCTATTAACTTTTTCAACTATTTGCCTACCTTGGTCACGCACAGCCTCAATAATTTCTTCTTTGAATTTTCTATTATCTTTAGCCATTTCACTACGAACCTCATTGTACATTTGCGCAAAAAACTTAGAATCTGTATTTTTAGCCATGATGATAAAATAACATATTTACATGCAACGGCAAGCATAATAGATTCAAACGCAGTCCACTAGTAGAACCAAGTTTACACATAATAACTGTCCTTATATGTAGTAATTACATTGTGTATAATTGAAAAGTTATGAATAAATTTGGATTTAGTCTTCTACCACCAAAGGATATTCAAATTGAATACCAAAAGATAGTAGATAGGTATAGTAATAAATTAAAAAGTCCATCTTTTGAACCACATATTACGCTTTTAAATATCGTAGAGGGTGAGAAAGAGGATATTATTTAGAAAGTCAAAGAAGTTGCTTTAAAGATCGAGCCAATCCAGATTTCATTTACAGATATCTCAATAAGCACAACTTATTATCAGTGTATATTTACGAGGGTTAAACCAGTCCCAAGCTTGCTTGAAGCTCATGCTGCTTTACGAACAGCTCTGGGGTATCCAGTCAAATACATGTACGTCCCCCACATGAGTTTAGTTTACGGAGATATATCTTCTACAAAAAAAGATGAGATAGCTAATGAAATTAAATTAAACACCACAAGCTTCAAGGCAGCTAGATTATGCATAATTGCTGTAGATAATATGGACCCAAAAACATGGCTTCATGTATTACAGGGTTTGACCCTGCATATTTCTGAATACTATCTCAAAGTATAGCTACTTCCTTTTCTCCAAACAGTTACACTTTTAAATCCATCATCGTGCTCGCCTTTTGGATTATCTGTGCAATCAGGTTCAGAAACTTCTGTCCATGCATTTATCATGCTATCCATTTCATCTAACTCTCCCCCCGTTGACGTACCTACAGGAAATTCACCGTTTACAATACCACAGGAATTTATAAGTGGACATCCAGTATCAGCACATTCTTTAAAACCCAGTACTTCTACAGCCATAAGTTGCGGAATTATACCAGGAATGGCTCTAAGCTCCAATATCTTTCTAAGTAATCATTCACGAGTTTACAAAGGATTCAAAGCCGAGCTTTACATAAAATGGATAGCTTGGCTTTAGAATCGTATATAATCGCTTACTTAAGGCAAGACCTTCCATTTCATGAAGGGTCTCGCCTTGTTTCGCTCAGTTTGTTAAATCGTGAATGGTTACCTTTCTAATATGACACCGATATCTAAACAAACAAGCACCTACTCTCATAAAACCTCTCATAAAGCTCCCCCACTTAAAGCTCTAACTGGTTCTAATAAGCACTCAGCCACCCATGTCTTGACAATAGCTGTACATAAATAGTATACTTCAACCAAATGATTCTCTTTGAGTTTAATGAAGAGAAAAACATATTACTCAAAGAAGAAAGAGGAGTAAACTTTGAGGATGTATTAGAAGTTATAAAAAAAGGAGACACACTAGATAATATTGAGAATAAAAAATACAAGAATCAAAAAATATATGTAATAAAAATGAAAAGCTACATCTATGCCGTTCCATATGTAGTAACAAAAGAGGGAAACATATTTTTGAAAACAATATATCCTAGCAGAAAATTAACAAAACAATATTTAAATCAATAAAATGAATAAAGATCTATTTAAAAATCTAATACTAACAGACGAAGAGCAAAGAATCGAAAAATCACTTGAGCAAGGTAACTGGAAATCTATTAGTAACTTAGATAAGCAAAAAAAAGAATTACAAAAAGTGGCAACTCACACTCTTGATCTTCGTAAATCTAAGCGGATAACATTTCGAGTTAATCAAGGTGATCTGGTTAAACTTAAAGCTAAGGCTATGAGAAAAAATATCCCCTACCAAACCCTCCTAGGCTCTCTTATCCGTAACTATGTTGAGGGAAGATACTCATTTAAACTGTAATAGGTTCGAACGTCGTTCGCTAGTAGACCCATGGATGGTTTGGGGCTTCAATAGGGGCTAATGAACTACCGGCTGCTCTAAAGAAGTAATCCTCTCTTCATGATTCTCAATCCTATCCCCATACCCTTTAGTCACCTGCATATCATCCCGAAGATTTTGAATCTCACCTAGTATCTCATCCTTAAACCTATAAATATCATCTTTTATCTCTTCCTTAAAGCTAAGTAACTTTTTATCAAATCTATCCCCCATTCTTCTTTCTAAATCTGCATTAAGTACTGAAGTAACATCAGTAATCAATTTCCCAATATCCTGTAAGTCTTTTTTAGTTAAAGACATAAATAGATAATAACATAATTTATGGATCTAGTCTTAATATACTCTAGTATAATAAGTTCAAACTCATACTGTTTCTACGGATATATACCGCGTCTGTAAGTTTCCCCAAAGGTGATAAGTTAATTCCAAGTGGGTATCCATTCTGCTTCACAACAGACTGTACAGCACTATACTGGGGGTAGTACTCAACAGAGATATTTTCAGCTGCGTAGGCCTTGGGTATTGCAAAAGCAAATTTAGAGAACTGTGCGTCATCGTAACGTAGTAAAAAGGGGGTTATAGCAACTATATCTGGATGAGTCCATATCTGGTTAAAAGCAGTATCATAATATTCTGCAACAAGCTCTGGAGTTAACCAGCTAGACCTTGCCCAGCCTGTCTCAGTAATAAATACCGGCAAATTCTCCACATCAAATCTTGTTTTAAGGTAAGTAATCTCCCATTCAAAGCCACGAATAGAAGTCTTACCCGTAGCGTAGGGAGAACCAGAGAAACCTGGGTTTGGATAGGAGTGACTAGTCCAGCCGTCTAGCCTACTGAAAATACCAGGCGCTTTATTCTCCATCCCCTCCATATAAGTAACAGAACTCATTGTGGAGCTTGAATTAGGAGCTGCCAAGTCCAGCCCAGCTGGTAGCATGAAGTAACTATCGCCTAGTTCTGTAATAAAGCTATCTAGTGTCATAGCATACTCATCTGGTCTAAGTTCACCTCCCCATTCACCCGCGTGGTTAGGTTCATTAAATACGACAATGTAGCGGTTTAAAACAGGCCACGGAAGCTGATCTAAAAAGTCTTTCCATTCTTTAGCAGAATTCTCACCAGGCTTTGACCAGTTACCATTTTGGGTGCTTGTAGCTAGTCTTACAATAGGTATTAGCCTATTTACCTTAAGCTCGTTAAAAAAACTCTCCCAGCGACTCACGTCTCTTTCATCATCCCGTATTACAAGCGTGACATATCCCCAGTTACCACCAGTAGAGTTAACTAGCTTTGCAGCCTCTGTTATTTCGCTTTCGTTTAAGATATGGATCCCTACTTTGTTATTTTCTGTAGTACGTGGGTCATATTTAGCATCAACTCTAGAAGCTATACTAAAAAAAAGCATTAAGGCTAGAATAGTCTGTATATACTTCATGAACTTCATTGTAACACCAACAATCTCTCAAATCATGTAAAATACACTTAGTGAATAATGTACTAGATCTACACCAAAGACTAAAAGAAGCCGGTATCACTCCTAAAACAGGTGCCTGGGGATATATAGCCGATTCAAAAAGAGATATGAACATAGATGAACTCCGAACAGAAAAGTACTATGTTGCTGTGCAGACAATGTATTTACCTAACTGGAATACAGATACTAAGCGACTTAAACAGTGGTATAAATATCGCAAAGTCTTAGTTGTAAACCCTAAAAATGGCCGCACAGTTGTTGCGAAAATTGCAGATGCTGGACCAGCAAAATGGACAGGTAAGCAATTTGGTGGATCACCAGAGGTTATGGGCTATCTTAAGCTTAAAGACGGAGAACAAAAGGGAATGGTTGTACTATACTTTATTGACGATCCAAAAGACCAGATTTCCCTTGGCCCGGTAGAGAGATATAATAACTACAATGAGTAAACTATTTTACGATCACTTAATAGTAATAGAAGAGATTAATGACTCCCTCGTGGCATTAGAGCTACCCGAAGAGGATCATAACCAAACATTAAGCATTATTGATCAAACAATTCACAACCATGTCTTAGATATAATCCTCACTCATTTACCAAAACAGCATCACGAAACTTTTCTTAAGCTCTTTGTAAAAGCTCCTCATGATAAAACAATCTTAAAATTCCTAAATGAGAAAAGTAAAGTTATTATTGAAGAGGAAATAACAAAAGCTATAGAATCATTAAAAGCTGAACTACTGGAATTAATCAAATAACACAGCCAGCTCCGTCCCTATCTATGCTTGCCACGTTTTGCGCCTAGGCAAATTTATGTAGTACCCCAGGCAGGATTCGAACCTGCGGCCTCCCGATTAGAAGTCGGATGCTCTATCCCCTGAGCTACTGGGGCACAGACCATATTATACCAACCCTGCTATAATTTTACCTATGTCTAATCTACAGCAGGTACATCGGCATAAAATACCCCACTTTTATCCCTCTCAAGCTGTCTGGTTATTGGTATATTTAGTCTTCCTCTCTTGGTTTACTTTTACCAGTAAGGGCTACAACGAGCTTATAGAGCTTAGTAACCCTATTCAAAGAGTAAAAATAGTTGAGATTACTCCTATACCGCGCAACTCAGACCCAGCACCTCAAGCTGCACCAGCTCAAAAGCTTGCACCCAAGGACTGGGGAGTAGCAAAGCAGCTAGATGACGTAACCTGGACTATTCTCGTAGGACAAGACGAAACCATGGCAACACCACAAGAGATTCTAGAAGCGCTAAACCGCTATCGTAATATAAATGGTTCAGGCTCTTTGTCCTGGGATGACAAGCTAGCTGAGTTTGCACAGGAGCGGGCTAACTACTTTGCCAAGATTAAGGATTTAGATAAACATGCTGGATTTATTGAATACACAGCAAGCGAAGACAATATGCGATCCTTGGGCTTTGCCTCAGTTGGTGAAAATGCGAGTTTTGGTTATAACCTAGAAGGAGTTCATCTGATAGAGTGGATATTTGCAGGAGATGAGCCCCACGATAAAAACCAAAGAAACCCAAGCTGGACGCATGTTGGAGTAGGGGTAGCAGATACGGGAGTAGCAATTATTTTTGGTAAATCTAAATTTTAATGAAAATATTGCGTGAAGTCAGTTTAACTTTGATCATAACAGTCATCTCTAGAATATTAGAAAGTCTCTACTTTGTCAAAGGACTGCAAATACACCCCTTTCTAAACCTCGGGGGTTTAAAAAGACGAAAGATCCGATCCTTATATCCCACAGGGTCTGACCCTTTGAGTTCAGATTTACAAAAAGTTATAAAAGATGATGTAGTAGTATATTGATGATAAAATATATGTTAAGTGCGGGAGTAGCTCAGCTGGTCAGAGCGTCAGTTTTCCAAACTGAAGGTCGAGGGTTCGATCCCCTTCTCCCGCTCCATATCGGAATCGTTTTCCGAAAGAGAGCTTTTATCCCGTGTTATCAAGCTATTTTCAGGTTCGAGCCGACCTTTTTTCTCATTGAACGCTTTTTCAACTGTTTTTAGAAAGATAAACGCTTTTTTCCCGTCAATTCGCACTAATCTGTCTTTTAGAAACAGGTTCGAGCCGAGAATGCGCAGGACAGCTCTTTTGACTTCAATATCGTCTACGTTAAAGATTCTAGTAACATTAGCGGCAAAGTGTAGAGTCTCTTCCATTGTTTTTGTCCATGAGGCTATACCATCTGTTTCGATGCTTTCCTTTGTTTGTTTCTCCTCAGTAAGCAATCGAGCTTTTTCCTTTTGATACACTTCTTCACTAATCATGCCATCGATCTTCATTCCATAAAGTGATTTTTTCTCAACTAAAATGGTATCCAAACGCTTACTGAGTTTTCCCTTTTGTGCTCGTTCAAATTCGAACTCTCTATCATTTCTTCGTTTTAAACTCTTTTTGATCCAATCAACAAACGCTGGCCTAATTTCTAAACTTGCAACAAAATCTCTTACCTGCTTTTCCACATCATCACCATTAAGATAGGGTTGGTGACATGGTCCCAATTTTTTAGTGCAGCGAGCGTAGACAAAAATCTGAGAAGTCCCTGAGCGCTTATAGCACTTAATCTTTCTTTCAGCTGTAATTGAAGCTCCACACTCACCGCATTTAAGGAGTTTCATAAAGTAAAAATTATTACGTTGTTTGAAAACTCTCTTGCGCCCATCAATAATATCCTGCACTCTTTGGAATTCATCAACAGTAATCATGGCTTTATGTTTACCAATATGTCGCTCGCCATTGTAATCAAACATCCCTGTATAGAAGATATTGCGAAAGAATCGAAATGCTTCTGTGGTACTGACAGGCTTGCCGCTTTTTCTCTTACCACGCAGACCCTTCGCGGTGATCCTCTTAAGTGAGCTGACGACAGTCTCCTCTCCAGTCATCATCATCTCCCACCACTTACGACATAGATCAAAACGCTCAAGATCAGGTAGGACTTCTTTTTGACCTTTAGGTTTGAAGAAATCGTTCATATACCCCAACGGAGCGGATCCTGGTCGCCAACCATTTTGGACCTTTGTATTCATTCCTCTTTTTACATTATCGGAAAGGTCTTTGCTAAATTTAGTTGCCATACCAAATTCGATAAAAAGGAAGGTGGAGTTATTGCGATCGTAATCCATGGTGGGGGTGACGATCAACATGCCGTTATAGTCGACGTGATCTATCAGGGTGCCACCTTCTTTAGCATTCCGACAGAGTCGATCCGCTTTCCAGCAGAGAATGTGCTTTACCTCACCTTTGGAGACTCTTTCAACCATGGCTGAAAATTCTGGACGATGATCCGGGCGCTTAGCTGATTTGCTCTCTTTGTAGACACCTAGCACTGCAAACCCCTTATCCTTCGCCAATTCCTTACAGGTACGTTCCTGATCATCAAGGGAGAGAATTTGCCGTTCCTTATCCTCGGAAGATTTTCTACAGTATATAAAGCATGTATTCATGTTATTTTAACTACCAAGTAAGATTATTCTTACTTCTGGGTTGTGTTGATGTTAACTCTGTTTCGCCTGGTTGCAAGTCTTTTTTCTAGTAAGACATCGAAAAGCCGCAGAAGAGCAGTTGCTTGTTCAAATGCTTCTTCGTCAGTTAGCTCAACACCATGCTCTTTTAAAGCAATTGCCTTAAACTCGTCTAATTCTTCCCTTGTAATTAAAGAGTTTGCAAGTATCAGGTTGTTATCGTCATTTGTTGGTTTTTGAGCAGCAATTTCTGTCATCTTTATAACTAAAGGTACAGAAACTGTTGATTTACCTCAATAAACTTTGTGAGTAATTTTGTCCACTTATGTAAATATGTAGGAAGCTTGTGTACATTAAGATCAATTACATTGGATTTGCTATGATAGAAATATGCCAACCTTTTTTCATCAAAAGAAAGAGCAACCATTTATGTACCCAACGATTGTGGCTCATAGAAGTAAGCCGAGCTTCTCTAGATGGATTATCGGCGGATTACTCTTTATAGGTTTGATATTTGGGATATATCGTTTTTTTACTTAAATTATTTCTCTTGACAAAGCTGTATACTTTGTCATACAATGTATACATATGCAGAGTGATAAAGTTCTCAATGCCAGAGTTTCTAAGAAACTCTACGAAAAAATCTCTGATAGAGCCAGGAAAAACAGGACAACTGTTTCTACCCTAATCAGAAACTTAGTAGAAGATGCTCTTGAAATCCATGAGGATATTCATGAGGCAGTTGATAAAAAAATCAGGAAAATCCTCTCCGAAGAAGAAAAGCAAAGTATTTTAGGCTACCAAGATATGGTACTCGCAAAAGATACTGAATGCGACAATTGTGGGAAATCTCTCAAGACAGCAGAGACAGCATATTTTGCCTTCTTTGAAGACAGGGACATAAAGGCTATTCTCTGTACCACCTGTAAGGATGAAAGTTCACAACCAGAAAAACCTAAAGCCCATGAGAATACTTCAAATCAGTAAGGAACTGTTTTTCCTAAGTATCCAAACGAAACCTTGGGATAGAAATCAGTTTGTTTCAAAAACAAATGCTGTTTTAATTCGCAAATCCTTAGAGCGATTAGGCTCTGTTTTTGTAAAGTTAGGCCAGATGCTAGCATTGCGACCAGACTTCATTCCACCTGTTTTTTGTGATGAACTATATAAACTGCTGGATCAAGTTCCTCCGTTTGAGTCAAAGCAGGCAATGGATATTCTCAAACATGAGTTGGGAAACAATTTCTCAAAACTCCTAGAACTTGAACCAGTTCCTACCGCTTCGGCTTCTTTTGCCCAAGTCCATAGAGCGAAACTAGATAATGGTGATGTTGTGGCAGTGAAGATCCAAAGACCGGGCATGGAGCTTGTGGTCCATAGAGATTTGGGAATCATGAAGTTTCTGGCACACCTTGTTGATTTTTGGTTTAGACCAACTAATAAATTGATCAATATTGTTGAAGAGTTTGAAATATGGACGAAAGATGAACTCGACTATTCCCTAGAAGCTACTAACATCGAAAGATTTAATGAGGTGGCGAGTTTGGTTGGAGATGGTATTCGTGGACCGAAAGTGTATAAAAACCTCAGTACTTCCAGGGTATTAACAATGGAATTTATTGATGGGTATAGCCTGACCCAGATCATTACGCTTCTAAGAGAAGGTAAAAAGAAACAAGTGAGAGAGCTCGGCTTTGATGGCAAAGACATTGTCAACAAATTAATCAAGAATATGCTAGAAATGGCCCACATTCATGGTTATTTCCATGCAGACCCACACCCAGCCAACATTATTTTTACTCCAGAGAATGAATTGGTGTTGATTGATTTTGGTATTGTGGGAAGTCTTAATAAAAAAGAACGAGTATTAATCCTGAGATATTTTCGTACCTTGTTAGCCGGAAATGCCAAAGACTCCTTTGACTCGCTCCTTGAACTCTGTGGCAACAAACAACCAAGCAACCTAGATCAAATAAAAGAAAAATATAGAATCATTGTTGATAAATTTGTGGCAACGTTTCATTCAAAGACCTATTTAGAGCAACAAATAAAATCTGGTCCTATCCTGGCCGGAACTTTAAGTCTGATGCAAAGCAACGGTATGGAGGTCCCCGTTAGTATCGTGAGATATTTCAAAACGTTCGAAACCATCGAAGGATTGATTTTTGCCCTATATCCGGAGCTTCAGATTCAAGACATGCTCAAGGAATTCAGAAGAGTCTCGATCATAAATATTGTTGATGCTCTCCCTATCAAGTTTGATGAGAAAAACGTCAACTCCTTAATTCTTAAACTAATTGATTCCATTGAGAAAAGCCTGATCTTAAGCGATTAATAAGGTCTTTTTGGGAAGGTTCGTAACCTTGACTCTGGAAGGTAAGTTTGGTATATTTACAGTACCGAATGACCTTTGTGGTGAAGGTACCTTACTTTTAGGGAACTGTTGACACTAGCAATAGTGATTCAACTTAGCCACAGAGGTCGCTTTGTTTAGTAGGGCTTCCACAAATCTTCTTCTCTCTTTCTGATCATCTTGTAAAAAGAATCGTCCTTTTTGTTGTATTTTCTGTAAATTGCGCCGCATACCATATCGGCTAGCTGCAATAGGTTATTACTCTTGGAATCCTTGTGTCGAATTTCACCAATGAGTTTATTCATATCAGTGTTTAGTTTTTTCTTTAAGTACCGATTAAACTTCTGAATGAAGGCTTTTGACTGAGCAGTTCTATCAACAAAAAGCGAAGCGTTCTTAACTCGACCTTGAGCTCTGAGAAATAACTGGTCGGTTACCAGCATGTATAAACTTTCCTCTGGGTCGCGTGGTTCCCGTTGTGCCAACTTTTCTTTATCGATAACGATTGAGCGGTATCTATAATCAAATTTGGACAGCTTATTGAGAAAAATAGTCTTATATTTATTTGATGTGCCAGTACTAAATTTGAATTCCTTGTTCTCTGGAAATTTGAGTTCAGTATGCAACTCATTAATAGCTTCATTTGCTTTCGCTGCACTTTCGAGATTGTCAAAAATTACGATGGTCAAAACAAAAAACCTACTGGATGCAGATTTAAGCTTGAATCCAGTATCACCGGATTCGTCCATAAAAATAAGCATGGCTAGTGGCATAAGCCCCCCTTTAAAACAACGCTCATTCCATACTGAGTAAAATCCTCTGGTACAGAAAAAAAGTTGGCGATCTCTGCAACCGTAAGATGTTTAACTTTTTTGAGCGCTTCCTTGGGCATGAGAAGTTCTGCTGCAAAACATTGAGCTTCATGCTCTTGTTTAAATGCAGTGAATTGGTCCCTGCGCTCAAAGTACAAATGATTCCCCTGATGTAAAAAATGGTGTCCTAAGGCATGTGCAATTAACTCACGCCGTTTTTGGGGATCCTCATTTTTATTTATTCCGATACTATCTCCTAGATAGACTTCCTTTACTCTTCCATGAAATGACCACTCGTCAAGGATCAACCCCTCACCATCAATAATTGTCTGTAAATTAATTGGGGCAGTAGTCAGGTTATACTTTCGCAAAACCTGCCTAGCCCTTTTTTGGGCTTTTATCATATTTTTTATTCCTTCTGGACTTCACATATTCGATGTAGTCCAGAACAGTTTGCCTTTCACGAACAGTCATATCCTGAACTTCTTTTAACATTAAGGTGAATGCAGCGTCCTCTTTTATTTTTTTGCTTGTTTTATCCAAATACCCAGCCTTGTTTAGCAACAATTCGTAAGGAATGTTGTACGCCTCAGCCAATCCTTTGAGCTTAAAAGGAGAAGGATGAAGATATTTCCCTGATTCTAAATTAGAGAGATAACCGCGTGAGATAGCAGCTTGAGGCTCCAGCTTTTCTTCAGAGATAGCTTGGTTTATTAAGTCGATAACAACACGAATGGTATACCCCTTTGCTTCTCTAACAGAGCTGAGATACTCCCAAACGGTAGTAAAGTCGTCTGGCCCCTGGAGTGTTGTTTTAGTTACAGATGCATTTTTCATAGTTTAAAAAGTACCGGCTAATTTATTGTAGCAAATAATGTAAGAAAACTCTTACTAATCATACTATAATGAGAATAGTTTACACAAATGAACATAAATCATCATAAAGTTTATTGAGGTAAATTACAATAATCTGTACTTTATTATTAAAGATGACAACTACTGCTCATAAAAAGACAATCTACATCAATAAAGACAAGAGAGTTCATAGTGAGCTCTTTGACGAAATTAGACTTACTAAAGGACTTTCAAGATTTAAGTTGGCCATAGACGTTGAGCTCTCCCCCCAAACAGTCAGGCGGGTGTTAGTTATTGGTGGTGATCCGCGACCTTCGACTGTCAAAAAAGTTGGCGATTACTTAGGTATTCCAGCTGAAAAGTGGTACATCGTGAGAGAGCCACTGGATACAACTGATATTCCTGAAAAGAATGCTGTCTAGCAAAAAACAGTAATGCCTATGAAAAGTTGCACGAAAACCAAACATGAGCAAAGTAACAAGACTCAACTATACAACTATAAATCACGATGCCAGGGTGAGACTTGGCTTAACTATTAACGAGTATTGTGTGTTTGACTTAATTCACAACTTAGCCACTAATCCCAAGAACACCCAAATGGGTTGGTGTTATGCAAGAAAAGAAACTCTGGCTGGCTATCTAGATTTAGGTAGAGCAACAGTTTTTAGAGCTATAAACAAAGGCCTTTCACTCAGACTCCTAGAAAAACATCCTGACCAACCAGCACTCATAAAAGCAACCAGTAATTGGTTCGATGAAGTGATGATTAAAACAGAGTCTCAAAATGAGACTGCCGGTATCAAACCGAGATACGACTCGTATCAAAATGAGACTTTTCCCCGTCTCAAAATGAGAGCAAACAAAGATATAGACAAAGAAAATGACAATAGTACTGGAAGTCATAAAAATTTTAGAAACGGACTCGCTTCGATCGGAGAAATAGTTGAACAGCATAAACCTTTCAAAAGCAAGAACGATGGAATCAAGTATGAATGGCAAGTCGATGCCATACGACTTTGGGACGAACTTGGATTGATGGGAAAGCCAAGCCGACAATTTTTCAGTCACATTAAGAAAGCGTTCCTCAATAACGAAGAAGGCAGGTTGGCGATAGCACTGTCGTACTGCAAGGATGCTGTCGGAGTTCGAAGCAAAGAACAACTGTTCTACTGGAGGTGCGCAAACGACTAAATATGAGAAAAACAATATTAATACTACTAGCAATATTTTGTCTTTCCATCATTGCGCTGGTGTTATTTATTGGGAATCGAGATCAGAATGTCGAATTGGTTTCTCCGATTCCTGAAAAGATAGAAGCGCCAAAGCCAAGCGAGCCGGAAGATTACAACAACTATAAAACTCTGGCAATCAAAGACCTACTAGGCGAATTTAGTAGTCCTCTTGAGAGCAAAAGTCCAGCTTTTGTCAGCTGTGCTGACGAACATAATGTTAACCCTTATTTATTAGTCGGCATCAGTAAAGTCGAAAGCACCTTCGGGAAAAATGCTTGTGAAGGCAACCCCTTTGGTTGGAGCAGTTGTAAAACACCTTTTCAAACTTTCGATTCATCGTGTCAGGCAGTTGCCAAGGGAATAGCGACCCTCTCCTACTATGAGCAGTATCGAAGCACCAAACGAATTCAAGATCTAGGCCAAACATATTGCCCTGCTTCAACTGGCTGTAATACCGACAACTGGATAAACATGGTTAGTGAAGTTGTAACAGAGCTTGAAGAAAGAGAGCTTGTTTTATCACTTGATGAACTGGCAACACTTACTCCAGCCAGCAAGTCGATCAAAGAACTGGAAATAAATACTCAAGTATTAAAGTCTCACTCAGTCAAAGCAACAGGAGCAACTCTCGAAGTAATTGAAATTTTAATCAGAGCTAACGAGAGGGCTCTGTATAAAACACAACATGAATCATGAAATTTATAGATTTATTTGCCGGCATTGGGGGTTTTAGATATGGGCTACAAAAAGTGGAAATTAAATCCGAAAGTAGCTCCGACCATGAGAGCGGAGCATCACAACACGGCCAGCGTGCATTTCATTGCGTCTGGTCCAACGAATGGGACAAATATGCCAACCAAATCTACACCAAGCACTTCGGAGAATGCGACTCCAGAGACATCAGAACTGTCAACACAAAAGACATCCCTGACCACGATCTCCTCTGTGCTGGCTTTCCTTGTCAATCATTTAGTATCGCAGGAAAAAGATTGGGATTTGAAGACACCAGAGGGACGATGTTTTTTGAAATCGCTCAGATTATCCGAGACAAAAGACCCCGATATTTTCTACTTGAAAATGTTAAGGGGTTACTTAGTCATGACGAAGGAAAAACTTTCCAGACGATACTTGGGGTACTCTCCGACCTGGGGTATGAGTATCAATGGCAAGTTCTTAACAGCAAGAATTTTGGAGTTCCACAAAACAGGGAAAGAGTGTTCATTGTCGGACATCTTAGAGAAACAAGTCGACCAGAAGTATTTCCTATCGGCGAAAGCTACTCAATTTCTCATCAGACGAAGTATGCAGAACAAGCAGGAAGGTCGAGGATTTCGAGCACGATTGATGCCCGTTATGGATCCCTCCGAAATGCCGGAGAAACCTACCTTCACTACATCGGAGGGATCAGAGGAAAAAGAGATATGTGGCTAAAAGACGATAAACAAAACAGTCGAAACTTCAGTCAAGGCCAGAGGGTCTATTCATCCGATGGCATTGCCTCAACCATAGCCGGAAACGCTGGTGGCTTAGGTGGCAAGACGGGTTTGTACGCGATCCCAGTCTTAACTCCCGATCGAATGGAAAAACGCCAAAACGGTCGAAGATTTAAAAATGATGGTGATCCCGCTTTCACCTTAACCAGCCAGGATAAACACGGAGTGTACGACGGCTTAAATATCCGCCGCCTAACTCCTGTTGAATGCGAGCGATTACAAGGTTTTCCAGATAATTGGACAGAAGGAATCAGTGACACCCAGCGATATAAGTGCCTTGGAAACGCAGTAACAACATTGGTCATCACGGAAATAGGTCGAAAACTCATTCAAACAAAGGAGGTGAATCAAATATGAAACCTGGACTAAAAGACAAAAATCCTAAAAATCCAAAGTACCACTTTGAAGGAACGAGGCAGGACGATGCTGGCAAGACTATTTATATGGTCTTAGAGTTGAAGACTGGCAAGTTTCTCGAATGGACTGAGGCAGTATTCAATAAAAACAAAGTACAAGTTGAGTATTAAAACTATGATCAAAACCAGAACCGAACTACTAGGCGAGATTTACAACAGCGTTCATGAGGAAATCCTCAGAATGGAGATTGCCATCGAAACATTAGCAGACATTGAGGATGACACAGTGATTGAAACCGTAGTCAAGCGTTCGCCTTTGGGAGCCAGAGAAGAAAACCTGACAAAGAAAGATGTTATTGCCAAGTACGTCAAAGACATCGAAAAGCGGGAAAAAGTGTTGAAAGTTATTAAAAAATTGTTAAACAAAAATGAATGAGAAAGAAAAGTACAAGCTTATTCCTCTTCTCCCACAGGATGGGAATAGATTGCGATGGTACGAAATTCTTATTCTTAAAGCGAAGGTAAATATTAAAAAATTATTAAATCTATGGAAAATAAAACATATCCAGCAATAGCAATAAGCCTTCTGAAATTTGCGGAATACAACCCCCGCAAAGTAACCAGGAGCGTTATTGACCAATTAAAGCGCTCACTTCAAGAGTTTGGTTGTCCAGTTCCCATTGTCGTCAATTCTCACAAAGGTAGAGAAAACGTCATCATAGGTGGTGAAAAAAGAGTGCGAGCCGCGACAGAGCTAGGCTGGACAGAGATACCTTATAGTTCCGTAGATATTCCACTACAAAAGGAAAAAGCCCTAAACCTCGCTCTCAACAAGATTGAGGATCAATGGGATGAAGAAAAACTCGCCCAGATAATTACTGACCTAACTCAGTCAGACTTTGATATCTCCCTCACGGGTTTTAACGAAGTGGAAGTAAGCAACCTCTTGGACACAACAATGCTCCTGGAGCAGGAAGAAGAAAAGCCTTGGGATACTGAAGAAGAAATCAAAAACATCACTGAACCAATATCAAAGTACGGCGAGGTTTATCAGATCGGTCCCCACCGCTTGATGTGTGGTGACTCCACCAACACAGAGGACGTTAAAAAACTCATGGGAGAAAAACTGGCTGACATGGTGTTTACAGATCCTCCCTACAATGTGGCTCATACAAGTAAAGAAAAACAGGGCAAGTTTCATACCGAAAAAGGAATAATTCTAGGTGACGACCAGAGTCAGGAAGACTTCAAAAAGTTTACTGAAGGTTTTTTCAACACCATGCGTGATGCACTCAAAGCTGGAGGGGTTATTTACGTCTGCACCGGCTACACCTCCTACCCTCTGTTTTATTACCAGATGCTGAATTCTGGTTTTGTATTTAGTAGCACTATTGTCTGGGTTAAACCCTCCTTCTCCATTGGTTGGAGTGATTATAAAAAACAATACGAGCAGATCATGAAGGGCAAATTGTCCAAAGGAAAAACCAAAGCAGAGGGAATCATTTATGGCTGGAAACAAGGTGAAAGGCATGTCTTCACCGGCGAAGCAAACGAAAGTGATGTCTGGAACATGCCCAGAAAAGCAGTTACCGAGATGGTCCACCCAACTGAAAAACCGGAGTGGTTGATCATGAAAGCACTCAAAGGAGGTAGCAGGTTTGGCAATATTGTTCTTGACCTTTTTGGTGGATCCGGAAGTACCCTCATGGCAGCACATAAGACAGGCAGAATTGCGTATCTCATGGAACGAGATGAAAAGTTCTGTGACCTAATTCGTAAACGAGCAAAAAGGTTAAAAATGTAATGTTTTATGAAGAAAAAACAGGCTAAACCACAAATTCTAATAGTGCAAATGCCAGGAGAAACAGAGGCTCAGTTTTCGGCATTTTTGGCATATTGTTCCATGCTTAAAAGAAGTATTCGGGAGGTGAGCAAAAGGTGGGCAGAAATGGGGCGGGAATTGGAGGAACAGAACTCAAGATTCAGATTAGGAAAAAGGCCAGCACTTAAAACATTATTTCAGTGGTCAAGCAACTTTCATTGGGTTCAAAGATCCAAGCTTTGGGATGAGGAAAAAAAAGAGTTAATGACACTGGAGTTTCAGAGATCTGAAAAGCAAAGAGCAATCAAAGTTTCACGCTTATACGAAAAGATAGGAACCTACTTATTATTTCAGGTTAATAGGTCACGTCCAATTACAGTAGATGACTTCAAAAAAGCTTGGGAAATGTTTCGGACTGAATCAGGACTTTCCACCGGAAAAACAGAGGTCGCTCATACCATTAACGAAGAAGACCAAAAACCACCAACTCCAGAGGAGCAAGCTTTAGGCAAAGAAATTGATCAGGCAATTAAGAACTTTTATGATAGACAACGAAATACAACAAAAAAATAGCATCTTGTTCTGGATTACAGAGAATAAGATTAAAAATGAAAACGGTGATCCAATCGAATTTAAAGATCACCGCTTTATGTTGGATATTTATTCCGACTGGTCTCTAGTGCAGGTAATCCGCAAAGGATCGCAGATCGGAGCCAGCACAATGGAAATCTTGCGAGCTTTACACGCAGCAAGGTTTTGGGGCATTAATCAGATTTATACTCTGCCGACTGTAGACGACGTTTCAGAATTTGTTAAAAGCAAAGTGAACCGTCTTATTAAGGTAAACCCCTGTATCTTGGAGGGAGTTAGTGGCAAAGATGTTGACTCGATAGAACAAAAGCAAATTGGTAAATCCTTTCTCTTTTTCAAGGGAACCTACACTGAAAAAGAAGCCATCATGTTGACCTCTGATCGAAACATTCATGACGAGCTGGATAAATCAAAGCCTGAAGTTGTAAGAGACTACACCTCACGTATGGGATACTCCAAGATTAGGAGCCAGCATTTCTTCTCCACTCCCACAACCCCCGACTTCGGTGTAGACAAAATATTTGAACAATCCGACCAAAAACACTGGAGATTTAACTGTCCTCATTGCAGCTTTCGACAGCACATGGAATGGGAGAAAAACGTTGATGAAGAACGGGGTATTTACGTCTGTCAGCAATGTAAAAAGGAAACCTCTCCCAGCCACATAAACGACTATGGTAGTTGGGAGGCTCGCTTCCCAGGCAGACCAGTCTCAGGATATTGGATTAGTCAAATGCACTGTCCTTGGAAGACTGCAGCCAATTTAATCCAGGAACGGAAAGACGCAGATGATGACACCTACTTCTTCAATTTTGTACTAGGATTGCCATACCTTGCTGCCGACCAAAAGATTCCAGCTAGTCTCTTTATTCGAAATGTGACCGAGACAAAAGCAGACACCACAGGTGAATATAACGTAATGGGCATCGATACCGGAATGGGAACCGGCAAAGGCAATCATGTCATGATCGGCAATAAGAAAGGCATTTTCTGGATTGGCATTCTTCAGGATCACGAAGGACAAGATCGCTGGCAACAAACCTCTGACCTTATTAAGTTTTTTGATGTCAGAGTGGTTGTAATAGACGGACAACCATATACCGCTGAAGCATTTGATCTGGCTAAAGAGTTTCCCTACCGAGTCTACCTAAGCTGGTTTAAAGACGACCCCAAAATGCTTGAGGTTATTCGTTTCTTCGACGAAAAAGAAAACAAAGACTCGGCCTTCGAAGATGAGGTAAAGGTTTTTTCATCCAGAACCAGGATTATGGATGACACCATCTCTGCTCTCAGGCGTGGCGATATCAAATTTGCAGTTCCAGCCAGCAACCCAGCTTTTAAGCTTCTCATCACTCATGCTCAGACAATGTACGCAAGAACAGTTACCGATAAGTTTGGCCAGGCAAAGCGTGAATGGGCCAACACCGGACCAAACGATTTCTGGCTATCACTTATTTATTGGCAGATAGCAATGAGAAAAAGACTGAAATATGAACCAAATAAATAAACTAGCCGACACAACAATAGTTGTTACACCAGCAGAAGCCAAGATCATTGAAGATATCCGAGCGGTTAAATTTGGCAAGGTTGAGGTGTTTATACAAAACGGTAAACCTTATCGCAAAGAAATCACCGAACAACAAAGAATCGATCCTAAAGAAGGCGGTAGTGCTGGAGAAACACCCAAGAAACAAAGTGATGTCGAGCTTTGATAAACAAAGTTTGACTTCTTGAGGTGTTTGATGATAATTGCTTGTTGCATGAACTATAAACCTTTAAAAAAGATTGAGAATTACGCCGACCCTAAGCTGGAAAGGCGCCTAGCATACTCCTTCGGTGTGATTTACGTCATCGTGATTGTCCTATTAGCTGTTAAAGGAATCCTATGGCTACTAAGATAACAAAAGAAGATTTCCAAGCGTACTTAAAAGTACAAAGCTCTGGCAAGACCAACATGTTTGACCTAAGGAACGTTGTGAAGCTATCTGGTCTCTCCAGAGAAAAAATCTTGGAAATAATGACTAACTACCATATATACAAAAAAAGATGGGAGGTGGTCAATCCATGAAACAAAATACTCAGAAAAATGAAGAGCAGAAAATCAGGGAACTTATAAACCAAAAGCTCGATCAAGCACAAGCTCTCATTGCGGAAGCAAAAAAATTGGCCCAAAAAATTAATCTACTCCCTAAAGACAGATAACCTTTCAACCTCTTCCCTAAGAAGTTCGCTATAATTGTGTAAGAAAGCGAAAATGTTACTTTTCCAAAACTCATCCGTTCTCTTTTATAGAGGGGTGGGACAGGACAAATAAAAAATGATGAAACCACCTTTTGAAGATGTAGT
>Ga0210057_1004161_pt1 | contig 19474 bp, 16 predicted proteins | sample CryGeyCG2114_010_2_FD_183968 | JGI IMG/M metagenome (GOLD analysis project Ga0210057, IMG submission 183968) | Groundwater microbial communities from aquifer - Crystal Geyser CG10_big_fil_rev_8/21/14_0.10 (SPAdes) (version 2) | ecosystem: Environmental > Aquatic > Deep subsurface > Groundwater ...
TGGTCGTGGGCCTTGATTTATCTCATAAACAAATGGCCAGAGCCAAAAAAAAATATAAGGACCGCTATTTTGTCGCGGGCGACGCAAGAAAACTTCCCTTTAAAAATAGGTCTTTTGATATGGTGGTCGCGATAAATTTACTCCATCATGTTGATAGTCCAGAGAAGGTGTTGGCAGAGGCTCACAGAGTGTTGAAAAAAAAGGGGGAACTTGTGGCGGTTGATCCCAATTTATATAATCCGATTGGTTTTGTCGGCAGGGGGCTATTCAGGCTCTTCGGGTTAAAGAAAGCTTTCCCCAGCTTTCCCCAATTTGCGCTTGGTGATGAGGAAAGGCAATTTACAAAAAGTCAATATCATGGGTTGTACGAAAGTTCTCCCTTTAAGGACTTTGAAATAAAGCCGCACAGAATAGAGCGCGCCCTTTTCTTTGCAACAATACTCGTTCCCGCGCTTTCCAGGATTCCGTTTTATGAGAACCTGTTAATAGGTGTAAGTAAGGCCGGAAACAGACTTGTACAAATGAGGCCGCTTGATCAGTTGTGTTATTTTTGGATAGCCGAAGTGCGAAAATGACGAAACTTGCCGGGGCATTGATGCGATTTGCAGTGACGATTTTTTTTAGAATATATTTTGCTATTTTTGGAAAGCCGAAACTTGACAAGCCCCTGATAGAGGCCGTGGGGCTTTATTCTGACAGCGACTTTGGAGAGCTATTTTCCCATATTCGCTCTTGGGATGCTCCGTATTCCCCTGTAAACAGGGCAATTCCTAAAAAAGCAAGAGTGGTCGATTTGGGTAGCGGTGACGGGCTCCTTGCTAATTATCTTGCCATTTCTTCCGGCAGCAGGAAAGTGACAGGGATAGAAATAAGCGGTAAAAGGCACAGAGAATCAAAAAAGGGCGTCAAAAACGCGAATTTTATTAAGGCTGATATCCTGAAGGCCAGATTGCCCGCGGCAGATGTCTATATACTAGCGCATGTACTGCACCACCTTCCTTCCCGAGGTGACCAGTTAACGATATTGGAGAAGCTGAGCGTCAAAATGAAAAAAGGGCAAAAACTAATTATTTTGGAAATTGATAAAAAGCCTTTTTGGAAATATATATTTTCTGTTTTAACAGATGCGATAACCTTCCCCATTCTTTTTGAGAGTAAGCTTTTTTCGCTTGCCTTTTTTTACAGGAGCAAAAAAGAATGGGAAAAGCTTTTGCTTAATCTGGAGTTTAGGGTAGAGGCAAAAAACATGGACTGTGGCATGCCATTTTCTCATGTACTCATTATTGCGAAAAAAAAATAATTTGTTTTTAATTTTGATATTGGTGGTTGCGGCCTTTCTCCGTTTTGGCGCGGCGTATCCGGGCCATCCGCCATACCACTCGGATGAGGGAATTTCCTATTCGCAAGGTATTACGATAATTCGCAAGAGAACACTCGACGCAAACGGCTACAGACTTCATTATGCTTATCCCGGGGTGGTTCCCATTTCAAATGCGTTTTCGTTTCTATTTATTTTCCTGCCTCTTGCTTGGGAGTGGTTTTTCATCACGAACCTGGGCAATATTGTTGACGGAGTTTTGGCTCTACCGCTTTCGCAGACGGACTTCGAAAGGGTTTTTCAACTTGATATTTTGGGCGTGAGAGAAATTAACGTGCTTACATGGGGAAGATTAACAACCGCCGCGGTCGGCGTTGGTGTTGTTTTTCTCGGCTATGCTCTGGCCAAAAAAGTGTTTGGGGTGAGGGTCGGGCTTATCAGCGCAGCCCTAATCGCGGTTAACTTCCGTCAGGTGTTAAACAGCACCATTGGCCTTCCGGATATTTATAATTCCTTCTTTCTTCTTCTTTCTCTTCTGGCTACCTACAATTTGTTTAATGCTCCAACGAGAAGAAATTATTTAATCGCGGGCATCTTGGCAGGTGTTTCCTTTTCAACCAAATTTCACCTTTACGCGTTTGCGGCCATTGCCTTTGTGCATTCTTATCACTTTGTGAAAACGAAAAATCTTGAGCTCAGGAAACTGTTTATGGCCGCGCTTGCCTCGGTATTTATTGTCCTTGTCCTTAATCCTTTTCATTTTGTTAATTTTGAGGAGACACTCCGCCAGCTTGAAGATGTTTCCAAAAAATACAGGGTGGGGAAGCTTTATTTTGAAGCCTATCCCTTTTCTTATCTTTTTAACTTTGGTCTCGGCAGGATAACCAGTTTTTTGATTCTGGCAGGAATGGCGCTTGCTTTTCTAAAAGACTTTGTAAAGGCCTCATATCTACTGGTCGTTATGGCATTTTTCTTTTTTGTCATTACCTACTACACCGGAGGAGGGTTCTATACCAGAAACTTTGTGACCATTACACCACTCCTGCTTATATTTGCCGGATATTTTTTGGGCAGGCTTTTTTCTTTTGGGCGAATTGGGGTGGCCGTGGCAATAGTTTTTTTGGTTGTCGCGGGGTACGAGAATCTGTCCAACTCGTACCATGTTTATGCCGGGTATTCCCAAAAGTGGAATTTTCAGGTTCTCTCCGACTGGGTGGAAAAGAATATTCCCGAGAGTGCAAGGGTCGCCGCTCATTCGTCGGTGCCCCTCCCGGTACGGGACGTTGAGAGACTGACCTATGAGGAAGCGGAGAGTTTTAGCATTGAGGAGTTTCGGGAAAGCGGGGCCGAGTTTGCAATAGCCAACCTTGACTGGGCCACAAATAGTTTCTACTGGTGGATGACCAGAAGAGACAAAGACTTCTTTAAATATTGGAATAAGCCCGTGGAGGAGCTTGAGAGCTCCCATCAGGCGATGAGCCTGCGTGAGCTTGGTGATTATGCCGTTTTTTCGGTGATAAATCCGTGGCAGTCGCCGGACTCTAATTTCATCGCGGCGGTAATTCCGGAATTTGAATTTAGCGCTGTCAGGAGCGTAGAATATTTTGCAGACCCCATCTCTCTTGGGAGCTACAACGGAGTGCGAGTGTCGGCGGAGATTAAAGACGGATTTTACTTTTTGCAGTTTTATAAAAGCTTTGCCGATGCGGAGGAGGATAAAAACCGGCTTGCTGTCAGGCTTTCTGCTCGAGAGATGGAGAGGGCGTTTGAAAGAAAGGAGCTTGTGGCAAAAGTACCTGCCGGAGCGGAATTTGTGACTGTGAACTGGAAAGGAGAGGCCAAAAACATGAGAATAGAGCTTGGTGAAGTTAAGGTTGACACTCGCGGGTTTGCACTTGACCCGATATATTTAGACGAGGCAGTTATATTTCCGAACAGTCACGGGAATTTATAGCAAACTCAAAACAAAATGTCGGTTTTTGAGTTTGATATAGAGTTCCAAGTTAGACTTGGTGGGAATTCTAGGCTTGTCAATCAAAATGTCAGACGACATTTTGATTTAACATGACCATATGAAAAAGCCAAAAATAATAGTTGTAATGCCTGCGTATAACGCGGAGAAAACACTCAAAAAAACCCACAAGGACATCCCAAAGGGGTTAGTGTCAAAAATTATTCTTGTTGATGACGGCAGTCACGACAAAACCATAAAGATCGCCGAAAAACTCGGGATTAAAACTTTCGTTCATCCGCAAAATCGCGGTTACGGTGGAAACCAAAAAACTTGCTACACGATGGCCTTAAATGAAGGGGCCGATATTGTTGTAATGATTCATCCCGATTACCAGTATGACGCTACCCTGACCGAGGAGTTAGTAGAGCCGATTATCAAAGGCAGGTTTGACATAATGCTTGGGTCGCGAATAAGAACCAGAAAAGAGGCGCTTGAGGGGGGAATGCCCGCATGGAAGTATTTTGCCAATCGATTTTTAACCATAACTCAAAACATTATTCTTGGACAAAATTTATCTGAGTACCACACTGGTTTCAGAGCCTTCCGAAAGGAAGTTTTGAAAAAAGTTCCCTTTCACCGTTTTTCGGACGATTTTGTTTTTGATCAGGAAATTCTGATCTCTGCGATAAAGAAGGGCTACAGGGTTGGTGAAATTGCCGTTCCCGTCAGATATTTTCCGGACGCGTCGTCAATTAATTTTAGACGCTCGGTAAAATATGGTTTGCAAACGCTATTTGGGCTCTTAAAATATATCTTAATGCGATGAGGAACAAAGTTTTCTGGGTCTCTTTATTGGCTGTCGCCATAGTTTTTGTGGCCTATGGACAGACCCTAAGGATGTACTTTTGGCAGGACGACTCGGCTTTGATATTTAAGCTCCAAAATCCGGAGGGGCCCGCGGGCAGTTTCGGGCATGGCCTTTGGGAGAGGGGCGCTTATCAGTATTTGGTTGTTCCATTTGTACCCTTTTTTAAAATTTTTGGCCTTGAGCCCTTTGGTTACTTTCTAATTGGCTTGCTGAGCTATATTGCGGCTGTCGGTGTACTTTGGTTTTTTGCAAGGGAATTGTTTAAGGATAAAAGACAAGCATATTTTGCGGCCTTAATTTTTGCCGCAGGCTACGTCGGAAGCGAGATAATGTTCAGGATAATTAATTCATGGCAAACCAATATCGGGCTTATTCTGGCTCTTTTTTCCCTTACCTTTTACCTTCGCTTTACTAAAAATAAGCTGTGGCTTAATTATGCCCTGTCCCTCGTTTTCTTCTGGGCCTCCGCGGAGTTTGTTTTTATCAGGTCCCATAGCTTAATTGGAGTGATACTTGCAGTCGAATTTTTGTTCTTAACTTTGCCGTTTAGACTGTCAAAAATTCCCGTTTCTGCCGCAAGAATGCTTCCTTTTTTGTTTATATTCAGGGCGAGATATTTGGCGAACTCAAGCTTTGGGGGCCCGGGAATCGTTGGGCTTTTGGCCGCCCTGACAAGAGGCGAAATTGAGGTGGTTACTCCGCTTGTCGCAAACACCGCCAATGCTCTCGTGCCGGACGTTATTCAAATGGGCGTTATTGGCACAGTTGGAACCGATGAGCTGGTTCTAAACTTGGCGTTGTTTTTGTTTTTTATAGGTATTTCCCGAATCACGAAAGTTCTTGGCAAGGCATCTTTGGGCCTTTATGTCGCGGTTTTCGTTCTCGGACTTTATTTTGCAGAGTTAAACCTTTTGTGGCTCCGGGACAGTCAGTCAATTTTTGCCCTAATGCTCGGGATGTACGCGACAGTTTATACCCTGCTTACAAAAAATAAAATCCTAATTCTCGGCCTCGTATTGGCCTCCTCACAGATATTTGGCTACTACGTTCAGTATCCTACTTCCATATTCTCAACTACCCACAGGTATTTCTCCTATTCACTGATTGGCTTCTCCGTTTTTTATGTGGCCTTGGGGAGGTTGGTCAGTAAAAAATTGTTTTATCTTCTTCCGGTTGGAATAATTTTGCTTAATCTTTTTTTGGGTTTTGACTATCAAAAAAATATTGTTGAGGCAAGAAGCGAACCCACCAGAGATTTTTATAAGGCATTGACAAGCTATATCCCCGAAAGCAATTTTGGGGATATATTCTATTTTGACGTTGTGGCAGATAGCTTTTATCAAAACCAATTCGGGAACTTTTTTTCAGTTGGCTCAATGCCGGACAGTACTGCTCTTGCGATTTACTACGGTGTGGACCGATATGATCTTTCTCTGGCAACCAAGTTTGAGGAGGTTGCCCGGTTGTTGAAAGATAATCCCGAAAGAGTGGCTCAGGTTCACTCCTTTTATTTTGGCCCTGCCGGTCTAATAAATACTTCCGACAAAATGCAAAGCCTCCTAACGGATGGGGGAGACGGTACAAGCCCTCTAACACCAATTCAGCTGGAGTTTGGCTTTGTGGGCAGTTTTGAAGAGCCGCCCGGCAACCTCCTCGAGACCGGGGCCCCATTTGACGAGAAGCTCGCGGCACTTTCATATATTAAAGCAAGGGATGGATACTACGACAGAGTGAAATCAAGCAGCGTCTCAGAGTGGCAAGACAGGAGGATAGAAAACCTGGTTGATAACGATACAAATAACCCCTGGCAGGGTCACAGAATCTGGTGGCATGACAACGAAAGTGATGAAATTATGGTTGATTTGGGAGAGATAAAAAACATCAGCCGTGTCATCTGGCAAAACTGGAAAAATACTCTTTCTCCCACCGATTATGAAATTTTTATATCGGTTGACGGGGCAAACTGGAAGGGTGTTATTGACGTCTCTGGTGGAGGCGAGCTCGGTGACGGCCAGAGGCTGGAACATAGCTTTGAGCCGGCAGACGCGCGTTTTGTAAAAATGGTCATAACGGGCACCTTAACCAATGACTCGCCGGCAATCACTGATTTTGAGGTTGTCGAGTCTCGTTTTGCTGATGTGAACATTCAAAAGGCTCTGGGGTTTGGTGAAAATCCGTTTGAAAAGGCCGGGAGCAGGCAGGAATGGAGAGCGCTTTCCGCGGCCATGCGCGATATTGCCTTTGTTGACGTTTCCTGGGAGACAGACAAGGGAGATATCTACGCCGCCGGTGAGAGGGTGAAAGTTATTGCCGACGGAAAAAACAGAAGCTACGGCGTTATAATCCCGGCAGGAGGAACAGAGCTTGAGAGAGTTGATTTTAACAGTTCTCTTCCGATGAATTTCATAATTACCGAACGGACCGCAAAAAACCTGACTCTCGCTGAAATTCTGGAGCTTAACTTCTATAATGTTGACTAGATGAGATTCCCAAAAGTTTCAATTATCGTTCCCCTTTACAAAAAGACTCCGTATTTTTACGAAACAATAGGCAGATGTTTAGAGCTTGATTGTCCTGATTTTGAAGTGCTTATTGGGGTGGATGGGAAGACCGGTGTTGGCTACAGGGACAGGCGAATTAAAGTTTTACGCACTAACTCCGCACGCACCGGCCCCGCTGAAAAGCGGGACATCGGGATAAGAAAGGCGACAGGAGCTTATGTTGCTTTTCTTGATGATGACTCATATCCGGCCAGTGACTGGCTAAAAAAAGCTGTGGTGATAATAAACAAAAAAAAGCTGGATGTAGTTGTCGGTCCGGGGCTTACACCGCCCCACGACAGCTTTTCTCAGAAGATAACCGGCGCTATCCTGTCTTCAAAGCTCGGGAGCGGTCCTTATTCGTATAGGTTCACGAAAGAAAGAGCAAGATATGTTGATGATTACCCCGCATACAACATGGTTGTCTCAAAAGAAGCTTTAAAGAGAGTGGGTGGCTTTGCCACGAAGTTCTATGGCGGGGAAGACACGGCACTTTGCCTGAAGTTAATAAACGCCGGTTATAAAATTTATTATCATCCGGACATTGTTGTTTATCACCACAGACGGCGCTTTCCATTCGAATACCTGCGCCAAGTTGGAAACGTCGGGCTTCATCGGGGATATTTTGTGAGAGCCTATCCTCAAACCTCTCTCCGGCCTAGCTATTTTGCCCCGGCTGTGGCAACGGCAGCAGCAGCGGCGCTATTGGCGGGGTCGCTCGTTAGTCTGGAGATTTTTCTGCTTTCATCTTTTCTGCTTGCGCTTTTTTATGTGATAGTCTTTTTTGTCGGCACGACAGGAAACAGTTTTTGGATAAGTTTGTTTTTTCCGCTGGCGCTTTTGATTAATTATTTAAGCTACGGAGTGAATTTTATTAAAGGCCTCTTTTTTACAAACAAGCTTGAGAGATGAAGCATCCAAAAATCTCTGTTATAGTCCCAACTTACAACGAGGAAGAAAATATCGCTGATTGCCTGCGTTCAATATTTGCCCAGAAGTACCCCAAAAACAAGCTTGAAGTGATTGTTGTGGATGACAGCTCTACTGACATGACAGTTCAAATGGCCAAAAAGTTTCCCGTAAGGGTTATTTCTCACAACAACAAACATGGAGAAGTCGGGAAGATGATTGGTTTTAAGAAAGCTACCGGAGATTATGCCGTTTATATTGATGCAGACATCAGGCTGCGAGGAAGAGGCTGGTTTGGTAAAATGCTTTTGCCGCTGCGGAATGATCCAAAGATAATCGGCTCTTTCACAAGATACTATTCCAGGCCCTCCGACCCAGCCATTGAACGCTATCTTAGTTTTGATCCCCTCCAAAGGGATTCTGTCTATCAGCATTTTTCACCGTCAATTGACAATGTGATTGTAAAAAAGCTGGCCGGATATTATCTATGTGAATACAGTAGAGACAAGATTCCTCCGGCCGGCCTTTGCCTTTATAAAAGGCGGGAACTTTTGGAGGTTGTGGGCGGCTACAAGATGTTTCTGGAACTTGATTTTTTGGTTTTGCTGGTCGCGGCGGGCCACAGGCATTTTGCATATGTACCAAAAGCCGGGCTTTATCACCACCATGTCTCCGGCTTGCAAGAACTTATCAGAAAGAGGTTATATAATTTGAACAGCGTTTATCTGGCGAGAGAAGAGAGGCTTTATAGGTGGTTTGATTTAACGAGCCTTAGGGGAGTAATGAGAGTTTTTTTGTGGGTGGTCCATGCCAATCTGGTTATTCCATCCATGGTTGTCGGTATTTACAAAAGCATAAGGCATCAGGATATTGCAGGGATGTATGAGCCTTTGATCAATTTCGCAATTACCGACTTGATTATTTTTTCTTTTCTAACTGATGCAAGAATTAAAAGCGTTTTTAAAAACTCGTGATTTCAGACTTAGCAGTTTTATTTTTCTTTTTGCGCTTGCCAAGTCTGTATATTTTTCTCATTTTGGATTTGGACTGCTGGATGAAGGGGAGAGTTTGCATAACGCAATAAGGATACTGGAAGGAGACCTGCCTTATCGCGATTTTTTCGCCATATTTCCGCCGGGAGATAATTATTATTTCGCTCTGATTTTTTCCGTTTTTGGGAAAAGTTTGCTTTTGCCGCGGTTGATATCGAGCTTTATTTTTTCCTTTGCTCCTGCCGCGTTGTATCTGATTTTGAGAAAAAAAGTCGGCCGCTTTGAGGCCTTGCTCCCGGCGGTTGTTTTGGTGTTTTTGGATATTAATGTTGAGCGGCTTTTTATCTTTACCCCAATTTTTTTGAGCCTCTATTTTTTTATGGGGCGCCGTTTTTTAATCTCCGGCGTTTTGATGGGTCTTGCCAGTTTAATAAGATTTGACTTACCCGGGACTTATTTAGCCGGAATGTCCTTTTATCTTTTGTTTTTTTCAAGCGGGCAAGAGAGGTTTCGACAGATTTTTAAGCTTTTGCTGGGGTGGGCAATAGTTATTTTGCCGGTAATCTACTGGCTTTTTGCAGGCAATCTGCTTGTCGGATTTATTGATCAGGCTGTTTTTGGAGCGGTCAAAATAAGCGCGAGGCACTCTTTGCCTTTTCCCGCGCCCGATCGTCTTTTGCCGATTAGAATTAGGCTTTCCTATTTCTCTTTTGTATATGAGTTTTTCCTAGGATGGAGTATTTTAGCGGTTTATTTACTGGTAATTCTTGGAAAAAAACAAAAGAGGGATTTTTATAAAGTCGTATTTCTAATAGCCGGACTTTTATCATTGCCCTACATTTTTGGCAGAAGTGATGTCGGGCATTTTGTTAAAGGCGGCATTCCGGCGCTTATTCTTGCAACTATTTATCTTGATTCAAAGCTTCAGAAAGCCGTTTTTTATTTGCTACTTTTTGCCGGAATCACTCAGTCTTTTCTTTGGCTCGGAGCTGTCCGCTCCGGAAAAGCACTTGGCCCCACCAGTCCCTCCAGAGAAACTCTTGAGAAGGCTGTTTTGTTCCTGCAACAAAATTCTGAAAAAGACGAGTCGGTGTTGGCCCTCCCATACATGGCCGGCGTTTACTATTTAGGGGAGCGCAGTCCCCCGGGACAGTTTAATAATTTGTTGGCGGGTTTTTTACCGTTGGGAAAAGAGCAGGAATATATTGAATTGATAGACATGTCGGAGGTTAAAGCCGTTGTTTACGACCCGGTTGGCGGCCCTAGAATGAAAGAATCGCGTCTCATGGATTACAGTCCAACTCTGCATAGGTATTTGCTGGAGAATTTTAAAGTTGTGGCCGAAACCCCCGAAGGCTGGCTTTTTATGCTCAATGAAAAAAACCAATAAAACAACTGCCGAGTTAAAAATTGCGCTGGACGGGAAGGCGGGGTTTTTGTTGGTTCGCTTTAACAGGAATATGAAGCAAGACCCTGATGATCTTGATATTTTGGTGCGTTCCAAAGATTTCCCCATCGTTGCCGGAAGTCTGAAGAAAGTAGGATATAAGGCCTCTTCTCATGACCATGCGCTTGGAGGGAGGAAAAAAGGTTATCAGCTTAATTTTACCAAGCAAGACAGGATAAAGATAGACTTGCACAAAGACTTTACCTGGAGATCTAAAAAATATTTGGACATAAATTTTGTCTGGAATGCTTTCCCGAACAGGGAAAAGGAGATTAATGCTTTTTTAATAATGATAAATTGGATATTTGAGAAGAGTTATGTTACCAGAGAAGACTACGATTTTGTATGGAGTGATTTGGATAAAGTTTTCAGAAATAAGCTTTACCAAAAACAAGCAAGGAAATATAAATGGGAGAAAAGTTTTGCTCTGTTCAAAGATTATTATAAAAGTACTTCGCCGGATAGCTTTCCAAAATTCTTGCCGATAAAAATAGTTGCCGTCTCTTTTTATGAGAAATTTCATCCGATTGCTTTTTTTTATTACCTCTTTTTCCGAGCTCGCTATTTAGTCAATAAAACACTACCATACGAATGATGACATCTATCAAGCATCTGAAAATACTAATTGATGAATCGGGAACATTACCAGATCCTCAAGGTAAGGTCATAATCTTAGCCGCTGTTTGCGCCTGTTCCACAGATGAGTTGAGTGCTATTGTTAAAGAAATAAGGCGGAAAAGAATTGGTAAAGAAAGACCCCTTGAACTGAAGTTTTATACGGCGGGCGATAAAACCAAAACAATTTTTTTTCGTAATTTAGCTCAACAGGATATAGACATTTTCCTTTTAACAATAGATAAAATGGGTAGAAAAATTGCTGATACTCCTCAAAATTTCGCTGTCCTTTGTTGGCTATTACTGGAGTCCATTTTTAATTTTTATCTAGATAAAAACAAACAAAGCTTGCCGTCATACAAAATAATCTTTGATCGCCATTTTCATAAGGAGAGTGACTTAGAAGAATTCAATACAATTTTGACCGAGCACCTAACTGAACGACCAGTTAGTATTGAACATGTAGATAGCAGGCAGAATTATCTCGTGACGGTTGCGGACATGGTCGCGGGAGCAGTTCTCTCAAGTGAGTCGGGCAAAGACCCGAGCTTCCACAATGTAATAAAGCCTCGCATTATTAGTGAAGTGAGACTTAATTGGGCGGAGGAAAAAAAGAGGTTGATGACAAGAAACGGAAAACCCGCCTGAACCGGCGCAAGCGCCCATCCAAACGAGGTTGAGAGCATTGTAAGAGATAAAAACGGTTTTGTCAAGCTAAAATAATAATGGGAATTTTAATTTCTTTTTCCGGTATTGATGGGGCAGGAAAAAGCACGCAAATCAAGTTGCTGAAAAAGTATCTGGTTGGCAAGGGCAAGAAGACCTACATCACCGAAGAAATGTTTGGATATTTTCTTTTAAAACCGCTCATCGGGCTTCTAAGAAGCGTAACCGGAAGCCCCTCCAAAGGCCCGGTTAAAAGAAACAGAAAAGCGCTCTTAAAGCTCTGGTTTATCCCTGCCTTTGCAGACATTTGGCTGATGCATTTTATAAAAATACGTCCGATGCTTAAGAAATACGATGTGGTGATAGCAGACAGATACTATTACGATATCTGGGCAAACCTTCTTTATTATGGCTACGTCCCCAACTGGGCTTTCCACTTTTTCTTAAAACGCCTGCCTGGCCCCGACAACAGACTGTTTCTGAAAGTAGGATATAAGACCGTTCTCAAAAGAGAGGCCGAGTTTCCGCCTGAGTATTACAAAGAGCAGGCTAAAATATACGACACACTCTCCGGTATTATCCAGTTTTATCAGCTTGACGCAAGTGACGGACCAAAAGAAGTATTTCGAAGGATTAAAAATGGCATACGTTGACTTGCTGCGGCCCAGTCATTGGTTTAAAAATTTATTTATTTTTGCAGGTGTTTTGGCGGGAACATGGAGGCTTGGGTTTGTTCCTTTGTCCCCCTCGATTTTAGGGAGTTCGATGTTGGCTTTTGTGTTGGCATCCTTTGTTTCGTCTTCTAATTATATTGTCAATCAAATTACTGATTTAAGCTACGACAAGAAGCATCCCACAAAAAGGAACCGCCCGATCCCCTCCGGGAAAGTAAGTGTAAAAATAGCGTGGATTGTTGCAACGGCACTTTTCTTGTTGTCGGTGGGGGTTGCAAGTTTTGTTTTTGTGGACAGCCTTGTGTATTCTCTTGCCGCACTTTTCATCGCAGGAATTTTTTACAATGTCCCACCCATAAGGCTGAAGGATGTTGTTTATATTGATGTGATTGCCGAGTCGGTAAACAATCCTGTGAGGTTTGCCATTGGCTGGTTTGTTGTGGTAGATAAAGTTTTCCCTCCAACCCTTTTGCTTTTTGTCACTTTTACCATGGCGGCTCTTTTGCTAACCGGTAAACGCTATGATGAGCTAAGAACCCTTGGCAAGAAGTTGACCGTGTACCGGAAGACATTTGCCAGCTACACAACCGGCAGGCTCAAGTTAATTATTTATTTTTACGCGCTATTAACGCTTTCTTTTTTTATCTTGATTTCTTTGCAGTTTAAGCCACAGCTTCTATTTTTGTTTCCGCTTGTTGTCATTTACTTGCGCTGGGTCGTAAAAAAAATTATTAGCGGAGAGGCAAAAGCAAGAGAGGTGGAAACTTTTATGCAATCAACACGATTTGCGGGCTTCACAGCGCTTTTGGCTATTTTGAGTGTTCTTTTGGTATTCTACGCCTGATGAAAGTTGAATTGCATGTGCACACCGACTATTCCTATGACACCTCTTCTTCTCTTTCGGCAATCATAAGAAGATGCAAACACAAAGGAATTGATGCAATTGGCATAGCAGACCACAATGAAATAGAAGGGGCATTAAGGCTGGCGCAAATTGCCCCGTTTAGAGTGATAATCGGAGAAGAGGTTTTGACAAAGGAAGGGGAGATAATAGGTTTTTTTATTAGCAGACATATAAGGCCCGGGATGAGCATGGCCAGAACCATATCCGAGATAAAGAAACAGAATGGGATAGTTTATTTGCCTCACCCTTTTGATACCACAACCCGAAAAACAGCGCCCAAGGCAATAGAAAAGTTCATTGGACAGGTAGATATCGTGGAGGTGCACAATGGGAGGACTGTTCGGCAATCCGATAACAAAAGAGCAAGAGAGTTTGCGGAGTTTGCCAGAAAGCCAATGGCCGTAGGAAGCGATGCCCATACTGTGAGTGAGATAGGCAGAAATTACCAAAAGATGTCAAAATTTAACTCTCCCAAAAGCTTTATAAAGGCCCTTGAAAAAGCGGAACAGGTAACTTCAAAGCCTTTTTATGCGGCATTTGCGGCAACAAAGTGGAGTAGGCGTAAAAAGAAGAATTTTCCAAAAAAATATTCTAAAGCCGGAAAGTGGATTTGTGATTTATGCGGTGGGGGTGAATACTACGTTGTTTACACAAAAAGAGGCACGGCAAAAAAGAACTATCTTGTTTCTGATGACTCATATGGAGTTCACCCGGAGATAATTAGGTGTCGCGCTTGTGGTTTACAATTTGTTCATCCTCGCGGAAACACAAAGAAAGTCGAGTCACGCTATGTTCACTATAAAGATGAGCTATATGAAAGTCAAAGAAAAGCGCGGGTCAAAGGGCAAGAAAGATATTTGCGGGGGATAAATAAGCATTCTCGAATAAAAGGGAGAATTCTTGACGTAGGGGCTGCCACGGGAACTTTTTTAGAGGCGTCAAAAAGAGATGGTTGGCGAGAATATGGGATTGAGCCATCAATTTGGGCGAGTAAAACGGGAAGAGAGCAGGGCTTAAACATTTACACGGGAAATTTGAAAAGCAGGAGATTCAGAAATCTTTTTTTTGATGCTGTGGCCCTAATTGATGTTATTGAGCACATGGGCTCTCCTGATGAGGAGATGCGAGAGATCAGAAGGATTATGAGAAGAGGCGGAGTTCTCTGTGTCGTCACTCCGGACAAAAAAAGCTTGGCGGCAAGGATATTGGGAGAAAGATGGTGGCATGTTCGCCCGGATCATCTATACTATTTTTCTAAAGAGACACTGATGATGTTGCTTAGAAAACATGGCTACGAGATTTTGGAAGTTAGGCGGGACGGGTGGAGGTTCAGTCACTCTTATTGGCTCTCGCGTCTTAGCGTGTATGTTCCGATTGTTAAAAAGTTTGACTTTTTGTTTAGTCGGGAAAGAAGTATTGCCATTAATTTTTTTGATTCGATAACCGTCTATGCTCGCAAAACTTAAAGATCGGCGCGTCTATTTAATTTTGATTTTTGCGGTTCTGCTGGGTTACTGGGGAGTCTGGAACGGGTTTTTCCAGCAAGACGAATGGGCTGGGCTGGGGTTTTACTTTTCCGCACTGGAGCCGGGTTTACCAGCAAGTCTGGCAAACATCTACTCGCCTCTCTTTCGGGCTGGGCTCGCGCATTTTCTCCCGGGTGTTCCCTTTCTTAACTTTGTCAGATATTCGCTTTTTGGCCTGAGTTACCCTCCGTACGCCATTTTTTCACTTGTTCTGCATTTTTTGGCGTCTATTCTGGTTTATGAGCTTGTTTATCTCTTTTCCAAAAATAAATTTTTGTCTCTAGTTGCTTCTTCTTTTTTTGTTTTGTCAGCTTCAGCCAGTCAGGCGGTAACCTGGGTGGCCACCTCTGTTCCAACACAGTTTGGCGCGATATTTGCTCTTTTGTCCCTTCTTTTTTGGTTTCGGAAACGCCTTTTCCTGTCAATGGCCCTTGCCGTCCTTGCCGTCCTTTTTAAGGAGACTGCGCTTTTTCTCTTTCTTTTTCTCCCGGTGAGTGCATATATAACCATGCCGGAAAAGAGAAAAAAAATAGTCTCCTCAACTTTTGTCGCCGCCGCGGCCTATTCCGTTCTGAGATTTCTTGTTATCGCAAACTCAAAAGGGGTCAACTCGGCGGTTGACAGTTTTATATTTTTAGCGCGGGCATTTTTTAATAATTATTTTTCTGTACTGCTGAGGGGGGTGGCGCAAACGGCGCTTCCGGGCAGCTTTTTAGCGTTTATCCCTCGCAAAGTCGCCGTTTACCTGCCCGGAGCACCTCCGCCCGACACTCACGGGTTTGATGTGTTTTTTGAAGCCTCACTGTTCCGGCCCGGCCTTACAATTGTCGGCTTGGCACTGCTTCTTCTCATGAGTTTTACCGCGGCAAGAAACTCAAAAAAGTATTTACAGATCTTTTTGCTTTTTATCTTTTCCTACGCGCCGCTTGCTTTCATACCGACAGGAGAACTGACTGAGACCCTTTTGGCTTCAAGAAATTTGTACATTCCAACGGCGGTTTTGATGATATTTTTAGCAATTTTTCTGGCAGAACAAAAAAGAGCTCGCAAAAAAGCCTTTGTTTTGTTTGCGTTATTTTTGACTTTGCTTCAGATTTTTTTTCTCAGGGAGAAAGTTGAGAAGCTTGTGGGCGTTGGGCGGCTCAGGAAAGGGATACTAACGGAGGTAAAAGTCCTCCGGCCAAAGCTTCCGGATAGGGTCGTAATTTATACGGAAAGTGACAAAGCCTATTATGGCCTGCCTCCTGAGGAAAATATCCTGCCTTTTCAGTCCGGGCTTGGCCAGACTCTTTTGGTTTGGTATCATCCGTCGGAGAACTTTCCCGCAGAGTTTTTCTCCGATAATTTTTTGTGGGAGATAACGGATCAGGGGTATAGAGAAGCGGAGGGCCGGGGATTTGGCTATTTTCGTGATTTCAATGAGCTCCAAAAAGCGATAGACTCTTATAATCTTTCAAAAAAGAGCGTGATAGCTTTTTCCTGGAAGAGCGAGACAGGACAGTTGTTGGAGATCACAGAGGAAGTAAGGAGCAAACTATGAGTTTTTTAAAGAAAAATTGGCATTTTGTTGTGGTAGTCATTTTATCTCTGACGCCGGTTCTGTGGTTTGTGGGCCGCGGTGACGTGCTGATAAACGGAGTTGACACCAACTTCCCCCTTGACTCGCTTGTTTGGTTTAAGCGCAGAGCGTTTGTCTGGAGCAGTGTGGCAAACGCCGGAGCAGACTTCTCGTCCTCAACCGCAGGGCTTTTTTTCCACGCAATACAGGCTGTCCCATTTTTCTTTGGTTTTTCCCTACAGCAAGTGCAGATAATAAGTCTTGTGTTTTGGTTCGCCGCGGTTGTCGTTTCTTCGTTTTTGTTTGCCCGTCAGATAGTTCCAAAAAGCCGCATGGCACAACTTGTTTTTGTGGCACTTTATTCCTTTAATATTTATTTGTTTAACACCTGGGAAAATGTAAAGGTGTCCAATCTTTCCCTGGTTGTCGCCCTTCCCGCGTTTCTTGCGATGATTACGGCATACAAGGCCGGCAGGTTAAGCCGTGCAAGGCTTATCTTTTGGGCCGCAATAGCAAGTGTATTTGCAAGCGGCGCGGGCATAAATCCCTCATACTTTTTGACTTTAATGGGGGCTATTTTTTTATATTATCTGGTTGTAGTAGGAGGGCGCCTTTTTGGGCTTGCGTTAATTTATATTGTTCTCGTTCTGGTCAACGCTTTTTGGATAATTCCCACCTCTCATTTTGTGCTTTTTTCAAGCCAGAGCGTGAGCGGTCTCGGGGACCTTGGGCTTGTGAACTGGCTCGACAGCCTTTCGGAAAATACCAGTTTCACCAATCTTTTGAGATTACAAGGAGCCTGGGATTGGTATGCTTTTGATCAAGTGACCAGTCTCCCGGTCTACTTGCCTTACACCCTTAACTATTTTTATAATTTCCCATTCATAGTATATAGTTTTGTTCTTCCTTTTGCGGCAATCTTTTCTCTTGTCTTTTACAGAAAATCCAAAAATGGCTTCTATCTTGTATTTGGAATATTTTTGGTGCTGGCGCTTTTTTTGGGGGCAGGGACACACCTGTCAACAGGGGGGATATTTCGGTTTCTTGCAAACAAGATACCGCTTTTTTCTCTTTTTAGAAGTCCGTGGTATATTTTTACCCCTCTTCTGACCCTATCTTTTGCGGGCCTTAGCGCCCTTTTTCTGGTTGCGGCGGCGGCGTTTGTAAAAAAAACCAAAGCAGGCCGGAGAACGGTTTTGAGCGCGGGTTTGTATGTTGCAGTTGTAGCCTTTTTGCTCGGGCACTTTTTGTATTCTTATCCTCTTGTGACCGGCAAAGTTTTCAGGCCCTCAAGAGATGACGGATTTTATGTCAGCTTTCCGGGATATGTATTTGACAGTAAAGGTTATTTGCGGGGAAGAGAGGGCACGTTTCCCAGGCTTATTTCGTATCCCGACGATCAGTTTGAGAGCTTTGACTGGGGCTATCGGGGCGTTGACTCGATAACGGGTCTCTATTCGGATAGGGAGTTTATTCATCCTACGTTTGGTGGGGGCGGGAGGGCGCTGGGAGAGATATCGAGAAATTTTTACCAAAACATAAAAAGGCGGCAGTACGACTCCGCGATATCCACGCTTCCACTTCTTGGAGCGGATACCATTTTCTATAAAAGAGATATATCCTCACTTGCCCCGCCCATAAATACTGACGAGCTGGAGGGAAAGGTTGTGACAATAGGCAAGTGGGACTTTATAGAGCTTGGCGGTGCAAACGAAAAGGTATATGCTCCCGACTCCGTTTTTGTGAATATGGGGGACAACGGGACATTGGGCGGCCTTGCCGCGTCCCTTCCGCCCGGGCTGGTTGTGATTAATTCGGAGGACAGTCAGCTTAAGAAAATCCCGCTTGATAAAAAAACTTTCAGTTACTTTATTGAAGGGGAAAATGTGTCTGAGAGAAAAGACACGGGAGTGCAAGAGTTTAGCTTGAGAGTAAGTAAGGCGGGAAGTTACAAAATTTATCTCGAGCGCTATGGACTCGGAGAGCCGGAAGACGTTGAGGTGCTTATAGACGCACAAGCCATTCCCGGGGAAACCAAAGTTACGGATAGCAAGATAATAAAGGGGCCTCTCGAGCTTGCCCAGGGGGAGCATAAAGTCAAGGTTTTATTTCCCGAACCGACAAACCTGGTGGACGATGATGCAAGAGGAAGGCTCACGGCGTTTAATGACGAGGATGAAAGAATAAGTTTGGAAGTCCCCATTAGCGGTCATGACCCCTATTCCGACTATATACTCTCCTACCGTTATCAATATCTCTATGGAAGCGTCCCGCTGGTAGAGGTGTTTCAGGGGAACGAGAGGACTCCTTTGAGAACGGAGATAAGCTATCCTCAAAGCGTGCCTGACTGGGTTGAGAGAGAAAAGGAAGTAGATTTAGTTGAGACACAGTCCTATCTTGGCATGATTGTGACCATGCCCAAAAGCGACTTTAGTAAAAGCCTTTTTGAGAACTTCTCTCTGAAGCGCAAGTTTGATAACGGGCTTTTTGCCGTTGAGGATTACTCCGAAAGCATCCGGGAACAGCCGAAGGTGAATTTTGAAAAAGTAAGCCCCGTCCGGTACAAGATTAATGTGGAGGGAGGAGGCGGGGGTTACTTTTTGGTTTTTGCCGACAGCTACAGCGGTGAGTGGGAGCTGAAATCAAAAGACATCGTGGGCGAGCCGGTACACTTTACGGCCAACGGATACATGAATGGCTGGTATATTTTGGGGGGACCAGATCGGCAGGAGCTGGAAATTTATTACACTCCTCAGAGGCTGTTTCAAATAGGAGCCGTAATTTCAGCTTTATCTTTAGTTTTTGGAATTTCAAGATGGTTAAAGAAATAGAAGAATTGCTTTACCGGAACAGGGCGAGATTTGAAAAATGGGCGGCAAAAAAAATGCCATGGATTTTTATCTTTAACGTTTTTGTGCTTTTGCTTGTGCTTTTGAAAAATGCAGGGTATTTCCATCCGTATTTTCCTTTGACGATTAATTCCGTGGTGCTTATGTCGCTCATTGCGGCAATAATACTTCTCGGTATTAAGAGCAGAGCGCTGTTTGTTTTTTCGCTGGTTTTCTGGCTTAGCGCGTTTATCTTTAAAATTTTCAATATAGATGTGTGGGCCGAGCGAAGCGGGGTTTACACTTTTCAATCTTTATTTCTGGGAGTAGTTGTGTTACTGGTTGAGAGCATATGGTTGAGAAACTCAAAACGGTAAAGGAACTGTTTGGCTTTTTCCGGGAGAAAAAGCTTTGGTGGCTTATCCCAATGCTTTTTGTGTTTTTGGTTTTTGGATTTTTGATTCTTTTTGTGGGGTCCTCCCCATTGGCCCCGATTGTGTATCCACTTTTTTAGTGAACAGTGAATAGTGTACAGTGAGCAGTGAACGGTGTACGGTGGTTTAAGAGTATGAGAAATTTGTGGCGAAAATATAAGGCGATAGCGCGGAAAATTGGAGATTTTCAGGCAACTGTTTGGTTTTCTTTGCTGTATTTTATTTTGGTGACACCCATTGG
>Ga0210057_1004162_pt1 | contig 19474 bp, 17 predicted proteins | sample CryGeyCG2114_010_2_FD_183968 | JGI IMG/M metagenome (GOLD analysis project Ga0210057, IMG submission 183968) | Groundwater microbial communities from aquifer - Crystal Geyser CG10_big_fil_rev_8/21/14_0.10 (SPAdes) (version 2) | ecosystem: Environmental > Aquatic > Deep subsurface > Groundwater ...
TATTCATGATGCTACTATTGCATGTGGTACATACCTCGGTCGTTTTGCATGTGCACGCTTTGGTATACAAAAAGTATTTGATTTTGAAGATCCGATATTATCTCAAACATATAAAGGAATTGTATTTCGGAATCCAATTGGATTATCTGCAGGCTTTGATAAAAATGCAGAATTGACTGCTATTATCCCGTCGATTGGTTTTGGTTTTGAAGAGATTGGATCAGTGACAGCACAGCCATGTGAAGGGAATCAACGCCTACGATTATGGCGACTTATAAAAGAAGAAAGTATTCGTGTGCATTATGGATTAAAGAATGATGGCGCTGATGCTATTTGTGCACGAATAAAAGATGAGAAAATTTCTGTTCCGATTGGTATCAGTATTGCAAAGACAAATTGCAAAGAGACGTGTGATAGCGATGCGGGTATCCAAGATTATCTCTATTCGTTTAAGCGGTTTCAATATACGGGTGATTATATAACCTTAAATATTAGTTGTCCGAATGCGTATGGTGGTATGCCTTTTAATACACCTGATTTGTTAGAAGGTTTATTAAAAAGAGTGAGGAGTATTCCCGTATCAAAACTAGTCTTTTTAAAAATTTCGCCAGATCTCTCAAAAGAGACACTCAATACAATTATAGATATTGCACGCACGTATACGATTGATGGTTTTGTTGTATCAAATCTTACAAAGCGAGCAGGTGAGGTGGGCGGACTCTCTGGATCATATGTACGCACTATATCTACCGAGCTCATTTCTTATATATATAAGCACACGCAAGGACGCAGTCTCATTATCGGCTCGGGGGGGATTATGAATGCACACGATGCATATGAAAAAATACAACATGGCGCATCATTGCTTCAGATGATTACTGGGCTTATTTATCGCGGTCCACAGGTGGTTGGTGAAATAAACCATGGATTGAGTGCGTTGTTGTGTCGCGATGGATATATGAATATACGAGAAGCAGTCGGCGTGCGGGCATAATACAGTGTTATCATTTATAATGTACTTATGGCGATGATACATACAGATAAACTGCACAGTACTCCACTTCGTGAAAAAGCGTATACGATATTGCGTGCTGGTTTGGATGCGATAGATACAGAAGCAATCATCAGAAAAGAAATTATTCGCACGGAAGATTTACTTATTATTTCTGGCGAGACATTTTTACTTTCAGAGATAGAAAATATATATGTCGTTGGTATTGGCAAATGTGCACAAAGTGCATGTTGTGCGATTGATATCATGCTTGATGGTCTTATCACTGATGGTGTGGTGATTGATATTCGGCAATCATGTGTTTTGCAAAATATTCGTGTGTATCAAGGCACGCATCCATTTCCGTCCGATAACAATGTGTCATTCACTGATGAGATTATTGCGCTGTTAAAGAAAGCGACGGAAAAAGATTTAGTGATTTGTGTTGTTTCTGGTGGAGGCTCTACACTACTTTGTCATCCAGACAAGCATACCTGTACCGAAGAGACACGTCTCCTGCAGATGCTTTTTCAAGCGGGTGCAAGTATAAAAGAAATTAACATTGTACGAAAACATCTTTCACGTGCGCGTGGTGGATACCTTGCCAAGTATAGTTACCCGTCAAAAATGGTAGCACTTATTTTTTCTGATGTGTCAGATAATGATATGCAATGTATCGCATCAGGTCCGACAGTGCGAGATACAACGACAATAGAAGATGCGCGCGCTGTATTACATACGTATGATTCAGGGAGTGTGTCAGGTATTACAGAAGACATGCTCATTGAAACACCAAAAGAAGAAAAATATTTTTCTCATGTAAAAAATACTATTGTTGTTTCTAATATACACGCACTCAAAGCAATGGAGGCACAGGCACAAAAAGAAGGTTTTTCGGTACAAGTATGTGAAGCGTGTTTGGAAGGAGAAGCACGAGATATTGGTGTGACTCTTGCTTCAACATTAAAAAAAAGTGAGTCGCCGACTGCACTATTGTATGGAGGAGAGACGACTGTGTCAGTACAAGGAAAAGGTGTTGGTGGACGTAATCAAGAGGTGGCATTGGGTGCATTGTCTACGTTGCCCGAGAATGCGCTTATCTTGAGTTTTGCATCAGATGGCACGGACGGGGACTCTCCTTTTGCTGGTGCCGTGGTAGATGCAGAGACGAAAAAACATATGCATGAAGCGGGGATTGAACCAGACGGATTCTTAAATGAAAATAACAGCTCTGCTTTTTTTGGAAAAACAAAAGATGGTATACCAGCAGAAAAGACAGGAGTGAATGTGTCGGATTTGATTATTGCTTTGTTGGATTAGTGTTTTTTTATTTGTAAAAAATAAGACCTCGCATATGCTCTGTAGTTTATATGCAGAATATTCTATAATAGAAGGATATGAAAGAGCCTTATATTATTTGGTCTGAAGATCTTACTATTAATGATGTAGCACGTGTCGGTGGAAAAAATGCCGCTCTTGGCGAAATGGTTAAAAATCTTGTACCGCTTGGCGTCAATGTGCCAGGGGGTTTTGCGGTGACGGCGCATGCGTACGAACACTTCCTTGAACATTCAGGATTAAAGGAACATATGCGTGAGATTCTTGATACATTGAATGTGCATGATATTACTGATCTGCAAAAGAAAGGAGAACAGATACGATCACTTATTCTTTCTGGTACTTTTTCAGATGAACTTGTATCTGAGGTAGATACAGCATATGCCAAATTAGTAGAGCGATACGGCGACACTCTTTCTGTGGCGGTGCGGTCTTCTGCAACAGCAGAGGATCTTCCTGGTGCAAGCTTTGCAGGGCAACAAGAAACATATTTGAACATTAGTGGGAGCGAGGCAGTGCGCGAAGCAGTTAAAAAGTGCTTCGCTTCTCTTTTTACGAATCGTGCGATTTCATATCGAGAAGATAAAGGCTTTGAACATCTTGATGTGTCTCTTTCGGTAGCAGTACAAAAAATGGTGCGTAGCGATAAGGCATCAAGTGGTGTTATGTTTACGATTGATACTGAGACTGGCTTTGATAAAGTTATCGTCATCAACAGTATCTATGGATTAGGGGAATTGATTGTGCAGGGTAAAGTAATCCCTGATGAGTTCACTGTCTTTAAGTCAACTCTCAAGGAAGGGAAGTCAGGAATTATTGCACATGATATTGGAGCAAAAGAAGAACAAATGATTTATTCGCCCGATGGTCAAGGTGGCATTATTGAGCCAGTACCAGAAGAAAAGAGAAATACATTTTCAATTACTGATACTGAAGTAGAGCAACTTGCTCGTTGGGGAGTGATTATTGAAGATCATTTTTCAAAACATCATGGGAGGTTCCAGCCAATGGATATTGAATGGGCAAAAGACGGTGATACGGGTGAGCTCTTTATTGTACAAGCGCGTCCGGAAACTGTGTATACAGAAAGTGACAAAAATGTGTATCGAGAATTTCGTTTGAAAGATACATCTGATATTCTCCTTGAAGGTATAGCGGTGGGTACAAAGATTGCGTCGGGAGCGGTGCACGTGATTCATGATGTGAAAGATATTGGTACGTTTAAAAAGGGTGAGATTCTAGTAACAGAAATCACTGATCCTGATTGGGAACCAATAATGAAGATTGCATCGGCAATAGTGACCGAAAAAGGAGGACGTACCAGCCATGCGGCGATTGTATCTCGTGAATTGGGTATACCGTGTATTGTAGGCACAAAGATAGCAACAACAGCACTCAAAGACGGTGACATGATTACTGTAGATTGTTCCTCTGGTAAGACGGGGATTGTGTACCAAGGCGCACTTGCCTTTGATATTTTGGAACATCGGCTTGATCATATTCCACAAATAAAAACAAAAGTTATGGTAAATATCGGTGCTCCTGATGAAGCATTTAAACATCATCAGTTGCCTGTGTCGGGTGTTGGACTTGGGCGATTAGAGTTTATTATCAATTCTCATATTGGTATTCATCCGCAAGCATTGCTTGAATTTGAATCGTTGAAAAAAGATTCAAGCGCAGTTGGTGTAGTTGCGCGTATTGAAGAAAAAACACGTGGCTATGATGACAAGACAGCTTTTTATGTTGATGAATTAGCAGAAGGAATTGGCAAGATTGCAGCTGCATTTTATCCGAATCCAGTCATTGTTCGTTTTTCTGATTTTAAATCAAACGAATATCGGACATTGATTGGTGGTGATCGCTATGAACCAGAAGAATCAAATCCAATGATTGGCTGGCGTGGCGCATCGCGATACTATGATCCAAAATTTAAAGATGCATTTGGTTTGGAATGTAAGGCGATGAAACGAGTCCGCGGGGACATGGGGCTCTCTAATGTGATTCCAATGGTGCCATTTTGCCGTACAATAGAAGAAGGGAAGCGTGTGCTTGCAGTGATGGAAGAGTATGGATTAGACAAGAAGAAAGACGCCACATTACATATTTATATGATGTGTGAGATTCCTTCTAATGTGATTCTGGCCGACGCCTTTCTCACATTATTTGATGGTATGTCTATTGGTTCAAATGATCTTACTCAGCTTGTACTTGGTCTTGATAGAGATTCTGATATTATTGCTCATATAGGGAATGAAAAAGATGAAGCAGTGAAGGAAATGATTCGGCGTGCGATTGATGCTGCAAAGGCGCAAAATAAATACATTGGTATTTGTGGACAAGCGCCTTCAGACTTCCCTGATTTTGCAGAGTTTTTGGTAGAGGCTGGTATTGATAGCATGTCGCTTTCTCCGGATACGGTACTTAAAACAATCGGCATTGTTTCCGAGAAAGAAAAGAGCAGGTGAGACTAGTCAGACTAGTCTCACCTGAGTTATGTGGGGTAAGTATGGTAATTGTAAATAATACATATATCGTATATGAAAATTCTTATGTATGGGTTGGAGGAGTGGGCGATTGAGTATGTAAAAGAGAAAAATTATTTTGATGGACATGAAGTAGTGTATCTTGAAGGTATTCTAAATGGTGACACTATTCCAGAAGGAAATGCCGATGCAGACGTGGTATCGATTTTTGTTGATTCAAAAGTTGATACGAGCGTTATTGATGCATTTCCAAATCTAAAAATGATCTCCACTCGTTCAACGGGTTTTGATCATATTGATCTCGCGCCCGCAAAAGAAAAAGGAATCGTAGTAGCAAGTGTGCCGTCGTATGGTGAAAATACAGTCGCTGAATTTGCCTTTGCGATGCTCTTGGCATTGTCACGAAATATTACTGAAGGTGATAGGCGTGTACGCACTGAAGGCTCTTTTAATTTTGATGGTCTTGAGGGGTTTGATTTACGAGGACGCACGATGGGGGTGCTTGGTACGGGACGTATTGGCAAGCATGCAATTAGCATGGCAAAAGGATTTGGCATGAATGTTCTCGGCTTTGACGCATTTCCAAATGAAGAACTTGCAAAAGAACTTGGATTCACCTACGCCTCATTTGATGAAGTGCTTGCACAAAGTGATGTTATTACCGTGCATGTGCCGTACATGAAAGAGACGCATCATTTGGTAAATAAAGATGCATTTCAAAAAATGAAAAAAGGCATGGTGCTCATCAACACGAGTAGAGGGGCGGTGGTAGATACTGAGGCACTTGTTGATGCATTGAAAGATGGCATTGTTGCAAAAGCCGGACTTGATGTTATTGAAGTGGAGGATGTGGCAAAAGATGAAGTGGTCTTTTATACAGAAAAAGACATGACTAATGAAGAGATGCGTTTGATGCTTGCAAACCATATATTGATCAACATGCCGAACGTTATGGTGCAACCACATAATGCATTCAATACAAAAGAAGCAAAAATACGAATTATTGAAACAACAGCAGATAATATTGGCAGTTTTATCAAAGGTGAGTCAGTCAATGTGGTGAAGTAGGTTTTTGATAGGAATACTAAATACTGTATACTACGTACTCAATACTATATACAAGTAAGACTTATTCCTATGTCTCTATTGCAAAAACTATTTATACTATAGGTATGAATACAATCTCGCGCATAAGGGTGCGTCAAATACTTGATTCGCGTGGAGAGTGGACTATTGCAGTGTCACTTACATTACTTTCTGGTGCAACTGGTATTGCATCTGTGCCACAGGGAAAAAGTGTGAGCATAAAAGCAAAGCGTATGCTTCGTGCTGAAGATGCCCTCGCACGTATACAGAGTATTTTGATTCCTACGCTTGTCGGACAGTCCTTCGCGCATCAAAGAGATTTTGACGCACGACTTATTGAACTTGATGGAACAAAGACCCTTTCTCGTATCGGTGCAAATGGTGCACTCGCACTTTCTCTTGCCTTTGCTCGTGCAGTGAGTAAGAGTATGTACATACCTCTCCATACCTATATTGGCCATATGTATGAAGTACTGACAGGTGCTGCGGTAGAGCCGATGTTTCCGCGATTATATATGAATATGATCAATGGTGGCATGCATGCATCAAGTGGTCTTGCGATACAGGAGTATTTAGTCATACCAAAAACAAAAGAACCACAGGTAGCAATACAGCTCGGTGTTCGCTTTTATCATGCGCTAAAAAAGATGATTGAACATGAGTATGGAAGCACATCTGCAAATAGTGGTGATGAAGGAGGCTTTGCATTACAAGCTGAGCGTATTGATGAACCATTTGTGTTATATCAAAAAGTAGCTGATATGCTTGGTGTCGCTCAGTCAATTGAATATGGTATTGATGTTGCGGGTGCATCTGTTGCTGATACGATTGAGCGTTCACTTATGCGTTTTGAAGCACTGGTTGATACGTATCCAATTATATATATTGAAGATCCCTTTAAAGAAAAACAAGCACGACATTTTACGACACTTCTTTCGCGTATTGGTGCGCACGTGACGATTGTGGGAGATGATATTTCAGCAACAAATATTTTGTACATGGAAGAGCTTGCACAGGTACATGCAATAAATGGTGTTATTATTAAACCAAATCAGATTGGCACACTTTCAGATACATTGCAGGCGGTATCTTTTGCACGAAAACAAAAATGGAGTGTTGTTGTGTCACACCGAAGTGGCGAGACAAACGATACCGCTATTGTAGATATTGCATGTGCGATTGGTGCAGATGGATTGAAGCTTGGTGCTCCAGCACGTGGAGAACGTATTGCAAAATATAATCGATTACTTGAATTAAGCTCACAATAATATGGATACAGCATTGCCATTAGAAAAAGCAGAACAAGCGATATTTGCCGGAGGGTGCTTTTGGGGTGTGGAAGCGCTTTTTAAGAAAACAAAAGGAGTACTAGAGACTGAAGTAGGATATACGGGTGGCCACGTGCCACATCCCGACTATAAGGCAGTGTGCTCGTATACAACAGGACATGCTGAAGCGGTACATATATGGTTTGATCCAGAGCAGATTTCATATAATGAGCTTGTACGTATTTTCTTTGAAAATCATGATCCGACAACACCAAATAGGCAAGGGCCTGATATTGGTAGTCAGTATCGTTCAATGATTTATACGTTTTCAGATGAACAAAAAGCTATTGCGGAGCGCAGTATAGCTGAAATAGAAGAGTCATTAAGAAAGGATATTGTGACTAAGATAGAGCCTGCAAGTACATTTTATCGGGCAGAAGAGTATCATCAGGATTATCTGACAAAAAAAGAAGGTGTATGTCATTAATGCGACATATTTTGTACAATAAAGTCAATGATTTGCGTACAGGGGGCTTATTTTGTTAGAATAAAGCCGTATTACTATTAATAATTTATATATGGATCAAGAAATAAGACCACAAAACTCAGATGGGTCTGTTACATCAGAAAAGAAGTCTGGTGGTAAAGGAATCATTTGGGCAATAATTGTTATCATTGTTATCGCTGCAATTGGTTATTTTGTATACGCCGCTTCTGATACGACAAATACAGACTCTGTTGCTTCTGTAAATGGAGTTTCAATAGGGAAAGACCTTTTTGATGCACGTTTAGAGCAAGCAAAAGAAGCATTCACTGCACAAGGTGGTGATTTATCAACAGACGGTGTTGAGCGTGAACTAGAGCATCAAGTCCTTACACAATTGATCAATGAGCAATTAGTGTATCAAGCAGCACAAGCAGACGGTGTTGAGGTTGCTGATGGAGCTGTCGATGAACAGTACAATCAAATTGCTTCACGATTTGCATCAGAGCAAGAGTTTGAAACAGAAGTGATGCGAGCAAGTTTTGATACAACTGATGCATTCAAGAAGGATGTTCGCCGACAGATTCTTACACAAAACTATATCGATGCGTTTGCGGCAGATCTCGGTATTACTGTCACTGATGCAGAAGTAGATGCTGTGTATGCAAATCTTACTGAGGCACAAACTACAGCAGCTGAAGTACCTGCATTAGAGGATATACGAGAGACATTGCGTAATGAGATTCTTCAGTCACAAATTGCAAATTCATTCCAAACACGTTTGGCAGAATTGCGATCAGCTGCAAAAATCGACATTTCTCTTGAAGGTTTTAGTGTAGATACTACACTTGATACATCAACACCTGCATCAGCAACAGCTTCTACACCAGCAATTGACGCAACAGCAACTGATGAGATGAAAACTACAGATGATACTGCAACTACTCCAGACGAAACAGAAGCACAGTAATTCTCTTCTTTAGTTTATGTTTGAACAAACACCCACTATATAGTGGGTGTTTGTTATCTACAGTGTCGTGTACACAAATAAGTAAACTACAGTATACTTACTATTATATTATTAGTGAATTATCTTTTTATATTATGATATTAGCAGGTATTAGTTTTATTGTTCTCGGCTGGTTATTTCAGCTTACAAAGACATATACTGGAAGCCGTGCAGTGAGTCCATGGCTCGGTCTGTTTGTCGCAATTGGGACACTGTGTCTCGTTATAGATGAGATTAATTATGGTTCTACGGAGATTGTTATATTGCTTCTTGTAGAATTCGGTGCCGCTATGCTTGTATACTTACGATTACGTAATTAATACAGGCAGGACTAGAACAAAAACATCCCTTTTATAAAGAGGTGTTTTTGTTTGTTGTCACTAAGTCCGAATTGGTGCTTTCTTGATAAGCTCAAGTACGGTGTCGTCGTTGTCGGTAATAGTATAGAGGTCAATATCTTGGGGGCTGATCGCGTGATGATCTCTGTATACGATGTCCGTAATGAATGTATCAAGTTGTCTCCAGTAATCACTTCCAATCAAAATGATTGGCATAGTGCCAGCAATCTTTTTCGTTTGTACGAGGGTAAGCATTTCAAAGAGTTCATCAAGAGTACCGAATCCGCCAGGGAAAAAGAGGTATGCTTCTGCTGCAAAAGAGAGAAGCATTTTGCGTGTAAAGAAATAGTGGAATGCTTGTGAGTCAGTGAGGTAGGCATTTGTTCGTTGTTCTTTTGGTAATTTAATATTCAATCCAAGTGATATACCACCCGCTTCATGGGCGCCTTCATTGGCAGCTTCCATAATCCCTGGGCCACCACCAGTAACAACGCCGTAACCAAGTTCTTTCACAATGCGTTCACTTATGTTGCGTGCATGTTCATAATGTGGATCATTTTTATCAGTACGTGCTGATCCAAATACCGTAACTGTTTTTTGGTGTTTTTCAATAAAATTGAACCCGTCTTGGAATTCTTTTGCAATACGAGGAATACGTCCGTTGTTGTCGTGCATCTGGTAAAAATCTTTTTTTGAAAACGGCTCCTTTGGTAATTCTGTTGCAGGGACGTTGTATTGTTCCCGCTCGTCTTTTTGTATATTATCCATATTACTCAATTGTACGTAGATATGGTTTGTTGTGCAATAAAATATCTTATCGTATAATATTTTCATACAATAATTTATTTTGTGTATGAAAGGAAATATCACACAAGGCATTGCAATCATTGTTGCAGTTATAGTTGCACTCTTTTTCTTTGGTAATACAGGATTGTTTTAATGTCACGTATATAGTATGGTTTGTGACGTGATATAAATTATGGTGGGCTCATTTTCTATTATTAAAAAGACTCACTTGCGCGCACGGGTAGGTGAAATACATACAGCGCATGGTGTTATACATACGCCGGCTTTTATTGCCGTAGGCACAAAAGCAACCGTCAAAGCGCTTACTGTGCCGATGCTACAAGAGATTGGTGTACAGGCAGTGCTTGGAAATACGTATCATTTATTTTTAGAACCTGGACATGAATTGATTAAAGAGGCAGGAGGTTTGCATGCATTTATGGGATGGAATGGACCTATCGTAACTGACTCAGGTGGGTTTCAGGTGTTTTCGCTTGGTGTTGCAATGGGAGAAAATATAAGTAAGCTTGCCAAGAAAGAAAAGCAAGATTCACTACCGACGGTATATGATGAAGCAATACGTAATCAACACGGCAAGCTTGCTATCGTTGATGAAGAGGGTGTTTCCTTTACGTCTTATTTAGACGGTACACTGTATCGGTTTACTCCGGAGCGATCTATTGAAATACAGCATGCACTCTGCGCAGATATTATTTTTGCATTTGATGAATGTACATCACCACACGCATCAGATGAATATCAAAAGAAAGCACTTGACCGAACACATCGTTGGGCAAAACAAAGCTTGAACGCACATCGTCACAATCTTGATGCGAGTGATCAGATGCTTTTTGGTATTGTGCAGGGTGGTCGCAATGAAGCATTGCGCACAGAGAGTGCTACCGAACTTGCCTGTATGGATTTCGATGGCTACGGTATTGGTGGCTCATTCGATAAAGAAGACATTCATAAAGCAGTGCGTGTTGTGAATGATATATTGCCTCCAGAGAAGCCACGACACCTGCTTGGTATTGGCGAGCCGGAGGATCTCTTTGGTGCGATAGAACACGGTGTTGATACATTTGATTGTGTGTTGCCAACACGACTTGGGCGCACTGGATCACTATACACACATGCAGGTAAGATTACTATTTTAAATGAAAAATATCGCAGAGACTTTAGTCCGGTTGATACTGACTGTGATTGTCGTGTGTGTACGACGTATACTCGTGCGTACCTCGCACACCTTTTTCGCTCAAAGGAGATGCTTGGTGGTATATTAGCGAGTTACCATAACTTGTATTTTATTACGAAATTAGTAGATGGAATACGAGAGGCTCTATTGAGCGATACGTTTGAATTGTACAGAGAAAACTTCTTTAAAAAATATAAGTAATCCACACTTTTTTTTGACAAAGTAAAAAAAATGCTTAAACTGTTATTAATGGAACATATGGTTGGGAAATTTACGCTAAAGGTCACGAGGCAATAGCCCGCGGTCTTTTCTTTTTTCCCTACTGTATGTTAGTACAAAGAAAGAAAATGGGCTCCTAAGGGAGGCCTGTTTTCTTTTTATCGGGACATTAACAATACAATAACTAAAGGAAAGGTTTTGAAGTATGCCAGTACGTATGAAGTTACTTGCGGGGATTAATTTTCATCCAAGAAATCATCCGACATCAGAAGATCGTGAATGGTTATTATGGAAAGATTTGAATCTAGATGATGTATCGGTCAATCCGCATTATCGAGAAGTAGGGAAGGCAAAGAAGAAAGTCGATGTTCAAAAGTGAGTCTCGTTTTCCAGTCTACTTGCCATTTTGGTAAGTAGACTTTTGTTTTTTAGCGTAAATGCGCTATATTCCTTGTATGAGTATTTTCAAACTTAAAAGTGAATATGCGCCAGCGGGTGATCAACCACAGGCTATTGACGCTTTGGTGAAGGGTATTGAGGAACACAAACAATATCAGACATTGCTTGGTGTGACTGGTTCCGGGAAGACGTTTACCATTGCAAATGTGATTGAACAAATAGGGAAGCCAACACTTGTCATTGCGCATAATAAGACACTTGCCGCACAGCTCGCACAGGAATATAAAAGTTTTTTTCCTGATAATGCGGTACACTATTTTGTTTCTTACTATGATTATTATCAGCCTGAAGCGTATGTGCCCACCAGTGATACGTATATTGAAAAAGAAGCGCAGATTAATGCAGAGATTGAACGTTTACGACATGCCTCCACACAAGCACTCTTGTCACGAAAGGATGTGATTATTGTTGCGTCAGTGTCTTGTATCTATGGTTTAGGAAGTCCAGAAGAATATGAAAAGGTGCATATCAAGTTGCAGACGGGAATGAAGGAAAGTCGCGCGAGCTTGATCCGGCGTTTGGTGCATATTTATTTTGAACGGACAACAAGTGATATATCGCCTGGTTTATTTCGTGCAACAGGGAATCGGCTCGAGGTCATGCCGGTTAATGAGAAAGTGTTGTATCGGATTGATTTTAATAGCGAATATATTACCAATATTGGTATTTTTGATGCGGTATCATATGCACATATAAAAGATGTCGATGCACTTTTTCTTTTTCCTGCAAAACATTTCGTGACACCGGAAAGTGAACGTGCTCGTGCGATAAAAGATATTAAAGATGAGCTCAAGGGACAGCTTGCACGATTACTTCGTGAAGGAAAAATGCTTGAAGCAGAACGTTTGAAGCGAAGAACAAATTATGATTTATCTCTCATTAAAGAGATTGGATATTGTAATGGTATTGAAAATTATTCACGACATTTTGATGGGCGCACTGTAGGTAAACCACCACATACACTCCTTTCATATTTTCCTCATACTAAAGATGGTAAGCCAGATTTTCTTACCGTCATTGATGAATCACATGTGACCTTGCCACAGCTTGGAGGTATGTTTGCTGGTGATAAGGCACGTAAAGAGACATTGGTTGCGCATGGATTTCGTTTGCCATCTGCACTTGATAATCGACCACTTGATTTTGCTGAATTCGAAGAGCGAATCGGCACGTGTTTGTATACATCAGCAACACCGGGCCCATATGAGCGTGCGGTAAGTGAGACTATTGCCGAACAAGTGATTCGTCCAACTGGATTACTTGATCCAGAAATTGAAATTAGACCAATTGCAGATGACGGTACGTATCCGGGACAGGTAAAAGACTTTATACAAGAAGCACAGAAAGAAGTAGGGAATGGGCATCGGGTTATTGCAACGACACTTTCAAAACGTATGGCGGAGGACGTAAGCGAGTATCTCCGTGAGAAGGGTATGAAGGCGGAATATTTACATAGTGAAATTGATACACTTGAGCGTATTGAAATACTTACCAAGTTTCGTCGCGGTGAGTTTGATGTACTTGTTGGCGTGAATCTTCTTCGTGAAGGACTTGATTTGCCAGAAGTATCTTTCATCGGCATCTTTGATGCAGATAAGCGAGGTTTTCTCCGTAGCGAGACATCTCTTATTCAGATCATTGGTCGCGCTGCACGAAATATATTGGGACATGTTATCTTGTATGCAGAAGAGATCACTCCTGCGATGACTTATGCAATTGAAGAAACACGACGTCGTCGTAAATTACAAATTGCATACAACAAAAAGCATGGCATAACACCAAAGACAATCATCAAACAAATTAAAGATATTGTTGAAGATATGCGTAGCGAACATAGTGCAACAGTAAATCGCTTGCTTGCTATTGATAAGGAATTACTGACGAAAAATCCAAAAGTAGTACTAAAAGAAAAAAAGGCACAAATGGAAGAAGCTGTTCAAGCGCTTGATTTTGAGACAGCCGTGATTATTCGTGATGAAATAAAAGAGCTGAATAGTATTGCAGAGAAAGAACAAACGAGTCGTAAGAAGAAGGTGGCAAAGAAGAAATAATTGCCTTTGATACGGCATTTCTGTATAGTATTCACATGGCTCTGTTACTCTGATTGTGGCCATACCTCCCCCTATACGCATATAGCGGGGCATTTCATCTGTATGACAATAAAAAAGAAAAAAACAACTATTGAAGAAAGTAATGAAATCATTGTAAAAGGCGCACGGACGCATAACTTGAAGAATGTAACCGTACGTATGCCACGAAACAAAATGATTGTTTTTACTGGACTCTCTGGATCAGGGAAGTCATCTCTTGCATTTGATACTATTTTTGCAGAAGGACAACGGCGGTATGTTGAATCCCTTTCAAGCTACGCGCGCCAATTCCTCCGCCAAATGCAAAAGCCAGACGTTGATGAGATAGTCGGGCTTTCTCCTGCAATATCAATTGATCAAAAATCGCGTTCAAATAATCCACGCTCTACAGTGGCGACGATTACTGAAATATATGATTACCTACGCATTTTATTTGCACGTGTTGGTAAACCACATTGTTTGAAGTGTGGCAGAGAAATAAAACGACTCTCTCAAGAAGAAATATTGAATACGATTATTACATCGGTGCTCGCACTTGATACGAGTAAAAAGAAAAAAGAAGTAATGGGAGTAAGTGTTGATGATACCAAAGTAGGTATTTATGCACCTGTTGTTGTCGGACGTAAAGGAGAATACTATCAGCTGTTGTATGATTTGCTCGGGAAGGGTTTTGAAGAAGTACTTGTAGATGGAGTCCGTCATAAATTACGTGAACGTATAGAATTATCAAAAAATAAAAAACATTCCATCGATGTGCTTGTTGATGAGTTTTTCATTTCTGATTTTAAAAAAGATAATAGCGGGATACGAGAGCGACTTTCTGAAGCATTGGAACGTGCCATTGATGAAGCGAATGGTTTTATAAAAATAAAGACACCAGACGAAGAGCGTCTTATGTCGGTACGTTTTTTGTGTCCGTATGATGGGTATGCATTTCCTGAAATTGAGCCACGACTGTTTTCATTTAATTCACCGTATGGTGCATGTGAGACGTGTAAGGGACTTGGCACAAAATATCTTTTTAGTAACAAACCGTGTGATTCTTGTAAGGGCGCGCGCTTGCGACCTGAGGCATTGCATGTCTTTTTGTGTGGCAAGAATATTGTGGAGGTGACGGTGCTCTCTATTGCTAATGCAATTACATTTTTTTCTGAATTGGATCTCTCACCAACTGAACGCGAAATTGCAAAAGTGATTCTCAAAGAAATAGAAGCACGACTTTCATTTATGGATAATGTTGGCATTGAGTATTTGTCTCTTGATCGTCGGGCACACACGCTTTCGGGGGGAGAGGCACAGCGTATTAGGCTCGCAAGCCAGCTCGGTAGTGGCTTGGTGGGTGCATTGTATGTACTTGATGAGCCAACGATTGGTTTGCATTCACGTGATAATGACCGTCTCATTAAGACGTTGCTCCATTTACGTGACATTGGTAATACGATTATCGTTGTTGAACATGATGAGGACACTATTTTCGCAGCTGATTATATTGTTGATATTGGAAGGGATGCTGGTGTACATGGAGGCTCGGTGATTGTGGCTGATTATTTAGAACCACTTTTGACAGCACCAAAAAATAAAAATAATTCGCGCACGCTTGCATTCTTGCGTGGAGAAGATGTCATCGCTTTTCCAACGAGCAGACGCAATGCAAATCATGGTGCTATTAAAATTAAAGGTGGGTCTATTTTCAATATAAAAAATCTTTCTGTAGATATACCACTTGGAAAGCTCATTTCTATTAGTGGTGTATCTGGATCTGGGAAGTCTTCGTTTATGTATGAGATATTGCATAAAAATCTGCAAGCTCGTTTTGATAGAAAGTATCGCAGTGCAAAACTTTTTAATTGTACTGATATGACTGGGACTGAATCACTCGGGCGGTCAATTTTGATTGACCAGTCGCCAATCGGGCGTACGCCACGAAGCAACCCTGCAACCTATACTGGCGCCTTTACATTTATTCGTGATCTGTTTGCATCACACGAAGAATCTCGTGCTCGTGGCTGGAAAGCAAATCGTTTTTCATTTAATGTAAAAGGTGGTCGTTGTGAAGCGTGCCAAGGGAATGGTGTCATTGCTGTCGAAATGCATTTCCTTCCGACAGTGTATGTGCCGTGTGAAGTGTGTGGCGGAAAGCGCTTTATGAAAGAGACACTTGATGTGAAGTATAAAGGTAAGAATATTTTTGATGTACTTCATATGACAGTGGAAGAAGCATTGGTTTTCTTTGAAGATATTCCCGCTATCTATGATCGCTTCAAGACGCTCTCTGATGTAGGTCTTGGTTATTTAGAACTTGGTCAATCAGCGACGACACTGTCGGGTGGTGAAGCACAGCGAGTAAAAATTGCGTCAGAGTTGTATCGGGCACACATTACAAAGACAGTGTATTTGCTCGATGAGCCGACGGTGGGTTTGCACTATGAAGATGTACGCAAATTGATTGAGATTTTGCAGAAGCTTGTTGATAAAGGAAATACCGTGCTTGTGATTGAACATAATCTTGATGTTATAAAGAGCTGTGATTATGTGATAGATTTTGGTCCTGAAGGAGGATCAGGAGGCGGGCGTATTGTTGCAAAAGGAACACCTGAACAGATTGCTGAAAAAGCAGACGTGTCACATACTGGCGTGTATTTGAAAAAGTTGTTTAAGAGAAAATAAAAAACTGACCATGTAATATAAGGTCGGTATAGTGGTGTCTATTGATTATTTCTTGAACTCGGGACGAGGGGACTTGCACTCTTTCTATGATGTGCTATGTGTCCAGATTGTAATGGGTTACCATTTCCTGCTTCATGGCGTCTAGATTTGCGTCTTTGTATACGTTCAACGTGTGCCAGGTTCTGTTTCTTTGGTATCGTTCTTATATTCTTCTTTCCCATAATAATGAACTCCTATTTGAGGTTTATAAAAATAAAACATAGAGTAAATAAAAATGTCAAGATACATACTGTTATGCAAAAGAATTCGCTAAAGAAATATTTGCTACCACAAGCACCAGGGGTGTATTATTTTAAACGTTGCACAGAGATCCTCTATATTGGAAAAGCAACGTCTTTGAAAGATCGCGTGCGGAGTTATTTTAGTAATGATGTCATTAAGACACGGGGTGTGCGTATTGTAGATATGGTGACAAAGGCGACTAGTATCTCTTTTAGGGAGACGACAAATGTACTTGAAGCACTTATTTTAGAGACGGCAGAAATAAAAAAATATCAACCTCGGTACAATGTAGAAAGTAAAGACGATAAGAGTTTTAATCACGTCATTATTACCGAAGAGGATTTTCCTCGCGTGCTTTTGGTGCGGGGGCATGAATTAGAAAATAAACATGATTATAAAATACGGGAGTTATTTGGCCCATTTCCAAGTGCACACTCTCTACGGATTGCATTAAAAATAATCCGTAAAGTTTTTCCTTTTTTTGATGCACAATGTGCACCTGGCATGAAGCAACGAAATGTAAACCATGAGATTGGTATTTGTCCAGATCCTGATATTAGTAAGCAAGAATATAAAAAGACTATTGCGCGTATTACATTATTTCTCTCTGGGCGTACGGAAAAGTTGACCGCTTCGTTACAAAAGGATATGAGTATCGCAGTGAAGAATGAGGCGTTTGAGAATGCAGAAAAGATAAAGAGAATATTGTTTGCCTTACAACATATCAATGATGTCGCATTGATTAAAGATGATGTTCGTGAAGCACAAAAACAAATATGCATAGAAGCCTTTGACGTGGCGCATATGTCTGGAAAGGACGTTGTCGGGGTCCTTGTATCATTTGATGGTGTGACAGCGGACAAGAAGGGGTATCGAAAGTTTAAGCTTTCACAAGAGATCAATAACGATATCCGTAATTTGGAAGAGATACTAACACGGCGTCTTTTGCACGAAGAGTGGAAGCTCCCTGAAGTGATTGTTGTTGATGGTGGCATAGCACAGAAAGATATTGCACAAAAGACAATCAAACATATTTTAGGAGATGATTCTATTGCTGTTGTTGCGGTGACAAAGGATGCTCGGCATCGAGCGCGGAATATACGTGGTGATAGTGTGCTCATCAAGAAATATAGCGATGCAATTATACAGGCAAATGCTGAAGCACATCGTTTTGCCATTGCATATCATAGACAATTGCGTTCTAAACAATTGCGTAGATAAGGATATATTGATTGTGTTATAGTAAGTATATGTCTAAGGTTATTACTGTAGGAGTGCTTCGTGGAGGACCATCAAGTGAATATGATGTGTCTCTTGAAAGTGGACATACCGTACTTACGAATTTGCCAAGTATGTATTATCCTATTGATATTCTTATCGATAAAAAAGGAGTGTGGCATATGAATGGTGTACCAAAAGAGCCGATTGATATTCTCAATCAAGTTGATGTGGTATTCAATGCATTGCATGGTGAGTATGGAGAAGACGGCACTGTGCAGACACTTCTTGAACGACACAATATTCCATATACTGGCTCAAGCCCTTTTGCATGTGCATTGGCAATGAATAAAATACAAGCGAAAGAAGCATTTACACAGGCGGGTTTGCTCGTGTCTCCGAGTGATAGTGTGCGACGGGGTGATGATATAGAACAAATTGCACTTCGTATATTTAAGACAATAGGTATTCCTGTCGTGATTAAACCAAACCGCGCGGGCTCATCGGTGGGCGTGGTGATTGCACGTGACTTTACTATGCTTGTAAAAAGTATCACTTCGTTATTAGAGAAATTTGATGAATTGATTATTGAAAAACTGATTACTGGAAAGGAGGTTACAGCTGGTGTTGTAGAATCTTTTCGGGGGAGTGATATATATGAACTATTACCTGTTGAAATCATTCCGCCTTCTTCAAGTGACTTTTTTGATTATGAGGCAAAATATACTGGTATCACAACAGAGCGATGTCCAGCTCGTCTTTCGCCAGAGGAAAAGGCCTTGATTCAGTGGTCTGCACGAATTGCACATGAGGCAGTACATGCACGACACTATTCACGAAGTGATTTTATTTTACAACCAAATGGAGAGCTTATTATACTTGAAATCAATACGCATCCGGGTTTAACAAAAGAGTCTTTATTGCCAAAGCCACTTCGTGCGATTGGTACGTCTATAGGAGAGTTTTTAGATCACGTAATTAAACTCGCAATGAAGAAAATATAATAAAACCGCTTACATATGATATGTAAGCGGTCTGGCGTTCTAACGGTTGAGGAAGACTTAGTTCCGTCTCAACATTTATCGTTGTATAGTGTAACGTACCGAGCTTTATTGGTCAAGTGTTTTCTCTTTTGTTGAAGAAGCTATATCTGCAGGAGCTTCTTCTGATGGAGTTGTTTCTTCTGTATCTTGGGAGTTAGAGATAAAGAGGTCTGCATTGGTTTTTAATTCAATGTTGCTCTCATCAAGTGTTGAATCGCTTTGAGGAAGTATATTTTCTTCAGCAAACACATCATTTTGTGGCAGATTGAGTATAAGCCAGCCAATTCCTCCAATAAGTGATACAAGGAGAAGGAGGCCAATAAAAGCATTTCCTTTTTGTAATGTATTCATGGCGATAATGGTAGCATGCAATGCTTTTTCCGTATAGCGTAATAGATAATAAATAAATGATACCCAAATATTTCTGAATTTTTGGCGAATTTTGACTAAAATTCTGTGGTTCCGTATTTCTTTTGAGTATCATAGAGAATTTTCTTTAAGCGGTCAATTTCTTT